>JRHI01001801.1_pt2 | contig 15292 bp, 13 predicted proteins | sample 215371 | NCBI WGS metagenome assembly JRHI01 (sample SAMN02929681, study PRJNA255918) | sediment metagenome | biome: cave system; feature: Ice Cave; material: Sediment; isolation source: sediment from deep within a dark volcanic ice cave with no known source of... ...
GATTGTGGATTGGATTGCGGATTCGATTGTGGATTGGATTGCGGATTCGGCAGGGCGTTGGACTGCGAATGTAATCCACGACCAATCCGTAATCGAATCCGCAGTCCGCAATCCGCAATCCGCGATTTCATAGCTTTTGGCGCTTGACGTCCGCCGCGAGCGCCTCCCGGTAGGCGACGAGCTTCGCGCGCAGCTCGGGGCGAGACGTCGCGAGAATCGCGACGGCAAGCAGTCCGGCGTTCGCCGCGCCCGAGGGACCGATTGCGACCGTTGCGACCGGCACGCCTTTCGGCATCTGCACGATCGACAGCAGCGAGTCGAGGCCGTTGAGCGCAGCGCTCTGCACCGGCACGCCGATCACCGGCAGCACGGTTTGCGCCGCGACCATGCCCGGCAGGTGCGCCGCGCCGCCGGCGCCGGCGATGATGACCTGCAGCCCGCGGTCGGCCGCAGTGGACGCATACTCGGCCATCCACTCGGGCGTGCGGTGCGCGGAGACGATCTGGCATTGGTGCGGAATCTCGAACTCGGTCAGGATCGCGTCGGCCTGGCTCATCGTGTCCCAGTCCGACTTGCTGCCCATGATCACGCCGACGAGCGGAGGCGGTTCAGACACGCGCATATTTTATCCGTTCCTTTGTGTCCTTGGTCTCCTTTATGTCCTTTGTGCCGTTTGTGTCCTTTTGTGTCCTTTGTGCCCCGCAGGGGTAGAATCGCGATATGAAACGCGTCGCTTGTTGGTTGCTCCTTGCGTGGGCGGCGCCCGCCGTCGCGCAGACGCCCGCCTCCCCGCCGAAGATCGAGCTGCAGTACACCCAGTTCACGCTGCCCAACGGGCTGCGGGTGATCCTGCACGAGGATCACAGCGTGCCCATGGTCAGCGTGAACATGTGGTACCACGTCGGCTCCGCGCGCGAGCTCCCCAAACGCACGGGGTTCGCGCATCTCTTCGAGCACCTGATGTTCATGGGCTCGGGCCACGTGAAGCCGGGCGAGTTCGACGAATGGCTCGAAGCCGCCGGCGGCGACAACAACGGCTCGACCGAAAACGATCGCACGAACTACTGGATCAACGTGCCGGCCAACGCGCTCGAGCTCGCGCTGTTCCTCGAGTCCGATCGCATGGGCTACCTGCTCGACTCGATGACGCCCAAAACGGTCGATCTCCAGCGCGACGTCGTCAAGAACGAGCGGCGGCAGTCTGTGGAGAACCAGCCGTACGGCATGGCACGGGTCGTGCTCGGCGAGATGCTCTACCCCGACGGTCACCCGTACCACTGGCCGGTCATCGGCTACATGGACGACCTCACCGCCGCCAGCTACGACGATGTGGTGGCGTTCTTCAGGAAGTACTATGCGCCGTCGAACGCCAGCCTGGTGGTCGCGGGCGATCTCGAGGCCGGCGCGGCGCGCGCACTGATCGAGAAGTGGTTCGGCGACGTGAAGGCGGCGGCGGCGCCCGAGCCGATGACGATCCCCGGCGCGGCGCTGACGGCCGTGCAGAAGAAAACGATCACGGATCGCGTCCAGCTGCCGCGCCTGTTCCTCGCGTGGCTGACGCCGCGGCATTTCGAGCCGGGTGATGCGGCGCTCGACATGGTGGCCGACGTCCTGGCCGGCGGCAAGAACTCGCGGCTGTTCAAGCGGCTCGTGTACGACATGCAGATCGCCCAGGACGTCAGCGCGACCCAGTCGTCCGCCGCGCTCTCCTCCTCGTTCCAGATCATCGCCACGCCGCGGCCGGGGCACTCCGTGGCCGAGCTGCAGAAAGTGATCGACGAGGAAATCCAGAAGCTGCAGCGCGAGCCGCCGACCGCGCACGAGCTGGAGCGCTCGGTGAACCAGATCGAGTCGTCGTTCTACAACCGCATGGAGCGTGTCGGCGGCTTCGGCGGCAAGGCCGATCAGCTGAACGCGTATTACACCTACACGGGCGATCCCGACTGGTTCAACGAAGATCTCGCGCGCTACCGCGCGCTGTCGGTCGGCGACATCAGCGCGGCCGCCGCGCAGTTCCTGCCGCTCGACAGACGGGTGGAGTTGACGCTCGAACCGGAGAAGAAGCCGTGAGACAGCACCACAGACGTACGGGAACCGCGGAGCGCGCCACGATCGCCGCGACACGCTGGCTCGGCGCACTCTGCGTTCTCGGCGGTTCCCTCGTGATCGCCGCGGCGGCGCTCGCGGCGCAGCAAGCGCCCGATCGCACACATCCGCCGCAGCCGGGGCCGCCGCCGGCGCTGCACCCGCCGGCGATTCAAAAGCAGAAGCTGTCCAACGGTCTGCCCGTGTGGATCGTCGAGCTGCACGAGGTGCCGGTCGCGCAGATCGACCTCGTCGTGTTCGGCGGCACGGCGAACGATCCGCCCGGCAAGTACGGCGTCGCGAGCCTCGCGGCCGCGCTGCTGGAGGAAGGCGCGGGATCGCGGTCGGCGCTCGAGATCGCCGACGCGATCGACTATCTGGGCGCCGATCTGGGCGCCGCCGCCACGTCGGACCTGTCGGCCGTGCGCCTGCACGTGCCGGTGGCGCGGCTCGCAGACGCGCTGCCGATCATGGCCGACGTCGCGCTGCGGCCGGCCTTCCCGAAAGACGAGCTCGAGCGCCAGCGGCAGCAGCGCCTCACCAGCCTGCTGCAGGGACGCGACGATCCGCCCACGATCTCCTCCGTCGCCTTCTCGCGCATCCTGTACGGCAAAAGCCACCGATACGGCACGCCGCAGATGGGCACCGCCGAAACGATCAAAACGTTCACCACCGAGGATCTGCGCGCGTACTACACCAGCGCGTTCCGGCCGGAGCGCGCGGCGCTCGTCGCGGTGGGCGATATCACGGCCGACAAGGCGATGCCGCTGTTCGAGAAGAGCTTCGGCGCGTGGAAAGGATCGGGGACCGCCGCGGCGGTCAAACTGCCGCCGGTGGAAGAGCCGCCGGCACGGCAGATCTATCTCGTCGACAAACCGGGCTCGCCGCAGTCGCAGATCCGCATCGGCCGGATCGGCGTGGCGCGGTCGACGCCGGATTTCTTTCCGCTGCAGGTGATGAACACGATCCTCGGAGGATCGTTCAGCTCACGCCTGAACAACAACCTGCGCGAGGTCCACGGCTACACCTACGGCGCCAGCTCCGCATTCGACATGCGCGTGGAGGCCGGCCCATTCTACGCCGCCGCCGGCGTGCAGACCGACAAGACCGCCGACGCGCTGAAGGAATTCTTCAACGAACTGGCCGCGATTCCGAAGCCGGTGCCGGCCGAGGAGCTCGCGCGCGCGAAAAACTACGTGGCGCTGCGCTACCCGAGCGCGTTCGAAACCACCGGCGACATCACGCGGCGTCTCGAGGACGCGCTCGTCTTTCACCTGCCAGAGGATTACTTCGCCAAGTACGTGCAGAACATCCAGGCCGTCACCGCCGCCGACGTCCAGCGCGTGGCGCAGAAATACATCAAGCCCGACCACCTCGCCGTGGTCGTCGTGGGTGACTTGAAGGTGATCGAACCAGGCATCCGTGCGCTGAACCTCGGCCCGATCAAGGTGATGACGATCGACGAGGTGTTTGGGCCCAAGCCGTAGTTTGGACACCACGCGATAGCCCGCGCTCGATTTCGAGAGCATCGCAGGAGGCAAGCGTGTGTGCCACCCGATGAGCTCGACGAGTGCACTATATTCAGAGCATGCGAGTCCTCCTCACGGGCGCCACGGGATATATCGGCGGCCGTCTGCTTCGACGATTCGAGGACGGCGGCCGCGCCGTCCGCTGTGTCTCGAGACGCCCCCCGAGCCTGGGTGCCACGCAGGCGAGCACCGAAGTGGTCCAGGGCGACTGCCTGGACGAAGCGTCTCTCGACCGCGCGCTCGCCGGCGTCCACTCCGCGTACTACCTGGTGCACTCGCTGGCCGCCGGGTCCGAATTCGCCGACCTCGACCGGCGCGCCGCCTTGAACTTCGGGCGGGCCGCTGCGCGTGCCGGCGTGCGACGAATCATCTACCTGGGCGGCCTGACCGATGCGACCGGTGCGCTCTCCGCGCATCTGAAAAGCCGCGCCGACAGCGGCGACGCCCTGCGGGCGAGCGGCGTGCCGGTCGTGGAATTCCGTGCGTCGATCGTGGTGGGCGCCGGAAGCCTGTCGTTCGAAATGATTCGAGCGCTGGTCGAGAGGCTGCCGGTGATGGTGTGCCCGCGCTGGGTCGCGACGCTCACGCAGCCGATCGCCATCGACGATGTGCTGGCCTATCTGGAGGCGGGGCTCGACCTGCCTGAAGACGGCAGCCACATCTTCGAGATCGGCGGACCGGAAATCGTGTCCTACGGCGACATGATGCGGGAATACGCGCGGCTGCGCGGGCTGCGCCGGTGGCTGCTGCCGCTGCCGCTGCTGACGCCGCATCTGTCCGGCCTCTGGCTCGCGCTCGTCACGCCCGCGCAGGCGCGCATCGGACGCGCCCTGGTCGAAGGGCTGAAAAATTCAACCATCGTACGGTCGACGGCGGCGCGCGATACGTTTCACATCGACCCGATGACGCTGCGCGCGGCGCTGAGCAAGGCGATTGACGCGGGAGCCTCCGCACGCCTGAAGGTCGATACACGCACGACGGTTGTGGACGTGCCGCCTGCCGATGCCTTCGCGCCCATCCGTCGGATCGGCGGCTCCAACGGCTGGTATTTCGCCACGCTGCTCTGGCGGATGCGCGGCTGGATGGACCGGTGGATCGGAGGGGTCGGCATGAACCGCGGTCGCCGCGACCCGGAGCACTGCGTCGTCGGAGACGCGATCGACTGGTGGACGGTCGAAGCCTACGAGCCCGATCGGCGGCTGCGGCTGTCGGCCGATCTGAAACTGCCCGGCCGCGGCTGGCTGGAATTCGAGGTCACGCCGCTCGACGGGAGTCGGCGATCGATGGTCCGGCAGACCGCGACATTCGATCCGCGAGGGATGCTGGGCCGCGCCTACTGGTATGCCGTCCTGCCGGCCCATGAGCTGATATTCCGCGGCATGCTGAAGCGCATTGCTCGGCGCGCAGCAAATCTTTCGGCGGCTCCGCGCCCGGGGGCCCGCACGAAGGCGACGACTCGGCCGGGCAAGATTCTCCGGCCTGGCGTGGACATCGAATGAGTGTCCCCGGGCATTTCGACGCAGTGCTCGTGGTGGCGTTCGGCGGGCCTCGCGGCCTGGATGAGGTCCGCCCGTTTCTCGCCAACGTCCTCCGCGGCCGGCGCGTGTCGCCCGAACGGCTCGAAGAAGTCGTCGGACACTACGAGCGCTTCGGTGGTGTGTCGCCGCTTGCGGACATCACGATGAAGCAGGCACGCGGACTGGAAGAACGGCTTGCGGCGCAGGGGATCGGTCTTCCCGTGTACGTGGGCATGCGCAACTGGCACCCGCTCCTGGCCGACACGATTCGCCTCATGGCCGCCAACGGCGTGCGGCGAGCGATCGGTGTGATCCTGGCGCCGCACCGATCGTATTCGAGCTGCACGCAATACCGGCAGAACGTGATCGACGCGCGCGCCGAAGCGGCGGCCGCCGGGCAGCACGACGTGGAGGTGACGTATGTCGGCGACTGGCACACGCATCCACAATTCATCGAGACCAACCGGCGCCACGTCCGCACGGCGCTCGACCGCCTGCCGGCCGGCGCCCGCACCGGCGCGCGACTGGTGTTCACCGCGCACAGCGTGCCCGCGTCGATGACCGGTGCGGCGCGCTACGAGCAGCAGGTGAACGAATCTGCGCGGCTCGTCGCCGACGCTGTCGGCGCGAGCGATTGGACGGTCGCGTTTCAGAGCCGAAGCGGGCGTCCCGAGGATCCGTGGCTGGGCCCCGACGTCTGCGAGTACCTTCGCACTTCGTGCAGCAGCGTGCCTGGCGTCGTGCTCGTGCCGATTGGGTTCGTCTGCGACCACATCGAGGTGCTCTACGACCTCGATCGGGAAGCCGCGGACGTGTGCCGGGACATCGGGCTGCCGATGGCCCGCGCGGAAACGGTCAACGACGATCCGATGTTCCTCGACATGGCCACAGACGTGGTGCTGGCCGTCCATGCCCGATACCGATCGGGCCGGCCGTTGCCGATCGTCTCCTCGTCAGCGCCCGAGCGCATCGAAGGGCCGCCGCCGGCGCGCAGCCGTACTTCGCCTTCGGGCTGAGCGGACACGCTTCCGCGTGTCCGGCGTGTATGTTTGGCGCGCTCGGTGAAGCCTCGCGCTACGCCGCAGCGTTTACACTCGCGCTTTGGATCCGACCATGACCAGCGCGATGCCGCCGACCAGCGCGGCGACGCCGGCGATCGGCGCGACAGGCAGACTGTGTTCCTTGTCGGCGTCTACCTTCAGCGGCCCAAGGTCGACCACCCTTTCGCGGGTGGTGTAGCTAAACCCGCCAAAGGCGAGGGCGAGCACGCCGACAACAATCAGACAAATGCCGATGATCTTCATGTCTACCTCTTCGCCGGCCAATCCATGCATGAGTCGGGCCAGATGAGCTCACGCCAGCTCGACCATGCGTTTTTCTTTGTGCCGCCGCACGACGTCCATATCTGGTTCCGCCCGACCGAGGCGCTCGACGAAGCGGCGATCGACGCCGCCGTGTCTGTGCTGTCCGACGACGAGCGCACGCAGTTCGAGCGATTTCACTCCGCCCGCGACGCGCGCGACTACGCCGCTGCGCACGCGCTCCTGCGCACGTCGCTCTCCCGCTACGCCGATCGCGGGCCCAGTCGCTGGCGCTTCGACCGAACGCCACCCGGCAAACCGTTTCTGATAGAGGAGGACGGCTTCAGTGCGTCGTTCAGCCTCTCTCACACGCACGGCATGGTCGCGTGTGCGTTGACCGCAGCGGCCGCCCTGGGCGTCGACGTGGAGTGCATCGATCGCAAAGTGGACAGCGCGGACATCGCCGCACGTTTTTTCGCGCCTGCCGAAGCGGCCCATCTCGCCCAGCTCGACGGCGAGGTCCGGCGCGAGCGGTTCTTCGACCTGTGGACGCTCAAAGAGGCGCTGGTGAAAGCGCTGGGGGTGGGCCTTGCGGAATCGCTGAATCGCTTCGCGTTCGCCGTTGCTCCAGACGGCGGCATCAGCCTCAGCGCGCCGGCCGGAATCGGTGCACAGTCCTGGCAATTCGGCCTGTTTGCACCGGGTCCGCGGCACCGCCTGGCCGTCGCCGCCCGGCGATCCGCTTCGCACACCGCCCAGCTCATCCTACAATCCCCGGCAGACGCCGGCTGACGCACGGCGTTACAATCCGCGGTCAGGAGCGACTCATGTTCACCCGCCTGCTTCGCGCGCCTGCGTTCGCCGCCCTGCTGCTCGCTCCCGCGCTCGCCGCGCAGGTGCCCAGTGCGTCCGATCCGCCGCAGTACGTGCTGCCGCCCAAAGCAATCGTCGATGCGTTCGACGCCGAAGCGCTGCCGCAGACGCTGCTGAGCCCGAACAGGCTGGTGCTGGCGATGACGAAGGCACGCGCCTATCCGACGATCGCCGAGCTCTCGCAGCCGATGCTGCGGCTGGCCGGCTCGCGCGTGAATGCCAGGACCAACGGTCCGTTTCGGGCGTCCGGTCTGGCGGGCACCGGCATCTACGCCATCACGCTGAAGAAACTGGCCGACGGCGCCGAAACGCACGTGACGCTGCCGCCGCAGGCGCGCATCTCCAGTTTGAAGTTTTCACCCGACGGCTCCCGGCTGGCCTTCCTCAACACAAGAGAGGCCGCGATCGAGCTCTGGGTGGCCGACGGCATGACCGGCAGCGCGAAGGCGGTCGTGACCGGCGCGGATCGGATCAACGCGACGACAGGAGATCCCTGCGACTGGCTGCACGACAGCGTGACGATCGTGTGCGCGCTCGTCCCGCCGGGCCGCGGGCCGGCGCCGGCGGAGCCGCTCGTGCCCTCCGGGCCAAATATCCAGGAAAGCTACGGCAAGCCCGCGCCCGCCCCGACCTACGAGGATCTGCTGAAGACGGTGCACGACGACGAGCTCTTCGAGTACTACTTCACGAGCCAGCTCGCCGCGATCCACACGGGTAGCGGAGCGAAGACGCCCATCGGCCGCCCGGCGATCTTCGGCATCGCCTCTCCGTCCCCGAGCGGCGAGTACGTGCTCGTCTCCGCGATCAAGAAGCCGTTCTCTCACACGATGCCGATGAACGGCTTCCCGCGGGACATCGAGATCTGGACGCGCGCCGGCGAGCGCGTGAAAACGATCGCCGATCGGCCATCGCTCAAGGGCACGACGCTCACGGGCGTCGAGCCGGGCCCGCGCGCCTACCGCTGGCGGCCGGACCAGCCGGCCACGCTTCTGTGGGTCGAAGCGCTCGACGGGGGCGATCTGAAGAACACGGTGCCGTTCCGCGACAAGGTCGTGTCGCTCGCCGCGCCGTTCTCGGCGCAGCCGACCGACGTTGCGAAGACGGAGTGGCGCTTCAGCAGCATCTCGTACACCGACGCCGGCATCGCGCTCCTGAGCGAGGACGATCGCGCGTCGCGCCGCACGCGCACCTGGATCGTGGAACCGGGCGCCGCGCCGCGGAAGGTGTGGGACCGCAAACAGGACGCCGCGTACGAGAACCCGGGCGCGCCGATCGCCCGTCGCGATACGGGAGCGGGCGGCCGCGGGGCCGGACGGGGCAACGCCGGCGGCGGTCCCCTCATCCAGAACGGCGATTTCATCTACGTGACCGGCGACGGCGCGTCACCCGAAGGGGATCGCCCATTCCTGGATCGATTGAACATCAAGACCCTGAAGACCGAGCGGCTTTTCCGCTCCTCGTCCGAATCGCTGGAATCGTTCGTCGCGCCGCTGAACGACCAGATGACGCGCTTCCTGACGCTCTTTCAGACACAGAAGGAGACGCCGAACTTTTTCGCGCGCGACGTCGGCACGGACGCCAGGCACGCGGTGACGCAGTTCAACGATCCGCAGCCGCAGGTGCGCGGGATCCTGCGGCAGTACGTCACCTACAAGCGCAACGACGGCGTCACGCTGTCCGGCACGCTGTACCTGCCGCCGGGCTACAGGCAGGGCACGAAGGTGCCGGTGATCATGTGGGCCTATCCGCGCGAGTTCGGCGATGCCGACTCCGCGAGCCAGGTCACCGGATCGCCGAATCAGTTCACGCTGATCCGCGGCGGCTCGCACATGTTCCTGCTCTTGTCCGGCTACGCGATTTTCGACAACCCGACCATGCCGATCATCGGTCCGGGTGAAACGGCGAACGACACGTACGTCGAGCAGCTGGTGGCGAGCGCGCAGGCGGCGGTGGACAAGGTGGTGGAGATGGGCGTGGCCGATCGGGATCGCATCGGCATCGGCGGCCACAGCTACGGCGGCTTCATGACGGCGAACCTCCTGGCGCACTCGCGGCTCTTCCGCGCCGGCTTCGCGGAGAGCGGCGCGTACAACCGATCGTTGACGCCATTCGGCTTCCAGACCGAGCGCCGCTCGTTCTGGGAGGTGCCCGATCTCTACGCGAAGATGTCGCCGTTCTGGTACGCCGACAGGATCAAGGATCCGATCCTGCTGATGCACGGCGAGATGGACGACAACACCGGGACATTTCCGATCAACTCGGAGCGCCTCTTCGCGGCACTCAAGGGGCACGGCGCGACGGTGCGCCTCGTGATGCTGCCGAACGAGGCCCACGGGTACGCCGCGCGCGAGACGCTGCTGCACGTGATCGCCGAGCGGCTGAACTGGTTCGACAAGTACGTGAAGAACGCTGCTGTTCGAGCGACGACCGACGCCGCCGCTCGCTGAGTCCGGGCCACGATCCGGTTCTGGCCGAGGCTGTCGCCCTCGCTGACGGCCGCATCACGCCGGAGGAAGCGGGACGACTGTTCAAGTAAACTTCCGCCGTGCCCGCCGCTATCGATATCTCGGCAGTCCTCGGCCTGACCGCGCTCGGCATGTTCACGGCGCAGATTCTTCTCGGGCTGCTGCTCTCGGTCGGCTATAACCCGGTCCGCCACTGGCCGCGGCAGCGATGGGTCAAGCTGTTCACGTTTCACAACTGGCTCGGCTACCTCGGCCTCGCCACCGCGGTCATTCACCCGCTGACGCTGCTCGCATCATCGGAGGCAGGCTTCCGCCTGTGGGACATCGTCGTGCCGATCTGGTCGCCGACCCAGCCAATCCAGAGCACGCTTGGCGCGGTTGCGCTCTACCTGATCGCGTTCGTTGTCATCACGTCCTATTTCCGCCGGGTCTTCGGACGACACCGGTGGAAGCAGCTGCACTACACGGCGTACGCGGCCGCGGCCGTGTCCTACGTACACGGCGTGTGGGCCGATCCGCTGCTGAAGAACCGGCCGGTGGACTGGATCGATGCGGAGAAGGTGTACGTGGAAGGGTGCGCGCTGCTGGTCGCCTTCGCCACGATCTGGCGAATCAGGTACGCCACGCAGCGTCGGGTCGCCTAGAAGCTGGGACTCACCGCATAGTCCTTGAAGTAGCTGGTCGTGTCGGTCTTCGCCCAGATGCCGACTTTGCCCATGACGGGCGGTCGCAGGACGGCGTTGCTGGCGGGGACCAGATCCGGGCTGGGCGGCGCGTTGTTGCGGCCGGGACCGGGGTGGGAGCCGAGCGTGTACTCGAGGGCGAGCTCGCCGTCGAGCCACGTCTTCAGGTCGGCGCCGGCGACGGTCAGCTTCAGCTCGTGCCACGCCGCGCGGTCGAGCATGAATTTCTTGGCGCGGTCGCTGAAGCGCACGTTGCGCCGGATCCCGTTGTGGAACTCCCACAGCGCGACATTGTTCTCCGTATCGTTGTAGCGGACCGCCAGCCAGTCGCCGTTTGGCTTCACGTTGAACAGGATGCCGGACGCGCGATCGGCGTCGCCGGCGATCGTCTTGAATTTCACGCTGATGGTGCCGTTGGAGAAATTGGACACGCTACGCAGCACGGCGACCGGGAAGTACGCGAACTGCTTCGCGTTGTCCATCAGCTCCTCGTTCGATGTGCCGTAGAGCTTGCGCGCGCTCTCGATCAGCAGTTTCGTCGGATTGTCCTTGCTCGCCACCCACGGCCGGCCGTCGACCATGATCACTTTGTCGGCGCCGTCCTGTACGACGAGCCACGTGCCGACCATCGGCTCGAAGGTCGCGGGCGGCCTGCCGACGATCTCCTTGCTCAAGTCGACCGTCACGTCGTTGGAGGGCGAGCCGTTCAGGCGGGCCTGATCGCTCGGCTGAACGCCTCGCGCTCCATGAACGGAAGCCGGCAGCAGCGCCGCACCCGCGAGCAGCGCAACAGCCGCAATCCGCAATTTGCGGTACACAATCCGCAATCCGCAATCCGCAATCCGCAATGTCTTCATGCCTGTCTCCTGCGTATGATCCATGCACCGGCCACCACAGCGACTGGCCAGAGACCGTAGAATACGGCCGCCGCGCCCCTGGGCGCGACCGCCAGCGGGTGCCCGCGGAAGATCTCGTTCTCCTGTTCCGCCGGTGCCTTGACGCCGGCCAGGTCGTAGATCGTCTCGAGCGCGCTCTCCGCCGTCGTCGCGCGGGTCATCTCCTTCTTGCCCCCGAGCTCGTACCAAATCTCGCCGTAACGCGGGGCCGTCTGTTCGAAGAGACCCGTCGAGGTGGCGGATACATATTCCACCTGCACCGCGGGCAACACGCGGCGCAGCTTCGCGATCGCCTTCCGGTCGAGATCGGCGCGGCGCGGATCCTCTGGCGCGAGATGCACCTCGATCCGAAGAGGCGCGTGGATGCGTCCGAGCGCCTGCTCGTCCGCCTCTGAAAAAGAGTTCGTCCGGCTCTCCGACGTGTCCCAGCTCGGCGTCACGAACGCGCACGCAATGACGACCGCCGTCGCGAGTGCGCCAATCGCGACTGATTCACGCACTCGGCGCCGCACCGGCACACCGATTCTGAGCCACACGGCCGCGAGCGCGAGCCAAGCCACGACCAACGCCAGCGCGATCAGGACGACGTCGAGGCGGATGAGGCCGTGCTGGAACTGGGCGACCATCGCCGGCGGCGTGTAGCCGGCCGCGCGCTCCCAGATACCGCCCTGTACCCCGGCGATGAAATCGAGGATCCAGGTGCCGACGGTGACGGTGAGTGTGAGGATCGCGGCGGTGGACGGATGCTCGGTGAGCGAGGCGGCCGCTGCCGAAAGAGATATAGCGAGGCCGGCGTTGAGCATGTGACCGAACGCGACCGTCGTCAGCTCCGGGCCGTAGATGCTGCCGCCGTAGCTTTTCCACAGCAGCACGGCGACGAGCGGCGCCACCGACGCCACCAGCCAGCCGCCCAGCAGGACGAGGGCTTTCGCCAGCATGCGTGTGAACGCGGGCATCGGGTGCTGCATCTCGATTTTCAGCCCGCCGCTCTGGCGGTCGCCGGACACCAGACGGATCGCCACGAACGGCAGCAGGAACACGGCGGCCACCTCGCAGGCGCTGAACGTCGGCGCCCAGATGCCGATGAGCGGCGAAAACGCTTCGCCGGCGCCAACCGACGAGCCGTTCAGACCGCTGACTTCGGCGTACGTGCGGACGGCGCTCGTGAACGCCACGCCGACAAGAGGGCCCATTGCCAGAAGGAAGACCCACCAGGCGCGCGAAGCGACCAGCTCGCGGTATTCCTTCGAGACCAGCCAATTGAAAGAAGAAACCGCAGAGGGCGCGGTTCCGTCTTCACGTAAGCGCAAGGAACACCTCTTCGAGATCGCCGACCGCGGAGCTGCCGCGGGTCGCGGCCAGCGCCGCGAGCTCGCCGTGCGTGCCTTCGCCGCGCGCGGCGCCGCCGCTCAGCAGCACGAAGCGATCGCACACGCGGGCCGCATCCTTGATCTGGTGAATCGACAGGAACATCGTGCGGCCGGCGGACGCGTAGGATCGGAGCGTCTGCGCGACGTCGCGGCTCTGGCGCAGGTCGAGTCCGTCGAACGGCTCGTCGGCCAGGAGCACGGGCTGCGGCATGAGCAGGCCGATCGCGAGGAGCGCGCGCTTGCGCTGCCCCTTGGACAGGCTGCCGATTGTCGCATCGAGGAGTGGCTGCAGATCGAGACGCCGCACGATCTCTTCGCGCAGATACGCGCGGCCGCCGAAGAAGCCGAGCGTGAAGTCGATTGCCCAGCGCACGCGCTGTGCCGGCCACGGCACGATGGCGTCGGGCAGGTAGAACAGCGTGGACGCCCGCGCGCGGTCCGTCAGCGGATGGCCGTTGCGCATGAGCGATCCGCCGTCGAGCGGCAGGACGCCGCCCAGGCACTCGAACAGCGTGGTCTTGCCCGATCCGTTCGGCCCGATGAGGCCCAGCACTTCGCCGGCACGGACGCTGAACGAGACGTCACGCAGCGCCGTGAGCCGGCCGTAGCGCTTGGTGAGATTACAGGCCTGAAACAAACTTCATTTCTCTCTGGCGCGCTGGGTGTAGCTGATGGCCATGCCGACAAAGACGACGACGGCGGCGCCGATGAGGTTGTGCCAGAGAAACTCGATCCACGGCAGCCGGATCGCGACGGTGAGCACGGCCGCCATGCCGGCGATCAGGCCCCAGAACGCGCCGCGGGCGGTCGCGCGCTTCGTCAGGATCGCGAGGATGAACACGCCCAGCAGCGACCCATACACGAACGATCCGTAGCGATTGACGACCTCGATGAGCGATCCCTGATTGGCCGCGCGCATCGCGACGACGCAGGCAAACAGCCCCCAGAACACCGTCGCGAGCTTCGACACCACCAGATAATGCCTGTCCGACGCCGCCTTCACGAAATGGCGCCGGTAGAAGTCGATGATGGTCGCGGTGGCCAGCGAGTTCAGTTCGCCGCCGCTGGCCGACATCGCCGCGGCGAAGATCGCGGCGATCATCAGGCCGACGAGGCCGATGGGCATCCGCGTCGTGATGAATGTCGGGAACACGTAGTTGACGTCGTTGTAGTCGGAGTCGCCGGTGGCCTTCCTGACGACGCCGGCCGCCTTCGCGCGTACCTCCTTCAGGCGCGCGTCGCTCGCGAGAAACGCGTCGCGATCGTTGCGCGTGGCCGCGTCGCGCCGGGTGTCGATCTCGGCGTCGAACGTCCGCTGGAGCGCCGCGTAGTCGCCCGCCTGCGGGCTGGCCGCCACCTGCGCGTCGTACGCGTGGTTGAACAGCATCGGCGGCGTCTGGAACAGGTAGAACACGAAGACCAGCACGCCGCAGAACAGAATCAGGAGCTGCAGTGGGATCTTCACGTACGCGCTCATCATCAGCGAGCTGCGCGCTTCGTCCACGGACTTGGCGGTGAGATAGCGCTGCACCTGGCTCTGATCGCAGCCGAAGTACGACAGCATCAGAAACAGCCCGCCGAGCATGCCGGACCAGAACGTGTACTTCTCGCTCAGGTTGAACGTGAAGTCGAGGGCGTTCAGCCGGCCGGTGGCGCCGGCCAGGTGCAGCGCCTGTCCGAGCGTGACGTGCTGCAGGATGCCGTAGAGCAGAATCACGACCGCCGCCGACATCCCGAAGACGACGATGAACATCTGCTTGACGTCGGTCCATGCCACGGCCTGCACGCCGCCGATCGTGGTGTAGGCAATCATCGGAATGCAGATGACCAGGACGGTGATCGGCAGCGACCAGCCGAGAATCGCCGACATGACGACCGACGGCGCCGCCAGCGTCACGCCCAGCGAAGCCGCGCGGCCGACGAGAAACAGCAGGCTCGCGAGCGAGCGCACGCGGACGTCGAACCGGCGTTCCAGGTACTCGTACGCGGTGTAGACGCGGGCGCGCGTGAAAAACGGCACCACCGTGACCGACAGGATGATCATCGCCAGCGGCAGGCCGAAATAGAACTGCACGAAGCGCAGGCCGGTGAGATACGCCTGGCCCGTCGTGCCAACGATCGTGACGGCGCTCATCTGCGTCGCCATCACCGACAGCCCGACCGCCCACCACGGCAGCGACCGGTTCGCGAGGAAGTAGCCGTCGACCTTGTCCGTGCCCTTGGATCGGCGCAGGCCGTCGATGACGATCCATCCGATGTAGGCGACGACCACCAGCCAATCGAAAGGACGCATAGCGCTACCGTGAAGGGCTCACGGCTTCGGGCTTAGTCGAGTTGGAGGGCTCACGAGAACATCCGGCCGAGCACGAAGAGCGCCCCGATGATGGCGGTCTCGAGCAGCAGCACCTGCACGAAGGTTTTCGTCACAGCGCGGCGCTCCGTTGGGCGAGCGTGCGCTCGGCCAGCGCCAGGGCGCCGGTGGCGTGCGACCACCACGCGTGGTCGGCGTCGAGCTGCTGACGCGACACCTTCGCGGCGCGCGCGGTCTCGTCCGGCGAGGGACCTCCCAACGT
>JRHI01001990.1_pt1 | contig 15289 bp, 13 predicted proteins | sample 215371 | NCBI WGS metagenome assembly JRHI01 (sample SAMN02929681, study PRJNA255918) | sediment metagenome | biome: cave system; feature: Ice Cave; material: Sediment; isolation source: sediment from deep within a dark volcanic ice cave with no known source of... ...
TTCACAGAATGTTATCTAAATTATTGACTGCTCAGTAAGTGCTTAGATGAAGCGAAGGGACGACCCGGATTCGCTTCTTTCGATCGGCCGGAGGGCCCGAATGCCCATGCTATCATTGCCTTGAGTCGACTACTCCTCACCAATCGCGGGCGCCGCCCGGCGTCCAACCTCCTCGAGCCGCCCCAACCCTTGACCACGTCCATCCCGCGATTTCTGGCCGCCATGGGTCTGATCACGATGGCCCTTGCCGCAGCGCTTGCGGCACCCGTTGGCCAGGCGGCGGAGGACATGGTGACCCTCAACTTCGTCAACGCCGACATCGACGCGGTCGTCAAGGCCGTGGCCGAGATGACCGGGCGCAACTTTATCCTCGATCCGAAGGTTAAAGGGGTGGTCAACATCGTTTCCGCCCGCGCCGTCCCCCGAAGCCTCGTCTATCCGACTCTGCTTTCAGCGCTGCGCCTGCAGGGCTTTGCCGCCGTCGAGGGCGACGGCATCACCAAGATCGTGCCGGAGGCCGACGCCAAGCAGCAGGGCTCGACAGTGGTCATGGGCGGGAAGGGGGGCGGCGTCGGCGCCGGCGGTGACCGGCTGGTCACCGAAGTATTCGCGCTGAAATACGAGTCCGCCGTGCAGCTAGTCAACGTTCTGCGGCCGCTCATCACGCCGAATAATGCCATCGCCGCAGTGCCCACCGGCAACGCGCTGGTCATCACCGATTACGCCGAGAACTTGAAGCGCATCGAAAAGATCGTCGCGTCACTCGACGTCCCGCCGGCGGGCGAGGCGATCATGGTGCCGATTCGCTATGCCTCGGCGCTGGACATGGTTCAGATCATGGGACGGCTTCTGGTCGACACGCCTGGAGCCGCGGGCCTAGGCCCGGACGTACAACAGCGGGTGACCCTGGTCGCCGACCCGCGCTCGAACAGCGTGCTGGTGCGCGGTGAAAATGCATCGCGCGTGGCCCGCGCCCGCGCACTGATCGAGCAGCTCGACACGCCCGGACGCGTCGGCGGCAATATTTTCATCATCTATCTCAAGAACGCCGATGCGGTGCGCGTCGCGCGAACGCTGCGGGCGCTGTTTTCGGGCGGCAGCGACCCGACCGGAGAGTCCTCGCCGCCAATGACGCTTCCCGGCCTGGGCACGGCCATCACCGCAGGGGCCCCCGCGGCGCCGCCGCTGACCGCTGCGGTGGCGCCAAGCGCGCCCTCGTTCAACGCCGGTGGCGCGACCATCCAGGCCGATTCCGCGAACAACGCCTTGATCGTGATGGCGCCGGAGCCGATCTATAACAACATTCGTGCAATCGTCGAAAAACTCGACGTGCGCCGGGCACAAATCTACGTCGAGGCGCTGGTGGTCGAGGTCTCCGCCGACAAGGCGGCCGAGTTCGGCATCCAGTGGAACCTGCTCGATCCCGGCCGGTTCAACAACAATCAGACTCAGATCGGCGGCAGCACCAACTTCACCAAGCGCGGCAGCGGCAGCAACCTTCTCGATGCGCAGGTGAGCCTCGGCGCGCTGGGGCAGGGACTCAATCTCGGCGTCATTCGCGGCACGATCAACATCCCCGGGCTCGGCACGATCACCAACCTGGCGCTGCTCGCGCGCGCGCTCGAGTCCGACGCCAACACCAACATCCTGTCGACGCCGAACCTGCTGACGCTCGACAACGAGGAAGCAAAAATCGTGGTCGGGCAGAACGTGCCGTTCATCACCGGGCAGTACGCGGTCACCGGTTCGGCAACGACGCCGACCCCGTTTCAGACCATCGAGCGCAAGGACGTCGGCTTGACGCTGCGAGTCAAGCCGCAGATCACTGAGGGCGGGGCGGTGCGGATGGCGATCTACGAGGAGGTCTCGCGCATCCAGGATACGACCAACGCCGCCGGCATCATCACCAGCAAGCGCTCGCTCGAATCGACCGTCGTGGTGGACGACGGTCAGATCATCGTTCTGGGCGGGCTGATCGAGGACAGCTTCACCGACGGGTCGAACCGAGTCCCGGTGGTCGGCGACGTGCCGGTGCTCGGGGCGCTGTTTCGCTACGACAACCGGCGCCGCATCAAGACCAACCTCATGGTGTTTCTGAAGCCGACGGTGATTCGCACCGCAGGTGCGGGGGCCTCGCTGACGAGCGACCGCTACGATTACCTGATGGGCGAGCAGCAGCGGCTGCGGCCGGCGGAGCGGGCGTTCTGGCCCGATACCACCGTGCCGGAACTGCCGGTGTTACCGAATGCCTCGCCAAACGCGCCGCCGACCGGCTTGCCATCATCGCCGGCCCCTACACCCGGCGCCGCGCCCGCGGCCAAGCCGCAGTAGCGTGTTCCCGGGTACCGATAACGATGGCGACGCCTGAATCAAGCCTCGCATCGGACGCGGCTTCCCGGGCCGCGACCGCTCCGCTCGTTTCATACGCGTTCGCACGCACCCACGGCGTCTTTCCGTTGCGCGACGAAGGAGACGCGGTGCTGGTCGTCGCTCGCGACGATGCATCGGTCGAGGGCATCGGCGAGCTCAAACGCGTGCTGCAGCGGCCGCTGAAAACGCTCAGGGTCAGCGCCGAGCGCTTTGCCGCCGAGCTGGCGACTGCATACAACCAGGCATCGGCGCCGGCAGCTCAGTTCAGCGAGGCTCAGTTTGGTGAAGATTTGTCACGCGACGCGGACCTCGCGCGACTGCTGCAGGACATCCCCAAGACAGAGGATCTGCTCGGATCGACGTCCGATGCGCCGGTGATCCGGATGATCAACGCGCTCCTGCTGCAGGCGTTGCGCGAGCGTGCGTCCGACCTCCACTTCGAGCCCTACGAAATGCGCTCGGTCGTGCGTTTTCGCGTCGATGGTGTGCTGCGCGACATTATCGAGCCGCCGCGCGCGCTGCACGCGGCTCTGGTGTCGCGACTGAAGGTAATGGCGAGCCTGGACATCGCCGAAAAACGCCTTCCGCAGGACGGGCGTATCGCGCTTAAGCTCGGCGACAAGAGCGTCGACGTGCGCGTGTCGACGCTGCCCACCGGGCCGGGCGAGCGCGTAGTGCTGCGCCTTCTCGACAAGGACTCGGCGCGGCTCGATCTGACCGCTCTCGGCATGAGCGACGAGACGCTTATCGAGATCGACCGTCTCATCCGCGAGCCGCACGGCATCGTCCTGGTTACCGGGCCCACCGGCTCGGGCAAGACGACCACGCTCTATGCTGCGATGTCGCGGCTGCCCCGCGGCGCGCTCAACGTGATGACGGTCGAAGATCCGATCGAGTTCGCACTCGATGGGGTAGGGCAGACACAGGTCAATCCGCGGATCGAGCTTACTTTTGCGCGTTCACTGCGCTCGATCCTGCGCCAGGATCCGGACATCATCATGATCGGAGAGATCCGCGATCTCGAAACGGCACAGATCGCGGTTCAGGCGAGCCTCACCGGGCACCTGGTTCTGGCCACCTTGCACACCAACGATGCAGTCAGCGCCGTGACGCGCCTCGCCGACATGGGGGTCGAGCCGTACTTGCTCGCGTCGTCGGTGCGCGGCGTCCTGGCGCAGCGTCTAGTGCGTTGCCTGTGTGTCGAATGCAGAGAGGCGACGACGCCCACCGCAGGCGAGTCGGAGATTCTGGCGGGCCTCGGTCTTCCGCCGACGCAGCGCCTGTACCGCCCGGTGGGCTGCGCATCGTGCAGCCAATCCGGATACCGCGGGCGCACCGGCATCTACGAGCTGGTGCTGGTCGACGAGTCCTTAAGCCGGCTGATACACGATCGCGCCGGCGAGCCCTTGCTGCGCGAGGCCTGCGCGCACGCGAATGTGCGCACGTTGCGGGCGGATGGAGCGCGGTGGCTGGCGGATGGCACGACCTCGCTTGCCGAGTTGCTTCGCGTTACCGGAGCAGCATCCTGAATCTTGGCCAAGTCGCCCAAATCTCACTTGCTGGAAGAGTTGCGCGCGAAGGCCGAGTCGGTCAGCGCCAAGCGCGTCGAGCAACAAGAGCTCTCACGCGAGGTTGTCGAGCGCGTCGACAAGCGCCTGCACGCGGTCTTTCAGTATTTCGACGAGGCGTGCAAGCTGCTGCAAATCATAGCGCCGGCGATCGAGCGCGATTTCACGCTGCCGCAGATCGTTCGCTATACCGGGATGAACTTCGATCGTGGCATGGTCATGTTTCGAAAACAACGCTTGCAGCAGCACGATGTCTTTGCTCACGTCGTGATCTACTACACCTTGACCGGGCCGCCGCCGCCCCCGGTACGAGTCGCGATGCGCCGCTCGCCGGAGGTCGAACGCGTGCTGGTCGCCGCCAATATCGAGTTCACCAGCGAGACCGACTCCAGCGTGCGCGGGGGAGCGACCAATAACGCGCTTCACGTTGCGGCCGGGCTGCGTTGCGAAGTGCGCTTCGATCCCGATTTCGTCAACGACAGCATCATCGTCACTTTGCGCAACGTCGACCGGTTCGAGCCGGTCATACTCGACTTTACCCCCGCCGCGCTGGACACCGAGGCGCTCGACGATCTGGTCAAGCTCATGCTTGGCAAGCCCAATCAATTTCTGCTTCGCACGCCGTTACGCGGCTTCGGCCGCTAACAAAGCGAAAGCCGCCGATGCCGTCCTTTCGTTACGAGGCCGTCGACTCCGCCGGTCGGTCGCGACGCGGGATCGTCGACGCGGCCACCTCACGCGCGGCGCGCGATCAGCTGCGCACCGACGGCTTGTTTCCGACAGCGATCGAAACCTCCGCCGGCGCCATCACCGCGCGCAACGAAGCGACGCGACTGTCGCCGATGCTGTTGGCGCTTACGACGCGTCAGATGGCAACACTGGTCGCGTCGGGAATGCCGCTCGACCAGGCGCTGACGGCGTTGGCCGAGCAAACGGATCATCCGGGCACGGCGCGGCTGTTGGAAGCGATTCGCGATCAGGTCGCAGCTGGCGAGCCGCTGGCGGCCGCGATGTCGCGGTTTCCGCGAACCTTCTCCGACCTGTATCGGGGTCTTGTTGCCGTCGGCGCCGAGACGGGTCAGCTCGGTGGAGTCTTGTCCAGGCTCGCCGACTACCTCGAGGCCAGGCAGGTACTGCGACAGAAATTTACGCTCGCGCTCATCTATCCGGCGCTGATCACCATCATCGCGCTCGGCGTCATCACCACGCTTTTGCTGTACGTCGTGCCGCAGATCGTCGCGGTCTATCAGCAGAGCCGGCAGACACTGCCATTCCTCACCCGGGCGCTGATCGCGAGCAGCGATTTTCTGCGTGCAACGGGGTGGTACTGGCTGGGGGCGATCGCGCTGCTCGTGATCGGCGTGACGCTGCTATTGCGCCGCGAACAGTGGAAAGATCGCTGGCATGCGCTGCTGCTGCGCCTGCCGGTGGCCGGCAGAGTGCTTTCCGGATTGGATACGGCGCGCTTCGCCAGCACCCTCTCGATTCTCACCGGCAGCGGCGCACCGCTTCTGCGCGCGCTCGACACCGCCGCCGGCGTAGTGTGGGCGCGTCCGATGCGCCGCGCGGCAGACGCCGTCGCCGCGCACGTGCGGGAAGGCGTGTCGCTGGCGCGTGCTCTTGCGAGCCAGCGGGTATTTCCGCCGTTGCTCGTTCACCTGGTTGCGAATGGAGAGCAAAGCGGCCAGCTGCCGTCGATGCTCGATCGCGCGGCGCGCGAGCAGGAACAGGACGTCGAGCGACGGCTGACTTGGCTTGCCGCGTTGGTACAGCCGTTGCTGATCGTTTTCATGGGCGCGATCGTGCTCGTGCTGGTGTTGGCGGTGATGCTGCCCATCGTGTCGATGAACCAGCTCATCCGCTAGTTGCGCATCTTAAGCGACAGCGGTGACGTGCTTCTTCTCCTGCTCGGCAAGCGCCCATGCGACGTGCTCGCGCACCAGCGGCGACGCGTCGTCGCGACGCGACGATAGCGCGTCGACGATTTGCTCACTGTAGCTCGCGTTACCGAGTCCGACCGCGAGGTTGCGCAGCCAACGCTCGAAACCGATGCGGCGAATCGCGCTGCCTTCCATACGCACGTTGAAGTCGGACTCGCTCCACGCGAACAGGTGCACCAGATCGGCATTGTCCAGGCCATGGCGGACGTCGAAATCCGGCTCATCGCTCAGCTGCGCGTACTTGTTCCACGGGCACGCAAGCTGGCAATCGTCGCAGCCGTAGACGCGGTTTCCGATGAGCGGGCGAAGACTCTCCGGAATGCTTCCCTTGAGCTCGATGGTGAGGTACGAAATGCAGCGTCGTGCGTCGAGCTCGTAAGGGGCCACGATCGCTCCCGTCGGGCAGATGTCGAGACAGGCGCGGCACGTCCCGCAATGTGCGCTGACCGCCGGCGAGACGGGCAACGGCAGATCGGTAAAGATCTCGCCCAGGAAAAAGAACGATCCCGCGTCGCGCGTTAGCAGCAAGGTATGTTTTCCACGCCACCCCAATCCTGCTTTTGCCGCCAACGCAACTTCGAGCACCGGAGCGCTGTCGCTGAAAACGCGGTAGCGATAAGTGTTAACCGAGGTGTTAACTGAGGTGTGAACGGAGTTGTCAGCCGAGGCGTCAGCTGAGCCTTCGATCGCACTGCCGATGCGATCGGCCAGGCGCTGCAGCCGCTGGCGCATGAGTTTGTGGTAATCGCGGCCGAGCGCGTAGCGCGAGATATACGCCTTGCGCGAATCGGCGAGTACTGCGTCCGGATCTTGCGCGCGGCGGGGCAGGTAATCGAGCCGGGCAGTGATGACGCGGATCGTACCCGCGACCATTTCTCAAGGTCGTGCCCGGCGGGCGCCGTGCCGTGCCATATAATCCATTTCGCCGTGACGGCCGGCATCAAGCCACGCGCCAAGCCGCGCTTCGTCGGCGGAAAGCTCGGTGTCGGCTATGCCCAGCTCGGCGAACCCGAGCTCTTGGCCCCAGGTCACGATATCGCGTGCAAGTTGCGAGAAGTCCAAAGCGGGATCGCCTGTCGCGGCGCTCAAGGGGCCGGCGCGCTTTTCCGAGAAAATGATGCCGATTATAGAAGAGCTTCGCACCCTCCTGCCCGATGCCGAGGCCACCGCACACGCGGGCGCGCGCTTGGCACCCGGCCTTGCGCGGGGAATGCTGGTGACGCTCTCCGGTGACCTCGGAGCCGGAAAGACGACCCTGGTGCGGGGGATGCTTCGCCGCCTAGGCTGGGCCGGCACCGTCAAAAGCCCGAGCTACACATTGCTTGAACATTATATCGTTTCGAGCTTATACTTCTATCACTTTGATTTGTATCGTTTCGATGACCCTGAAGAATGGGACCACGCGGGCTTCTCCGAGTATTTGCGTCCGGACACGGTCTGTGTCCTGGAATGGCCGGAACGTGCCGCCGGGTGGCTGCCTGCGGGCGACATCGAGATCCATTTCGAGCACGCCGATTCCGCGCGCTTGCTGACGCTGCACGCGACGAGCGTCGCCGGTAGCGCATGCCTCGCCGCATTTGCCGAGAACCCCTGATCGCGCGCGTTTCGATCGAGCGCCGCCGAGTCTGTCAATGGCTGCTCCTGCCGGCGATGCCGTGGTGGGTCGCGGCCGCGAATGCGGCGACCGTCGCATCGGCGCGCCTGTGGCCGGCGCAGGAATACACACGGCTGATCCTCGAATCATCCTCGGCGGTGTCGCACCAAATGCAGCCGATGAAAAATCCGGCGCGTCTGGTGCTCGACCTCGAGGATGTCGAGCTGAGCAGTGAAATCGCGCAGCTCGGGCAGCGCCTACAGCCCGGCGATCCGTATATCCAGGCGATTCGCGTCGCACGCTTCAAGCCGGGAGTGGTGCGAGTCGTGCTTGAGTTGAAAGCCGAGGTCAATCCGCAATTGTTCGCACTGCAGCCGGTCGCGGACTATGGATACCGCTTGGTGCTCGACTTGTACCCGCTGACGCCGCCCGATCCGCTCATGACACTGCTCGATTTTGAGAAAAGCGGCACGGGCGACGTCGCCGTCGGCCCGCCGGCGCCGGATCGATTCGGCCCCGTGGATCGCGGCTCGTCGCTCAATTCGTCGAAGTCCAGGCCAGCGCTTAGGAGGCCGATCGTCGTCGCGGTCGACCCCGGCCACGGCGGTGAAGATCCGGGCGCGGTCGGTCCTCGCGGAACGTACGAGAAGCACGTCACGCTGGCGATCGCAAAAAGACTCGTCGCCATGCTCGGCGCCCAGCCCGGCATGCGGGCGATGCTGACACGTGACGACGACTACTTTGTTCCGTTGAACGTGCGCGTGCAAAAGGCGCGCCGAGTACAGGCTGACCTTTTCATTTCCATTCACGCCGACGCGTTCACCACGCCGACCGCACGGGGCTCGTCGGTGTTCGCGCTGTCGGAGCACGGCGCCACCAGCGCCGCGGCCCGATGGCTCGCGCAACGCGAAAATGACGCTGACCTGATCGGGGGCATCAACTTGGACAGCAAGGAGCCGTTCCTGGCGAGGACGCTGCTCGACCTGTCACAGACCGCGCAGATCAACGACAGTCTGCGCGTCGGCCGTGCGGTGCTCGATGGCATCGGCGCGGTGAACGCGCTGCATAAGGGCAGCGTCGAACAGGCCGGGTTCGCGGTCCTAAAAGCTCCCGACATTCCCTCGATACTGGTCGAGACGGCATTCATTTCCAATCCAGACGAAGAGCTGAAACTCAAAAGCGACAGGTACCAGCAGAGATTCGCCGAATCGATTTCTAACGGCGTGAAGCGCTATTTCGCGCAGAATCCGCCGTTGTCGCGCTCGAAGCTCTCCTAGCGGCGCGAGCCGCCCGGSGYCNCCRSGSGMMSCGYGSGRAKMGKRGGGATAGGACGCCGTAGGGCGGAGCAGGGGCCCCGCGCAAAGCGCGGGGATGCGACCCCGGAGGCGGAGAGGCCAGCGACAGCTGTCGCGCGCAACAAACGATGTACGTACGGAGCTGGCAAGGGGAATTGCGAGTCGACGCTCGCGGCCGACACGCGGCGCATCTCATTCACGAGCGCGTTGAGGAGTCTAGCACAGCTGTCACCGGAAGCCGGCATCGTGCATGCGATGTCGGCGTTTGCGGACGCGGCTTCGAGTCTCGCGCGACGGCGCATTCAGGACTGAATCTCCTGCATCTGGCTGCGGCAGCAGTGCGAATTGCGTAGAATTGCGCCCCATGGTTAGTTTCTTTCTCTGGTTTCTTGGTCTGCAGGCGACGCTGTTCGGTCTTGAGCTCACACCCTGGGTGCAGTCGTGGTTCGTCGTTCCGTGGACGGACACCCTGGCAGCGATCAGCGCCGGCATTGTCAAGCTGTTCGATCCGCAGGTGCTGTCGCGGGGCAAGGTGCTGCAGAGCGCCAGTAACGGCTTTGCGGTTTCGATCGAAGCAGGATGCAACGGCGTCGAGGCGACCATCGTGCTTGTCGCGGCCATTCTCGCCTTTCCGGCGCCGTGGACGCGCAAGCTCGTGGGGCTCGCCATCGGCGTGATCGCGGTGCAGGGTCTTAACGTTGTCCGCGTGATCAGCCTGTTCTATCTCGGTCAGTGGAATTCCGACGTTTTCGAGTGGGCTCACCTCTACGTCTGGCAGGCGCTGATCATGCTCGACGTTCTCATCGTCTGGTTGCTCTGGGTGCGCACCTTGCCGCGGGTTTCACCCGAGCCGCCCGCGGCCGCCGCCGCTGCCTGAAATGCGCGCCGATTCTGATTCCATGCCGCGGTTTGTGCTGCGGGTCATCGCCTGGTTGCCGTTGACTTTCGCGGTGTGGTACCTCGCCGCGCCGCTTTTGGTATGGCCGGTCGCGTTGCTGGCGGAGCTATTTACCCGCAGCACTTTCGACTGGGTCAAAAGCGTCGAGCAAATGGGGCCTTTGATCACCTTCGTCACCTCGCTCAAACCCGCGGAAGGCGCGAATCCTGCCGGCGTCAAAGCAGTGGTATCGGTCGAGAGCAACGTGCTGTTGTTCTCGTTCGGATTGCCCATGCTCGCCGCGCTCATACTCGCCGCACACGAGCCGTATCGGGTGCGGATGCTGCTGATCGGGTTCGTGGTGCTGCTGCCGTTTCAAACGTTCAGCGTCGTGGCCGATTTCCTGAAGAACGTCGCCATTCTTGCCCCACCCGCGGTGTCGTCACAAACTGACATCAACGCCTTTCAACGCGAGGTCATCGCTTTTTGCTACCAGTTCGGGACGCTGATTCTGCCCACAGTCGCGCCGGCGATCGTGTGGGTGCTGATGCATCGCAGTTTCCTGGAAAGACTTTCCGGCCGCGACAAGCGCTAGCGCATCAGCGCGACAGATCGCGCCCTGCGGGCCCGGGCGTCAGCCACATATCTATATCCTGCAGCAAAGCGCGCGACCGTCGCAGGTCAGCGGGTCTCGCTCCGCGCCTTGCGGTCTGTCTCGCGCTGACGCAGCAAGCGTCTTTGAACCTTGCCGGTGGTGGTCATCGGCAGCGCGTCGATAAACTCGATCTCCCTGGGATACTCGTACGGCGCGAGGTGCGCCCGAACATGGCGCTGGATCTCGTCTTCCAGCGCGGGGGAAGGCGCGTGTCCCGACGCCAGCACGATGAACGCTTTCACAACATTGCCGCGCGTTTCGTCCGGGCTCGGCACCACGGCGGCGTTGGCGACGGCCGGATGCTTGACCAGGCAATTTTCGATTTCCGACGGTCCGATGCGATAGCCCGCTGCCTTGAACATGTCGTCGGCGCGGCCCTGGTACCAGAGATAGCCGTCCTCGTCGCGCTTGGCTAAGTCGCCCGTCCGGCTCCAGTCGCCATCGAATTTCCTGGCGGTGGCCTCGGGGTTCTTGAAGTATTCGAGGAAGAACACCGGGTCCGGGACGCCGTCCGGCGCGATGCGATGAATCGCGACTTCGCCGATATCGCCCGGCGCGACCTCGTTGCCATCGTCATCGATCACCGAAATCCGATGACCCGGATACGGCAGGCCCATCGATCCGGGCCTGACCGGCCAAAGCGTGTGAGAGTTGCCGACGATGTAGTTCATCTCGGTCTGGCCGAACATTTCGTTGATGGTCACGCCGAGCGATTCCTGCGCCCATGCGAATACCGTTGTTCCGACCGCTTCGCCGGCGCTCATCATGGAGCGCAGGTTTATGTCGTAGTGCGCGCGGGGTTTGGCAACGGCCTTCATCATCATTTTCAGCGCCGTTGGAAACAGGAACGTGTTTCGGATCTGATATTTGTCGATCAGCGCCAATGCGTGCTCCGGGTCGAATCGACCTCGGTAACCGAGAATGGGAAGCCCGAAATAATGCGTCGGCAACAGCGCATCCATGAGTCCGCCCGTCCACGCCCAGTCCGCCGGCGACCAGAACAAATCGCCTTGGTGGGGAAAGCCGTCGTGCGAGCAGACGAAGCCCGGCAAATTTCCGAGCAGGCAGCGGTGCGGCATGAGCGCGCCCTTGGGCGGGCCGGTGGTGCCGCTGGTATAGACCAGGAGCGCAGGATCGCCCGCTCGCGTCGTAACGGGAGAAAAATCCCGCGACGCTTTCGCCAGCAAGGTCTCCCATTCCAGCAGCCACGCCTCGCGAGCGCCCGCGACCCCGATCGCATGGTTGAGCAGGGGCAGGTTTTGACGGATGGGCGCGAGATTCGGAAGCGACGCGGAATCGACCAGGGCAACCTTGGCCTCGGCGTTATGCAATCGATATTGCAGCGCGTCGGGACCGAACAGGAAAGATAAAGGTACGGCGATAGCGCCCATTTGATAACAGGCGATATGGGCGATGGCCGTTTCGGGTCTTTGCGGCAGGATGATGGCGACGGCGTCGCCGCGGCCCACGCCAAGTGCTGCGAGCGCGTTGGACAGACGGTTCGCCTGCTGCTGCAGGTCCCAGAAAGTGAGCGCCGCCGTCGCTCCCGACTCGTCTTCCCAATACATCGCGAATCGGGACCGATCGGCGGCGTGGCGGCTGCACGTCGCGGTCGCAATGTTGAACTCGGCCGGAACTTCCCATCGGTGCTGCGCGTAGACCTCGCGGTAACGATCGGGCGCCATCGGCTAGCGTAGTTTTAAGGCTGTTTCAACAATGAATGCAGGATTGCCGTACCTGGCGTCCGCATGCAGCGATCGGTGCAAAGCGCACCCAGGCAGCAACGAATCGAGGGTTACGAGCCGCCACGCGCGAGCGAGACCCGCTCATCGCGATTGGCGTAATCGAGCGACTCGACGGTCGCCCAGATCCAATCGGGCTGCTGTTCGAGCAGACGGCCGAAAGCAATCGAATTGGACATCTTGGCAACACTCATCCGCAGGCGCTTGCCGGGCTGATACTCGCCGGCCGGCACGATCAATGTCTGAACTGCGGATTCGCTCTCGCGTTTTTTCAGAGTCAGGAACAGGCCGTGGAAGCGCCTGCTGCTGACAGTGGGCACTTCGCCATCGATCGAATAGTCGGCGTCGCCTCGTTTCTGTTCGGCTAGCTCCACGCCGACCAGGTTGTTGGCGATGATCTGCAGCCCGATCTCGGCGCGGTCGGTGGTCAGACGCTTCATGCGCCGCACGATGCCCAGCATCCATAGTGCGTCACTTTGTCCGCGGATGGCGGTCAGGGTGCCAAGGGTCATCGAGCTGATAATCGTCATCGGCGCGACCAGACGATAGCCCGTCTGCGATACATCGCGGATCTCCCATGCTCCTCCCGGCGCCGCGTAGGTCGCGAGCCGGCGTCGAACGACTTCGAGCGCGCGTGCATTCTCATTGCGCAGGCGGCCGAACGTCGCAATCTCGAGCGTGTCGCCAAAGCTGCCCGCGCGCGCGCCAATGGTCGCCAGCGCGCCAATCTCGTCGTCGCGCAGAAATCCCGAGATCTTGGCAAAGCCGACGATCGCGTCGACGCTACCGCTGGCGCTGGTTCGTTCCCCTCGACGTGCGACCGGCCTGAATTCGGGATCGACCTGCGAAGCGAGCTTGGTCAGCAGATTGAGCTGCTCGGCACGGCGCGGCGCACGTTCTGACAAGGGGTCGTTGCGGACCTTCTGCTCGAGCATCACCACGTTCTGCATCAGCACGGCGTGCAGCGGTCGCGTATCCAGAAACACGACCCGGCCTTCGAGTGGATTGGGACCGCGCCGCCTCAGCCCGGTTCTGGAGCCCAAGTCGACATAAAAGCTGGTCACGGTCGAGGCTTCGATACTGAGACGCAAAGGCGCGCACCATTCGGACAGCTGGTCGCAGACCCATTCGACATGGCGCGGCGAGAGATTGCCGGCATTCATCAGCTGCAGCAGCAGCACGCGCAGATATTCTTGCTCGATTGTGGTCAACACGCTGCCGGCAAGAACGGCTACCGGCTGCCGTTCGATTTGCGCGGTACACGCCATTTGGAAGAGCCCGTGAAGGTCGACCCAGCGCGCGGGAATCCATTGCTCGTATCGGTAAAGCCGGATTTTTGCGTCGAGGCCCTGGTGGATGATCTGTCGCGCGATCAACTGCGGCAGCAACGCCTGCCACCTATTATTTTGCGGATGCTGGCTTATTTCGCGCTCGAACGCCTGATAACAAAGCAGGAATCCTTGCGTCAGATCGAACAGCGCTTGCCACAACTGACTTTCGACACGGGTCGAGCGGTTGCCGTGTTCCAGATATTGTGCCGTCAGCAATTTCCGCAAAGGTTCGGTCTGGACGTCGAGACGAAAGACCGCCTCCAGCCGCGTCGGCGCCCGGCGTGCGTCGCGCTCGGTGAGCGCGCCGAGCTCGACCAGCAGCGCGGAGTGAACGGCCAGCGGATCGTTGGCCGGAAAGGACGCGAGCCAGCGTTCCGCCGTTTTCGCATCCGCGAGAGGGTCCTTCGGAGACCTGCTTAAACCAAACATCGAAGGGGGCGCGGCCTGGCCCGGTACGATATTTGCACAGCTCCTGTTGTGGTGGGCAGCTGAACAAAGCTCAGACCGAGCGAAGTGCCGGAAGCCATTGTTCCAAAAGCAAGATGATGGAGCAAAGCGCTTCCAGGAGCAATACGGCTGAGCAGTTCGTGGATCGGCCTGACGCGTTGCGGCGACATATGCCGCTCCACGCCAAGCTGAAAACGACAGCTGAATTCTTTATACTTGTGGCACACAGGAGTACAGAGGAAAACATGGGAATCCTAATTAAGGCTCCGACTCGTCGTACCGACCCCGGGTTGCAACTTGCTATACCCCCGGCCAACGGCGAAATGCGCGTTCCACTGCACATCCGTGAAGTGGTGCGAATCACTGGCCTGCGACGCGAACAGCTCTACATGTGGCAACGGCGCTACGGGTTCCCGAACCCGGCGCGCGATGGATTTGGCGACCGCGTCTATCCTCCCGACCAAGTCGCGAGGCTCAAAGTCATCAAGCAGCTGCTGTCGGAAGGCTGGCGCGCCGGAGCCGTGGTTCCGCTGGCGGAGTCGGCGCTGCAATCGATGCTCGGCATCGCCGTCGAGGATCCCCAACCGCTGCCCTCCGAAATCGAAGCCGCGGTCAAGCTTCTGGCCGAGCATCGCGTCGGCGAACTGCAGAACCATCTGTCGAAGCTGCTGGTCGGCCAAGGGCTTCGGCGCTTTCTCGAACAAACGCTGATCCCGCTGAACGAAGCGGTGCACGAGCACGTGGTGCGCGGCGATATGCAGAACTTTCAGGAGCTGCGCTTCGCGGATCTCGCGCAACGGCTTCTGCGCGATGTGACGCGGCTGGTGCGGCCCACGCGCAACGCAAGTCAGATTCTCGTGGCGACGCCTCCGAACGATCCGAATCAGCTCGGGCTTTCCATCCTCGAACTGCTGCTCTTCACCGAAGGCATCAACTGCCTGACGTTGGGCAGCGGCGTGCCGGCGCAGGAAGTCGCGGGCGCGGCCCACGCCTACCAGGTGTGCCTCGCGATTCTGCTCTTCGACCGGGGCATTTCGGGAAAGATCGCCGGACAGGAAATACGCTCGCTGAGGACCGCCTTGCCTGAAGATATGCCGCTCGTGGTGAGCGGGCGCGCCGTCAATCTGCTGGCGAAGCCGATTCCCAATGTGCGCACCGCCGCCGACTTCAGCTCGGTCATGGCGACCATGCGCGAGCTCAATGTCGTACCCGCAACTCCAGTGGGGGTGCAGCAGCGTGCTTGAGACGTTCGCGTTTCGCTGGCCCTGGCGGGTGATCGCGCTGGTGGCGGTCGCCGCGTTGAGTTACTGGGTGTGGCGCGGTTACCAGCAGCCGGATTTCATTCTCGACTTCGCGAACCTGCGATTCTGCTAGTGTACTGAGTCAGAAGTTCCGAAGATAAAGGAGCGGATGAAAACGGCGGCCAGGCAAGGCGCGAGGGCGAAAGCGTACCTCTTGGTACGGTGAGAC
>JRHI01001991.1_pt1 | contig 15289 bp, 14 predicted proteins | sample 215371 | NCBI WGS metagenome assembly JRHI01 (sample SAMN02929681, study PRJNA255918) | sediment metagenome | biome: cave system; feature: Ice Cave; material: Sediment; isolation source: sediment from deep within a dark volcanic ice cave with no known source of... ...
GCCACGCTGCGTACTGCGCGCCGTCGATGAGCGTGTTCAGCGTGGTGCGGGCCTGCCGCCGGATGTAGCCGATTGCGCCGGCCACACGCCGCTCGATCGCAGGGCGAGCGGACGCGGGCACGGGCGCCTTCGCGATCAGACGGTCGATGGTCTCGAAGTCGCCCCCGGTGAAGAGATGGTCGACGGCACGCGGGGCAGTGACGTGGACCCAGTGCTCGATGCGATCGCTCGAGAAGCGCCACGCCGCGGCGGCCGGGATGAACAGGACCAGATAGAGCAGGATGATCGTTGCGGACCGCGAGAGCGTACGGCCGCGCCGCCCGAGACGGATGCGGCGGCTCAGGACCGCGACCGCCGGGGCCAGCAGGTACGCGAAAAACATCGAGAGCAGCAGCAGGATGCCGCCGCCCCGAATCACTGCAGCTTCGACTTTTTCGCCGCCTCGTCCGCTTCCTTGAGCCGCGCGCCCCGGAGGATATTGCCGATGGCGTAGTTCGCCTCGTGGCACGCGTATTCGTACAGGTGGTCTGTCGTCGCCGGCCACGTGTACTCCGCGGTCCACGGCTTCGTCCACGTCGTCGGATCCTCGATCGTGAACTGATAGCGCAGCGTCTTGGCGTCGGCGCGCGTCAGGCGCTCGACGACGTGGAGGGCGTCGCTCGAGCCGCGGAAGCGGGTCTTGTCGGTGAAGTTCGCCGTGTCGATGACCAGCGTGTCGCCTTCCCAGCGGCCGACTGAATCGCCCATCCACTTCCGGATGGAGGCGGGCAGATGCTGTCCACCCATTCGCACGATGCGCGCGTCGTGCACCATCTCCGTGAGGATCACGATCGTGTCGGGCGTCTGCACGATCTGATGGAGGTTGTTGTAGAAGTAGGTCGGCAGGATCGGCGGGCCGGAAGTCGAGGCGAACCCGATCAGGCAGCGCTCGCCGAGGGGACGCTGCTCCGGATCGTTGTACGCGTCGTCGCCTTCGAAACCGGGGTCGTCTTCGCGGATCGCCTGATCCGAGGTCGTCCGCAGCGCGCGCGCCGCGTTGCGCGTCTGCGCTGCGTCGGTGAGCGCCGGCACGCGGCCGTCAGCCGGATCGACGATCAGCGACGCGCGCTTCCGGCCGTCGACCGCCGTGTAGCGCGAGCCAGGGTCGAGCCAGAAATTGTTGTACCCGCCGACGTTGCCGTACGGTCCGGGCGAGCCGTCGCCGCCCGCCGGAGGCGCCGCGCGGTTGGCATCGATCGGGGCGTCGAGCTTCTCGCTCCGCGCCGCCGTCTGCTGTTCGAGCGCCTTCGCGTCTTCATCGGTCAGCACCAGCGGCGTGCCGGGGCGCCGCTCGAGCGGCGTCAGCGTGCCGAGATCGTAGGTGCCCTGCAGATCCGGGTGGCCGTCGGCCAGCCGCGCAACACCGCCGGCGATCGATACCGGCTTCTTCGCGGGGGCAGCGGCCTGTCCGGCGATGTCTACGTGTGTCACGGAGACGGCCGCCGCGACGACCGCCAGCACACCGCTGAGCGTCAGGAACCGGTTAGCCATGGTCAAGCCTCTGCTTTCCCCAGATTCTACGTGCAATTCCGGGCAGCGGACAGATATTACCGAACTCTTACAGTGGCCGGCCACGATGTTCGGTACCGTAGTCATATGAGCAGCGTCACCGCCCTCCCGACCTCGTCTCGCTACGGCAAGTTGAGCCTGATTACGTGCAGCGCGCTGATCTGGTTTCACATCCAGGCCATCGCCGCCTTCTGGTATTTCAGCTGGACGAATCTGTTCGCCGCTCTGTTTCTCTATTGGGTGTCCATCGGCCTCGGGATCAGCATGGGCTATCACCGGCTGCACACGCACCGGGGGTTCAAGACGTACCGGCTGTTCGATTATTTTCTCGCGATCTGCGGCACGCTGACGCTCGAAGGCGGGCCGATGTTCTGGGTCGCCACGCATCGCGCGCACCATCAGCACTCCGACCAGGAACTGGATCCGCATACCCCGCGCGTGAACGCCTTCTGGGCGCATCTGGGCTGGATCCTCTTCGGCGAGGCGCATCACAACGACACCGAGCGCATGGGCAAGTACGCGCCCGACCTTGCGAAGGATCCGTTCTATCGCTGGCTGACGACGTATCACTGGGTGCCGCTGACGGCGCTCGGCTTCGCGCTGCTCGCGGTCGGCGGATGGGGCCTCGTGAACTGGGCGATCTTCCTCCGTGTGGTCGTCGGACTGCATTCGACCTGGCTGGTGAACTCGGCCACGCACATCTGGGGCCGCCGCCGGTTCGCCACCAAAGACGACTCCCGCAACAGCTGGTGGGTGGCGCTCCTCACGTTCGGCGAGGGGTGGCACAACAACCACCACGCGCACCCGACGTCGGCGCGCCACGGCCTCGCGTGGTACGAGTTCGATCCGACCTGGCTCGAGCTGAAGGTCCTGCAGAAGATCGGCCTGGTCTGGGATGTCCGCGTGGCGCGCATCAGCCAGGCGTCCGAGGAAGAGATCGCCGCCTAGCGCCGTTCGCCGCTATCCTTGAAGGCGTGAGGCGGGCATGAGGTCCGGCGGGCGCCGGAAATCGATCGCGTTCTTCATCGTGCTGGGCACCTGCCTGGTGGCGGGTGCGGTCGCCCTCAACGTCGGCTGGATCATCGTCAACTGGCGGCAGGCCGGCTTGCTGCTCGTCGGCCTGGTCGTCTTTCCCCTCATCATCACCGGCGTCGTGCTCAACACCATCTTCCTGGTGCGCGAGATCCGGCGCAACGAGCAGCACGAGGCGTTCATCAACGCCGTCACGCACGAGCTCAAGACGCCGGTCGCGTCGATGAAGCTCTACCTCCAGACCCTCCAGAACCGCCAGGTCGAGGATGCAAAGCGCCAGGAGTTCTACGGCGTGATGCTCGATGACAGCGACCGTCTCCTCGGGACGATCGAGCAGGTGCTGCGTGCCGGACAGCTCGGTGCGAAGGTCCGGCGCGCGAGCCCGATGCCCGTTGACCTGGGCGCCGTGGTGGAGGAGTGCCTGACGCTGGCGAGAATCCGCCATCGGCTCCCGCCCGAGGCGCTGACCGCCGTCGTGAGGCAGGTCGACGGCGCGGTGTTTCAGGTGCTCGGCGACGAAGACGATCTCAAGGCGATGGTGTCGAACCTCGTCGACAACGCGATCAAATACTCGGGCGCCGACGTGCGGGTGGCGGTGGAGCTGGAGCAGGCCGATCCGGCCACCGCCACGCTGCGCGTGCGCGATCAGGGCATCGGCATTTCGCCCTCGGAGCGCAAGCGGATCTTCAGGCGTTTCTACCGCATCCCCGGCGCGATGAGCACGCGCATCAAAGGCACCGGTCTGGGCCTGTTCATCGTGCGTTCCGTCGTGGCGCGGCACGGCGGCAACGTGTTCGTGGAGAGCGATGGGCCGGGCCACGGGAGCACGTTCATCGTGCAGCTTCCGGTCGTGGAGCCGCACATGGCGCCGCGATGAGCCGCATCCTGATCGTCGAGGATGAACAGCATCTGGCCGACGGCCTCCGCTACAACCTCGAGGCCGAGCAGTACCAGGTGGAAGTGGTGGACAACGGCGAGGACGCGCTCGAGCGGCTGATCGCCGAGCCGGGCCGCTACGACGTCGTCATCCTGGACGTGATGCTGCCCGGCATCGACGGGTTCACGGTCGCGACGGAGCTGCGGCGGGCGCGCCGGTTCGTGCCGGTCCTCATGCTGACCGCGCGCGGCCGGTCGGAAGACGTGCTGCGCGGGTTCGGCGCCGGCGCGGACGACTATCTCCCCAAGCCGTTCGAGCTGCCGATCCTGCTCTCCCGCGTGCGCGGGCTGCTGCGGCGGCATGACTGGTTCCGCGAGGAGGCGGCGGCAAAGACGTCGCCGCCGGTCGCCGCGCAGTTCTCGTTCGGCGACAAGAGCATCGACTTCGAGCAGCTGGAGGTCCGCGTGGGCGAGAAGCGGATGCCGCTGACGCTGATGGAGGCCGCGCTGCTGCGCTACTTCGTGCAGCACGAAGGCTGCCCCGTGCCGCGCAAAGAGATTTTGGAGCAGGTGTGGGGCGTGCACGAGGACACCGATACGCGCGCCATCGACAATTTCATCGTGCGCCTGCGCCGCTACATCGAAGAGGAGCCGTCCAACCCGCGGCACCTGCAGACGGTCCGCGGCGTGGGGTACCGGTTCGTGGCGGATCCCGAGTAGCCCCGCCTCGTGACTGACTGGTCGACGACACCGCTGCCCGTCGGCGACGCGCGATGGGCATTCCCGCCCGCCACGAAATGGCCGGACGGCGATCTCATCGCCGTGGGCGGCGATCTCGAGCCCGCCACTCTCGTCCGTGCGTATCGCAGCGGCATCTTTCCGATGGAGGTGACCGCGCTTCAGGGCGCGCTGGGCTGGTGGTCGCCCGACCCGCGCGGGATCGTGCCGCTCGATGGGCTGCGCGTGACCAAATCGATGCGGCAGAGCGCCCGGCGCTTCGCGATCCGCATCGACACCTGTTTCGTCGACGTGATACGCGCGTGCGCCGAACCGTCGCGCGAGGACGGCTGGATCACCGACGCATTCATCGCCGCCTACACCACGCTCCATCAGCTCGGGTGGGCGCACAGCGTCGAAGTGTTCGATCGCGACGGTCGGCTGGCCGGCGGGCTGTACGGCGTGCGCATCGGCAGGCTGTTCGCCGGCGAGTCGATGTTTCACGTCCGCCGCGACGCGTCGAAGGTCGCGCTGATGGCGCTGGTCGAGCTGATGCGCGACAGCGGCATGACGCTGCTCGACGTGCAGTGGTGCACGGCGCATCTGGCGTCGCTCGGCGCCGTCGAGATCGCCCGCGACCAGTATCTCGAATTGCTTGCCGGTGCGACGACCCCGTAGCGCGAGGAACACTCCGTCGCGCGAGGCAGACTCCGTCGCGCGAGGCAGATTCCGTCGCGCGAGGCTTCAGCCGAGCGGGCGAGACGACGCGTCGCAAACCTCGCGCGACTCGGAGCTGCCACCGCACACTAGCGACTGTAGCGGCGGCTTTGCTTCACTACGACGTCCAGCGGGTGGGGGATGAAGACCGACAGGTGGGCGCCGCGAATCACGTCGGCAACCGCGTGATACTGCAGCTCTCGCCGCTCGCCCTGCTTCGTGAGAATCGTGATGGAGCCCCTCAGGCGACCCGTATCCTGAAACAGGCGCCACACCGCGCGGCTTTCTTCCCGGCCGGGTGCGGGCAGCAGATCCCAGATTGACTTGGTCAGCATTTCGCGGCAACCAAGCCCATTCGGATTTGGAGCGCGCCGTGGCGCGACGGGCGAGGAGCCGCTCACCATTGCGATGGCGCTGGAGGAAGCGGGCTGGTTCGGGCGCGCCGACATCGAGATCCACGGCAGTGATGGCAGCCCCGCCGCGATTGCGAAAGCCCGCGCGGGTCGCTATCGGCCCAGGTCGATGCGTGTCTTGCCCCCCCGGCTCATGGAGAAATATTTCGAGGCGGACGCCGATACCTTTGTTCCGCGGCCAGAGCTGGTCCGCCGCGTGACGTCATGGAGCGTAGTGAATCTGATGGAATCTGAAGAGATTGCGCCCTTCGCGCGATCGCCGATCGTGTTCTGCCGAAATGCGTTCATTTATTTTTCCCCGCAGGCGGTGAAGCGCGTCGTCGCCACCTTGGGACAGCTGATGCCGACGCCGGGCTTCCTGTGCGTCGGGGCGTCGGAGTCGTTGCTCAGTGCGACAACGACGTTTGCCCTCGAGGAGATCGATCGGGCGTTCGTGTACGTGAAACGGCGTGCCGATGTCTGAAATCGTTCGCGTCTTGATCGTGGATGACTCCGCCTACGCGCGGAAGGTCATCCGCCAGATGCTCCTGCGCAGCCCGTTCCTCGAGGTGGTGGGAACCGCGCGCAACGGGCGCGAGGCGCTGGACCTGGCGGAAGAGCTCAGGCCCGACGTCATCACATGCGACCTGATCATGCCTGAGCTGGACGGCATCGGGTTCATAGCCGCACAGCTGGCGCGCCGTCCAACCCCCATCGTCGTCGTCAGCGTCGCAGCCGAGTCGGGCGAGCTCATGCTGGCCGCGCTCGACGCGGGAGCGGTTGATTTCGTGCAGAAGCCGACCGCGTTGGCGACCGACCTCGTGCTCGAGATTGCGGACGAGCTGATCCAGAAAGTCAAGAACGCCGCCGCCGCGCGTCCGCCAATGGCCCGAGTGCTGCCACCGGCAACCATGCCCCACGGGACGGGAAATGGCGCCGTTGACATTGTGGTGGTCGGCATATCGACCGGCGGACCGCAGGCGCTGAAGACGCTGATTCCGAGATTACCCGCTGAGCTGCCCGTACCGATTGCGATTGTCCTGCATATGCCGGTTGGTTACACTGAGTTGTACGCCAGGAAGTTGAACGAACAGTCGGCGCTCAACGTGCTCGAATCGCAAGGTGGAGAGATTCTGACGAAAGGAAACGTGTATATTGCACCGGCGGGGCGGCACCTGACGCTGCGCCGGACAGCTGGCGGCGAGATTGCGACGCACCTCGACGTACGGCCGCTCGACACGCCGTACCGGCCGTCGGTCGACACGCTCTTTCAGTCTGCGGCCGACGCGTACGGCTCGCGCGTCCTGGGCATCGTCATGACGGGGATGGGATCGGACGGACGAGAGGGCGCGGCCTGGATCAAGGCCAAGGGCGGCATCGTGCTGACGGAATCGGAAGCGAGCTGCGTGGTGTACGGCATGCCGCGCTCGATTGTGGAGGCCGGGCTCAGCGATGGCGAAATTGGGCTCGACCAGATGGCCGACGCTCTCCTCCAGCGCGTATGAGTGCGAAGATCCTGATGGTTGACGACTCCGCCCTGGCGCGCCGCAGCTTGCGGCAGTTCCTCGAGTCGGCCGGCTACACGGTGGCCGAAGCGCAGGACGGTCTCACGGCCCTCGAGCGGTATTTCCTCGAGAAGCCGGATCTCGTGCTCCTGGATCTCGTGATGAAAGGCATGAACGGCCTCGACGTGCTGCAGAAACTGCTGGAAATGGACTCGTCGGTCCGCGTCCTTGTCATCTCCGCCGACGTGCAGGATTCGTCGCGCGAGATGGCGGAAGCCGCAGGCGCCGCCGGGTTCCTCAACAAGCCGGTCGATCGCACGGCGCTTTTGCATGCCGTGGCGAAAGCGCTGGAGGCTGCGTGATGGACCTGACCGCCCTACAACAGGACGCCCTGGTGGAGCTGCTGAACATCGGATTCGGCCGCGCCGGCGCCGCGCTGTCCCAGCTCACCGGCCATCGCGTGCTGCTGGACGTGCCGCAGGTGACGCTGCAGTCGGTGGACGAAGTGGGCGACGCGCTCGAACGCGTTGTCCATGGCCACGTCGCCAGCGTCCACCAGATCTTCGACGGTCCGGTCGCGGGCGACGCGCTGCTGATTCTGGATGAATCGGGCGCGTCGATGCTCAAGGAGCTGTTGACCAACGAGCCGTCGCTGCCGCTCGCGATCGATGCGTCGGCGCGCGAGGTGATTACCGAGGTCGGCAACATCCTCCTGAACGCCTGCCTGGGCACGTTCGGCAATTTGCTGAAGGTGCAGGTGTCGTTCTCGGTTCCCCATCTCAGCATCGAAAACATCGGTGCGATTCTCGAGTCGCTGATCGTCGCGCAGCACAGCATCCGGTATGCGCTTGTCGTGCACGCCGGGTTCCGTCTGCGTGAAACGCAGGTGACCGGCTACATGGTGATCGTGCTCAGCGTGGCGTCCCTCGACCGTCTGATTCGCGCAGTCGAGGAGTGGGAGAGATCGCAAAGATCGCAAAGCTAGCCATGGCCGCGAACGGGCAGAACGTCGACGCGCTCGGCGCCGCGGCGGCCAGGTGGTTCGAGGAAATCGACGATCGGGGCGTCTTCATCACCGACGATCGGTTCATCGTCCGCCGCTGGAATCACTGGCTCGCCGCGCAAACCGGAAAACCTTCGGAGGACGTCGTTGGGCGGTCGCTCTTCGACCTGTTTCCGGATCTGGCCGCGCGCGGGCTGGATGCCTCCTACCACGCGGCGCTCATCGGCGAGACGCGCCTCCTGTCGCAACGCCTGCACAAGTTTCTCCTGCCGATCACGCGCAACTTCCACGGCACGGGTCTGACCGAGATGGCGCAGTCGGCCCGGATCGAGCCGCTGAGCGACGGCCGCGCCGTGATCGGCACCATCACCCTGATCGAGGACGTGACGGAGCGCGTGATCGCCGAGCGGGAGCTCCGCAATCAGATCGCGGCATCCGAGCAGGCGCGCCAGACGGCGGAACAGGCGTCACAGCTCAAGGACGAGTTTCTCGCCACGCTGTCCCGCGAGATTCGCACCCCGCTGAACGCCGTCATCGGCTGGACGAAGATTCTGCAGACACAGCCGGCGCTGAAATCGCGGGCCCACGCGCTCGAGGTCATCGAGCGGAACGCCCTGTCGCAGTTGCGCCTGGTTGAAGACCTCCTCGACATGGCCCGGATCATCAGCGGCAAACTGCGGCTGAACATCGACGCGGTCTGTCTCCGGGACGTCGCGCAAGCGGCCATCGATGTGGTCGCGCCGGGCGCCGCGGCCAAGAAAATCGCGATCGAAGCGGTGTTCCCGGAGGAGATGCCGGCGGTGAGCGGCGACGCCGAGCGGCTCCAGCAGGTCGTCTGGAACCTGCTCTCGAACGCCGTGAAGTTCACCGACGCGGGCGGCCGAATCCAGCTCGAGATTGCCAGCGTCGGCCGCAACCTGCGCTTGTCGGTCAGTGACAACGGCCAGGGCGTGCCGCCGGACTTCCTGCCGTACGTGTTCGATCGATTCCGGCAGGCGGACGGGTCTGCCAGCCGCCGCCACGGCGGCCTGGGTCTCGGTCTGGCGCTCGTGCGCCAGATCGCGGAGCTCCACGGCGGCACGGTCGGCGTCGAGAGTGGCGGGGTGAGCATGGGTTCGACCTTCTGGATGACGTTGCCCTCCCTTCCCGAGATCGAACGGCGGGCGGTCGTCAGACGCGAGGCGCCGGAGCCGGTCAGGCTCACGCGGACATCCATCCTGATCGTCGACGACGAGACCGACGCCCGGGAACTGCTGGTCGCGATGCTCGAGAATTTTGGGGCGACGGTGCGGGCCGTCGGCAGCGCTGAGGAAGCGCTCGACGTTCTGCGAAGCGGAGCCTTCGAGCCCGATGTGCTGGTCTCGGACGTGGGCATGGCCGGCACCGACGGTTTCGAGTTGATCCGGACGATTCGCGCGTTGTCCTCGCCCAAAGCGCGCTCGCTGCCGGCGATTGCGGTCACGGCCTACGCCAACGCCGAAGATCGCGTGCGGGCGCTCGTGGCCGGCTACCAGTATCACGTGCCCAAGCCGGTCGACTCGAACGTGCTCGCGGCCGCGATCGTCCAGCTCGTTTCGGAGTAGCTCGAATCGTCGTCGCGCCAAATGCGTCTAGTCTGGAACTTCAAATGCAGACGCTGCGAGCGGGGGGCGACCGTTGACTTTCAAGCGAAGCCTCGCGCGGTGCCTCGTCGCCTGTGCGCTCGGCGCGCTGGCGATCGCGCCGATGTTCGCGCAGAACACGTTCACGATGGCGCTCACCGGTGATTCCCTGATCACGATGAAGCTGTCCGTGCACACCGACCCGCCGTTCCTGAAGATGATCGAGCTGATTCGCGGTGCGGACGTGGCGTTCACGAACCTCGAGATGCTCCTGCACGACTACGAGCCGTATCCGTCGACCGAAAGCGGCGGGACCTACATGCGGGCCGCGCCGTCGATCGCCAAGGAGCTCGTGTGGGCCGGTTTCGACATGGTGGCCCGCGCGAACAACCACAGCGGTGATTACGGCGTCGAAGGGGCGCGCCTGACGACCAAGCACGTCGCGGCGGCCGGCTTGGCGCAGGCCGGCTTCGGTGAGAGCCTCCGCGAGGCGCGCGAGGCGGCGTACGTCGACACCGACAAGGGACGCGTCGCCCTGATCTCCACCGCCTCGACCTTTCCGGATCAGAGCCGGGCGGGCGCCTCGTGGGGCGACACGCGCGCACGGCCGGGCCTCAACCCGCTCCGGTTCGCCACCACGCAGATGGTCACGCGCGCGCAGTTCGACGCGCTGAAGAATGCCCTGACGGCCGCGGGCGTCGCGACGGCCGGGCGCGGCGGTGGCGGCGAAGGTGCGGCGACGCCGGCGCGCCAGGATCCGAACGAGATGACCGTGTTCGGCCGCCGCTTCATGGTCGGCGATAAACCGGGGATCCGCACGGAGCCGCTCGCGGAAGATGTCGACGCGATGGCCGCGGTCGTGAGGAATGCGAGCAAGGTCGCCGACTACACCATCGTCAACTCGCACACGCACGAGGGGGGCGCGGAGCGGTACTATCCGCCGGAGTTCTTCATCACCTTCGCGCATGCGATGGTCGACGCCGGCGCCGACGTGGTGTCGGCCAGCGGCCCGCACGTGCTGCGGGGGATCGAGATGTACAAGGGCAAACCGATTCTGTACGGCCTGGCCAACTTCGTGTTCGAGAACGAGACGCTGCTCCGTCAGCCGCCGGAAAACTACGCGCCGCTCGGGATGACGCTGGAGTCCGGCGCGGGCGTCGGCGACTTCAACGATCGGCGGTCGAACAACGACACGATCGGCTTCCCGGCCGATCCGCGCATCTGGGAATCGGTGATTGCGATGCCGCGCTTCTCCGGCAAGAAGCTGACGGAGCTGAAGCTGTACCCGATCTCGCTCGGTTACAGGAAGCCGCGGGCGCAGCGCGGCTGGCCGATGCTGGCGTCCCCGGAGCTCGCGAAGAAAATCATCGATGACGTCGTCCTGTTCTCCGCGCCGTTCGGGACCGCCATCGACTTCACGGATGGCGTCGGCCTCGTCCGCCTCGGCGCCATGAAGTCGAACGACTGATGCGCCGACACCCCCGCGTTACGGCACGGAGACCGATTCGCCGGGCCGCGCCGGCGTATGCACCGGCCGGCGGCGCGCGCGGGTGGCCTGCTCGAAGCTGAATCCGAGCGCGAGCAGCTTCGCCTCGCTGAACGCGGGACCGAAGAACGACAGCCCGACCGGCAGATTGTCGCCCGTGAATCCGGCGGGCACGATGAGATCCGGAAACCCGGTGAGGTTGGCGATGTTGGTCGCCGACGGCGCGCCGGTCCCGCCGCCGCCGCCGCTCTCCGCGATCGGTCCCGGCCGGCGCGACGAGGTCGGGTACACGATGGCGTCGAGCGTCTGCGATTGGATGATGCCGTCGACGGCCGCGCGCACCAGCGGCAGCCCGTAATCGCGCACCGAGGTGTAGCGGTAGTCGTCGAGCGTTCCACTCTCGGCTTCGCGCTTGAACAGGCTCCAGCGGCTCGGGTTCGGGCCCGCGCCGTCCGCACGCGTCGCGTTGAAGCGATTGGCCCGCTCGATCATCTGTGCGAGCGTCTTCGGATACGCCGGCCCCAGCGTCGCAAGGTAGTCGGCGATCTGAGCCGCGAACTCCGGATAGCGCACGGCGGTGTAAAAGTTCTCTTTCGCGTCGAGCAGCCATTTCGGATAATGCACGTCGACCACGGTCGCGCCGGCTGCCTTCATCGCGTCGAGTGCGGCGTCGACCACCCAGTCCACGTCGGGGTCGGCGCCCAGAAAGTCGCGCGCGACGCCGATGCGCGCCCCCTTCAGCGCATCGGGCTTCAAGTACTTCGTGTAGTCGGCTTCGACCCGGCGCCCGCTCTTCACGGTTGCGCGGTCCGCGGCATCGACGCCCGTCATGACGCCGAGCGCCGCGGCGACGTCGTACACGCTGCGCGCCATCGGCCCTCCGGTGTCGAAGCTCAACGCGAGCGGGATGATGCCGCTGCGGCTGAGGAGACCGAGCGTCGGTTTGAGCCCGACGATGCCGTTGGACGTCGAGGGGCCGCGGATCGAACCGCCCGTGTCGGTGCCCATGCCGAAGGCTGCGTACCCCGCCGCAATCGCCACACCGGTGCCGCCCGACGAGCCGGACGGCGTGCGTGTGAGGTCGTGCGGATTCAGCGACTGCCCGCCGAGCGAGCTGTGCGCGCCACCCGACGCGAACTCCGAGAGATTGACCTTGGCCAGGATGATGGCGCCGGCCGCCCGCAGCTGTTTCACGACGAACGCATCGTCGGGCGGGATCGATCCCTCGAGGAGCACCGAGCCGCCGGTGGTCGGGAGATCGAAGGTGTTGTAGTTGTCTTTGAGCACGATCGGGATGCCGTGGAGCGGAGACCGGCGGCCCGCGGTTCGCCGCTCGGCATCGAGCGCTCGCGCCGTCTCGAGCGCCCTGGGGTTGAGCGTGAGCACGGCATGCAGCGACGGACCCTGACGGTCGTAGGCCTGGATGCGCGCGAGACAGAGCGTGACCAGCTGTTCCGACGAGAGGGTGCCGGCGTCGAAAGCGGCGTTGAGGTCGGCGATCGTCGCCGCGTCGAGCTCGATGGTTTTGGCCATCCCCAGCGGCGGACGGCAGAGGACGGCGAGCACGGACAGAACGCACAGTCGTCTTTTCATGAGTGGGATCTCTTCGGAGATGTGGCGCCGACACGCACGCGCAGCAAACGGCGCTCCAGCTGGGCGGCGGGGCGGGCGAGCCGGAATCAGGCGCAGTTGCGCGCACGCTCCAGTCGAATCACACGAAAATGTCGTCATATTGCTATCGAAGAGCAAAATGTGGCGCGTGTGGTCGCGGCGCTCCGAGGCCTGCGGCGGCGACACCGGCGCGCGCGACAAATGTGTCGACAGAATAATTCACCCGGACACAAATGTCGCCTGTCGAAAGGCCGCACGCGTCGCGAGCCCGGTCCGGCCGCCGCCGCCGCGTGGACCAGAGACAACCACGCCCGAGCCGTCGAAGGCGCGTGAGCGTCGATGGCGTCCGTGGCCGAGCCCATCGGCGCGCGGCGTCGAGATCGCATCAACGTCGTTGACGTCCGCGTGGAGAAGGTGATACATCTCGCTCGCACGCGGCTCCTCCCGGTGTTCGGCGTCCACCATTGTGCCGCCGCGCCGCGTGCGCGCCGGTTTCGAGTCCGACAGGTAGTCCCATGAACCTCACACAGCGCTCGCACCTCTTCGTTGTCGCCGCCAGCCTCGCTGCCGCGGTGGGCTGCTCGTCTCCGTCGGCGAAAACGGCGCCACCCCCCGCCGCGGCCCGCGCGCAGACCAAGCCGAAGCTCGGCATCCGCCCGGCCGGCGACACCGAGATTCAGCCAGACATGACGAAGATCTCGTCCGACGAGCTGAAGAAGGTGTACGGCTACATCGACGCGCACATCGACGAACATGTCGAGAACCTGCAGAAATGGATTCGCCAGCCGAGCATCTCCAACAGCGGCGAAGGGATCCCCGAATCCGCCGAGATGGTCAAGGGCTTCTTCGAACAGCTCGGATGCCAGCAGGCGCGCGTGTACGACGTCGGCATCACCGAATGGGGCGCGCCGGGCAATCCGGTCGTCTACGCGAAGTGCGACTACGGCGCGCCTCGGACGATCGCCATCTACTGGCAGTACGACACCATGCCGGTGACGCAGCCGGACGCCTGGAAAGAGCCGCCGTTCGAAGCGCATATCATCGAGCAGGGACCATACAAGAAAGTGCTGATCGGCCGCGGGGCCACGAACTCGAAGGGGCCCGAGCTGGCGTACTGGAACGCGCTGATGTCGATCAAGGCGGTGACCGGCACGATGCCGGTGAATCTGATCTTCATCGCCGAGGGCGACGAGGAGCGCATGGACATCGGTCTGCGCAAATTCGTCAAGGATCACCCGGACCTGTTCGCGGGCGCCGATGCGCTCATCGGCGAAGGCGGCGGCCAGAACCCGAGCGGCAGCGCCGGCGTCGGCGGCGGCTCCGAGGGCTGCGTCTACATCGAGCTGACCACGAGCGGGAAGGCGTGGGGCCGGGGTCCGGTGCAGTCCGACATTCACGGATCCAACAAGCGCGGCGTGGACAGCCCGGTGTGGCGCCACATCAAGATGCTGGCGTCGCTGGTCTCCGACGACGGCAATACGCCGCTCATCAAAGGCTTCACGCAGGGGCTCGAGCCGCTGTCGCCCGAGGAAACGGCGGAGCTGAAGAAGGCGGCGGAGAAAACCGATCTCAAGGTCGCGGCCGAGAACATCGGCGTCGCGCGGTTCATCTCCGATGATCCGTTCACGATGCTCAAGATGCAGCGCTACGGCGTCTCGTTCAACATGGACGGCGTCTGGAGCGGCAACATGTACGCGGGCGGCGCCGGCGCGATCCTGCCCAACAAGATCACCTCGAAGCACAACATGCGCTACGTGCCCAAGATGAACGGCCTCGAGATGGTGAAGCGGATCCGCGAGCAGCTCGATCGCAACGGCTACAAGGACGTCGAGATGAAGGTGATCGGCGACGTGCCGTGGTCCAAGATGTCGTACGACACCGACATCGCCCGCGCCATGACCAAGGCCTACGACCAGTTCAACATCCCGCACGGCGAGCCGGCGCATTATGCGTCGATTCTCGGCGGCTACTGGCCCGCGTATCTCTTCTCGAATCAGGAGGTGGGCCAGCGGGTCGCGCCGGTGTCGATGCCGATCGGCATGGGCGGCGCCGGCCTCGGCGGCAACGCCCACGCCGCCAACGAGTACTACATCATCGAAGGCGCCGGGAAAGTGTACGGCATGGCCGGCGCCGAAAAGGTCGCGGCGACGATCATCTACAACTTCGCCGGCAAGAACGGGGCCGCGCCGCCAAAAACGACCCATTGATGCCGCTCCTCAGGGTTCGCGATCTCGTCAAGACGTATCAGGTCGGCGACGTCGCCGTGCGCGCGCTCCGCGGCGTCACCCTCGACGTCGCCGCCGGGGAATTCGTGGCAGTCGTCGGACCGTCGGGCTCCGGCAAGTCGACGTTCATGCACATCCTGGGCTGCCTGGATCGTCCGACATCGGGCGGGTACTGGCTCGAGGACCGCGACGTCTCGCGCCTCAACGACGACGAGCTCTCGGCGATCCGCAACCGCCAGATCGGGTTCGTGTTCCAGGGATTCAACCTGTTGCCGCGGACCTCGGCGATCGAGAATGTCGAGCTGCCCCTGCTCTACGGGGCGGACCGTGTGTCGTCCGCCGAGCGCCGCCGCCGCGCGCGCGTGGCGCTCGACGCGGTGGGCCTCGCCGATCGGGCCGACCATCACCCGAATCAATTGTCGGGCGGACAACAGCAGCGCGTCGCCATCGCCCGCGCGCTGTTGAACACCCCCGCGATTCTGTTCGCCGACGAGCCCACGGGCAATCTCGACAGCCGGACGAGCGTGGAAGTGATGGACATCTTCCAGCGCCTCAAGGAAGAGCGCGGCATCACCA
>JRHI01001992.1_pt1 | contig 15283 bp, 15 predicted proteins | sample 215371 | NCBI WGS metagenome assembly JRHI01 (sample SAMN02929681, study PRJNA255918) | sediment metagenome | biome: cave system; feature: Ice Cave; material: Sediment; isolation source: sediment from deep within a dark volcanic ice cave with no known source of... ...
GATGGCCGTAGTTGGGGAGAACCAGATGGCCATTGACAGCGGCCGTTTCAGGCCGCGACGGCGAATGTCTCGCGACGATGGTCGGGTGGCCGGGCTCGCTTTGAGCAGCCTGGACCACCATCGCTTGGACCGGCCGTGGGTCCGCAGTCGCTCCCCTTCTCCGGTCCATGCAAGAGCCGCAGACCAGGATCACGCCGCCTCTACGCCGGGCATCACCTAGCCGCGAACACGGGCACCCGCCTGGATCGCTGACGGGGCTTAGGAGGACCCGGCGGCAGTGGTGGTTTCGCCGTGACCTCTAGTTGATGGTGATCGGTACGCCTGGGTTGATGCGTTCTGCGAGCCAGGTGATGTCGGGATCCGATAAGCGGATGCAGCCGTGGGATGCGGCGGTTCCGAGCTGTCCACCGACGTTGTCGAGTCCATGCAAGGCGATTTGGCCGGGTCCACCGTCGAATTCTTGGAGGACGTTTGAGCGGTCGCTGGTCGCGAGCGCGAATGGCGCTCCTATCCCAGAGCTGGGTAGTTGCAGGTTTTCTTCGACGAAGTACTCGCCGGTGGGGGTAGGTGTGGAGGGTTTGCCGACGATCGCGGGAAAGCGTCTCACGCGTATTCCGACACGGTAAACGCTGACCGCGCGTGCGTTGAGGTCAACGACGATGTGCCACGGGGTGGTTGAGATCAGCGTGTTCGCCGCGTTGATCCAGCCCGTTCGTGGCGGCGGCGTGCTCCCGAGGGTTCGGCCCGGGAGCCGAACTCGAAGCCAGGCTCGGCCGTGGTTGTCGATTGTCTGGGCGAGGACTGGCAGCTCCGTGCGTTCGCCGGTAAGCGGGCGGGTCGCGTTGATGAACGCCACCTGCCTGCCAGCGAGCGTCGGCACCGCGCGCACACTTCGGGAGTGCAGCAGCGCGACAATTTCCTGTTTCTGAGCGATCCGCGGACGGCCTGCGGCGCTCGCCGCCGACGGGCCCCACGTGCCGGCAATCAGCCCGCAGGCGACCATCGCCAGAGCAGGCTTCCCCGGGTATCTGAGCAACCGAACCGCGCTCAAGAAAGACAGAGGGGCGGCTCTGGCCGCCCCTCTGGCGTCTCTCATCAGCCGGTGAACCCGACCGGCGTCACCGGCGGCCGATAGGGATGCCCGTGATGGTGCTTATGGACGGGGTGGTGAACCTTCTTCTTGTGGTGAACCCTTTTCTTATGGTGCCCGGGTTTGCCGCCCCCACTACCGGGTTTGCCGCCCCCACCACCGGGTTTGCCGGTCGTGCCGGTCGTGCCGGTCGTGCCGGTCGTGCCGGTCGTGCCGGTCGTCCCGGTCGTCCCGGTGGTCCCGGTCGTCCCTGTGGTCCCGGTCGTCCCGGTCGTCCCGGTCGTCACCCCGATCGCGCAGTTCGGGACCGTCACGATGTTGGAATCAAGCGTCACGGCACCGACGCGCGCCAACGCTCTCCCCTGGAGAGTTGCGTCGGTAGTCAAAGTGATCGACTCCGCCGCGAGGATGTTGCCGACAAAGCGCGTGCCTGTGCCGAGCGTCGCGGAGCTTCCCACCTGAAAAAAGACGTTGCACGGCGAAGCGCCGTTTATCAAAACCACGCTGCTCGCAGACGCGGTGGTCAGCGTGGAGCCGATCTGGAAGATAAACACCGCGTTGGGATCACCCTGAGCGTCAAGCGTCAACGTTCCCGTCAGCCCCACCGAACTGGCGTACCTATAGACCCCCGGAGTAAGGGTCAACCCACCAATATCGGCAGGCACCGTCACCACGGGAGCGGTCGGAGAGCGGCTCGCGGCATCGTTATACGCCTTGGTGAGGTCGATCTGCGCCTGCAACGCGACAGCATCCGCCGCATGAATCGTCCCGTTGACCGTTCCCGGCCCACCCGGCCCAAACCCCGTAACCGAAGTTCCCGGGCTCACACCGAGATCACCGTTGATCACCGACGGTCCCGTGTTCGTAACCGTAGAGCCCCCCAACACCCCAAACGGTGCGGCCGTGCGCAAATTCACAGGCGCCGGTCCCCCGGCAGCCCCTGCGTTACCCACAAGCAGCGCCAGCACCACCAGCCCGCCAGCGAGTAACAGCCCCGCTCGCGTCCAATTACTACCCGACCCCGCTGGGACAACCCGCGACCCACTGACAGAATAAAAAGCCATCCGTGAACCTCAATCCCGATCTGAGAACAGCCGGCCCTGTGCGTGTGTAAAAAAGGTAGAGCTCATAGTGGCTAAAGTCAAGGTAAAACCAAAGCCATAGTCAAATGTTGTGGACCCATAGCCAAGTGTTATGGATCCGGCAATGAAGAATGAACAGGCGCGACCCTCTCGTCTCTCAGTCCGTCGTCGTGGTTGTGCGTGTGGCCTTGATTCCGGCCTTGACCTTCACGCGGTCGAGGAGGTCGGCGAGGAGCTCGTGGCCGTTGAAGCGTCGCCAGCGTGCCCGGGCTGACTCGAGCTGCTTGTAGGCCATCGCGAGTGCGGCGGTCTTTGAGCCGGCTCCCTTGGTGACCCGCGTGCGTAGACGCACCCTCGTGCAACCCGCTCGACGCAAAGCAACCCAGGGTCGCGGCCTGGCAAAGGCAACAAGAATAGTGGGCTTTGATTTGGCGCTCGCGCCGGCCGCGGCGGTGCCGCCACACAGGGAGAATCGAACAACAAATTGGTTGGCGGGCCACAGTGTGAGGCTTGCCCGGACGACGATCTCGTCCGGGGGCGGCCGGCGTCGGAATCATTGACACGCCTTCACGAGTCGAGTCTGAGACATGCCCTGTTAGGGTCCCCGGGGTGCGATCCGTGCCGGTCTGTGACGAGCGCGCGAGAAGCGGCGGTAGGCGCCCCGCCGCGGCGCAATCCGGATGCTGTTTCCGGTTGCCAGCTAGGTCGACTTAGATGAGAGCGACACGCGGACGGTTGGTGTGGGTCGCGCGCCGTTCCGAAGGATTGGATTGGGACGGCTTAGCCGTGGCGGCCGTCGTGGCAGGAATGATCATCCGGGTAGTCGTGGTGTTTGTCCTGCATCCTCCCCACGAATACTTGTACTCCGACATGGGAGGCTATGTCGGGCGCGCGATGCAGGTCGTGTTTGGTGGCGGGCACGGGTCGCGCGTCCTCGCCCTCTATCCGCCGGGGACCCACTTGTTGCTGGCTACGCCGTTCGCTCTGTTTGGTGGCGGGGACACCGGGCTGCGATGGGCGGACGCGATGTGGCTCGGGTTTTCGCTTCTTGGGCTGCTGTTTGTTTGGCGACTCGTACGCCTGTTGCTTGATCCTCCGGCGGCCGCGGTCACGACCGTTCTGTGCGCGGTGTATCCGCTCTTCATCCTCTACGCGGGCTTCTTCACGTCGGAGACTCCAAGCGTCGCGCTGCTCTGTGGCGCGCTGTGGCTCGGCTATCTGGCCGTTCGCTCGCGTCCGGAGGTTGCCCTCCTGCTCGGAACGATGGGAGGCGTGCTCGGCGGGATCTTGGTAGCGGTCCGCCCCCAGTTCCTCCTCAATCTGGCTCTCATTGTGGTTCCACTCGTTCGAGACTTTCGTACGAAGTGGCGCCCGGCGGTTGGCTTCGGTTTGGGCCTGGCTGCGGTGCTGGCCGTCGTCATTGGCGTGAACTCAGGCAATACCGGTCACCTAACGGGGCTCAGTGAGAACAGCGGCGTCCAGTTCTACCAAGCCCATTGCGACGTTCACGAAGTCTTCACCGGCCGGGCGCCCGGGCCGAACTTCAACTTCGGCAACCCCGTGGCGTTCAGCTTGCAGCGAGGCCACAACACGTACTTTCCTGATCATCCCGCGTGGGAGCAAGGCTTCTTCTACTCCCAAGGCATCAAGTGCATCGGGCACGATCCGATTGGACACGTCGCCGTGCTGGCTCGCGAGCTCCTCGATCTGACCGCAACGAGCATCCCGTGGCCGCTCAGCGATGACATCGCGCTGTCCCGGATCGGGGACATCACAAACGTCCTCTACTGTGCGGCACTGCTGATAGCCCTCGTGCTCTTTGCGCGCTGGCGAACCATCGACGAACAGACTCGGGCCGGAGCGGCGACACTGCTGACGCAGCTTGCGATGATCATCCCCGTCACGCTGATTTTCGGATCGGAGCCACGCTACCGAATCCCCTACGACGCGTTCGGCCTCGCCATCATCGCCTGGCTACTCACCCGCCGTGCCGCGGCAGCTACACCTCGACGACCAGCTGGCCACGCGGACCTAGAAGCACCGGCGGCCATAAATCCACGCTGACGAGCATCCCAAAGCAAGCAGCGTCCGGCGCTGCAAAGCTGGCCTGGTTTCCTCCCGCCGCCACCTCGAACCGGGCATGCGATCTTCCCACACCCGACCTTCGGTCTTGACAAATCGCTACGGTCTCGTATATTTCGTATCCGAAGCACCGAGCCCGGGCTGCCGGTCATCGCCCGAACCGATCGCGAGGAGTACATGCCGCCGAACACGATCAACCACGTGAGCGTGCCAGCCGTTGATATCGAGGAGTCGGTCGAGTTCTACATCGCGCTGTTCGGCCGGGAGAGCTGTGAGCGGATCCCGACGCCGGACTTCGGCGTGCCGGTCCCGGTGCAGTGGCTGCGGATCGGTGACCGTGAGATCCATCTGTTCGTGCTGCCGATCCCGATCGCCGCGCGCTACTACCACTTCGGCGTCAGCGCTACGGACGTCGAGCAGTTCATGCGCATCTACCGCTTCGCCAAGGAGCGAGATATCCTCGACAGGGTCACGTATGGCGGTCCGGTGTTCGAGATGCCCGGGGGCTGCGCGCAGTTGTACGTGATCGATCCGGCGGGCAATCTCGTGGAGATCGACTGGGTCGAGGCTTCGGACATCGACCGCGACGTCGTCGTCGAGATGCAGCGGATCGCCGACCGCGCGCCGCAGTCGCAGGAGAGCCTGCGCTCCTCGCTGTTTCTGGAGAAGCTCGCCGGTCGCGGGTGGCGGCCGTCCGGAGCGCTCCCCTCGCTGCCGGGCGCCGAGGCCCCGCGATGAGTGCCGATCCCGTTGTTCAGCGCGGCCTCACCGGCCTCGTGGACCCAGAGGCTGTCCACCCGCTCGCCGAGCGGATCGCAGCCGATGTGATCGAGCGCCTGCTGGCGGTGCCCGATCTATCGGCCACGGTTTCCGACGTTCTGGATGTGTTGGGTATCGCCGGCGTGGTCGGTGCCAGCGTGTTGCGCCCGACGCTTCCCGAGGCGAGGGTCGTTGGCACCGCGGTCACCGTCCGTAAGGTCCCGCGCCGCGAGCCGCCGTCGCTCGCGGTGCTTGGCGATCGGCCCGACATGGGCGAGATCGAGGGAGCCAACCAGGCCGGCCCGGGCGACGTGATCGTGATCGAGGGCCAGCCCGAGATCTCGGCGATGGGCGGTCTGATGGCGACGATGGCCGGGCGCCAGGGTGCAGTCGGCGCGATTGTCGACGGTGGTGTGCGCGACATCGCTCATGCCCGCTCGATCGCGTTTCCGCTGTGGTCGACGCACGTGACGCCCGTGACCGGGAAATGGCGCAGCGAGGTCGTGGAGATCGGTGGCCCCGTCACGATCGGAGGTGTCGCAGTGCAAGCGGGCGACCTCGTGATCGCCGACGAGACCGGCGTCGCGTTCGTCCCGGCGCAGCTGGCGCACGACCTGGTCGAGCGCGTCGAGGAGATCGGTCGTGTCGAGGCCGGCTATCGAGCGGCACTCGCAGGCGACGCGCCGCTGGCCGATCTGATCCGGGCCTCGCGGCCACAGAGGGAGGACTGAGCCGTGGCCAGGATCCTGATCACCGGAGCGACGGGCACGGTTGGGCATGCGATCGCCGCGCGCCTGAGCGCCGAGGGGCATCAGGTCCGCGCCCTCACGCGCGACCCCGTCCGCGCCCGCGATCTGCTACCCGCGGGGGTCGAGGCGGTCGCGGGCGACGTCTGCGATGCGCCATCGGTACGGGCCGCGATCGAGGGTTGCTCGGTGGTGTATCACGCTGCGGGCCTTCCGGAGCAGTGGCGACGGGACCCGGCCGACTTCGAGCGGGTCAACGTGGACGGCACGCGCAACCTCGTGGACGCCGCACTTGCGCATGGCTGCGAGCGGTTCGTCTACACGAGCACCATCGACATCTTCGCTTGGACGCCCGGTGAGCCCTTTGACGAATCGGTGATCGACCCCGACCCGCGGCCGACGCACTACGAGCGCTCCAAGCAGCAGGCCGACCGGATCGTCACCGAGGCGCTCGAGCGCGGGCTGGACGCGGTGTTCCTGCACCCCTCCGGCGTTTACGGGCCGGCGCCGGTGCTGGCCGCCGGGCTCAACGATCTCCTTGCGCGGCTCGCGCTGCGCAAGGTCCCGATGCTGCTGCCCGGCGGCATGCCAGTCGTCTGTGCCGCCGATGTCGCCGAGGGGCACCTGCTCGCAGCTGCGCTCGCCTCCGTCGGCGAGCGCTTCATCCTTTCCGAGGAGTCCCACTCGCTGGTCGAGATCGCCCGCACCGTTGCACGCCATGCCGACCGCGCGAAGGTGCCGCCCGTGATGCCGATCGCGGTGGCGCGCGCCGTGTCAGCGATCGGTGAGCGCGTCGCCCGCGTCACGCGGAAGGCACCGTTGATTCCCCGCGGGGCGCTGCACTTCCTCGAATCCGACGCGCGCCCGGTTGCCGCCCGGGCATCGGAACGGCTGGGCTGGACGGCGACCGGCTTCGACGAGGGCGTCGGTGTCACATTGAGTCACTTCCGCGACAGCGGCTGGATCGGCGCGTGAGCAGCACTGCCGCCCACGAGGCCGGCCGGCTGATCGCGACCTCAGCGACGGTGGGCGACTGGGGTGGCTTGCAGCAGGCGCAGGTCGCGGGAATCGCACGGCCGAGGACCGAGACCGAGCTGCAGGAGCTGGTCCGCCACGCAGCCGTTCATCGGCTGCCCTTGTCGCTGCGCGGGTGTGGTCATAGCGCGGGCGGCCAGTCCTTCGCTGAGGGCGCGGTGATGGTCGACACCCGCGGGCTGAATCGCGTGCTGGCCTTCGATCCCGGCGCCCGCTCGATTCGCCTCCAGGCAGGCGCAACGTGGGCCACGGTGACCGCCGCCTGCGAGCCGCACGGGCTTGGACCCGCCACCAAGCAGGAGTTCGATAGCTTCACGATCGGCGGCTCGCTGGCCGCCAATGCGCACGGCAAGTCGATCGATCACGGCCCGCTGATCTCAAGCGTGCGCTCGCTGCGGCTGCTGACCGCCCGCGGCGAGATCGTCCGCGCCTCGCGGGAGGAGAACGCCGAGCTCTTCGCCGCGGCGGTCGGCGGCTACGGCTTGCTCGGCGTGATCGTCGACGCCACCCTGGACCTGGTCGATGACCGGCCGGTGCGCAACAGCGAGCGCTTCAGCGGCGAGGTCGAGCCCCTACTGGATCGCTACCTCGCGCGGGTCCGAGACACCCGTCGGACCCCACTGTGCTCCGGCTTTTTGGATCGGGACCTGCGTCGTGGCTTCTACGTCGCATACACCTACGAGGAAGAGGTCGGTGCTCGCGACCTCGGCGAGCTTGAGCGACACGAGCCACCGCCGGCGCTGTTCAACCGCTTCGTCGCGCTCCAGCGTCGCTCTGCGCTCGTACGCGGCCAGTCACTGCGGGTGCTCTCGACGGCAACGCGCCGGCCCGAGCTCACGCTTCGCAGCCGCCGGCTTCTGCTCTGGGACGCCCCGCCCTCCGGCCTGCGCGGCACCGTTCTGCAGAAGTACATCGTCCCTGTCGAGCGCTTTCAGGCGTTCGCGGAACGGGCCCGCACGCTGATCGCCCGCGAAGGCCGCGCGCTGCCACTGCTGACGCCGCACTTCCGCTTCATACCCGGCGGCGACGAGGCGCTGCTGGCGCTGGCCGAGCACGACTCGGTCTGCCTCATCCTCAGCCACCTGGCCCGGCCGAACGATCGGAGTTGGCGAACGACCTTTGCGTGCGCGACCTGCGAGTTGCTGGAAGCCTGCCTGGAGCAGGGCGGGCGCCACTACCTGACATTCGATGTCACGGCATCGCGTGAGCAGCTCGTTCGCGCCTACCCGCGCTGGCCGGCGTTCGTCGCCCTCAAGCAGCGCATCGACCCGGACCGGCTGTTCAAGAGCTCCTTCTATGAGCGCTACGAAGGACGGGCATGACGACTGCGCAGCGCAGCACGACTCCCCCCCGGACCGCCCGGCCCGTTTGGCGCAACTGGACCGGGGACCGGGCATGCCGTCCGCTCGCTGTTCTACGTCCCCAGACGGCTGACGAGGTCGCCAGCGCCGTCGCTCTCGCAGCCGGAGAGGGCAGGCGCCTGCGGGCCATCGGCAGCGGGCACTCTTACAGCGACATCGCCCACGGCGATGATTACCTGCTGTCGGTCGACGCGCTCGATGGACTGCTTGACCTCGACCCCGCGGCCGGCCTGGTTCGCGTCGGGGCCGGACTGACGCTCCGCTCGCTTCACGAGACGCTCGACGCCCACGGGCTCGCGCTGCCGAGCCTCGGTGAGATCGACAAACAGACGATCGCGGGCGCGATCGCCACCGACACTCACGGCAGCGGCATCCGCTTCGGCAGCTTGAGCTCGCAGGTAGCCGCAATGCAGCTCGTCATCGCCGATGGCTCGACGCTCGAACTCGACGACAGCGACCTTGAGACGCTGCGGGCCGCGCAGGTCGCGCTCGGCACGCTCGGCATCGTCACTGCGGTGAGCTTGCGCTGCGTTGAGGCGTTCACGCTGCATCAGTCCGAGTACGGGGTGCGCCTCGACACCGTGCTCGAGCGGCTCGACGATCTCGTCACTGCACACGACCACCTCAGCCTCTTCGTTTTGCCGTTCGCCCGCCGAGCGATCGTCGTCGAGCGCAATCGCACGGTCGCAGTGCCGGCGCCGCGCTCGGGTCGGTCGGAGTGGGTGCGCGAGGAGCTGCTCCAGAACCGGCTCTTCGACGTGGCCGGCCGGATCACCGGACGCTTCCCTTCGATCGCGGTGCCGCTGACACGCGCACTCGCCGCGCTCGCACCGTCGACGAGGACTCTCGACCGCTCGCACCGGGTCTTCACGAGCGAGATCCGCTTTTCCGTGATCTCCGCCGAGTGGGCGCTGCCGCGCGAGGCGGCGGCCGACGCGATCGACGCCATGACCGCGCTGTTCGCACGCGAGCGCTATCCGATCGCGCTGCCGTTCCTGTGCCGCTTCGGCGCGCCGAGCGACGCGTTTCTGTCCCCGGCCTACGGGCGCGAGACCTGCTATCTCGAGGTGATCGCCCACGCGAGCGCGCCGGCCGAGCCGATGCTGCACGCCTCCGAGGAGCTGCTCGACAGCTTCGCCGGTCGCCCGCATTGGGCGAAGCGGTTCAGCGCCCAGGCACCCGGCCTGGCCCACCGCTATCCGGCGTGGGAGCGCTTCATGGCCGTCCGCGACCGTCTCGATCCCGGCGGGCGCTTCGCCAACCGCTGGACAGAGCGGACGCTCGGCCTGCGGGCGCCCGCTGACCCCTGACGACGAGAGGAACCTCATGGCCAACGCCAGTCCTGCCCCATCTGTTCCCGCATGGATCCCGACGATGTTCCGCCTCGCCGGCGTCGCGAACTGGCTGATCGCCGGACCCTCGATGATCGCCCCGCGGCGCAGCGCGAAGCTGTTTGGCGCCCCAGAACCCAAACCTCCGTTCCCGACGCAGGCGTGGTCGGGGATGGCAGTGATGTTCGGCTTCATGTTCCGCGAGATCGCAGCCGACCCGATCCACAAGCGCGCGATGATCCGCTACGGCTGGGCCGAGAAGCTCGTGTCGGCGAGCGCAATCACGATCGGCTACCGAGCCGGAGACGCACCTCGCTCTGCGCTCGCGTTGCTGACGGTCGCCGACTGGGCAATGATCCTGCCGTTCGCATACGCCAAGCGGTGCCTCGACGAGATCGCCGAGTTACAAGCGGACGCATGACCGCGGTGCCGACGGTCCCACGCGAGCTGGTCGTGTTCGGCGCGACCGGAGCAACAGGACGCCAGCTCGTCGAGCAGGCGCTCGCGCTCGGCCACCACGTGCGCGGGTTCGCGCGCGACCCCGCCCGGATCGGTATCGCCCACGACCGGCTCGAACTCGTTCGCGGTGACATCTACGACCAGAGGGCCGTCGACGACGCCGTCAGCAGCCGCGATGCCGTGATCGGCGCGCTCGGCATACGCCGCAGGGCGCCGAAGACGCTGGTCGCCGACGGCACCGAGCGCATTCTCGAGGCGATGGGCCGGCACGGCGTCCGCCGCTACCTCGGCCTGAGCGCGTTCGGGGCGCAGGAGACCCGCGACGGCAGCCTCTACGTGCGCGTCAGCTGGGCTCTGCTGCGCCCGAACCTCCTGGACAAGGAACGCCACGAGCGCCTCTTGCAAGCGAGCGACATCGACTGGACGCTCGTCCGACCCTCGCGGCTCACGAACGGCCCCGCAACCGGTCGCTTCCGTGTCGGCACCGACCTCACGATGGCGCTGACGTCAGCCGTCTCCCGGGCCGACGTGGCGGGCTTCATGCTCCAGCAGCTCGACGACGACACCTGGAACCGCAAGGCACCGGCGATCGTTGCGACACGCTGACGAGCTTCACCCGGAAGCCGAGGCGGAGCTTTGGGCCGGCGCCGGCAAGCCAGCCAGCGCCTCGAGGACCAGCCGCGTGGCGCGAGCGTCGAGCGGCGCAAGGGCTTCGTCGATCACCCGGCAATAAAACTCCGTCTCGCGCGAGAACAACCGCCGGCCTTTCGCGGTCAACTCGAGCATCGTCGCTCGCCGGTCGGTGTCATGCGGGCGGCGCCTGACATAACCGTCCCGCTCGAGGCGGTCGGCTAGGCCCGTCATCGTGGAAGGCGAGATCCCGAGTCCCTGGGCGACCGTCACCGTCGGACTCGGCCCCGCGAGGCCGAGCGCCTGCACCACTCGCCGCGCTCGCAGATCAAGCTCCATCGCGGCGCGTCCCGCGCTCGCAGCGTCCATGAAATGCAGCAACCGCATGAGCGCGACCGCCTCGCGCTCGGACGCCGCCGCAGCGGCTGAACCCAACCCCGCAGACTTGTCGGCGAAGGCCATACCCAGAAGTATTGCGAATCCGAAGGATCGTGACTGCCCGGGTGAGAGCGCACAGCTGGCGTACGCGCTCACAGTCCGTGATGAGGCCATTCCACGGTGCGTTGTCCGGCCTTAAACGCGCTGGCGCCGAGGGTGTGACTATCTCGTCGCATGAACATCGAGATGACCATCTCGGCCTCGATACGCAGGCGCTCTTCGAGCGTCCGCCCGACGCCTCGCAGCACGGTTTCCTTGTCAGAGCGGATCGCGCCTTGAGGCAGAGCGGCAATGGCGTGGGCAAGCTCCTGAGCCCGACGCAGCGCCCCTCCCGCCGGAACGATCTCGTTGACCAAGCCGATCCGCTCTGCCTCCTGGACATCGATGCGGCGCCCGGTGATGATCAGCTCCATCGCCTTGGCGAAGCCCACAACCAGTGGCAGCCGCGCGGTCAGGCCATCACCTCCGACGATGTTCCAGCGGCGCTCGAGTGCCCCGAACTCGGCGTTCTCGGCCGCGATCCGGATGTCGGCCAGCAGTGCCGTCTCGAGCCCGGCCGCGAATGCGTGGCCGTTGATCGCGGCGATGATCGGCTTGAAGATGTCAACTCGCCGCGTGTAGCCGCAGGCGCCTGGCAGCGTGTACAGCTCCCGGCGGTAGCGGTCATAGTCGCCAAGCTCTGAGAGCTCCGCGGCGTCCTGTAGATCCCAGCCGGCGCAGAATGTCGTCTCGCCCGCACCGGTGATCACGAGCACGAACGCGCTGTCATCGTCACGAAAGCGCTGCCACGCATCATGGAGCTCGGCATTCATGTCGCGGCTGATGGCATTGTGCTGGTCAGGGCGGTTGTAGGTCAGCGTCACCACATGCTCATGCTGCTCATAGCGCACAGTCCTGTAGTCCATTGACGATCCTCCTGTCGTGCTTCGCGCAGCAGCCCCGCGCCGATCGCTAGATCCGCCGGTCAGACCCGCCCGATGGGGCTCGCGCCGGTGGCGGTTTGGATATCTTGCCTGACTGCGCACGGCCATGCACCGTGTCGTTCGTGTTGGTGCCCTGGTCCGCGATACGAAGGTCAATCGAAGCCAGGTCGGCTGCCTTGCCCCAGCGCCCCGAGCAGGTGGTGGCAGAACCCGAGCAGGCGTGGCCGGTAGCGGTCCATTGGCACTTCGGACGCAGCATGATCACCGCGCCGGACATGGGCGACCAATCGCTCATCGGATTGAAATCTGAGCAGGGGCAGGCCCCTCCATCGGCTGCCGGCGGAGCGGTCCCGGGCTGAAGGCTCCAGCGAGCTCGGCCTAGTGATCCGCTCTACCACGTCGCTCGGCCTACCTCGGCACACAGACCCCCTGGGCGCCAGGTAATGCGGACCTCGAGCATCGCCCCGCGCGTGTCACATTCGTGTGGGGTGTCTCGCGCGGCGAGCGCGACCGATTGGTGTTCCGCCATCGACGCGGAGGCGGTAACCGCTTCCGCGTACGGTCTCCAGGCTGGTCAGCTTGAACGGCTCGTCGATCTTCTTGCGCAGACTGCGGATGAAGACGTCAACGACGTTGGAGCGATTGTCGTAGGCGGCGTCCCATCCCTGGTCGAGCAGGGCAACGCGACTCAGGACCCTTCCTGGGCGGCGCATGAAGATCTCCAAGACCGTGAATTGCTTCGACGTGAGCTGGATCTCCTGGGCATCGCGCCAAACCTGGCGAGTAGGCTGCGCCATGCGCAGCGTTCCGACGGTGAGCTCGGGCAGCCACTCGGCGGGACCGCGGCGCGAGAGTGCCCGCACGCGGGCGACGAGCTCGGCGAGGGAGAAGGGTTTCGTCAGGTAGTCGTCGGCTCCACCATCCAGTCCGGCAACACGGTCGGTGATGGCGTCGCGAGCGGTGAGCATCAGCACGGGAGTCCGAATCTCACGCTCGCGGAGAAGTTTGCACGTTTCGAAGCCGTCGATGCCTGGGAGCATCACGTCGAGCAGGATGACGTCGTAGTCCGTTGCCGCTGCTATCCCCAGCGCGTCCTCGCCGTTGCCTGCGACATCTGACGGCAAGCCACCTTCATCTAGGCCGCGTCGGATGAGTCCGGCGAGCTTAGCGTTGTCTTCAACGATCAGAATTCTCATGGCGACCGGTTGAGGGGACGGAGAGGTCCGCACGCGAGGCGCCTCGCGTGCGGAGCCTCCCAGCATGTGTTGGGCTAGTTCTGGCCCTGCTGCTGATTGTCGACGTTACCGGCGGCGTCAGCGTGACCACCCGGACCGTCGCTCGGGGACGAGCTCTCGCTCGTGCTCGACTCAGGAGCGGAGCTCTCCGTCGTGCCCGCCTCGCTGGTCTTGGCCGTGGCGGAATCCGGCGTAGTTTGGTCGCCGCTCTGAACGTTGCCGGCCGCGTCAGCGTGACCGCCAGGACCGTCGCTCGGGGACGAGCTCTCCGTCGTGCCCGCCTCGCTGGTCTTGGCCGTAGCGGAATCCGGCGTAGTTTGGTCGCCGCTCTGAACGATGCCTATATCCGGCCCGGTCGTTTTGGGCTCCACTGGGTTCGAACTCGCGCCGGCAATAGCCGCCCCGCCGAGGGCGAACGCGGCGAGCCCGAGCACTACCCCCGTACCAACCTTGGATCGTCTAAGCATGGGTGTCCTTTCTTGTCGATGGACCATGCCCCGAGCAAGCTAGGTACCGCGCATGAACCTTCGATGAAACGAAATCGCCGGCGCGGCACTCGTATCGCCGGCGAGCCACGCACCTACCGGAGGTCCGCCACCGGCGAGTGGCGCTAGCGAGCTAAGTCTCACCGTTTCGGTTCGCACTGTCGGCGTCCGGCATTGTGATCCAAACGTCGCAGCCGGTGGGACGGTTGGCGGCATGGGCCCTTCCGCCATGGGCCGCCGCCACCGCGGCGACGATCGCCAGCCCCAGCCCCGTTCCCTGAGTGCTGCGGCCCACATCAGCCCGGCTGAACCTGTCGAAGGCGTGGGGCAGGAAGTCATCCGGAAAGCCTGGGCCCTCGTCCTCGACGTGCAGCTCAACCGTGGCCGGCGCCCGTGCCGCACGCAGCGTGATCGTCCCGCGGCCATAGCGCAGCGCGTTGTCGACCAGGTTGGTCAGAGCTCGTTCGAGCCCGCGGCGGTCCGCCAGCACCTCCACCTCGCCGTCGCTCTCTGCCACTCGGATTTCGCGTCCGTGCTCGCGGGCCTGACTGAGATGTCGCTGCGTGATGGAGGTGAGCAGTTGGCGCACCGGTGTCCGAGTGCGCCCGGACGCCGGCCCCTCCCGGGAAATCAACAACAGATCCTCGGCCAGCTGGCCGAGTCGATCGGTCTCCTCGGCGGCGGAGCGAACCGTACGCTCCAGCGAATCACGGTCCCGGGTGGAAATGAGGGCCAGCTCGAGCTCCGCCTTCAGGATCGAAATCGGGGTGCGGAGCTCATGGCTCGCGTCTGTGACAAAGGTGCGTTCACGAGTCAACGCGAGCTCGAGGTGGGCGAGCATCGAGTTCAGCGTCTCGCCCAAGCGCCCGACCTCGTCATCGGCCGGAACCACCGGTAGCCGCAGCCCCGGATGAGCCTCGTTGATCTCCTCAGCCCGCCGGCGCATCGATTCGACCGGTCTCAGTGCGGCTGCCACCGCCAGATACCCGGCCAGAGTCGCCAAGATCAGCGCGCCGACACCCGCCACCAGTAGAAGGGCTCGCAGATTCCTCAAGGCCGTGGCCCGTTCGGCGAGCCCGGTGCCGACCACCACGATTAGAGCTTTGTCCTGCGCACGGACCGGCACTGCCAGCAGACGCACCGGCCCATCAACGCCCGCCGCGGATCCGTGGTCAAAAAAGCGTGCGGTGGTAGAGGCGAGCGCACGCTCGCTGGCTGAAAGCACGGATGCTCGCCTCAGCTGGGGCGTGGAATCAAAAACTGCGCCTCGCCTGTCGAGGATTTGGGCGAAACCTTCGCTGCTGCGGCTCAGCGCCGAGCCGCCCGACGAGCGCAGCCCAGCGTCAGCCTGGCGGACCAGCGCGATCACGTCACCGGCCCGCGACCGCAACCCATCGTCAACCGTGCGCTTCGTAACCGCCTCGAACCGGACATCCAGGAATACCCCACTCGCCAGCAGAACCGTCGCAAGCACGCCGCCCAGTGTCAGGCTGACCCGCAACCGGATCGGCATTCGACGAATCAAGGACATCAACACCACGACGGTCTAACCGAGCCTAGCCCAGCCGTGATCTTCGTCTGGTTTGCGTCTGACTTCGTGATAGAGGTCGGGCCGTTTTTCAACCTG
>JRHI01001993.1_pt1 | contig 15275 bp, 10 predicted proteins | sample 215371 | NCBI WGS metagenome assembly JRHI01 (sample SAMN02929681, study PRJNA255918) | sediment metagenome | biome: cave system; feature: Ice Cave; material: Sediment; isolation source: sediment from deep within a dark volcanic ice cave with no known source of... ...
CACCAGCGGCACGTAGCTGTAGACCGAGCGGCTGGTCCTCTTTTCGGAGCACGATGTCGCCGAGCACCAGCACGTCGAGGGCTGACTGCATGAAGGTGTGGTACGCGTCCTCCGGCGTTTCGACAATCGGCTCCCATGAGAGATTGAAGCTCGTATTCACGAGCATCGGACAGCCGGTTTTCTCATGAAAGCGTTCGAGTAGCCGATTGAAGCGACCGTGGCGTTCGTCGACCGTCTGCAGGCGCGCGCTGTAGTCGACGTGCGTGATCGCGGGAACCACGCTGCGCGGAATGTTGACGCGCCGAACGAGATCGGGATCTGTTTCGATCGCGTCGTCATCGGCGGCTGAGAGGGGAACGCGCCGCGCCGCCAGTATGGGCGCAACCATCAGCATGTAGGCCGAGTCCTCGTCCGGCCGTGTCTCAAACCACTTGTGCACCTGGCTGCGGAGTACCGCCGGCGCGAACGGCCGAAAGCTCTCGCGAAACTTGACCTTTTTGTTGATGTCCGCCTGCATCTGGGGCGACCGCGGGTCACCCAGAATGCTCCGGGCGCCGAGCGCCCTCGGCCCGAATTCGGATCTCCCTTGAAACCAACCGACCGTACGGCCGTCGGATAGCAAATCGGCGACCGCGTGGAGCAGGTGGTCTTCGCGGGCATACGTGCACGCGGCCGCACGGTGCCTGCGCCGCACGACTTCGATTGCGTCGACTCCGTAATCCGGACCCAGATAACTCCCCTGCTGGGCATCCGGCAGCCGGACATGGCGCGGCAGGCCGACGAGCTGGTGCGCCACGAACAGCGCCGCGCCAAGGGCCCCTCCCGCATCGCCCGCGGCCGGCTGGATCCAGATATTCTCGAAAGGCCCTTCCCGCAGCAGCCGCCCGTTGGCGACGCAGTTGAGCGCCACGCCGCCTGCCATGACCAGCTTCGTCATGCCGGTGCGCGCGTGCACGTGGCGTCCGATCCGCAACACGCACTCCTCGATCACCTGCTGGATGCTGGCGGCCAGATCCATGTGGCGCTGCTCGATCGGCGCGTCGGGCCTGCGCGGGAGGCCGCCGAACAGCTCGTCGAACTTCGGCGCCGTCATCGTGAGGCCCTGGCAGTAGTTGAAGTACTGCATGTCGAGCCACAGGCTGCCGTCGGGCTTCAGATCGAGAAGGTTGTCGTAGATGGTCTGCGCATAGATCGGGCGACCGTACGGCGCCAGCCCCATCAGCTTGTACTCGCCGCTGTTGACCGTGAAGCCGCAATAGTATGTGAACGCGGAGTACAGCAGGCCCAGAGAGTGCGGAAATCGCAACTGCTGTTCGAGCACGATCGTCGAACCCTCGCCGATCCCGGACGTAACTGTGCTCCACTCGCCGACGCCGTCCAGTGTGAGAATCGCGGCCTCGTCATACGGACTGGGAAAGAAGGCGCTGGCCGCGTGGCTCTCGTGATGATCCAGGAAGACAATCGGCGCGCGCAGCGCTCCGGCAAACGCCCCGGCGATGGTCTGCCGGAGAAACAGTTTGCGTTTCAGCCAGACCGGCATCGCCGCCGAGAAGCTGCGAAACCCTTGCGGCGCATAGGACAGGTATGTCTCGAGCAGCCGCTCGAACTTCACCAGCGGTTTGTCGTAGAACGCCACGTAGCCCACATCGCCGACCCGCAGGCCGCCCGCAGCGAGGCAGTAGTCGACGGCGCCCTTCGGAAACCGCGGATCGTATTTGCGTCGACTGAAACGCTCCTCCTGGGCGGCCGCGATAATCTCGCCGTCGACCACCAGGCACGCGGCGCTGTCGTGGTAGAACGCCGAAATGCCGAGGACGGCGGTCATGACGGGGTGACGGGCGCGCCGCCCTGGCGGGCCACGCCGGCGGTCGCGGTCCGCCGCGTGACACGCGGCGCGGGCGACAGCGCCCCGCGGACATCGGCGACCCCGGCACGGGGCGAGTGGGACGAAATCAGCGCGGGCAGCCACGCGCCGCGGTGGGCGAGGTGGCGATGCCCCCTGCCGGGGCGGACGTTTCGGTCGCAACGAATCGACCTGGTCGTCGCGCTCACGGCACCGGCCAGCGGGCAGGATTCACCAGGCGGTCGTCGTCGAGAGCGAGCTGCGCCGCGCCCTCGATGACCGTCGCGTCGAACGGGCCCGCGGCTTGGGCGGCGACGGCCTCGTCGAGCTCGGCAATCGTTCGCGCGCCCGTGAGCACCGACGCGACGTAGGGCGCCGAGAGACAGAAGCGCATCGCCGCTTCCGGTAGACGCTCCCACGAACCGCCGGCCAGGAGATCGCGCGCGCGCGCGGCCGCCGCGCGCAGCGGCGCGAGCGGCTCGGGCAGCCATTCCGCTTTCGGAGTCAGTGCGCCCTTGAGAAACGCCGAGCGCACGATGACGCCGATGCCCGCCTCCCTGGCCGCGGGCAGCACGTCCCGCATCATGCGCTGATCGAGGACGTTCAGGGCAATCTGCAGGACGCCGTACGCGCCCGATCCGATGACCGCCAGCGCCGCGTCTTCGCCATACACCGACGCCCCGATCGCGCGGACCAGTCCGCGGCGCTGCGCGTCGAGCAACACCTCGGTGACGGCGCCCTCATCGATCATCGCGCGCGTGGCGTTGTGGATCTGGACGATGTCGAGGACGTCGCGGTCGAGCGCGCGGAGCGACGATTCCAGAGAGGTCATCAACGCCGCGCGCAGCGGCGGACCCGCGTGCCCCACCGGAGGTGTGACCTTGGTCGCAATGATCGCGCGCGCATCGCGCCCGGCCGCGCGCCCGACGATCCGTTCGCTGTCGCCGTACGCCGGCGCCGTGTCCAGGAGCGTCACGCCGCGATCGATCGCCTCGCGCACGAGCCGAATGGCTTCGGCTTCGCCGGGCCGTTCGAAACGCCCTGGCGCCGCAATCCCGTAGTCCACCCCCAGGGCGACGGTGCCGAGCGAGAGGGTCGAGACCGTGAGACCGGTACGACCAAGCGGGCGGTAATTCATTACTGGGAATAATTCCTAATTCCTAATTCGGAAGGCCGTCACGACCTTGGTCACCGCCTCGACCACGTCCCGCACGTCGCGCGCGGTCATGCCGGGGAACATCGGCAGCGTGATCAACTGCGCGTACGCCGCTTCCGCCGCGGGGCAGAGGCCGGGACCGGAGCCAAACCGCTGACGATAGAACGGGTGCAGGTGCACCGGGATGTAGTGGACGTTGACGCCGATGCCCTCACCTCGCAGCGCGCTGAAGAGCGTCGCGCGATCGCATCCCAGCGCCGACGTGTCCACGCGCACCACATACAAATGATAGGCGTGCGACACCTCCGCTCGCACCCCGAGCGGACCGACCTCGCCGATGGATGCAAACGCGCGGTCGTACTCGCGGGCGATGGCCTGTCGCCGCGCGATCCGCGCCGGCAGCTTCGGCAGCTGACTGAGGCCCAGCGCGCACTGGATGTCGGTGAGCCGATAGTTGTAGCCAAGCTCGACCATCTCGTACATCCACGACGACTTCTCGCTCCGCTGCCGGTGATCGGTCGTGATGCCGTGGTTGCGGAACGTTCGCATGCGCGCAGCCATGTTCGGCTCCGCCGTCGTCACCACGCCCCCTTCGCCGGTGGTCACGTGCTTCACCGGGTGCAGGCTGAACGTGGTGAGATCGGCGAGCGTCCCGACCGGACGCCCGCGCTCGCGCGCGCCGATGGAATGGCTCGCGTCGGCGACGATGGCGATCGGCCGATCGCCGGTGGCGCGACCGGCGATCGCCGATCGAAGCGCGTCGTAGTCGCACGGCTGGCCGCCGTAGTCGACCGCAACGATCGCGCGCGTCTTCGGCGTGATCTTCGCGGCCACGCGGGCGGGATCGATCAGGAGCGTGGCCGCGTCCACATCGGCGAACACCGGCGTCCCGCCCTGGTAGACGATGGCGTTGGCCGACGCGGCAAACGTCATCGGGGGGACGATCACTTCGTCGCCGGGGCCGATGCCGATCGCGAACATCGCCGCGTGCAGCGCCGCCGTGCCGTTGCTGACCGCGACGGCGTGCCCCGCGCCCGTCGACCGCGCGAACGCCGCCTCGAATTCAGCGACCATCGGGCCGCTTGTGAGCCAGTCCGATCGCAGCACGCGCGTCACCGCCGCAATATCGTCGTCGTCGATCTCGTGACGGCCGTACGGCAGCGTCTCGGCGCGGACGGGAACGCCTCCGTGCAGGGCGAGCTGGGCGATTTTCAAATCCTCAGGCAAAGGGACTGTATAGTTTAACAGGTGAATCGCCTCCTCGCGCGGCTCGGCGTCCACCGCCGCGAGCACGTCTCGGTCGCGCGAGACTTCAGTTTTTCCGGCATCAACAGCGTGTCGCTCGTGCTGCTGCTCAGCACCGGGCTCTTGTTGCGGCGCTACCTCGGACCGTATCTCACAGGCGTCTGGGTCGGCCTCGAGCTGCTGCCGACCTATGTCGGCACGTACGGCCACCTCGGCGCGCTCACCGCTGCCGAGCGCGAGCTGCCGTTCCTGCTCGGCGCGCAGCGCGAGGCGGAGTTCGATCGCCTCAAGGACACGCTGTTCTGGTTCGTGCACGGCGTCGGCCTCGTGCTCGCCGCGGGCCTGATCGCCGCAGCGTTCATCCAGCGGCCGCGCATCCACCCGCTGACGTTCAACGGCATGCTGCTCTACGCGCCGATTCTCTGGGCGCAGCTGGCGGCCACCTACTACGTCGTGCTGTATCGCGCGCGCAAGCGGTTCGGCGCGCTGAGTCTGCGACAGGGGCCCCTCAACGCGATCAAAGCCCTGCTGCTCATCGCGGCCGCGTACAGATTCGGACTGCCCGGCGTGCTCGTCGTCGAGCTCGGCGGCGCGCTGCTGCTCGTGGTCGTCCTGCACACGGGGGTGCGCGAGCCCTTCGCCCGCGTCTTCGACGCCTCGCTGCTGCCGAAGCTGGTCGCCGACGGCGTGCCGATGGTCGCCGGGGCCGTCGCCTTCGAGTCGCTGCGGGGCGCGGATCAGTTCGTGATCCTCGCCACGCTGGGCACGACGATGCTCGGCGTGTACAGCGTCGCGTCGCCCATCTACAGCGGCCTGTTCTACATCCCCAACGTCCTCTCGATGGTGATGTATCCGCGCTTTCAGGAGCGGTACGGCGCAACCGCCGACGCCCGGTCGCTGCGGCGCTTCGTCGAGCTCCCGCTGCACGTCCTGGCCGACACGCTCATCGCGGCGATCGCTATCCTGCTCGTCGCGCTGCCTCCCGCGGTCGCCGCCTGGTTTCCGCAGTTCGTCGACGGCATTCCGGCGATGCGCGTGATGCTGGTCGGCACCTACTTCCTGTGCTTGACGCCGCCGGCCGGCCAGTTGCTGCTGACGCTCCGCAAGCAGGTGCGCGCGCTCTTGATTGGGGTGCCGGGAGCGGCGCTGGGATTCGGCGCCGCGTACGTCGGGTCGCGTTACGGCCTGGTCGGCGTGGCCACCGGTGTGTCTCTGGCGTTCTTCGCCGAGTTTGTCGCCGTCAATGCGTACGCATTCAGCCATTTCTGCGGCGCCGCGGAGATCTCCGCCCTGCTCGCCCGCCTCACCGCCACCGCGCTGGCGGTCGTGCTCGCCGCGCTGGCGGTCGGTCGCCTCGTGCCTGCCGGCCCGCCGCTCATGGCCTGGTTCGGCGGCTGGCGTCTGCTTGTCATCTCCCTGGTGGCGCTGCCTTTGGTGGCACGCGCCGCGCGCCGGATCCGGGCCCTCCAGGCGCCCGGTTCGGTTGACAAGGCCGGCGGCGGCCACTAAAATTTCGTGATCCCTCGTCGCGCTAACCTTTGAATTTACAAGACCTTTGACTGATTCCGAATCCGCCGCTCGTCGTCCGTACATCGGTACGCTGAACCACACCCGCATCGCGTCCAACTGCTTCGACGGCAAGTCCGTGCTGATCACCGGCGGCACCGGATCGTTCGGCCGCCAGTTCACGCAGATGGCCCTCAAGCACGGGAACCCGAAGCGCCTGATTGTGCTGAGCCGCGACGAGATGAAGCAGGGCGAGATGGCGCAGCACTTCCAGCACGACCCCAGGCTGCGGTTCTTCCTGGGCGACGTGCGCGATCGGGATCGGCTGCACCGGGCGTTTCAGGACGTGGACATCGTGATTCACGCGGCGGCCCTGAAGCAGGTGCCCGCGGCCGAGTACAACCCGTTCGAGTTCATCAAGACCAACGTCCTCGGCGCGCAGAACGTCATCGACGTGGCGCTCGACGCCGGCGTCGGCAAGGTCGTGGCGCTCAGCACCGACAAGGCGGCAAACCCGATTAACCTGTACGGCGCGACCAAGCTGTGCGCCGACAAGCTGTTTGTCGCGGCCAACTCGTACGGCGGCGGCACCGGGACCCGCTTCGCCTGCGTGCGCTACGGCAACGTCGTCGGCAGCCGCGGAAGCGTGATCCCGTTCTTCCTCGGACGCAAAGGCGCCGGGGTGCTCCCGATTACGCACCCGGACATGACGCGCTTCTGGATTACCTTGGAGCAAGGCGTGTCGCTCGTCATCGGCGCACTCGACTGGATGCACGGCGGCGAGATCTTCGTGCCGAAGATTCCCAGCATGAAGGTCGTGGATCTCGCGCGCGCGATCGCCCCCGAGTGCCGGCTCGAGATTGTCGGCATCCGTCCGGGCGAGAAGCTGCACGAAGTGATGATCCCGGGCGACGAATCGCGCAAGACGTACGAGTACGACACGCACTACGTCATCGGCCCGACATTCCACGAGTGGACCCTTGCCGACCCGGCGGCCAACGGCGGACGCCCGGTCGCCGACGGCTTCACCTATTCGAGCGACACGAACGAGCACTGGTTGACCGTGGACGAGCTGCGCGACATGGCCGGCGCTCCCGTCGCATCCGCGCCGGGAGCCTGATTCATGCCAGTGGCCCAGCCGGAACCGACCCATGGTCTCGCCCCCGCCGAACAGTATCTGCGCGCGCTCTGGGATGGGCGCTGGCTGTTCCTCCTCATTGTCGCGGTCTTCGCGGGCGGGTCGCTGATCGTCACCGCGCTGCTGCCCAGGTCGTACTCGTCAGAAGTGATCCTGAGCGTGCGTCCTGCGCCGCAGCTGGAGCCGGCCGCAATGCTCTACAGCGCCGCTGTCGTCGGCCTCCCGACGCTCAAGGGCGACGATCCCGGCGATCAGGGCCCCCGTCGATACGTGCGCCGGCTGACCGCGAACGGCGTCGTGACGGCGGCGGCGCGCGATGCCGGCGTCGTAGGCGCGGCCGACACGGTGGACGAGCGAGACATCGCGAAGTGGATCAGCGTCCAGGATGTCGAGAAGACCGACCTCCTGCTCGTCAGCGTGTCGCAGCCGACGGCCGACGTGGCGCGCAAGTTCGCGTTGGCGCTCGTCACTCGAGTGACGGAGGAAGCAAAAAGCGAGGCGACCGCCTCGTCGACGCGCGATTTCCTGAACGCGCAGCTGCGCCAGGCCTCGACCGCGGTCGACGCGGCCGAAGCGGTGGTGGTGCAGCGGTCGGAAGGCCGCGGAGCGCAGCACGAGGTCTCACTCGAGCGCGCGAAGCTGGAGCTCACGCTCGCGCGCGAACAGTACGCGACCGTCCGGAAGCGGCTCGGCCTGCTCGATCTCATCGTGGCCAACCAGCAATTTCAGCTCACGGTGGTCGATGCGCCGACGCTTCCGCTGCGTCCGGCGTTTCCGCGACCCGTGTTGAACCTGAGCATCGGCCTGATCCTCGGCATTCTCGGCGCCACGACGGTCATCGTGCTGCGGAGCGTGTTCGCGCGCCGATAGAAGGGTCCGTCCATGGGAGCTGCACGTTACGCCCTCATCGCCGGCATCGGGCTCGCCGCGCTCTTCCAGTTGTGGCGCGTGCCCAGGCTCTGGGCGTTCGTCCTCCTCTTCATCGTGCTCGTGCCGAAGCTGCCGCTGGCAGCCGTGCCCGGCGACCCCACGCCCATCCGGCTCGACGACCTGGTGCTCGCGGTGGTGCTGGGCGGCTGGATTCTGGCGCGGCTGCTCGGCCGCCCCCGCCGCGTGCCGCCGACGGCGGTGACGCCGTTTCTCCTCTTGTACGGCCTCGTCGCCCTGGTCACGACGCTGCTGGGCATCGGCGCAGCGATCGCGCGTCCGGCGACCGCGGCGTTCCATTTCATGCGCCTGGTCCAATTCGCGCTGCTCTATTACTTCTTCTATACGTCGATCGACCCGTCCGAGCTCCCCGAGGTCGTGCGTGTGTTCCGCTTTGCGCTCCTGGCGACGGTCGCCGTCTGGGTCATCCAGCACTGGACGGCGCAGGTCGTCCGCGGAACGGATATCGATTGGACGACGCTGTATCCGGCGTTTTCGGCGACCTACGACTTCGGCGGATACGTCATGCTCGCAACGATCGTCCTGTACGCGCTGTGGAGCACCGGCGCGAATCGCGGCGTGCTCACGACGATCGGGCTGGCGGCGGGGGTGTACCTGCTGATGAACGCCGATTCGCGCGCGTCGTTCCTCGGCCTCGCTGTCGCCGTCGGGTTCGATCTGTTCTTGCGGCTGCGCTGGCAGGTCGCGCTCGGCCTCGTCCTCGTCGGATCCGCGACGCCGTATCTGGTCAGCTCGCGGAAGATGGAGGGGGTGCTGAACATCGCCATCGTGCTGGCGACGTCGTTCAGTCCCGACACGTTCCAGCAGTCGTTTCTCTCGGACCCGAGCATCGGCCTGCGGCTTCGCAACTGGCAGATGGCGCTCGACCGGTGGTCGCAGCGTCCGCTCGTCGGTGACGGCCTGGGCGCGTACCTGCAGTTCGTCCGGATTTACGATCAGCCGGGCACGCCCGACGGCTGGTACATCCGGCTGCTGTCGGAAAGCGGTCTGCTCGGACTGCTGGCCTTCGTCCTGCTGATCGGCGGCATGATCTGGGTGCTGCTGCGCGCGTACGCGCTGGAAACCGCGCCGCTGCGGCGTGCTATCGTGTATGGAGCCGCGCTGGCGGTCATCGCGACCTCGGCGCACGCCTTGCTCATCGATTCGTTCGTGTCCTACAAAATCATGGGCGTGTTCTGGATGGTCGTCGCCGTCGGCATGCGAGTCGCCGCACAACCGGAGCCCCAGCCGGCATGATCCCCACCCCCCGCGCCCAGATGACCGTCCGTGTCGCCGCACTCGTCCTGCTGGACGCAGCGGCGCTTGCTGCCGGCTGGGTCCTGGCATCGAACTGGCGCCTCGGCTCGTACTGGGGCCTCGAATTCCGGGCCACCCACCAGCTGCAGCTGGCGATCCACGCGGGCATCTTCCTCATCGCCGGGATGCTCTTCGAGACCTACGACCCGCGAAGGCCGTACGCGACCGCGGGCGAGCTGCGCAAGCTGCTCGGCGGCTACGTCGTCGCAGGGCTGGCGGAGCTGCTGATCTTCTTCTTCCGTCCCGAGCCGCTGGTCGGCCGGGGCATCTTCGCGATCAACGTGGCGGCGTTCGTCGGCGTCGCGACGGCCGGCCGGTTCGTATACAGCCTCGTCGGCACCGATTTCTTCAAACACCAGGCGCTCGTCGTGACGTCGGGCGACGTCGGCGCGCCGCTGCTCGGTGAGCTGAAGCGCGCGGCGGCAGCCGTGTACCACATTCAGGGGTACGTTGCGCCCGCGCGCGACATGAGCGCACCCAACACGGCGCCCTGGCTCGGGGACGGCGCGGATCTCGCCGAGCTGCTCGCCAGCCGCAAAATCGACACGATCATCGTCAGCAGCAGCATGGACTGCTGGCACCGGTACCTGCAGGCGCTCATCACGGCGCGGAACCGCGGCGTCGAGATCGTGGATCTGGCGAGCGTGTGCGAGCGCTTCCTCAACCGGATCCCCTGCGATCAGATCACGGAGCTGTGGCTCCTGTGGGGTCTGATGGGACGCTCGTCGCTCTACGTGACGAAGCTCAAGCGCCTCGTGGACTTCGTGCTCGCCGCGGCGCTCATCGCCATCCTGCTGCCGCTGCTGCTCGTGATCGCGCTGGCGATCCGGCTGTTCAGCCGCGGACCCGTTCTCTACACGCAGGAGCGCATCGGGCTCCAGAACCGCCCGTTCAGCGTGGTGAAGTTCCGGTCGATGGTCGACGGCGCCGAAGACGAATCGGGCCCGGTGTGGGCGGCTGAAGACGACCCGCGCGTGACGAAGGTCGGCAAGTGGCTCCGGCGGTGGCGGATGGACGAGCTCCCGCAGCTGTGGAACGTGATCAAGGGCGACATGAGCCTGGTCGGACCGAGGCCCGAGCGCAGCATCTTCGTCGACGAATTCCTCACGGCGGTGCCGATGTACAACCAGCGGCACGGCCTGCGGCCTGGCATCACCGGCTGGGGGCAGATTCACTACGACTACGCCGCATCGCGCGAGCAGACACGCGAGAAGCTCGAGTACGATCTGTTCTACCTGAAGAACGCGTCTTTCCTGCTCGACCTCGCCATCCTGCTGCGCACGACACGGACCCTCGTCGGCGCGCGCGGCCGGTAGCGCGAGGGCTCGAGCCGAGCGATGAAACTGTCCATCGTCATCCCGACCTACAACGCCCACGAGTGGATCCAGGGCTGCATCGACTCGATCCGGCGGCACCCGCCCGCGGTGCCGAACGACTACGAGATCATCGTCGTCGACGATCTGTCGACCGACGACACCGTCGCGATCGTGCGCGCGCAGTACCCGGACGCGCGGCTGTTCGCGAACGAGACGAACGTCGGCTTCGGGAAGACCGTGAACGTCGGGCTGAAGGCGGCGAAGGGCGCGTACATTCTCGTGCTGAACAACGACACGTGGATGCACGAGGGCGCCCTCGACGCGCTGATCGCGTTTCTCGACACGCACCCCGATGTGGGCGTCGTCGGCCCGAAGGTGCTGAGCGGCGACGGATCGTTGCAGCAGCAATGCCGGCGGCGTATTCCGACCCCGGCGGCGGCGCTGCTCTACTTCACCGGCGTGGCGAGAATGTTTCCGAAGAACCCGAGCGTGGCCGGCTATCTGATGACCGCGGCCGACGAGACGCAGACCACCGAGGTCGACTCGGTGTCAGGCGCGTGCCTGATGGTGCGGCGGGCCGTCCTCGACACGATCCAGGGCTTCGATCCCGAGTATTACCTGTACGGCGAAGACATGGATTTCTGCTGGCGGACGAAGCTGGCGGGGTGGAAGGTCGTGTATCACCCGCAGGCGGTGATCACGCACTTCGGCGGGCAGGGCGGGACGGGGAAGAAGAAGATCTACGCCACGATCGAATGGCACCGCGCGATGTGGATTTTCTATCGGAAGCACCGCGCGCCGCATGCCGCGATGCCCGAACGCGCCCTCGTGTATTCCGGCATCGCCGTGAAAACGGCGCTCGCCGTGGCGCTCAACGCCGTGCGTCGATCCGGGACGCCCGGCACCGCGAAGCCGCAATGACGGAGCCCGCCACGAGGTACTCACCCTGCCATTCGCCCGCTTCCTGACCATCGTCCTCGGCTCGACGCGACTGCTTGCGGCACTCGTCCTCGCGGCGGGTAGCGGAGTGTGGGCGATGACATCGCGGTACCGGCATGCCCGCCGCCTTCGCGAGGACGTCGAACGGCTCAGGAACGCGCTGGTTGCAGGAGCCCGAGCGCCAGATCTTCCGGTTGCTGCTGCGCTGGCCATCACAGCGCTGGTGTTCGGGACGAAGGCCGTGGCGTCAATGCACGCCGCGAACGGCGCGGTGCTCTACACCCCTTCGGCGGGCCCGATCCACTTGTCCAACCCCTGGCGGTTTGGACAACTGCTGCTCGCCGTCGCGTTGTCCGCCTACGGCATCTGCCGGCTGGCACTCGGGCGCGTGAGCGCCGCAGTGGTCACGCTACTGCTGGTCAGCTCGCCTGTTTCGCTGTATGTCCTCGCCTCTTCGCCGATTCGCGATTACTTCCGCGCGCCGATCATCTACCCACTCGTTTTTATGCTTGGGGTGTTCGTGGTCACGGCGACGAACATACGCCGCGCGGCGGCGATCGCCGGCGTCTATGGGGCCATTACCGGGTTGGGCAGTTACTACCGGGAAGATCTCCTGACCTTTCTCGCGGTCGCGCTCGTCACCATCGTCGTTCTGGCGCCGGTGCCGTGGCGCCAGTGGCGTCCGAGGGCTGGGGCTGCCGCGGCGCTCGCCGCCGCCTACGTCCTGACCATGCCGATCGCGACCGCGCGCGTGGGGGTCTTCTCCATCAACTTCACCGCCGGGTTCATGAGCGCGATGGACGGGCAGCTCGGTCTGTCGCGGCCTTCCTACGATATTGGGTCCCTGTTCCTCGATGATCACATCTATTCGAGCTGGGAGCTGGTTACGCGTCCGAAGAGTCCGCCGGAGGAGCAGGCGGCGTTTCTTCCGTCCTACATTCGCTACTTCCCTGGCGATTTTGCGACGCGGATCGTCGCGGGCGTGGACAAAGTGCTCGGGGCGCCGCTCGCCCATCGAAGCCCACCACCAGGGCTCGATCGTGGTGGCGCCGGGCTGCTCTATCGCGCGAGAGCCCGGCTCTCGGCAGCGCTGCAGCCGCTCGCCTGGCCGTTATTCATTGCCGCCGGTATCGCGCTTGCCACAGTCAACCTGCGATTCTCGGCCTTCCACGCGATGTGGCTCCTCTTCATCGGCGGATTGTCGATTGCACAGCCGTGGGGCAGGAATTCCTTCTACGCTGAACTGTTCACGCTCTGGAACACCGCCTTCGTCATCGAGCAACTAGTGCGGCGCAGGCCGGTGTCGCCCGACTCGTGGCGGCGGGGCCTGATCTGGGCTGGAGTCCTCGCCGCCGCAGCGATCGCCACGGCGGCGACAATCGGCGCGGCCCGACAGTATCAAGAGGCGACGCTCCGCGACCTGCTGCGGGCGTACGGGGCGGCGTCCACAGAACCGCGTGCCACATTGCCGCCGGCGCACGTCGAGACGAACCGGACGGCCCGTTTCTTCGTCGCCGATTTTTCCGGCAGCAACTGCGATGTGGAGATGTTGTGGCCCGTCCTGCGGTACGACAAGCAGATGCAGTGCGGGAACCCCGCGGATCCGGCCGACTGGAGCCGTTCGGTTCGCGTCCAGAGAGGAGCGAAGCTGTTCTTCCCCGCCTGGGACGGATTCCGCAGCGTCGATCTGTCGGCGGACGAGGCAGGTTGCCTGACGTCGGTACGCCAGGTCGTCGCGGCAAACCGGTTCCCGCTGTGGATGACAGCGACGGTGCCGGCGCAAGGCGTCCTGTACCAGCGCCTGGCCCGGTGGGAAGAGCCCCGTCTCAGGTGGGCCGCTTCTCCACCGGCATCGGACGCAATCGGCGCACGGCTTCTTGCGCAACCCGGGAACGGTCTGACGCCCACGACAGTCTTTCGCAACTCCATCGTCGACGCGACCGCCGATGGATGGCGGATCGGTGGGTACGCGCAGCCACCGTTCGATCCTCACTGGTGCCCGTCTCTGGATCGATCCTCGGCCGCGCTTTCTGTGGCCTGGGGGCTTCAGAGCGACGTCGCACTTCTCGACACCGACCTGTTCCAGACAGCGCCGCGCGACGTGCCGGGGGGCGCGTATTTCGTTGTCGAGGGCGAAGTGAACGATGGAGGCATCGCGCTCGGACTGTTGCGGGATGGCAAAGGGGCGGGACACATGACCATCGAAACCCCGGGGCCGTTTACGGCGGTGTTCCGCGCGGACCGTCAGGGGCGCTACTCTTTCGGCGTGGCGAACCGTTTGTACTGGTACACGTATCCGGAAGTCCGCGCCAATATCCGCCGGGCCCGGTGGGTTATTCCGTCGTGATGACCGCACCGCTGCCGACGCTGACGATCGTCGCGCCGTGCTTCAACGAAGCGGATGTCATCGACACGTTCTACGCGGGGCTCTGCACGTCGCTGGACGCCATTCCGGGCGTCACGGCAGGCATCATCTTCGTCGACGACGGCAGTAGCGATGCGACGTTGACGCGGCTCAACGCGATCGCAGCCGACGACCCGCGGGTGACGGTGTATTCGCTGTCGCGCAATTTCGGGCATCAGGTCGCGCTGTCGGCGGGCCTCGATGTGGCCGCGGGCGACGCCGTTGTCATGATGGACGCCGACCTGCAGCATCCGCCGGCTCTCTTACCCGAGTTGGTTCGGCTGTGGCAGTCGGGGCACGACGTGGTGTCGGCGGTGCGAATATCCACAGGGGACGCCACGCCGTTCAAGCGCTTCTCGGCGAGGGCGTTCTACTGGCTCATCAATCGCCTGAGCGATGTCGAGATCATCCCCGGCGGAGCCGACTTCTGCCTCCTGTCGGACCGGGCGCGGCGTGCGATCGTCGCCATGCCCGAGCGGCACCGATTCCTGCGGGGCATGGTGTCGTGGATCGGCTTCAATCGAGCGCTCGTGCCGTTCGAAGCGCCGCCCCGGTCGAGCGGACAGACCAAATACACATCGCTGAAAATGATGGGATTGGCCGTCGATGCCCTGCTGTCCTTCTCCGCCGCCCCGATGCGCGTCGCGTCGCGGATCGGCGCGGCGTTCATCCTGCCGGGGCTGGTGTACCTCGGGTACGTGCTGGGGCGCTATGTGTTCGTCGGCGATCTTGTCCCGGGCTGGGGATCTACCATCAGCGTGCTGCTGGTGATCGGCGGCGTGCAGCTCATGTTCATCGGCCTGATCGGCGAGTACCTCGCACGCATCTTCGAGCAGAGCAAACAGCGGCCCTTGTACATCTTCAAACAGCGGCCGCCAGCGCTCCCATGACCCGGCAGCCGTCACCGCAGGAGCTGATGCACGAACGCATGGGCGTCCGATTCGCCGACGCACTCTCCACTTACGACACGAGTCGCCGCGTCGGCGTGCTGGTCGACGAGTTCCTCGGCCGCGAGGTGGAAGGGCTCCAGGTGCTGGACGTCGGCAGCGGCCTCGGGTTCTTCAGTCAGCGTCTCGTCCAGCTCGGCGCCATCGTGACTGCATGCGACATCGGCGCCGGCCTGGTCGAGGCAACGCGTTTGCGGGCTGGTTGCCCGGCGATTGTCGCCGACGCACTCAACCTCACCGAGACTTTCGGTCGCAACCGTTTCGACGTCGTCGTGTCCTCGGAATGCATCGAGCATACGCCGGCGCCGCCAGAAGCCATCGCGGAGATGCTCGCGGTGCTGAAGCCCGGCGGACTGTTATCGCTGAGCACGCCGAATCTCGTGTGGCTGCCGGTCGTGAGACTTGCGACTGCGCTCAAGCTCCGCCCGTTCGACGGCTACGAGCACTTCAGCACCTGGTCGTCGATCCGGCGCGCCATCCAGTCCGGCGGCGCCGCCGTTGAGAAACAACGCGGCCTGCACCTGTTTCCGTTTCAGC
>JRHI01001994.1_pt1 | contig 15275 bp, 13 predicted proteins | sample 215371 | NCBI WGS metagenome assembly JRHI01 (sample SAMN02929681, study PRJNA255918) | sediment metagenome | biome: cave system; feature: Ice Cave; material: Sediment; isolation source: sediment from deep within a dark volcanic ice cave with no known source of... ...
CACAGTCCGCGCCGCCTCGCCTGTACCCGGACGGTGGATCCAGGCTCAGCTCATCCAGACGCGTTCAATCACACAGGGACATTCGAAGCGAATGCTCGGTGCTCAACGTCGATTACCCTGACCTCCGAGTCAGCCAATCGCCGCACGTAACGGGCGTTCACATGTGGGATGGACCACCGCCGACCGCGGAGCATTGCGACTCGTCGGTGAGCGGTTCGAATCTCCCGCCGAGTGGTTTTGAGAACGCGCCATTGACAGCAGAGCGCCCAGACGCCTGCGGCGACTCGATGCTGTCACACCAACGCGTCGAGCGGTGCCATTGCAGCGCTCGGCTTGGGAACGTCAGCGCGAATCCACACCACGAGCGGCGGGCGGCCGGGCTGGGCGCGGCGCCAGGCCACCGCGAGGAACGCCACCAGCCGATGAACGGCCGGCGGCCGAGGCCATCCGATGAGCCCCGGTCGTCAGCGGCCCCCTCGCCTGCCCGCCGGGTCGCCGGGGAGGAAGTAGCCGGAGACCGGCTGGTTGCCCCACGCCGTGTGGGCGCCGGCGTACTGCTCGGCGGAGCCGGTGCCGACCGCGAGTCCGTCGACCCACTTGATGTTCGACTGGCCGGTGACCCCGGGGATGATCAGCCGCGCCGGGAAGCCGTGGTCGTCGTTGAGCCGCACCCCGTCGACGTGCGTGACCAGCAGCGCGCCCGCCGCCAGGATCGAGGAGCGGTGGTGGTCCCAGTGGTACCCGCTGGTGCTGCGCACCTGGACGTGGGTGAAGTCGCGGTGGGCTCCCGCGGCGGCGAGCAGCCGGCTGAGCGGGACGCCCCGCCAGGTGCGCTGCGCGGTCCATCCGGTGACGCAGTTGATGGAATACCGGTGCTCCTCGGTGGGCAGCGCGAGCAGCTCGGCCTCGGACAGGGCGAGCGGGCGGGCCACATCCCCGGTGACGCACAGCCGCCACTGCGCGACGTCGACCTGCTGGGAGCCTCCCTCGTAGTTCATCACCGGGAAGTCGAGCGGGTCGGGCCCGGCGCGCAGCGGCGCGAGGAAGGACAGGGACACGCTCGGCCACTGCGCGGCGCCCACCGCGAGGGTGAGGCCCGCGGTCGTGCCCCCGACGAGCAGGGCGCGCCGGCTGATCGCCCCGGTGGCGGCGGTCTCCGGCCGCAGGTCGGCGACCGCGGCACGCCGGGCGATGCGTACCCGGCCGGCGACGTGCACGATGAGCAGGGCGGTGAAGGCGAACGCCGAGAGGTCGTGGACGGCGATCCAGGGGACGCCGAACTGGTTGCGGAAGCTCCACATCTCGACCCCGCTGGCGAAGAGCACCACCGCACTGAGCACGAGCAGCGGAGCGACGAGACGCAGCAGCGGCGGCGGGGAGCCGTCCCGCCGGTAGCCCGGGTCGTGCGTGTAGTAGCGCCCGAAGCGGTAGCCGACCGAGGCGAGCTTGAGCCCGATGAGCGGGAAGAGGAGCAAGCCGACGAAGAAGTGGACCGGCCGCACGACGTCGAAGATCGGCCCCGCGGGCAGCGGCAGGTTGTAGGACAGCAGCGCGAACACCGCCGCGCTCGCCAGCTGCACGATCAGCAGCAGCAGCAGCAGCAGTCCGAGCATCGACGTCAGTGCGCGGTTGCCGGTGGGACCCTGATCGGGGGACTTCGGGGAGGTCACGGGGACCGGAGGCTACGTGCCCGGTGTGTCGACGGCGTGACAGGCGGCGGAATCCGGGTCGCGCGGCCCCGTGCTACGGTCGAACCCATGCGATATGCGATCTCCATCCCTCAATTCGTCGCTGATGGCGCGTTCGATCCGGCTGGTTTCCGTGCCTATATGAGGCGAGCCGAGGCGCTTGGCTTCGAGAGCGCGTGGACGCAGGAGCAGGTGCTGTCGACGATGCCCAACGTGGGCCCGGTCGAGACGATGACCTACGCGGCGGCGTGCACCGAGCGGATCCGTCTGGGCTGCTCCGTGTTCGTCACGCCCCTGCACAGCCCGGTCCACCTGGCCAAGAGCCTGAGCAGCCTCGACCAGCTGAGCCGGGGCCGCCTCGAGATCGGCGTGGGCACCGGCGGGCGGGGCAGGATGTTCTCGGCCTTCGGTGTGGACCCCGGCGGCCTGGTCGCCCGCTTCACCGAGGGCCTGCGGCTGATGAAGGCCCTCTGGACGGAGCCGCGGGTCACCTTCGACGGACGCTTCTGGCAGCTCGAGGGCGCGGCGATAGAGCCCAAGCCGTTCCAGAAGCCGTACCCCCCGGTCTGGTTCGGGGCCAATCACCCGGCTGCGCTGCGCCGCGCGGTCCGGTACGGCGACGGCTTCTTCGGCGCCGGGTCGACGACCACCGCCCGGTTCGCCGAGCAGGTCTCGATCGTGCGCGAGGCACTCGCCGAGGAGGGGCGCGACCCCGCCACCTTCCGGATCGCGAAGCGCGTCTACATCGGGGTCGACGACGACGCCACCCGGGGCCGCCGGCGGGTCTCCGAGGGCCTGGACCGCCTCTACTCGTACTTCGGGCTGAGCGACCTGGCGCCGGTTGCGGTCCACGGTCCGCCGGATGCGTGCGTGCACGGCGTGCGCGAGGTGGCGGAGGCGGGCGCCGAGCTGATCCTGTTCACCACGCTCTTCGACGAGGCCGAGCAGATGGAGCGCCTGGCCGCCGAGGTCGTCCCTCGCCTTTCCACCACCGCGCCCGGCGGGTGACGCGCGAAGCTCCGGACCCAATCGGAGGCGAGCCGACGGAGTGGCCAGCCGCGGGCGCGGGAGCTCGGCGTCGACCTGGTCGGCGAGCTCACAGGGGCTGCCGGGCGGGTCGACGGCGTTGATCTGGGTGGGAGGGGCGGGTGGCCTCGCAGTTCGGTGATCACCGCCTCGCGAGCCCCATCCATCGGCTGCTCGCAGCGCTCGCACGGTTCGGCAGGGCCTCAGCGGCTGCTAGGGTCGAATCGGGGAGGTGAGAGCCGATGTGGTTGATCACCAGCCGACGGTTGCTCTCGTCCACGTGCCAGTAGACCCGCTCGCCGCGGGAGAGCTGGATCGAGAAGTGAGCCGGCAGACGTCGCCGTCCAGAGTGAAACAGCAGTCCTGCAGATGCTTCCCGACGGTGGTGGCCGAGATACCGTGCGGATCCCAGCCGACCTCACGCAGGGCGCCGGCGAAGCCACCGGGGAGGTCGTCGGCACGCCGGCGCCGCACGGTCCGAGCGAGATCACAGAACGCCTTCCACAGCTTCTCGTGGTGGTTGTCGGCGCTGTTGATCCTGGAGGCCGCCTTCATGGCCTTCTCGGTGATGAGGAACGGCCTCCTGTTGCGACGCCGGTTCCCTGGTGATCAGGAGCCAGGAGGTCGTCAACCGTGTACCCAGGCGGCGCCAATCCGGCAGATCGGCGTGTCCTGGGCGACCGTATCACCGACCCGGGCGGCCAGCTCACGGACGACGCCGTCGATGTGGGCGCGCACCGCGTTCTCCATCTTCATGGCCTCGACGACGGCAATGAGGTCGCCGGCGGTGACCCGCTGCCCCTCCTCCACCGCCAGGCGGACGACCGTGCCCTGCATCGGTGCACGGACGACGTCACTCCGCGCCGCCTGGCCGTCGCCCCGCAGGGACCGGTCGGCGATGCCTGCCGCGACCGAGGCGGCGGCAGTCCCCCGGAGCAGGGCGAGACCCGGCAGGTGGACGCTGAGCGCACGGGTGCCGACGCGCACCGGCACCGTGTCCGGAGGAACATCGGGGAGGGTGCCCGGGGGGGTGACGATGACGCCGTCACCGGTGATGTAGTCCTCCTCGATCCACCGCGTGTGGACGGCGAAGCCGCGGCCGTCGCCGACGAAGTCCGGGTGCTCGACCACCGAACGGTGGAAGGGGACGACGGTGGGCAGGCCCTCGATCCGGAGCTCGGCGAGGGCGCGACGCGCCCGGGCCAGGGCGTGGCTGCGGTCCCGGCCGCTGACGATCAGCTTGGCCAGGAGCGAGTCGAACCGGCCGCCGACGACGCTGCCCGCCTCGACGCCGCTGTCGATGCGGACGCCGGGCCCGCCGGGGAGCTCGAGGGTGGTGATGGTGCCCGGCGCCGGTAGGAAGTTCCGGGCAGGGTCCTCGCTGTTGAGCCGGAACTCGAAGGCGTGGCCGCGAATGACGGGCTCGGCGGGCAGGTGCAGCGGCTCGCCCGCGGCGATGCGCAGCTGCTCGGCCACGAGGTCTACGCCGGTGGTCTCCTCGGTGACCGGATGCTCCACCTGGAGTCGCGCATTCACCTCGAGGAAGGACACGGTGCCGTCCTCGGCGACCAGGTACTCCACGGTCCCCGCGCTCTGGTACCCGACCTCCCGGCAGATGGCGGCGGCGGACTCGTGGATCGCCCGCCGCTGGCCGTCGGTCAGGAACGGGGCCGGCGCCTCCTCGACCAGCTTCTGGTGGCGGCGCTGCAGCGAGCAGTCGCGGGTGCCGACGACGACCACCGTGCCGCACCCGTCGGCCAGGACCTGCGCCTCGACGTGCCGGGCCCGGGGCAGGTAGCGCTCGACGAAGCACTCGCCTCGTCCGAACGCCAGGGTCGCCTCGCGCGAGGCCGAGGCGAACAGCTCGCCGATGTCCTCGGCCCGGTGGACGATCCTGATCCCTCGTCCCCCGCCCCCGAACGCGGCCTTGATCGCCAGGGGGAGGCCGTGGCGCTCGGCGAACTGCTCCACCTGGCGGACGTCGCTCACCGGCTCGTCGGTCCCCGCGACCATCGGAGCGCCGACGCGGCGGGCCACGGCGCGGGCCGAGACCTTGTCGCCGAGTGCACGCATGGCCCCGGGGGGCGGACCGATCCAGGTGAGTCCGGCGCCGACGACGGCCTCGGCGAAGGAGGCGTCCTCGGAGAGGAAACCGTAGCCCGGGTGGACGGCGTCGGCGCCGGACGCCCGGGCCACCACCAGCAACGCAGCGGCATTGAGGTAGGTCCTGGCCGGTGTGTCGCCCTCGAGGCGGTGGGCCTCGACGGCGAGACGGGTGTGCAGCGCGCCCTCGTCGGGATCGGCGTAACAGGCGATGCTGCGCAACCCTGCATCCCCGCAGGCGCGCACCACCCGGACGGCGATCTCACCCCGGTTCGCGATCAGCACCGCCGTGATCGCTCTCGCCGTCACGACTCGATCCCCGCTGCCCCAGCCCGATCGAGGATATGGCGGGCCAGGCGGAGGTGGACGGCGTCCACCATCTGTCCGTCGACCACGGCCACCCCGAACCTGGTCGCCGCTTCGACGACGCGCCGGGCGGCGGCGACCTCGGCCTCGCTCGGGGTGAACACGGCATGGGCGAGCGCGACCTGCCGGGGGTGCACGCACAGCTTTCCCGCGTAGCCGAGCGCTCGGCCCGCCTCGGCGTCGGCCACGAAGGCGCCGTCGTCGTCCAGCGCGACGACGGCCTGGTCGATCACCGGGGTACCGGCCAGCCGCCCCGCCAGCACCACCTCGCTGCGAGCGTGGAGGACCTCCAGCCCGCCGGGGGTACGCCGTCCGCCGAGATCGGCGATGTAGTCCTCGGCGCCGAAGTAGGCGGCGGTGACGGCGGCCGTAGCCAGGACCTCGCGCGCCCGGGCCACCCCGAGCGCGGTCTCGACACCGACCACGAGCCACGCCTCGGCCCCCAGCGCGGCGGCGAGCCGGTCGCCGAACCCGGTCACCGCCTCGGGGTCGTCCGCCTTCGGGAGCACGACCCCCGCTGCACCGCCGGCGACGGCGGCGGCCACGTCCGCGTCGTGCCACGGCGTCCCGGGTGGGTTCACCCGCACCAGCACGATGCTGCCGGGCACCCGGAGCTCCGCCTCCTGCACCGCCCCGCGGGCGGCGTCCTTGCCGGCGGCGGAGACCGCGTCCTCGAGGTCGACGACGACCACGTCGGGCCGCCACCGTGGCACCTTGGCGAGCAGCTCGAGCCGGTGTCCGGGGACGAACAGGACGCTGCGGAACCTCATGCGGACGCCGGCATGGTCAGACCGGGCTGACGACGTGGTGGCGGCGGCCCGGAGCCCGTCCCCAGCCGTCGGCGGCGGCGAGGCGCGCGATCAGCTCCGCTCGAAGGGCGGGGGGGTCGACCACCGCGTCGACGACGAGCTCGCTGCCCAGGCGGAGGAGGTTCATCTCCGCCTCCTGCTCGGCCACCCGGGCGGCGATGTAGGCGGCGCGCTCCTCCGGGTCGGTGATCTCGGCGATCCGGTTGGCGTACATGGCGTTGGTCGAGGCCTCGGGCGACATGGTGCCGATCGTGGCGGTGGGCAGCGCGAGCGTGGCGCGCGGCTCGAAGCCGGGGGCGCACATCGCGTAGTAGCCGGCCGCATAGGCCTTGCGCATGACCACGGTGAAGCGGGGGACCTCGGCGCTGGCCATCGCCGTCAGCATCTTTGCGCCATGGCGGATGATCCCCTGACGTTCGACGGCCACGCCGACCATGAACCCCGGGACATCCTGGAGGAAGATCAGGGGGATGTTGAAGGCGTCGCACAGCGAGATGAACCGTGCCGCCTTGTCGGCGGAGTCGACGAAGATCGCCCCTGCCCGAACCGACGGTTGGTTGGCCACGATCCCGATCACCCGGCCGCCGAGCCGGGCGAGGCCGGTCACCATCTCCTGGGCCCAGAGCGCCTTGATCTCGAAGAACGACCCGCCGTCGACGATTCGGTCGATCACGTCCCGAACGTCGTAGGCGAGGTTCGGATCGCCGGGGATCAGGCCATCGGGCCAGTCGAGGGTGCCCGGGGCTCGGGACTCGCTCGTCGCCGGCGGCTGCCGGAACGAATCAGGCAGGTACGAGAACAGCAGACGGGCGGCTGCGATCGCCTCCCAGTCGGCGCTGAAGGCCTCGTCGCCACACCCCGACACCGAGGCGTGCATCATCGCCCCACCCATCTCCTCCAGGGTCGAGATCTCGCCGGTGACCTTCTCCGCCACCCGCGGTGACGCGAGGTACATCGAGGCGTTGCCCTCCACCATGCCGACCCAGTCCGTGAATGCGGGCATGTAGGCGCCGCCCGCGGCCGACGGGCCGAGCAGGCAGCAGATCTGCGGCACCCGTCCGGAGAGGCGGATCTGGAGGTGGAAGATCGCGGATGCGCCGCGACGCCCGGGGAAGAACCCCATCTGGTCCGAGAGGCGGCCGCCCGCGGCGTCGACGAGGTAGAAGACGGGAAGCAGGTCGCGGTCGGCCCGCTCCAGGATCCGAACCTGCTTCTCGCAGCTCAGGCCGCCCCAGGAGCCGGCCTTGACCGTGAAGTCGTGGGCGATGACGGCGACCGGCCGTCCCTCGATGCGGCCGACGCCGGTGAGCACTCCGTCGGCGGGGAGACCCACCTGACCTGCGTTGGCCAGCAGGCCGTCCTCCACCCAGGAATCGGGATCGAGGAGCAGGCGGAGGCGGTCGCGCACGGGGAGCTTGTTGGGCCACCGCGACGCGTCGAGGCCGGCGAGGGCGGCCGTCCGGGCGGCGAGCACATCGGGTGCGGGATTCGGCGCCACGCTCAGGCATCCCCCGCCGGACGGCGGTACATGAGACCGGTGCGCCGGAGCCGGCAGACGAGCTCGTCGCGCTGGTTGTACGCCCGGTGCTCGAAGACGACCAGCCCGTTCTGTGGCCGGGACCTCGACTCCCTCGCCTCCACGACCTCGCTGACGACCCTGATCGTGTCGCCGGGGAAGACCGGGGCGGGGAAGCTCACGTCGCTGAGCCCCAGCTGGGCCACGATCGTGCCCAGCGTCAGCTCGGACACCGACAACCCGACCACCAGGGCGACGGTGAACATGCTGTTGACCAGCGGCCGGCCGAACTCCGTCCCCGCAGCGTAGTCGGCGTCGAGATGCATCGGCGCGGGGTTCATGGTCATCGTCGTGAAGAGCACGTTGTCGGTCTCGGTCACGGTCCGGCGGATGACATGCTCGACCGTGAACCCGACCGGCAGCTCCTCGAACCACCGGCCCGACACCGGGCGGCCGCCGGCGGTCGCCCTGGTGATCCCGCTCATCGCCCCAACCTCGCGCCCTTGACCCACGGTCCGAGATTAATTATCGTTCATTCTGGTGAGCGCAATACTGTAGGCAGGCCGATGGCGAAGTCAAGAGGAGTCTCGGCCGACGCGGTCCGCACGGCGGCCTGCGAGCTGTTCGCCGACCAGGGCTACCGGGGCACGTCGATGAAGGACATCGCGCGCGTGCTCGGGGTGTCGGCTCCGAATCTCTACAACCACACCGTCGCCAAGCAGGACCTGCTCGTGGGGATCATGACCCTGGCCATGGATCGGGCCATCGCCGCGCACCACGCCGCGGTCGCGGGGGTGGAGGACCCGGCCGAGCGGCTGCGGCGGGCCACGGAGACGTCCGTCCTCGACTTCCTCGCCCACCCGGCCGAGATCACCGTCTGCAACACCGAGATCCGCAGCCTCGACGAGCCGGACCGCACGGCGATCATCGGCAAGCGCGACGCCTATGCAGCCCGCATCCGCAGCATCGTCGACCGCGGTTGCGCCGACGGCCGGTTCTCCACCCTCCAGCCTCGCGTGGCCACCTTCGCCATCCTCGAGCTCCCGGCCAACGCCAAGGCCTGGTTCAGGGAGTGCGGCGAGCTGTCGGCGGCCGAGGTCGCCCGCATCTACGGCCAGTTCGCGCTCCACATCGTCGGCTGTGACGCGAGAGCGGACCGTGGGGGTGCGGCGACGCGGCGGCGTGCCGCGCGCACGTGAGCCGGCGCGCGCGCCGGCGGGGTGGCCTGGGCGCAGGGTCAGATTCTCCGGGTCAGCGTCCGCGGCCGGAGCCTGCGGGGTTCCCACCGCCCCTCGCCCCGAGCTCGACGATGCGGGCTGCGCGCCGCGAGCCGAGTTCGGTCGCAGCAGGGTGCCGCTGCTCCGCGGCGGAGGTGGGCGACGGTGCTCCCGAGGCGTCTCCCGCACTCGCCTCCTGCGGCGGGGCGGAGGGCCGCGCCAGCACCCCGCGCAGCACCCGGTAGCGCACCGCCGGGGCGAGCAGATTGGCGCCCACGAGCACGGCGACCTCGAGCGGCGAGATGCGCCGTGATCGACCGCGCCGAGCGTGCCCACCGCGACCGTGGTGATGCCGAGGGCCACGAGCAGCGCCGCGATGCCGCCGAGGTGATGGCGAACCCGGTGGCGACGGCCGCGCACGCCCCCGAACGCTTCGACGCCCGCACCGGGGCCTCCCCCCGCGCCACCGGGAGGGGCGAAACCGCCGGGCCCGCGGAGACGATGGCCCCGGTATGAGGGTGAGCACCGTGTCCATGGTGTAAGCGGTGGTTCCCGCCAGGCCGGTGACCAACCCGGCAACGGCCAGGCCGGTACTCAGCCGTCCCCGGCGATGGGAGACGAGGGCGAGACCCGCCGCCACGGCCAGGCCGAGCACGAGGATGGGGATGCGCAGCCACGGGTGCCACGGGGCGCTGCGGCCGAGCAGGACGAACGAGCAGACGACGGTCGCCGCCAGCGTCGCCGCGGTGACCAGGCGCCAGGGCGGCTGGTCGCGCCGCCTCCACAGCGTCACGACCCTCGCCGCAGCCCATGGTGACCACCACGTCACCTCAGCGCCCGCGTGTGCGACGGAGCTGCCGCCATCTCTCTCGAGCACGTCGAGGCGGCTCTCGCTGCACGCCGGAGCTGCTGACCGCCAAAAGAGATGGTGCGGACGGCTCGCTGGCGGCGGAGCCGGGGTGGCCACCGTGATCGGTCCCGGCAATCCACAGCCACTCCCGCCATATCCACATCCCGGGGACGCTACACTCCCCCAGCGGTGATCGAGCATCGAGGCGAGGCCGTCTTCCTTCCCGGCGACCCGCCCCGTCGGGGGGCGCTCGCGCTCTTCGCGCCTGCGCCGACCCGAGGGCCTGGCCGGCGCGCCGAGGTGACCCTCGCGGCGCGCGCGGGGACGGTGGTGCGGCGCACGACGGTCGACGCCCGGGTCGTCCCCATCGCCGAGGCGCTCGGCTGGCTCGCCGGCCTCCCCGCCGATGGCGACCTGCCGGTGTCGCTCGCGGCCTGGTCGGTCGCGGTGAAGGCCGCGCTCGGCCTCGTCGCCCGCGGCCGGCTGCTCCCCGCGATCAGTTCGGGCGGCTTCGACGCCTGGCGGGTGGGGCCACTCGACCCCGCGGACGAGGAATGGCTTGCCCGTCTCGCCGCCGCCCTCCCGCTGGAGGCTCACGCTCTCCCAATCGAGGGAAGCCGCCCGTTGCGGGTGCGCTCCGCCGCCTCGCTGCTGCGCGACTGCTGGGATGCCGTCGCCGACTGCATGGCGCGCAGCCCGGCGGCGCCCCGGCTCACCGCCCACCCCGCCTTCGCCGGGCAGCGCCGGGTCGCCGTCGGAGCGATGCGCGAGTGGCTCGCGGCCGCCACCCAGCCGCTGCAGGAGAACGCCCGCCCCGGCCTGCGGCTGGTCCCGCCACCGCAGCCCGAGCAGCCCTTCTCCGCCGTCCTCCAGCTCCGCAGCCATGCCGACCCATCGCTGGTGGTCGACGCGGCCGACCTCTGGAGCGCGCCGTCGGCGGTGCTGCGGCGCTTCGGCGACACCGTCGAGAGCGAGCTGCTGCTTGCGCTGCGGCGGGGAACGCGGGCCTGGCCGCCGTTGCAGCGGGTCCTCGACGTCGCGCGGCCTGACCGCCTCGAGCTCGACGACGAGGAGACCGCACAGCTCCTCGGGCCTGCCGTCGAACCCCTCGCCGCCGCCGGGCTCGAGGTTCTCTGGCCGGCCCAGCTCGGCGGGGAGCTGGAGGCACGCGCAGTGGTCGGCGGCACTCCCACCCCCGAGCGCGCCGGCTCGACCGTCTTCAACCTCAACTCCCTCCTCGACTTCCGCTGGGAGGTGACCCTTGGGGGCGAGCTGCTGACCGCCGAGGACATGGCCGCCCTCGCCGAGGCGAAGCGCCCATGGGTCCGCGTGCGCGGGCGCTGGGTCACCGTCGACCCCGAGCTGCTCGAGCGCCTGCGCCGTCGCCGCCCGGAGCGGGTGCGGGCAGCCGACGCGCTGGCGGCGGCGCTCGGCGGTGACACGCTGGAGATCGGCGGCGAGACGGTCCCTGTTCGCGTCGAGGGGGCGATCGCCACCCTCGCCGACCGCCTCCGGGCTGCGGGGACGTGCCGTGAGGTCGCGGAGCCGTCCGGGCTGCGCGCCGAGCTGCGCCCGTACCAGCGTCGTGGCGTCGCCTGGCTGGCCGAGATGGTCGAGCTCGGCCTCGGCGGCTGCCTCGCCGACGACATGGGCCTGGGCAAGACCATTCAGGTCATCGCCCTCCACCTCCACCGGCGCCGGGGACCGCTGCTCGTCGTCTGCCCCGCATCGCTGCTGGGCAACTGGCAGCGCGAGCTGGCGCGCTTCGCCCCCGACGTCCCGGTGCGGCGGTACCACGGTGGCGGACGTCACCTCGACGGCGTCGCGCCGGACGAGGCCGTGCTCGTCACCTACGGGGTGGTGCGTCGCGACCGCGCGGCGCTCGCCGGGATCGGCTGGGACCTGGTCGTCGCCGACGAGGCTCAGCACGTCAAGAACCCGCTCTCCCGTTCGGCGCGCGAGCTGCGCGAGGTTCCCGCCACGGCGCGGCTGGCGCTGACCGGCACGCCCGTCGAGAACCGGCTCAGCGATCTGTGGTCGATCCTCGACTGGACCACTCCGGGCCTGCTCGGAACCCTCGACGGCTTCCACCAGAAGGTCGCCGTCCCCGTGGAGCGCTACGGCGACGTCGCCGTCCGCGACCGCCTCGCGCGAGTCGTGCGTCCGTTCCTGCTGCGCCGCCGCAAGTCCGACCCCGACGTCGCCCCCGAGCTGCCGCCGAAGACGGAGACCGACCGGATCGTCCCGCTGACGCCGGAGCAGGCGACCCTGTACGAGGCGGTGGTGCGCGAGGCGCTCGAGGACATCCGGCGTGCAGAGGGGATGGCCCGGCGCGGGCTGGTGCTGAAGCTGCTCACCGCGCTCAAACAGGTCTGCAACCACCCTGCCCACTACCTGAAGCAGCCCGGCCCCCTGCCCGGCCGCTCGGGGAAGCTGGCCGCGCTCGACGAGCTGCTCGACGTCATCCTCGACGAGGGCGACGGGGCGCTCGTCTTCACCCAGTACGTCGCCATGGCGCGGCTCCTCGAGGCCCACCTGCGCCAGCGCGGCGTGGAGAGCCTGTTCCTTCACGGCGGCCTGACCGCTCCGCGCCGCGACGAGATGGTGGCCCGCTTCCAGGCAGGCGGGGCGGCCGTCTTCCTCCTCTCACTGAAGGCGGGCGGGGTCGGCCTCAACCTCACCCGGGCGACCCACGTCCTCCACTACGACCGCTGGTGGAATCCCGCCGTCGAGGACCAGGCCACCGACCGCGCCCACCGCATCGGCCAGGACCGCCCCGTCCAGGTGCACCGCCTCGTCACCGAGGGCACCGTCGAGGACCGCATCGCCGCCCTGCTGGCGAGCAAGCGCGAGCTCGCCGAGGCGGTCGTCGGGGGCGGGGAGGGGTGGATCAGCGAGCTCTCCGACACCCAGCTGGCCGAGCTGGTGTCGCTGCGGACGGCCGCGTGAGGCGGCGGACCTCGCGGCTCCCGCCCGAGGTGCTGTGGCAGCGGCCGGGCGGCGGCAGCTGGTGGCCTGCATCTCCGGGGCCGCGCGGCCGGCTGTCGGCACCGCGGGGAGGGACCCGCTTCGGCGCCACCTGGTGGGGACGTGCCTGGGTCGAGGCCCTCGAGCAGCAGGCCCGCCTCGATCCCAACCGGCTACCCCGCGGCCGCGGCTACGCGCGCAGCGGAGCGGTGGGTCCGCTCGCTCTGGTGCCCGGGGAGGTGTTCGCCGAGGTGCAGGGATCCCGGCCGGCTCCCTACGTGGTGCGCCTGCGCGTGCGCGAGTTCACCGGCGACGAGTGGCGCGCCGTGCTCACCGCCATCGCGGCGCGCGCCTCGCACGCCGCCGCCCTGCTTGAGGGCGTGCTGGAACCCGCCGTCGTCGACGACGTCGCGCGCGAGGGCATCGCCCTCCTCCCCGCCGCCGGCGAGATCGGACCCTCCTGTTCGTGCCCGGACTGGGCGAGCCCCTGCAAGCACGCCGCCGCGGTCTGCTACCTGGTCGCCGACCGGATGGACGAGGATCCCTTCAGCATTCTGCTGCTCCGTGGCCGCAGCCGCGAGCAGGCGCTCGCCGGACTGCGCAGTCTTCGCGGTGAGGGAGCCGGCGTGGCGGCGGCACCGCCGGCCTCCGCGGAGCCTGCGGTCGACCCCGGCGTCGAGGCGCGCAGCCTGCTGGCACGAGACGGGGCCGCGGCGCTCCCTTCACCTCCGGCGCCCCCGTCACGGCCGGGCCTCCCGGCGAGCCTCGCCGTCGACCCACCGGCCGGCGCTCGGGTGAGTGGGGAGGACCTGCTCGCCCTTGCCACCGATGCCGCCCGGCGTGCCTGGGAGCTGGCGCACGGGAACGGTGACGGCGGCCTGGATCTCTCCGTCGAGGCCGACCTCGCCCGGCTGGCGGCACAGCACCTGGGCCGATCGGGCTTCGACGACCTCGCCGCACGCGTGGGAACCCGCCCGCGTGCACTGATGCGCGCGGCGCTCGCCTGGAGCCTCGGCGGCCGGGAGGCCCTCGAGGTGCTCGACGGCCCCGGCTGGCAGCCACCGGCCGAGGTGATGGAGGAGGGACGGGCGGCGGTCGCCGCCGCGTTCGGGCAGGCCTCGGTGCGCGGCGAGCGGGTCACCCACGGTGGGTGTGGGCTACAGCTCCGCTACGGACGCGACGAGCTCTGGTACCTGCTGGAGAAGCGTTCGGGGACGTGGGAGATGCACCACCCGCCCGACGTCGACCCGCGACGGCTGGTTCCGCTGGCCGCGCCTGCAGTCGCCGGCGCTATGTCGCCGATACAGTCGTCGCCCATCGGCGACTGATCGGCTGCCACCTCCCACAGGCACTTCCGTCGAGCAGCGGGTCGGCGAACGGACCCACGGCCTTAAGTGCCTCGACGAGTGTGTGTGCGACGGCAAGGAGAGAACGGTTCGCCTCGGCCACATATCCTCGTTGCCACAGTGCACGATCGGGGACATCGAACCGTAGCGGCAGCGCGATGCCGCGGCGTGCGGCCTCGGAGGTTAGCGCCGTGCTCATGGGGTCAGCGTCAACTGGCGCCTGGGTGGTGATGGCAACGAGGTCGACGAGATCCTTGAATCTCGTGGACGGTGCCTCGGTCGTACCGTACCGCTGGAACATCGCGACGACCTTGTCGGCGATGTGGTCGACCAGCGGATACGCTCGGTAGCCGTGCTGCTCGACATCGGGATTGACAATCCGGGCGAGAGGTGGCACGTCCTCGGGCTCGCCCGTCATGCGCAGATCGGAACCAACGAGGTCAACGTGGAACGCCACCCATACCGTCGGCCCCAGGTATGCGGTGACCGGTACACGGAGCCCCTTCGCGCCGACGTCCATCGGACGGCCTGCACCGATCTCGAAGTTGAACCAATCGCCGGTGTCTCGGTTCGCGGCATCGCGGAGGGCTGCCTCGGCAACCTCCCGAGCGGTGTCCCGGTAGACGTCGATGACCGCTGTAGCCCGCACACCGATGCCACGAGCAAGGAGAGCGACGGCTCCCTTGACAACCCAGCCATCATCGACGAGGTAGAGCCTCTCGAGGAGTCGGTCACAGGCGAAGTGCCGCTGTAGTTGTGGCAGCGTCCACCGACCGGTCCTCGCATTCTCCTTCAGGCGGTCGGTGAGCGCGCGTCGGAACGCAGTTGGGCTGCTGTGCGCTCGCGAGTGCGTCACGGGCGGCTCGGTGCGCCGAGACGATGTTCCCGCGCCGCCGTCATCCATCGCGACGTGTCTCGGTCGCCGACGAGCTCGAGGAGCCATCGAAGAAGATCAAGACCATCGCCATGCCGGAGGCCAAAGCGTGATGCGTGAACTGCGAGCCTGTCCGCAAACGTGCCGGGGTGGTCATCGGCCCCGCGGATTGCATCGGCGACGAGGTGAGCCACGGCTTCGGGGTCCTCACGATCGAAGAGGAGGTCTGATGCGATGCGCGAAGGACGGGTTACGGGCAGGCCACGGAGGCCGGTCCACTCCGCGGGGCTCAGCCTCCTCTGGTACAGGCGCACGTCGGCGCGACGGGACAGGCGCCGAGCCGGCATGGTGAACTGATGCCGATCAGCCGGCAGATGACCAATTCCGTAGAGCGTTGCAGCGGACCTGTGGGAGATGACGCCTTCTGCCGAGGTTCGCTCCCATGCAGGGACGCCAGGCGCGAGCTGAACCTCGATCCACCGTCGAACCATCGACGATGGGGTGATGCCAACG
>JRHI01001995.1_pt1 | contig 15272 bp, 8 predicted proteins | sample 215371 | NCBI WGS metagenome assembly JRHI01 (sample SAMN02929681, study PRJNA255918) | sediment metagenome | biome: cave system; feature: Ice Cave; material: Sediment; isolation source: sediment from deep within a dark volcanic ice cave with no known source of... ...
ACTACTTATTCAGAACTCAGCGGAGTTTAGGAGAGGAAGATACGTCTGATCCTTCTAGGCGCTAACGTGGTGGCGGGCCAGAAAGTCACATTGAAACACGTTCGAACCCAGGACGAACAGGAGTGCGTCGTTGTATTTCTCGGCCCCGCACGAGGAGCCAAAACGGAAGTCGGCTTGGACTTCTGCACGCCTAAGCCGTTGTTTTGGCGCGTCGCGTTTCCCCCTGAGGATTGGACGCCCAAGCATCCGGACGCCCGTAGCCGCACATAGCATGCCCGTTCGCTCTTACCCAGGTTCCTATCAAAACAAATTAGGAAAAAAAAGGAGGCGAAAACCTGGCGGTTTTCACCTCCCGGGGTGGGGTGGGGTGTTGCTGGAAAAAGCTCGACTCAGGCCTCTTCCTGCCAAAGAAAGCCTTGGTGTTCACTCGCGCGATTCATTTGCTTGTGCATCGAGACGAACCACCACTTGGCAATCTAGTGGCGGAATATCACACGCATGAAACCTCTGTCAACTTTTTCTTTCCGGGTGTCACCGCAAAATGAGGATGTCCGGTTTGGTGCAGGCCCGATGCGAGAGGGGCGGATCGAGTTGAGCGCAAGCAAGCGAGATCGATTGATCAAGCAAGGGCATCGACTCAAGAAAAAGCGGCCCGCCATTTGCCAATGACCGACCGGCACGTACGCAAGCCAGAATCAAAACTACACTTAGCCTGCCTCCCGCTCACGTGTGGCGGCAACCCGGGAAGCGGACATTTCTACTTTGGGCGTTGACCACGATTTTGCAGTTCGTTGACAGCATTGCAACGCTTCGTTAGACTCAGGCAAAGTGGCTGAGCGAGGATTTTGTCTCACCGGTCCCCGGTAGCTCAATGGTAGAGCATTCGGCTGTTAACCGAAGGGTTGCAAGTTCGAATCTTGCCCGGGGAGCCAATCTCTAAAACACGGCACGCAAGTTCGATATCCATGGTTAACTCCGGAGATATCGTCGAATCCGAACGATTTGCGATTGTCGGATTGAACTTACTGCTGGTTTGGGATTCTCGCAATCGCACGGCGATGCTGCTTGGATCGCGCTTCTTGGGCCCTACACGGTTTAATGCACCAAGTCATTAATCGCTTTGATTTCTTTGACGTCGAACTTCGGTACCCGGTCGAATGTAAGCAAGCCATTCACTTCCTGCTCCACATCGGTTAGCTGCGTGTAGCAAAAACCGGCGAAGGCGGGAATCTTCGCAATGCCCTGATAAATGCTCTTCAGCCGGGCGAGCGCGTCCGCCTGCGTCTTTTCCACCCCCGAGTAACCCCAACTTTCAGGAGGCACAGTGGCTCCCGGTGGGATGAACGCGATGCCCCCAAACTCGGACAGATAAACTGGGGAGCCGTTGTATTGATATCCCGGGACCAGTGCTTTCTTGTGATTATTCGGCACCGTTATGGGCTGCTCTTTCATGCCCTTATACCTCTCGTACAGCAGTTCACCGTTGGGCACGTAATCATGAATCGCGAAGAGATCGGTTGAGTTCGTGTGCTCCCATCCATCGTTATCAATCACCAGGCGCGTGGAGTCGAGTGTATGGGTAAGAGCATAGAGCGCCTTCAAATAATCCTGCTGACGTGCATCCCGTAAATCCGGAACGCCCCAACTCTCGTTGATCGGCACCCAGATCACGATCGAGGGATGGTTGTAGTCGCGTCTCACCGCTTCGGTCCACTCACGGGTGAAGCGGTCGGCTGCGGCCGCGTCAAAAAGATAGGCATTTGCCATTTCGCTGGAGACGAGAAATCCCATCTTGTCCGCCCAGTACAGGAAACGCGGATCCTCCAGCTTCTGGTGCTTGCGGGCGCCGTTGAAACCCATTTGCTTGGTGATCCGGATATCGTATTGAATCGCTTCGTCGGAAGGCGGTGACAGAATACTGTCGCGCCAGTACCCTTGATCCAACACCAGCTTCGGGTAGATGCGGTTATTGTTGAGCATCACCTGACCGGCTTCGGTTGAAATCTTCCGGAAACCGAAGTACGACGTAACGGTATCGAGCACGACTCCATCTTTCCGCAATTGGAAAGTAACATCGTAAAGCTGCGGATCGTTCACGGACCACAGGAGTGGTTGGCTTACGGCAAGTGCCAGTCGGGAACGAGCGTTGGTGACGAGAGAAGTGCCGCTGGCAACCGGCACTTCCTTTTTGCGCATCACTGCGCTGAACTCCAGCCCGGCTTGCGAACGCCCCAGCTCCGCTTCCATAATCACGAGCCCGTCAATGGTTGGCGTCAGGCGCACACTTTCCAAGTAGCTTTCGCCGGTCGCTTCCAGCCACACGGGCTGCCAAATTCCGGAAGTTCGCGTGTAGAAGATCGATTTGGATTTTAACTCCCAGTACTGCTTGCCTCTCGGAATGTAACGATCGGTGGGCGGATCTTCGGCACGCACCGTCAACACGTTCGACTCGCCGTCGAGCAGGCTCGTGATATCGAATACAAAGGGCGTGTTACCGCCTTCGTGCCCGCCGGCAAAGTGGCCGTTGACCCACACCTGACTGCGGTAATCGACAGCTCCAAAATGCAGCAGGACTCTACGGCCCTTCCAATTGGCCGGCAGTGCGAACTCTCGCGAGTACCACACCCAGGGATGAAATGAGGTATCCCCAATCCCGCTCAATTTGCTCTCAAAGCAAAATGGAACGGTGATTTGGCGGTTAAGCTTGTGCGTGGGTGCGGACCAGTTTTGATTGATCCCCGCATTTTGGTCATCAAAATCAAACTGCCAGATTCCATTCAATGTCTGCCACTGCGCCCGCTCGAATTGCGGCTGCGGAAATTCAGGCCGGGGAACATTCGTTGCGGCATGGGCGGCCGAGGTGGCAACGAACAGAAATAACAGGATCAGCGTTTGAAGGTTACGTATTTTTTTTGGTGTCAACTTAATCTCTCAATGATTCTTTTGTCGTCCCATACTAGGAAGAACGCTCAGATTCGGAATGAGACTATACCGTAAGCTGACGCCGGCTTGCGACATTCCTCACACAAATCTGTGCAAAAAGGTTTTCAGCGGTTCGCCACTAATAGCTATGCCTCTAGCTCGTATACAATGAGCCGTGCTCCGATTATTTTTTTGCTCGCGCTGGGAAACGGCAGCTTCGCCGTTGCAATACCGAGGTGAGTCGGTGTCTCGCAAAGAAATTACGAAAACTTCCTGAACTGGCGAAATTGGATTTGAACAAACGAAGGAGCGACGATGAAAGCTGCCGGCATTTCTATCAAAACGTTCGTGTTTTTGATAATACTTCTTGCCGCCTGCGCTGCCGTGGAGTCGATTGATTCGGCCACCAATGTAACCAGTTATCGAATTTACAAAAACCGTTCCCCCCTCGCTTCGGCAGCCCTCTATCCATTACCGCTCACCTCGATTCAGCCAAAGGGCTGGCTTAAACGGCAACTGCGAATTCAGGCGGATGGCCTTAGCGGTCATCTGGATGAGGTCTGGTCCGACGTGGGACCCAATAGTGCCTGGCTGGGCGGAACCGGAGAGGGTTGGGAACGTGGACCGTACTTCCTTGATGGACTAGTTCCGCTAGCCTATCTGCTCGACGATCCTGCTTTGAAAGCTAAGGCTACGAATTGGGTCAATTGGACTCTGAGCCATCAAGGCGAAGATGGTTCCATCGGTCCGCTGAAAAACCAAGACTGGTGGCCGCGAATGATCCTGCTGAAGGCGTTGACGCAATACGAAGAAGCCACCCATGACTCTCGCGTCATTCCTCTGATGCAGCGGTATCTCGCTTTTCAGGCGCGTGAGCTTCCTAAACGGCCTCTGCGCGATTGGGGCAAATACCGTTGGGAAGACGAGGTCTTGAGCATCATCTGGCTTTATAACAGAACGGGCGATGCCGCCCTTCTACACCTGGCGGAAGTTCTGCATGGTCAAGCATATGACTGGAAGCATCAGTTCGATCATTTTGAGTTCACGGAAAAGTCAACTAAGGAAAAATTGAAGGAGCAAGCGGGGAGCAGTCCAGCAGACAAAGGGATGCAAACGCATGGTGTGAACAATGCAATGGCATTAAAGACCTCGCCTGTGTGGTTCGTAATCTCTGGTTCTCCTCAAGATCGGCAGGCAGTTTATCAGCAGGTTAAACTCCTTGACGAATATCACGGTTTCCCGAATGGCATGTTCAGCGCGGATGAGCATTTTGCGGGAAAGGATCCTTCCCAGGGAATCGAGTTGTGCGCTGTGGTGGAGGCCATGTTCTCCTATGAGCAGACCGCGGCCATACTAGGCGATTCTCTTTTTGGTGATCGCCTGGAAAAGGTCGCATTCAATGCGCTTCCTGGGACGTTCAGCAGTGACATGTGGGCCCATCAATATGATCAACAACCCAACCAGATTATGTGTACTCGTCAAGCGCGCCGCTGGTCCACGAATGGTCCGGATTCGAACCTTTACGGGCTCGAGCCGAATTTCGGCTGCTGCACTGCTAACATGCACCAAGGCTGGCCGAAGCTGGTTGCGAGTTTATGGATGGCGACGGCCGATGATGGGTTGGCCGCCGTGGCCTATGGTCCCAGCGAAGTAAACACCATCGCGGGAGGGACGAAAGTTCACGTCGTGGAAGATACCGACTATCCATTCCGTGGAGATGTTCGACTAACCGTCGATCCCGCGGGCCCAGCTCATTTCCCTCTTAGACTCAGAATTCCTGAGTGGGCTAAGGGTACAACAATCGCCGTGAACGGAAAAATGATGGATGCGGTGAAAAACGGCACGTATTACACCCTGAATCGGCACTGGACCGGTGGAGATCGCGTGGAGATAAATTTCCCTATGCAGCCCCGCCTCACCCGCTGGTATCACGATTCGATTGCAGTTGAAAGAGGCCCACTCGTCTTTTCATTGAAGATGGGCGAAAACTGGAACAAATTGGACAACGCTCGGGCTCCCGACTGGGAGGTTACGCCCACCACTCCATGGAATTACGGATTGGTAATCGATCCGAGTCGTCCCCAAGCCTTCATCCAAGTCATTGAGAAGCCTATGAGCGAAGTTCCCTTCTCTTCGGATAAAGCTCCGGTCGAGCTTCTCGTCAAGGCGCGCCGCGTTCCGGAATGGAAAGTGGTGGAGGGATCCGCTGGACCGCTACCGCAAAGTCCGGTTGCGAGCCATGAGCGCGAGGAACAGGTAACGATGGTACCTTACGGCTCTGCGAAGCTACGCATCACGGCCTTTCCCCGGATACTGCAATCTCCTTCGCGGTAGACTGAAGACGCAAATTTCACGAAGACATGCCAAGCTTTAAAACGGCTTTAGAACAACCGAAAACGCACGCCCCCAGTAATAAGCAGCGGAGTGCCAATCTGCTTGATCGGAGTTGCTTGGACGGCATACTTGTAATTGAGGACGTTTTCTATATTGACGAAGGCTTTCCAATGCTCGCCGATTACGCGCGACAATCCAAGATTCAGCACAAAATAACGGCCAAGATTCAGCGTATTCCGATCGTCGTCGAAGCGGCTACTTTCAAACCGCGTTTCTAAAGCTACGTCAAATAACGATGGACGAAAGCGCGATACAAGCGCGCTCGCACGATGTTTCGGTACCTGCGGCAGCAGGTTGCCGACAATCGATGGATTTGCTGGGAAGCTGCCCACACGGGCCTGATCGAACAGATAGCGCCCTTGCACTTTCCACTTTGGCAACACGCGATAATCAACTTCGGCCTCAACTCCTTTTATGTTTACGTTTCCGAGGTTTTCGCGTTGCCGCATTATTACATCACCTGTGTTGCTCACCGTAATATTGGAAACCGGATTGTTCAGACGGTCGTTGAAGACGGTTAAACGCCAAAACAGCGTCGGAGTAATTTGGTAATTCATCCCAAACTCATAGCCTATAACTCGCTCAGGGCCAAGTGCGGGGTTCGCATTGGTCACAATGTTCCCAACACGAAACGAACGGTATAGCTCATCAAGCGTCGGCGCACGGAAGCCTTGGTAAAAAGCGGCGCGCAGGCTCAAGCTGCCCGTGGCCCGAAATACAAGGCCGGCACGGGGCGTAATTGTTGTATTAGAAGAGTTTCGGTAGAGCGTAGTTCGCGTGGCACTGGCGGCGATTACGGTTTGTGATGCGCCGTAATTCTTCCAGTAGTCAAGCCGCGCCCCGAACAGAATGTTCAAGCGGCGCCACGGTGTCCAGAAATCTTGAAAAAAGGCTCCTAAGAACGCCTGATTAGCGGGGATTTGGCGGGACATCGCGCCGGCGGGTGGGGTCGGAAATACGTTCTCTTGGTTCCGGGCATAGGTTTCGCGCCCATCCACTCCGATGGCAAGAAGCTGAGAACCTGGTAGAAGCCGCGACCACTGCACATTTCCCCCGATGCCATGTGCCGGCTCGTCTTGCCGCAGGGAAAGCCTCTCCGACGCCCGATTCAATGCGATGGAGCTGAATGTACTCCTGAATCTCTGCGTAAATGCAAAGAAATTAGCCTGCCAATCGCTGCCATCATTCGTGTGAGCGCGCAATCCGGCATGCAAACTGCTTGCGCGCGTGGAATTATTTTGTAGCGGGGTCCCATTACCCCGAACTTCGTTGAAGAAGGCGCCGCCCACGAAAAACTGCGCGACATTTGAGGGGTGATAAGCAATGCGCCCATCGAGAGTCTCGTGTTGTGACGTGGCGTTGATGTCCACGGGCCCGCGAAAAACCTCCGGCACGGTCTTATAGCCGGCGGTGCGAAATAGGGTCCCACCAGACCTATAAGATATCGGGCCGCGACGATCGCCGGCGAAGAAGTCCACGTCTACCGTGCCTCGCGTTCCAATCAAACCTTCCACCTCAAATGTTGGAGCAGAGGGTTGACGTGTTGCGATCTCGATTACGCCAGCCATTGCCGAGCTGCCATAAAGTGAGGAAACTCCGCCTTCGTCTACTTCAATCTTTTCGATTTCCAGCCGTGGAATCCGCGACCAGTAGACCCAACTGCCCACCGGATCGTTAAATGGCACACCATCAAGAAGTACCAGGGTTCGGCTGACTCCGCTTGCGCCGATCCCTCGCAGCGAGACTCCCTGTGTCGTGGGCTGAGATACCAGGCTGCTGCTTCGGCGAAACAAGCTGAAGCTTGGAACCTGCTTCAAAAGATCGTCTAACGTAAGCGCCGTAGACTGGGATATTTCTTCTGCTGAAAGCACCGTAATTTGCGCTGGCAGATCGGTTAGCTGTTGAGAGGTATGGGTCTCCGACACAACCACGGTTTGGCTAAGTGAAAGAACTTTTAGCTCTAGCTCGGCAGAGGCTACCGTATCCGGAATCACGGTCACTTCCGTTGTGGCTGCCAGGAAACCCGTAGCTTCCGCACGAACTGCGTATTGTCCCGCGGGAACGTCTGCGAATAGATAGCGGCCTTCGTGATCCGTGCTCGAAGTACGAACAATCGGATGCGGGCCAGGGCCTGTGGGACCGGCCAGGAGCGCCAGCTTCGCATCGGAAACGCCGCGTCCATCCTGGATGCGAACGATTACCGCAATCCGGCCCTTCGAGGAATCAGGCCGAGCCAGTTGGGAAGCCCCATGAGCACCGAGACTGGGCAAAAGCGCAACACATACAATAACGCTTCGCATCCCCGTACTTATTCTTGTCTGTCGCGTCATGAGGCCCGCATCATTGAAGTTCGAGAAAACGCCTCGTTTCATCCTCCCACAAATAACATTCCCATAGCGGGCAATATGGCCGGCCTGCGTTTATAGGCGACAATTCCTTCCTATACTCCGGTGGTGCTTAGCGCTGTTATCGAGAATCCTGTTTGGAACAGAGAAGGCTCAACATTATGATAAAGTACCCAAAACATTCACAAAATGCATATTAATTCCAACTTTCAGCGTTTTGTGGCGTCTAAGGGCTTGAATAGGTCAGAGCTTTAACTCATAGCCGGGTTTTACGATTTCATGGCCAAGTGGCTTAACGGGAGTTTTGGGCCCAATAGAGTGCCTGGAAACCCGGGGCGCCTAGCCTCGTGGCCGGCGTCTGCCTCGGCTAAAATGGACGAAGCTGCGAATTCCTCCTACACATCTTCCGATTCGACTTCCGGCGTATGGTCCGCCAAACACGCGCGCTCGCTCTGGGCTGCTGCTGCGCTATTTGTTATCGCTATTCTTATGTTGACGCTCGGCGCGCATTACAAGCAAAGCGCAAGTCAAGCCGGAGATCAGCCCAGCTCCGAGGGGTCCCGGACAGTGCGGGTCGAGCGCCGCGATTTCGTGCGCACGCTGAGATTGGGTGGGACGGTGGAGGCAACACACGCCACGATGGTGTCTGCACCGCGCCTGGCGGGGCAAAATCTTGGGTCACTCGTAATCACGCACCTCATTCGCTCTGGCAGCGCCGTCAAGCGCGGCGATCTTCTGGTGGAGTTCGACAGGCAAGCGCAAATCAAAGCGGCTTTCGATCGGCAAGCTGAGTACCGTGACTTCGTCGAGCAAATAAATAAGATGAAAGCCGAGCAAGCAGCTCTGCGCGCCCGGGATGACACCGAGCTGAAACAAGCCGATGATGCGATGCAATCCGCCGAATTGGAAACGAAACGGAATGAAGTCGTCTCGCGAATTGATGTCGAGAAAAATCAGCAAACATTAGAGGAATCACGAGCCACACTGAAGCAATTGCGCGAAACCTACCAACTAAAACGTCGAGCCGCCGAGGCCGAGTTGCGCGTGCTTGTGATCCAGCGAGACCGTGCTCGCGCCGCCATGGTCCACGCCCAAAATAACTCGGAGAAGATGGCCGTTCACGCCACCCTTGATGGACTTGTAGTGCTGAATCCAATTTGGAAGGGTTCCCAAATGGCTGACGTCCAAGAAGGTGACGAGGTACGCACAGGAATGCCTTTCATGCAGGTGGTTGATCCGGCATCTATGCAGGTCCGCGTCACTGTCAACCAAGCGGATATCTCTTACCTCCACGAAGGACAAGCCGTCACTATCACGCTCGACGCTTATCCCGACCTGGCGCTGCCCGGAAAATTGGGCCAGGCGGCCGCCATCGGTGTGACCAGCGGGCTTTCCGCGAAGGTACACACGTTCGCGTCATTGTTTCCTATTACCGGCCGCGATCCACGTCTGCTGCCGGACCTTTCGGCAGCGGTGGATGTCGAGATCGAGCGCCGCACAGGTGTGCTCACGCTCCCACGCGATGCAATCTTAAGCGAGGGCGGGCAGAATTACGTGCAGGTACAGAACGGCAGCGGATTTCAAAAGCGCGCAGTCAAGATTAGTTCCGTTAGTGACACCGAAGTCGTGATTGAATCGGGAATCGATTCTGGCGCCATAGTGGCCCGCGGGGCGGGAGCGAACGCCATCACTAATTCCACTGCACGATAACGGCGTTGGTCAGTATCAATGGCGAGAAAGAATAAAAAGACGGCGCGTTTGAAATGGTGATCAAATTCGGCAAATCCTGGAAGCGCGGCTTTGTGGCCGGCACGGCCGTCCTCATTCTTCTGACTGCGGGTTTTGGGGCGACGGCGCACTACTTGAATTTGCGTAACGCAAAAGCGAATGGCCCAAGCGAAATTCCGACCACTGAAGTGCGTTGCGGAGAGTTGGTGGATTCGATCGAACTGCGCGGAGAGGTGAAGGCCGTAAAGTCAGTGATCCTGGCAGCGCCCTCGAGCGCCGGGGACATTCAGATTGTTAAGCTCGCCCGAAATGGCTCGATGGTCAAGAAGGGCGATGTACTCGTCCAACTTGACGTCACTACCGTGCAGAACACTCTTGCGCAGAACCGCTCGGATCTGAAGCAGGCGGCAGCACAAATTGAAGGCTCGCGGGCGCAGGCGCGCCTGCAGCAGGAGCAAGATCGAACGGATCTGCTCAAATCCAGCTATGACGTACAGCGCGCGCAGCTTGAAACGAGCAAACAAGACATTCTTTCGCAGATTGATGCCGGGAAAAACAAGCTGCTCTTAGCGGACGCTGAACAGAAATTGAAAGAGATGCAGCAAAGACTCGCCTCCGATAAAGACAGTGCCACCGCGGATCTCGCCAGCAAGAAACAAAAAAGCGAGAAGGCTCTGTTGGAAGTAAAACAGGGTGAAAACCGTCTCTCGGCCATGACGCTGCGAGCGCCTGTCGACGGGATGGTAGCGGTGATGCCCAACTTCCGCGCAGGCGGCATTTTCGGGGGTTCCGCGCCGGAGTTTAAGGAAGGCGACCGAGCCTGGCCCGGCGCCGTTATTCTCGAACTGCCGGATCTTACGGCATTAGAAATCGCCGTGCACGTGGATGAATCCGATCGAGGCAAGCTGCGAGCCGGGCAGGGCGTCAAGATCCGGATAGACGCCGTGCCCGATAAAGAATTCACCGGAAGCGTGGAACAAATCAGCTCGATGGCAAAGCCCGACTTTTCGAGTTGGCCGGCGACAAAGAATTTTGACATGACTATCGGAATCGCTAAACCTGATCCACGGCTCCGTCCGGGAATGAGCGCAATGGCACGAGTAGCTTCATCCCGTGTCGCCGATGCGCTGCTGCTTCCGGTGGAAGCCGCCTTCTCGCGTGACGGGCGGACGGTCGCTTATGTGCTATCGCGCGGCGCGTTAGGGAAGACTAAATTCAGCGAGCGCTTGATTGTGACGGGACGCCGGGGCGATGGCCAAATCGAAGTGTTGCAAGGGTTGAAACCTGGCGAACGCGTTGCGCTGAAGCTCCCGTTTCAAGAAAAATCCAAATGAGTCTTCGAGCGGTATGCTGAACAAGACGGCCAAATGAACATGTGGAAACGGATCCAGCTCGCGACAATACTCGCCGTCGTGCTTGCGGCTGGCGTAGGCGGCGCTGCGGCATTGCAAAAATTGCGACGGCCGGATCGCGAAACTCCGACAACGCGGGTGCGTCGAGGCACTTTGGCCGTGAGAGTTTACACTCTCGGTGAGCTGCGTCCCAATCGCACCTCCATGTTAATTGCCCCGCAAGTCGCTGGTGCCCTGCAGATCGTGCTATTGGCGAAAACCAGCACGCTCGTTAAGCCGGGTGACGTAGTGGTGCAATTCGATCCCAGCGAGCAAGAATTCAATCTCGAACAAAGCCGCTCTTTGCTGCTGCAGGCCGAGCAACAGATCACCAAAAAGAAATCTGAAAGTGCCGTCCAAGCGGCTCAGGACCAAGTCGCTCTGCTCAAATCAAAATTCGCAGTTCGCCGCGCAGAGCTTGACGTGAAGCGTAATGAGCTGGTGAGTGTAATCGACGCCAAGAAAAACGACCTTGCCCTCGAGGAATCCAAGAGGCATTTGGAACAACTCGAACAGGACATTCGCTCGCGAACAGCCTCCCATCAGGCGTCGCTCGCAGTTGTGGAAGAGCAGCGCAATAAAGCGAAGCTCGATATGGAGCAATCGAAGAAGAATATAGAAAACATGACGTTGCGCGCGCCCATCGGCGGCTTGGCCTCGGTCCGCGAGAATCGGGACTCTGTTTCCGGATTTTTCTTCCAAGGGATGACCTTACCGGAATATCGCCTGGGCGATCAGGCTTCTCCGGGCCGGCTCATCGCCGAAGTTCTGGAAGTCAGCCAGATGGAGATTCAAGCTAAGGTACCCGAAATGGCCAGAGCTGACGTAAATCCGGGCGGAAGAGTCGAGGTGCATGTACATGCGCTCCCCGGGCAGACTTACCATGGCAAGGTAAAAACGGTCGCGGGCCTCGCTTCGCGCGGATTTTTTTTCGACGACCCGTCGCGTCGCTTCGACGCCACATTTCAAATCGACGAGCCGGATTTGCGGTTGCGCCCCGGCCTCACCGCGGAAATTGTCGTTCTGGGCAATGAGGTGCGTGACGCACTTTGTCTGCCGGCCCAAGCCGTTTTCCAGAAGGATGGCAAGCCCGTGGTGTACGTTCGAAGCGGCGGCGGTTTTGTTCCACGCGTGGTCACTATCAAGCACCGAACCGAGAGCCAGATTGATGTGCAAGGTGTAACAGAGGGCACTGAAGTGGCGCTCGTGAATCCAGAAACAAAGGGCTCCGAGCCGGCGGGCCTGGGAAGCCCCGCGCGTATCGGTGGAGGAAAGTAAGTGAGCGTAAGCCATCAAGCGGCACCGCCAAGGCTCGAGCGCGACCGGAGATGGGACCAATTTCTTCCCGATCTCGCGCTAGGAATGCAGAACCTGCTCCAGCACAAGCTGCGTTCGCTCTTAACCATGCTGGGCATGATCTTCGGAGTCGCGGCAGTTGTCTCCATGCTTTCCATCGGCGCAGGCGCGCAACAGCAGGTGATGGCCTTCATCGAGCAGCTAGGCTTACGAAATCTGATCGTTGAGGCGAAGGAGGCCGCCAACTGGCAGGAGCTCCAAAAAATGCGCAAACTTTCACCCGGGCTTACCTTTCAAGACTTTCGCGTGGTCCGCGCAAACCTGTTAAACCTTGCCGCGGCTACGCCGCGTAAACGATTTACACCGTCAAAAATGCTGCCCAAACCTCAGCGCGAAATGCCGACCGTATACGGCGTGGGAACCAATTATCAGAGCATCGCGAATTTGCATCTGGTGACCGGACGCTTTTTTGACGATGACGAAAACGCCCGCGCGGTTCCCGTCTGCGTGCTGGCCCAAGCCGCGAAAGCCAGCCTGTTCGGCTCGCAGGAGGCGCTCGGCCAATACATCAAATTGAATGCGCAATGGTTTCGCGTCGTGGGCGTAGCAGGCCCGCGGCTCAGCGCAGGGTCACAGGTCCCCGGACTGCCCGCCCAGGACTTCAACAATCTAATTTACGTTCCGCTCAATGCCGCTATTTTTCGTCTCGAAGATACTTTCAGCGGTATCAAGGACGAGATCGACGGGATCTATCTTCAAATGCAACCCGCGGCTGACAGCCTGGGCGCGGCCGAGGTAGTGCGCGGCTTGCTGAACCATTCGCACCATAATGCCGGCGATTTCAGCTTGGTTGTGCCCGCGGAATTGCTCGAACAGCAGAAGCGCACCCAACGGATCTTTGACATGGTAATGGTGGCGATTGCCTCGATCTCGTTGCTCGTCGGCGGAATTGGAATCATGAATATCATGCTTGCCAGCATTCTGGAGCGCACGCGTGAGATCGGAGTGCGCCGCGCCATTGGAGCTCGCAGAAAAGACATCATCCGTCAGTTCTTGATTGAAGCGGTTCTGATTTCGTTCGTCGGTGGCGCGATGGGTATCGCGTTCGGGTTCGGAATGTCGCGCGTGATTGCCTGGCTGGCGGGCTGGTCCACAATTGTTACGGTCACATCTATTTTGCTGGCGTTTCTGGTTTCTGTTTCTGTAGGGCTTATTTTCGGCATTTACCCTGCGGTGAAAGCAGCGCGGCTCGATCCAGTCGAAGCAATTCGATATGAGTAGCGCCAAATTAAAGAACCAATGCGTCGAAAGTCGTCGTTCGCATGTATTCGATGAACGCGAAGGAGGGAGACGTATGAACTATATTTTCGCCGTGGCTGCCGCGGTTCTCGCGCTGTTCTGTGCAGCTTCGGCGGCCCAGGCCCAGACCTTCCCTTCACCGCCATGGTTTCGTCATGTTGCCCTCGGCCCAGATATACCCGCGCACATCCCCGGCCCGGAAGGCCTGCGCGATTTTGTCGTCAATGGCAAGCTTCGCTTAAGCCTCACGGATGCTGTGCAGTTGACCCTGGCCAACAATTCCGACGTGCGCATCAACCAGCTCAATTATGAAGTAACCCGTTTCGCCGTCCTCCGCGCACGACAGCCTTTCGATCCGCTCTTCACCTCGAGCTTCAATCAATTGCGCTCCACTTCTCCGACCTCTTCGAAGTTAGAGGGTGCGCAAATCCTCACGCACCTGGGGCAGCAAACGCAGTTCAATTATTCGCAGACTCTCGAGACTGGCACCAACTATGCCGTAGGTCTTAATGCCAACCGCAATTCCACGAACAACAGTTTCGTAACTCTAAATCCTTCTATCTTTTCCGCTTTGAACTTTGGCCTCAGCCAGCCATTGCTGCGCCACCGCGGCCTGTTCGCCAATCGCGCCCCAATTCTCATCGCCCGGCGCAACATGCAGTTGTCGCGAGCGGCCTTCGAGGCGCAGGTCAGCGATTCGCTCGCGCGCGCGGTAAACGAATACTGGGATGTGGTGCAGGGACGCGAGAATCTCAAAGTGCTTCGGGAATCGCTCAAGCAAGCGCAAGCCAGTTACGACCACAACAAGCGCGCACTGGAACTCGGCGCGCTTCCGCCATTGGACATCTACCGTTCGGAATCTCAGGTTGCATCGCGCCGCTTAACGGTAATTCAGGCCGAATATGCGCTGAAGCAAACCGAGGACCAACTCCGCCGAACCGTTGGCGCTGATCTGGATCCCGCGATTGGGCCTCTCGACCTCGAACTTACCGAAACCACGGAACCTCCGGGCGAAATGTTTTCGATGGATGCCCAGACAGCCATCGAGCGAGCGCTCGCCAAGCGTCCGGAGTTGGAGGCCTGGCGCCAACAATTGGCAATTGACGATACAACAATTCGGCTGGCGCATAATGGGTTGCAGCCCGATTTAAACCTGGGCGGTTCGTATTCTTCGAGCGGGCTCGCCGGGTATCCATTTGGGCTCGGCTCCGCGCTGGATCAAGTCACGAACTTCAAATTTCCCACGTATGGTTTTTCGTTGCAGTTGCGCCTGCCCATCAGGAACCGAGGTGCCGAGGCCGATTTGGGCACAAGCGCGGTTGCTAAACAGCGCGATTTGTATTCCATGAGGAAAAGCGAACAGGCCGCCCGGCAAGATGCGCTCAACGCTGTTCACCAGTTGGAACAGTCCAAACTCTCCGTGGCCGCGGGCAAAATCGCGCGCGAGCTTGCGCGGAAAAATCTTGAGGCTGAGCAACGCAAGTATGAGTTGGGCGCTCAAACTATTTTCTTTGTGCTCGATGCCCAGACGCAGCTCGCACAAGCGGAAGTAAACCTGGTGCAGAGCCAAATCAACTACCAGCGCGCGCTTACCACCGTGGGTCGCGCCACCGGGGAGTTGCTCGAGCGCTACCACGTTCAGATCGCCGAGCCCCGCAACTGAGCCTCACTAGAGCAACGCGCCCACAAACTGTTCGCAAGAGATCGCTTATGTGACTTTTGTGAGGGATACTCTAGTTCTGTATCGAGCAGCTCCAACTACTTTTGGAGTGATTCCCAGCATGGTTGGCCCGCAAACCACGCTCCTTAAAATTGGGAGTTGAATTGATATGCCTTTATCCTTTCGGCTACACTTTTCTCGGACGGATCTTCCTTCCACACCCAGAGATGTTTTCCC
>JRHI01001996.1_pt1 | contig 15269 bp, 15 predicted proteins | sample 215371 | NCBI WGS metagenome assembly JRHI01 (sample SAMN02929681, study PRJNA255918) | sediment metagenome | biome: cave system; feature: Ice Cave; material: Sediment; isolation source: sediment from deep within a dark volcanic ice cave with no known source of... ...
GTCCACACATCAGCACAACCGAGCTATTCATGCCTGCGCCATCGCTACGAGCCAGAAGGAGAACATCATGACCCCGAAGGTCGCGACGGCCCGACGAGTCGGACGAGCTGAGCTCATCGAGTTCCTGCGAACTCGACATCGATGTGTCCTCGTAACGATCCGCGGCGACGCCCGGCCACAGGTATCACCGGTCGCCTACGGGGTCGACGCCAATGGGCGGATTGTCATTTCCACCTATCCCCACCGAGCTAAGGCCGTGAATGCGCGGGCCAATCCGCTGGTGTCTGTCGGTGTGCAGTCGGACGACTGGGCCGGCGAGTTCGTCCAGGTCGACGGTCACGCCGAGGTACTCAACATGCCCGAAGCGCTCGATGGACTCATCGAGTACTTCCGATGCATCTCAGGTGAACATCCAGACTGGGACGAGTATCGCGATGCGATGCGGCGTCAAGACAAGTCGCTGCTGCGCGTGACGATCGACCGCTGGGGCCCCATAGCCACCGGAGGGTTTCCGCCCACACTCGACGCAAGGAGCGCGTAGCTGTACTGGTCGGGCTTGAAGATGCCGTCAAGCGTCGTCCCAAGCCAGATCCGCTCGTCGCCGGAGCATGCAGGTGTCAGAAGCTGGCCAGGGCGCTCCAGTTTCCGGCCGGGTAGCACCCACCTACCTACTCGTCGGTAGGCTGCCGGTATGGACGATGCGGCACTCAAGACCGAGCTCGAGTCAACGGCCGGCGATCTCCTCGAACGGCATCTCGGCACGGCCCGCGAGTGGTTCCCGCATCAGCTCGTGCCATGGGACCGCGGGCGCGCGTTCACGGCCAACGAATCGTGGGAACCCGACGACGCCGCGGTCGACCCCGCAGCACGTAGCGCACTGTTCGTGAACCTCCTCACCGAGGACAACCTTCCCTACTACATGCGAACCATCGGCGAACAACTCGGCCGCGAAGACGCCTGGGGCGCGTGGACGCGCCGGTGGACAGCCGAGGAGGGCCGCCACGCGATCGTGATCCGCGACTACCTCACCGTGACGCGCGCCATCGACCCGATCACACTCGAGCGCGGGCGCATGGCGCAGGTGTCGAGCGGCGTCGTACCCGAGCCCGAGTCACTCCCGGACCTGCTCGTCTACGCCACCCTCCAGGAGCGGGCGACGCGCATCGCGCACAACAACACCGGCAAGCTCCTCCACGACAACGCCGGGCCGAGAATCATGAGCCGCGTCGCCGCCGACGAGAACCTGCACTACCGCTTTTACCGCGACCTCGCCACCAAGGCGCTCGAGCTCGACGCATCGCGAATGGTCACGGCGATAGACCGACAGGTCCGGCACTTCGCCATGCCCGGCATTGGAATCCCCGACTTCAATCGCCACGCGCGCATGATCGCCGCGGCCGGTGTCTACGACATGGCCGCGCACCACAACCAGATCCTCGTACCCGTGGTGCTGAAACACTGGGGCGTAGAACGCCTCCAAGGCCTCAAGGCGGTGGCAGAGCAGTCCCAACAACGCCTGCTCTCGCACATCGACCGAGTCGGCCGGGTCGGCCGCCGCCTCGTCGAGCGCCGCGCCCTCCAGCTTGCGCGCTAGCGACACGCCATGTGCAGCATCCAGGTTTGGTCGCCGCGGTGACGAGCGTGACGCCTGTGGCTGCGGCGTCCTCTGGCTCTGCGAATGCGTCGGCGCCCTGACGTCTCGTTTGTCGAGGCCAGCACCGTTGCGGAGGCGAAAGCCCGACGGGGCGTCTTGAGCGGCTCGCAACCAGTTACCCCGCCTACGCTCGGGGTGATGGCGGACCTCCTTGAACTCGACGGCGACTGGGTCGAGCCGTTGCTTGCGCCGAGCCGCACTGAGCGGCTCGGAGTAGCCCGTCTGCGGGGTGCCGCGCGCGGGAGGACGGCGGGTGCTCTCGCTTGGGTGCTCGTCGAGGGTGGCTCGGGAACGCTGCGCGCTGGAAGCCACGCCGTAGAGATCGACGGGCGTCACGACGTGTTCAGCGACGCTGGATGGTCGGTCCTCGTCCCGCCAGGGGAGGAGTTGGCGATCGAGGGGGATCTGCGCTCGACCGTCGTGTGGTGCGCGTCGAATCGTGAGGGGGAGGTTCGCCTGATCAAGCCGAACGACGCGGTCGCCGAAGACCGCGGGGAAGGAACGACGGCGCGCCATGTGCGAACCTATGTGGCCGAGGGTCCGCTCATCGTCGGGGAAACGCTTAACCCGCCCGGTGGCTGGTCGAGTTGGCCGCCGCACCGTCACGAGCACGAGGAGATCTACCTGTATCGATTCGCGCCTGAGCATGGCTTCGGTGTCCATGTGGGCCTCGACGACGATAACGACCGGCCTGTCGTCGTGCGCGATGGGAGCATCCAGCGCATCGCGCACGGCTGGCATCCCGTCGTTGCTGCGCCCGGCTGCACGATGTACTACCTGTGGGCACTTGCTGGCGACACGGACACCGTCGACACCCGGCTCGACGTCCGCTTCTCCTAGCCGGCACCGCGAGCGACGAACTCCATGCTGACCGAACGATGTCATAACGAACTCCGAGCACTGCCATGCAAATCTTGATTCATCGCAGAGGGACGACGAGCGCAAGCACTGACATCGGCCGTCGGTCTCGGCGGGTGAGGGCCCCCGCCGGCGGGCGGCGGACCTTCTCGGCGATGGTCCAGGATCTGGCCAGGCACCGCAGTTCAGGACTGACGGCGGTTTGTCCGTGAGCGACGTGTTCGTCTCTTATGCCCATGAAGACCGTGAGTTCGTTCGCTGGCTGGATTCGCGATTGCGTGATGAGAGCCGCGAGGTCTGGGTGGATTGGGAGGGCATTCCTCCGAGCGCGAAATGGCGGATCGAGGTACGCCAAGCGATTGAGGAAGCTGGTCTGTTCCTCTTTGTGGTGAGTCCCGACTCACTTGTCTCGGTCGTGTGTGCCGAGGAGCTCTCACATGCCGGAGAGTTGAATAAGCGCATCCTGCCCGTGGTCCTTCGCGATCCGGGAGATATCCCGACGCCCGAATTGGTCGGAGCCCACAACTGGGTCTTCTGTCGTCGAGACGACGAGCGGGAACCGGCTGTTGCTCGCATCATCGAGGCGCTCGACACCGATCTTGATTGGGTGAAAGCCCACACCAGGCTGCTCGTGCGGGCGTTGGAGTGGGAAGCCAAGAGCGACGACCGCAGCCTGCTGCTGCGTGGTGACGACCTCAGCGACGCCGAAGCCGCACTTGCGGCTCACGTCAGTGCCAAGCCGACTCCGACTCAGCTGCAGCGTCGATTCGTCCTGGCGAGCCGTCACGCCGCGACTCGGCGCCTGCGGACGGCTATGGCGGTCTTGTCGACTGCCGTGGCCATGATCGCCGTTTTGGCCGTCGTTGCCGTCATCCAAGCCCGCCACGCCACCAACAACGCCCAGATCGAGGTGTCGCGTCGTTTGGCTGCGAACGCCAACGCGGAGGTGAGTGCTGACCCTCAACTCAGCCTGCTCCTGGCGCTGAAGGCATATGACACCCGACCCACACTTGAGGCTCAGTCAGCGGTGCGCCAAGCGACGCTCGAAACCCGTGAACGTGCCCTGCTCTCCAGTTCTTCGCTCTCCGACTTCGTCACGAGCGCGGCCTTCAGCCCCGATGGCTCGCATGTCGCGGGCGGCAGCGGCGACAAGACCGTTCGGGTCTGGGACTGGCACCAGACCGGCAAGATCGCCGCGACACTCCGAGGTCACACCGACAGCGTGACTGGTGTCGCGTTCAGCCCCGACGGGCGCTACGTCGCAACCTCCAGCGCCGACAAGACGGCCCGAGTCTGGGACTGGCGACACCCCGACAAGCCAGTCGCGACGCTGCAAGGCAGCGCCGAAGGCCTCAACGGGGTCGCGTTCAGCCCCGACGGCAGCTACGTGGTGACGGCCGGTTCCGACAAGACGGCCCGAGTTTGGGACTGGCGTCGTCCCGAAACCCCCGCAGTTGTGCTCAATGGCAACGCCGAAGGCCTCAACGGGGTCGCGTTCAGCCCGGACGGCAACTACGTCGCCGCCGCCTCCAGTGACAAGACGGCTCGAGTCTGGGACTGGCGACATCCCGAGGTCGCGGCCGTCGTGCTCAGCGGCCACACGAGCTCGGTGAACAGCGTTGCCTTCAGCCCCGACGGAGGTTCCGTCGCGACCGCCGGTGACGACCAAACGGCGCGGGTCTGGCACTGGCGCCAGCCGGATGCGCCACCAACGCTGCTCCGCGGCCACACGAACAGCGTCTCGGGCGTGGTGTTCAACCGAAGCGGTACCCAGCTCGCTAGTGCCAGCTTTGACGACACCGTTCGAGTCTGGAACCTTCGCAACCCCGAGGTTGCTCCAATCGTGTTGCGCGGCCATACCGACGTTGTGACCGGCGTCGCGTTTAGCCCCGACGGTGCTCAGCTCGTCACCGCCAGCCACGACTTCACGGTCCGAGTCTGGGATACCGGGCGGAGTGACATCGACCCAACCGTGCTCACCGGCCACACCGACACGGTGAACCATGTTGCGTTCAGCCCGGACGGCATCCACCTGGCGAGCGCAAGCGATGACCACACCGCCCGCGTCTGGGACTGGCACCACCCCGACATGCCAGCCACTGTTCTCACGGGCCACACCAGCACCGTGGCGGGTGTTGCCTTCAACCGTGATGGCACGTCGGTCGCCACCGCCAGCTCGGACAACACGGTGAGGGTGACGGACTGGCGCCATCCTGAGCTGCCCGCCGTGGTCCTCGCTGGCCATTCCGACGTGGTCTACGACGTCGCGTTCAGTCCTGACGGCGCACGGCTCGCGAGTGCGAGCAACGACAACACAGTCCGGGTCTGGGACTGGCGTCACCCCGCGTCTGCGCCGACGGTGCTTGATCGTCATACCGCGCCCGTCTACAGCTTGGCGTTTAGTCGCGACGGGCGGTTTCTCGCAACGGGGAGTCAAGACACCACCGCGCGCGTCTGGGATCTGCGACGACCCAAGGCGATGCCGACACAGCTCAATGCTCAGAGCACCGTCGACAGTGTCGCGTTCAGCCCCGACGGAAGGTACCTAGTCGCGGGCGGCACCGACCAGACGGTGCGAGTGTGGGACCTGCGTCACCCGTCCGTGAACCCGACCATCCTGACCGGTCACAACTCGGTTGTGAACGCTGTCGCGTTCAGTCCCGACGGCACCCTGCTCGCCACCGGGAGCGACGACGAGACGGCCCGAATTTGGGATTGGAGGCACCCAGCGACGCCGCCGCTCGTGCTCAAGGGACTCGGCGCCGTCGAGACTGTGGCGTTCAGCCAGGACGGTAGGCACCTCGCCACGGGAAGTCGCGACAGGACAGCTCGGATCTGGACCTGCGCAGAGTGCGGACCCATCGACAAGATCATCACACTGGCACGCAGTCGAGTCACGCGGGAATTCACGACGGAACAGCGCCGCATCTTCTTGCATGAGTGATTTAGCGCCAGCGTGATCAAGCCGGGCGCCAATTGGCGAGCCGGACCGCGGCGGACGGCAGGTCGAACCCATCTGACGTCCTGGTCGACTCGCGATCTAACGGATCGCGAGTCAGCCAGTGAAGCGTGGACCGGCGACGAGCGGCCGAACGAATCGCTCTTGCGTGTCCCACCGGCGAGGACAAACTCATCGCGCTTCGTCCTCGAGAGTTGGGCTCCTCGGTCAATGCCATCGTGTGCTGGCGCGGTCGGTTCGGTGCGGGTCTTCAGCCACTCGCAGACCAAGGAACGCGCGCGACCTCGACGTGTCGTCGACGCGTGAGCCGTTTGGCGCTGGATCTGGAATTGAGTCGCCCAGCGGCTAGTTAAACAGCGAGCTGATCACGCCGTCGGCAATGCCGAATCCTGCGCCCATGCCGATCCCTTGGGTCATCGCCTGTCCGAACCCGCCTCCGGTGAAGCGCGACATGAGCCCTCCACCCTGAGGTTGCTGTGCCACCGCTTGCTGCTGAGGCGCGAAGTTCTGTTGGGCCTGCGGAGCCTGCTGGATCGTGTTGACGGCGAAGCCGTGCAACGCTTGCAGCAGGGCCTGCATCTGGATCTGCTCCTGTTGGATCTGCAATGCGATCCCTTTCAGATCCAGGATCCATTCCTTGGCCTGGGCGTCGCCCGCAGTGCTAGCGGTCTGAAGCTTGGTTGCGAACTCCTGAATGGTCGAGGTCAGCTGCTGTGACTCTTGCTCGAGCTGCTGATATTCCTGATCGATCGTGTCGACGTCCATTGCGACAGCCTCCGAAGTAAGGGTCCCGTACTGGGAATCCCGTGTTAGGCCCGATAGTACGCGTATGCGCACGGGATTCAACGCGGGAGCCATTGCCGGGACTACTACGCGGTGGTCCGTGGCCTTGCTTGACGGATGACCACCGACGGTGCGGCGTGGTTTCCGGGCGCTAGCCGAGCATTGAGAGATCAAACGCGGGGTCGTCGCCGATAGGCCGAAGAGCGGTGATGGTTGTGAAGCCTTCGGCGAGAAGATTGGCGTCCGAGCCGACCTCGTCGGCAGACATCTCGGAGAATTCAACTCGAACGTGTCCTTCGTTCACCTCGGTCATATGGGTTTGGACGGCGCCGAAGGTGGCGAGTGAGGCCAGCCGCAGCTCGCGGAGCTCCGAGACGGGACGATCGGGAACGTTGACATTCAACGCGGTTTGCTGATCGAAGCTCGCGATCCATCGGATGAGCGGCTTCGCCACGTGGGCTGCCGACCGCCAATGCTTGGGGTGATGGCTGTCGATGGACACAGCCATCGAACTTGCTCCGTGCGTGAAGGCAGTCAGTGCTGCACAGACTGTGCCCGAATGCAGGATCGCTTGGCCCGTGTTCGCGCCTGAGTTGATACCTGAAAGTACGACGTCAGGGGGCTCGCCGAGGGTTCCCCGGATCGCGGCGCGCGCGATGTAGGCGGGGGCCGCCTGGACGGCGTAGACCGACACATTCGGCAGATCCTTCACCTCTCGTTGCTCGATCCCGACCTTGCCGTCCTGTTGCAATGCGGTGAGAGCTCCGCTGGCCCCACTGCTGTTCCAGGCGGGTGCGGCGACAATCACCTCAAACCCGAGCTCGTGCGCTGCGCGAGCGAGGACCATGAGACCCGGGCTCTCGATCCCGTCGTCGTTCGTCACAAGGATTCGCACCAGCCGACCTACCGTTCGGGAACTCGCGCTCTGCGCGGACTTCGAGCGCCGATCGTACAGGGGTGCTGGAGATACTCTCCCGTCCATGCGGATCTTGGTGCTCGGTGCGGGTTTCGGTGGCCTGGAGTTGACGACAACGCTGTCCGAGCGGTTTGGCGACGACGTCGACGTCGTGTTGATCGACCAGAGCGACGCCTTCGTCTTCGGGTTCTCGAAGCTGGACGTCATGTTCGGGCGGATCCCGCCCTCGGAATCCCGGCACCCCTACCGAGACTTCGTGAAGCCCGGGGTTCAGTTCATTCAATCGACGGTTCGGTCGATCGATCCCGTCACGAAACGGGTTGAGACAGATGCAGGCACCTTCGACGCCGACCTTCTGGTCGTCGCCCTCGGAGCCGATCTGGATCCGGCGGCCACCCCGGGGCTCGTCGAGGGAGGCCACGAGTTCTATACCGTTCCCGGCGCCTACGCGCTCCGCGACGTCCTGACAGATTTCAAGGGTGGTCAGGTGATCGTCGGCGTCACGTCGACGCCGTTCAAATGCCCACCGGCTCCAAGTGAGACCGCGCTCTTGATGGATGGATACCTCACGAAGCGAGGACTCCGTGAGAGTTCTCAGATCTCACTGGTCATGCCGCTTCCCGTTCCAATCCCGCCTTCACCCGCCGCGTCAGAGGCACTGCTCGTCGCTTTCGCCGAGCGCGGAATCGACTGGCATCCCGACCGTTTGGTGCGCGGACTCGACCCCACCCGCAAGCTCGCGTTACTGAGCGAAGGTAGTGACATGCCCTACGACCTCTTCTTGGGCGTCCCAGTGCACCGCGCGCCGGACGTCGTTCGGGAATCAGGGATGACCGTCGACGGATGGATACCGGTCGACCCGCTAACGCTGGAGACCACGTTCCCGGATGTGTACGCGGTTGGCGACGTCACCAGTGTCGGTACACCGAAGGCAGGCGTCTTCGCTGAAGGCCAAGCGGCAGTCGTCGCCGAAAGAATCAGTGCGCGCCTTCGAGGAGACTCGGAGTCTGCGCAATACGGCGGTCGCGGGATGTGCTACCTGGAGTTCGGCGACGACCAGGTTGCAGTTGTCGACGTCACCTTCTTGAGCGGTCAAGCGCCCGTCGGTGGCCTCGAAGGACCTTCGCAAGCTCTGGCGGCCCAAAAGGTTGAGTTCGGTTCGAGTCGGATCCAGCGCTGGTTCGGGCGCTAGCGAACTCGATGACTCGCGATCGAGGGGATCGCGAGTCACAGCAGAAACGGCTCGCAGTCCGTCGATCGCGAGTCACCCCGAGCGGCCTCTCTGTCAGCGCGAGCGGCCGGGACTCACCCAGGTCATTCGATATCGAGGACCGCGAGGACTCCGGCAACCTCGAAAACCCGTTTGACCAGTGCGGGCAGATTGCGAAGCGTGAGGCGGTCACCGCGGGCTCGGAACGCGTTGTGTGCAAGGACGAAAGCGCTGATCCCGCTGGAATCGATGAAGTCGAGACCCGAGCAGTCCACCGTGGCGCTGCTCCGCAGTACGCTCAGGCAGGCGACGAGCTGAGGTGAAGTCTGCATGTCGATCTCGCCGCGCAGTTTGACCAGAATCGTTGAGCCTTCGACCGTGATCGAGAAATCAGCCTCGTTCATGCCCTTCGCGGTTCTCCTAGATCGTGCATATCCGTCGGACGCTCGGGGCAACACCCGAACGAAGCGTCGGCACCAACGTAGTTGCTGGGAGTTCCTGTGGCGCCAGAGGAGGCTTGGCGGTTAGACCCCACCCCTGACGCTCCTCGCCGGGCTCGGGATTGGGTCTACCAAGCGATGCAGGTGTGGGACATCGACGATCCCGCCGGAGTTGCCGACGTCCTTACCAGTGAGCTCGTCACCAACGCCGTCCAGTATGCAGGCAGCCACCACCTCGTGTTGCGTCTTGCATGGGAGCTCGGACGCCTCCGGGTCGAGGTCGAAGACGACGGAGCCGGCACTATCGACGTAAAGCCGGCGGATCCAAGCCGCGGCGACGGCTACGGACTCTTGCTGGTCCAACAATTCGCCGACCGCTGGGGATGGGAGCCCACAAGCGACGGAAAGAGCGTGTGGTTCGAGATCGCCCTCGGTGATGACCGGGGTGCTAGTCCTCGAAGAAACGTGGGCGGTGCGCTCGAAGCCACCTGATGAGTTCCTCGACCTCGGTGTCATCATCCATGTTCCGACCGGCGAGGAATTCCTCAACGTCCCGTGATGTCAGCCCGCCGGTCGAGATGGCGACCAGCACCATGACGATCGCCTGCCGGCGGCGGACGTCGAGGGACCCGATCGCATCGCCGAGCGTGCGGGCGAACTTTTCCCAACCCTCACCCCGAACAACCTTCCACTTTTCGCCATCAGCGAGCTCGGACAGCAACGAGCCAAACGGGCTTTCGTCAGCGCTCATGGGGCCGCGAGATTAGGCAGACGGGAGGTCAGGGAGCCATCGGTGGGTCGCTGACATCGGTGACTCGCGGTCTACGGAACCGCGAGTCGCCATCAGGTTGCTGACTTGCAGTCTTGTGAACTCACGGCCGAGCGGTTGCTCGTTTCGGATGTCACCCGGTCTGAATGCTCGCGACCCCGGCGACGGTGCCGTCCCGTAACAACCGAGTCAGCGCGCTCGGCCTTCCCTTGAGGTAGCGGTCCAGAAAATCAGTCACTGTGGATACGACGACGGGCTCCCAAGGCGGTGCTGGCCGCGCCGCGGTTCCCGCCTGACGGAAGGACGTGTGCGGCGCCCCGAGAAGAGTGACGAAGTACTTCGGGTGTGGCGCGTCGGCAAAGATCTGCTGGCTGCTCGAAAATGGGATGGTGTGGTCGGCGTCACCGTGGAAGACCAACAAGGGGAGCGGCCGACCGGTGAAGAAGTTGCCGCCCGGGAACTGCAACTCGATGCCATCGATTGACACGGCCGCCCGGATCCGCGGGTCGGCGCAACAGCTGTTCACCCCGACTCCCAGAGTGGTGATCGCACCGAGCGAGTGACCGGCCACAGCGATGCGGTTCGGGTCCACCAAGCCGTGGAGGCGGCTCGTCTTGTCGCGGTTGAGGCGCAGCATGGAGGTGATCACGAAGCTGACGTCCCCGGGTTGATGGGGATAGTCGGTGATCACGTCGCCGCCGGGTGCGTCGTGGTTCGAGAGAGGGAAGGTGGGTGCCGCGATGACGTATCCGGCCGCCGCCCATTGGCGCAGCAGTGGCTCGTAGGCGGCCGCGTTCGACCCGTTGCCGTGAGAGAACACGAGGAGTGGTAACGAGCCGCGTGCCGCCGGTGCATTCGGGTGGTCCACCCCGCCGGGCCTTCCGCGCGCCGGGTAGAGGATGAGGGTCGGCAGCGTCCGGCTCGGACTACCCGAATACGAGCCGTTGGCGGGAGTGGGCCGCGCCGTATCGACGAGTGGCTCCGTCCGAGTTCCGACAGCGAACGTCGGCGCGAGCGGCCCCGCGAGAGCATTCGCGTGGACGCCGGCGGCCACGACCGATGGCGGGAGCGCGACGGTCGCGCCGATCACCCCAGCGAGGACGGCGGACCTCGTCCATCGGATCCCACCCACCTGGTTCCCCCCGTTGTATCTCGCTGATCTGGCGCCTGCCGCAATGTCTGCAGCTCTCGAATTCATCCGCACCAGTGATCGCTCTGACTTTATGCCCACGGCCGGTTGCTGAGCACTGACCTCGCTCTAGAAATGCACAATCCGTTGCAGCAACTCGCGATCCAGTGAAGGCCATCCAGTCCATCTGGAAGAAGGTGGTCCATGAATGACAGCGTGCGCCCGCCGATGGCCTCGGCGCGCTGGGCGAGGTGGCAGACACCTGGCCCGCTGCGGGCAGGTCCGCCAGCCCAATCGAATCGCAAGATGTGGACATCGAGTTGCATGTCCGCTGTTCTGTACCTTGAGAACCTCTAGCCTTGCTCCGCCGTGCATCGACATCCAAAGCGGTGGTTCCTCGCTACCGCGATCGCTTTGATCGGACTCGTGCTGTCGGGAGTTGGGCTGAGCGCTGCTGCCGCGACGGCGCCGAGGCCGCGGGGCGCCGACGCCGCACTCGCGGCAGCTCTGAACGAGTTCGTCGCGTCACCGGGGGGGTCGCCGGGCATCGCGGTCGTGGTGCAACGGGGCGACGTGGCGGTCCTTCACACCGCTGGGACAGCCGTCATCGGTGAGGTCCGACCACCCACTACCGAGGATCACATGCGTTTGGCAAGCGTGTCGAAGGCCTTCAATGGCGCCGTCGCGCTCTCGCTCGTCAAGGACAAGGTGCTGTCGCTGAATGACACCGTCGGACGATGGATTCCCAACCTCCCCAAGGGCTGGAGGCGCGTCACCCTCTCGCAGCTGCTCAACCACACCAGCGGGATCCCCGATTTCAGCGCCTCGAAGACCTTTCAGGAGGCGCTCGCCCGTTCTCTGCTGAGCGCACCAATGCCGAGCGACTTGCTTGCCTTTGTTGCTGGCCGGCCGCTCGAGTTCAAGTCGGGGTCCCGGTACCGGTACTCGAACTCCGACAACGTCATCGTCGGGCTCATGGCGCAGGCCGCAGCCGGACGCTCCTACGAGTCCCTCCTCCAGGACCACGTCGACCAGCCGTTCGGGCTCCGCCAGACCGCCCAACCGCGCGACGCGACTCTTCCGAGTCCCTCGATGCACGGGTATCAACTCGCGCCCGGTCAACCTCCCGAGGACGTCACTCAAGTCTTTGCGCCGGGATGGAGCTGGGCCGCGGGAGACGTCACGTCCACACCCGCCGACGCGAACCGATTCATTCGTGCCTACGCGCGTGCGGCGGAGACCAGCGCCTCCGCCTCAGCCAAGCAGTTCCAGTTCCTCAACGGATCGAACTCGGAGCCCCCCGGACCCGGAGCCAACGCCGCGGGACTCGCCATCTTCCGCTACACGACTAGATGCGGAACGGTGTACGGACACACCGGCAATACAGCCGGGTACACGCAATTCGCTGCGGCCACGCGGGACGGAGCCCGATCCGTCACCGTCTCGATCAACGCCCAGATCACTCCGAAATCAGCACCCGCACCGTTCGAGGCTCTGCGCAAGATCTACGGGCTGGCAGTCTGCTCAGCGACCGCTGGAAACTAGTCGAGTCTCGCCTGATCGACAGGGCGCGAGCGGCGCGTCCCGCGAGTCCTGGGGTTCTGTGTCTGCGCAGCGACTCGCGGGTTGGAAGATCGCGGGTCAGACAGCGGCCCAGAGTTGCCAGCTGCCCGGCACGCCCTTGAGGTCGTGCACTTCCCGGTCGGCGAACTCGAGGTCGGAACCGATGACGAGGTCCTTGACCGTGTTGGACACCAGCACCTCGCCGGGCTCCGCGAGGGCGCAGATTCGGGCACCGATGTGGACTCCGATTCCGGCGACGTCATGGTCGCGCCGCTCGATTTCGCCCGTGTGCAGACCGGCCCGGATCTGGATACCTAGCGGTTTGACCCTGTCGGCGATGGTCTGCGCAGCATGGACCGCACGGCCCGGCCCGTCAAAGGTGGCGAGGAGGCCATCACCGGTTCGCGTGACGAACGTGCCGCCATAATGATCGATCTCGCGACGGGCCGCATCGTCGTGACGTTCGAGCAGCGCCCGCCAAGACCGGTCTCCAACGGTTGTCGCTTGCGTCGTCGAGTCGACGATATCCGTGAAGAGAACCGTTGCCAGCACCCGATCGATCTGACGTTCGCGGACCGGCTGGCCCTCCCTCAGAAACTCTCCGATGACGTCGAGGGCATCGTCGTCACCGCCAACTTTGCCGGTGACGTGCCAGTCTCCGGGAAGCTCGACGAAACGAGAACCCGAGATCCCTTCGGCCATCGACCGGGCGTGGTTGATCGGAACAAGGGGGTCGTTCGTGCGGTGCACAACAAGGGTAGGTACCTGTACGGCTGACAACGCAGCACGGACATCCATCCGGGTGTTGTGGAACAGAATGTCACGGGCAACCCCCGGGGTGGCGGTTTGGCGCTCGTAGCGCGCCATCGCCCGGTCGGTCGCCGTGTCGTCTGGAAGGTGGTGCACGAAGTTGCGAAGCGCCCGGCCCGAGCCCCACTGCTGCTCGATCTGAGCGACGAACGCGTCGGCGAGCTCAGGCGTCGTAGGGCTGGGGTAGTCAGGTGCGTCCAGGATCCGGGCGAAGGTTCCCCACAGCACGAGCGAGCGCACGCGCTCGGGATAGGTCGTGGCAAACAGGATGGAGAGCGGTCCGCCTTCGGAGAGTCCGAGCAGGACCGCGTCTTCGACCCCGGCCGCGTCGGCGACGGCGCGAAGGTCATCCATACGGTCCTCGGCCGAGCCGGTCCCCAACATCCGGTCCGAGAGGCCGGTACCGCGCTTGTCGAAGAACGCGACGCGGCCCAGTGATGTCAGACGCTCGAGCACCCGGTTGATCCAGGGAATGTCCCACATGAGCTCGACGTTCGAGACGAAACCCGGCACGAAGAGGATGTCAGGCGGACCTTCACCAACAACCTGATACGCGATGCTCAACTCACCGCTACGGGCGTAGCGGGTCTCCGGCATCTCCAGCACAGGCACCGAATCTAATGGCCGAATGGCAAAGCTGCCGCTGGGGTCCAGGGTGCGGGCCGAGCCACGTCGGTGAGTCCCATGGCAGCCGAATTACAGCGCTCCGGCGGGCGAGGGCTCGCTTTGGCTGCCGCGGGCAGCACCCGGCGCGCGATCCGGCGTCGCGAGTCAGCGGTTTACGGGGATCAAAGGACAGCGCGTCACGGTCAGGTCACGCCTGGGTGCGATCCTCCATGCGTGGAATCACCCCGAGCCGTTTGGCTCGATATGCGGGTCACCCTGGTGCTTGCCGGGGGCCTGCTGCTCGGCTCAGCGCTGACTGTTGGTGGATGGGTCGCCGCGACGGCCTCGACGGGTCCGGCCGGCGACGTCGTTGCGACAACGACGAACTACCGGGTTCAGATGCCCACGACGCTGCGAGCGGGACGCCACACGTTCGCATACACCAACAGCGGGTCCGTGCCTCACGAGCTACTCCTGTTCCGAACCGACCTGCCGGCGAACGCACTCCCCCTCAGAAGCGACGGCAACGTCGACGAAGAGTCGCCCCTGCTCCTCAAGGTGCTCGACAGTGGCAATGCCACCGTGCCAAACGGGAGTGCGGCGGTTCCAACGAAGGTGAGCCTTGCTCCCGGACACTACGTCGCCGTCTGCAACTTGCCGGCGCACTATCACCTGGGGATGTCACTCAACGTCACCGTCGTGTGATAATCGGCAACTCCAACTACTACGCGTCTCTGGATCCAAGTCCCTGGGCTGATTCGCGCTTTGGGAGATCGCGGGTCACGGCAATGCGCTCGAGCCAGGCTTGCTCGGCTTCGCTCACGCTTGGGGCTGCAGTCACCGACGCCATACGTTGCACCAGCTCAGCGGCTGTGGTCTCGTGGGTCTATGACTGAGAATCGCGAAGGTCTCATCATTCATGGCAACGAGCTCCTCGTCGTGATGGGCGTCGCCGGCGCGGGCAAGACCACGATCGGGAAACGTCTCGCCCGTGCCCTCGAGGTGCCGTTCGTCGAGGCCGACGACTACCACGACCCCGTCCACCTTGCTCGGATGGCTCACGGCCAACCCCTCGACGACCGACAGCGCGAACCGTGGCTCGCCCGGGTGAATGCCGAACTTCACCGGCACCAGGCAACCGGTGCGGTCGTTGCATGCTCGGCGTTGACGGTTCGTGCTCGGCTGCGGCTGACGAAAGGCCTGTCAAACCTACGGTTCGTCGCGCTCACCGGTGATTGCTGCGTAATCCGTCAGCGTCTCGCTGAACGTCGAGGACATCCCGTCGGCCCGTCGCTGCTGGCCTCTCAGCTCGCGTCACTCGATGTTCCCAATGACGCGATCACGATCGACATCGACGGCGATCCCGACGAGGTGACCGAGCGGGCGCTGCTCGCTATGTCCTCAGCCTGAGGGGTACGCAGGATGATCCACGAGGGAGACGGTGCGGCTCCTTCTAATCGGCAACGCCAGTCGACTCGCGAGGAGGTCGGGGACCGCGGGTCAACGAGCCACCGCCTCTGTCAGCTGCCGTTGAGTTATAACCAGAACCTGTGGATCGGCCATCTGTTCGAG
>JRHI01001997.1_pt1 | contig 15263 bp, 11 predicted proteins | sample 215371 | NCBI WGS metagenome assembly JRHI01 (sample SAMN02929681, study PRJNA255918) | sediment metagenome | biome: cave system; feature: Ice Cave; material: Sediment; isolation source: sediment from deep within a dark volcanic ice cave with no known source of... ...
CGACGGTCCCGGTCGGGGCTGGCCTCTGCCGGATCGAGGAGTCGGAGGCAGCCGGCGCGAGGGCGCCAGCGACGAGCACGCGTGGCAACGGCACGCAGGCCGCGGACGGTGACGGCGGGGCGCGGCCTGCCACGTCCGCGCCGCTGGCGGCGGTGCGACGTAAGGGCGAGATCGCCGACGAGATGCATCTGTTGCGCGCCCGCTCGTCGCCGGTGGTGCGCCGTATCGCCGAGGAGCATGGCATCGACATCGCCCGGGTCGAGGGCACCGGCATCGGCGGTCGGGTCACCAAGCAGGACCTCCTCGCCCATCTCGCCGTCACGACACCGGCACCTGAGATCGAGGAGCGTGTCACCCCGCCCGCCCCGACGCCCGCGCCGGTGCCGCAACCCGAGGCAGGCCCGGCCGCGCGGACGCCCGTTCGGGTCTTCCCCGGCGACGAGGTGATCCCGGTCACGCCGATGCGCCGGACGATCGCCGAGCACATGGTCCGCTCGGAGCGGACGGCGCCGCATGTGACCGTCGTCATGGAGGTCGACATGACGAACGTCGTCGCCTATCGGGCGGCCCGCAAGGAGGAGTTCCTCCGGCGGGAGGGGATCGAGCTGACCTATCTGCCCTTTGCGATCAAGGCGGCCACGCTTGCGCTGCGCGACCATCCGCGCCTCAACGCCGTCTGGGACGAGGACCGGATTGTCCACCGCAAGGCGATCAACGTCGGCGTCGCTGTCGCGCTTGAGGACGGGCTGATCGTCCCGGTCGTCAAGAACGCCGACCGGCTGAGCCTCGCCGGGCTGATGCACGCCGTGGCGGAACTAGCCGGCAAGGCCCGCGCCAGCACGTTGCCGCCGGACGACGTCGCCGGCGGTACCTTCACCGTCAACAACCCGGGCACCTTCGGCTCGCTCGTCTCCACCCCGATCCTGGTCCAGCCACAGGTGGCGATCCTCTCGACCGAAGCGATCGTCAAGCGCCCGGTCGTGATCGACGACATGATCGCGCTCCGCGCGATGATGAACCTCTCGCTCAGCATCGACCACCGCGTCCTCGACGGCCTCGCCGCCGCCCGCTTCCTGCAACAGGTCAAGCGCTGGCTGGAGAGCGTGAGCGACCACCTGCCGTTGTATTAATGCCCGACGGCGCTCATCCCGAGGGACGGCCACTGGCGCCGGTCCGTCGCCGGTCGTCGCGGCCATCTCCGCCTCCCGCGCAATCGGCCTCGACGGCGTGCAAAATGGTCAGGCGTCTGTAAAGGCGCTGGCGACGTCGTCTCGCGTGATCGGCGAGCCGAGCGCGGCGATGAGGAGCAGCCGTGCCTTGACCCCCGAGAGGTGCTGGGCGAAGACGACGCCCAGCTCCAGGAGATCGCGACCCCCGCCTGCGCCACCGTAGACCGGGAGCGTGGGCCCGGTCGAGCAGCGCGTCGTCAGGACCACGGGGATACCCCGCTCGCGCAGCGCCGCCACCGCCGGGACGCATCCGCCGGGAATGTGACCCAGGCCAAATCCCTCGATCACCACGCCGTCGACCCCGGCGGCGAGGCACGCCCGGAGCAGCAGGTCGTCCATCCCGGCCGCCCAGCGGATCAGGTGTACCCGCGCCTCGGCACGTTCAACGGGAAGCCGCCCGCGGCGTGCGGCGTGGCGGCGCACGGATCGCACCTCGCCGCCCAAGACGAAGCCAACCGGGCCGGTGGCGGGGCTCTGGAACGTCGCCGGGTTGAAGCTGTCGCTCTTCACGACGTCTCGCGCCGAGTGGATCTGGCTATTGGCGACCACGACCGGCGCCGGGAAGTCGGCTGCGCCGCGCGCGGCGACCGCGATCGCGTCGAAGAGGTTGCGCGGGCCATCCGAGCCGATCTCCGAGTTGTTGCGCATCGCCCCCGTGACCACGACCGGCGCGTGCGTCGCGTCCACCGTCAGATCGAGCCAGTACGCCGTTTCCTCAAGCGTGTCGGTGCCCTGGGTGATGACGACACCGCCGGCGCCGGCCGCCCTCGCCTCGCCGACCGCCGTGGTCAAGCCGAGCATGAAGGCCGGCGTCAGATCCCAGCTCGGGATCAAGCTGTGCTCCCGGACGGTGACCTCGGCGATCCGCTCAATCCCGGGCAGCATCGCGACGAGCTCGGCGCCGCTGACGACCGGCGTCGCCGCCCCCGTCGCGGGATCGACGCGGCTCGCGATCGTGCCGCCCGTTGTGATGACCGTCACGCGGGGCAAGCGCTGTGCCATGGCGCACCTCGGCTACCGTCTGATGCGAGCAAGCCGCCTCGTCCCAATCAGCCACGAGCAAGGTCGGGCCAAGGGGCCCAGAGCCCGTGTTCCTACGTCCAGTGACCCGCCATCCGGCGTTGCAGCATCTCCCGGTATTGCCGCGTCGTCCGCGGGAAGACGTCGCCGGTCCGCTGGTCGAGGATCACGCCATAGCGGCGGATCGCGTCGAGGAGATCGATCTCGCCCGCCTTGAACCGCTGCGCGACCCGCGCCGGATCCTCGGCGAGCCAGGTCATTCGGTTGGCGCGGATGGCGGCTCGTTCGTTCGCCGTCGCCGCCCCGTCGACCTCGTAGCGGAGCCGCGCCGGGTCGACGGGGCGGATGACGACGCCGTAGTCCGTACGCGCCCGTGCGACGGAGACGTATTCGTCGATCACGTCCTCCAGGACCATGACCGGGTCGCGCTCCAGTGGATCGCCGAAGCCGCCGCCGCCGGAGGACGGCCGGTTGAACTCATCGCCCTCCTTGACCGGGACACCCGAGAAGATCGCGCCGAGGAAGCGCCCGCCCGGCTGACCCGGGTTGAGCCAGGCGCCGTGCGGATAGCCGGGGAGCCCGCCGTTGATACCGAAGGTGACGGAGCGCTCGCGGTCGCAGCAGTAGGACATCACCGAGCCGGAGTTCTGCGTCAGGATGCCGCCCTTCATCACCCCACATCCTCCCCGATACTTGCCCGGGCCGCCGGAGTCGGTGAGGATCTCGTGGTGCGTGGTGAGGACCGGCGTTAAGCGCTCCTGCCCTTCGAGTGGCTGAATCATCAGGCCGACGCCGAAGACCGGCGCCGTCGCGGTGCTGCCGTCCTTGCCGTTGCGGCCGCCCCAGCCGCCGACCATCCAGTCGTACCACATGAACTGGCGGCCGTAGCCGGGCCGGCGATCCCAGCCGCCGACGAGGAGGTATTCGAGGTTGAACGAGCAGGCCAGCGCCCGCTCCGGCAGCACCTGTGACCAGAGCTCGAAGGTCGCGTTCATGATCTTCTCGTACGCGCCGGAGCAGAAGCCGGTCACCGCGTGCGGCCACGGCGCGTTGACCACGCTCCCCTCCGGCAGGTTTGCCTTGACGACGCGGTAAAAGCCGGAGTTGAGCGGCAGATCCGGGAAAAAGGTCTTCGTGCCGGCGACAACCGCCGAGAAGGCGGAGCCGTACGAGGCGTTCAGGAAGCAGCCGACCGCGGGGTCGGACCCCGTCAGATCGTAGTGGAGGTCGTCGCCGTCGATCGTCAGCTTGACGTGGACGCGGACCAACCCCTCGCCCTTGTCCGGGTCGATGTCGATGAAGTCGTCCGTCTCCCAGGTGCCGGTCGGCAGCTCCTTGATCCGGGCACGGGTGAGTCGCTCGACGTAGTCCTGGCACTCGGCCATCGCGGCGACGACGGTGCCGACGCCGTACTTCGTGATGAGGCGGCGCAGGTACTCCTCGCCGATCCGGGTCGCCTCGGACTGCGCCCGGAGGTCGCCCAGCCGCTCCTCGGCGAGCCGCATGTTCGCGACGATGAGGCGGGCGACGTCGGCCCGGTAGACCCCCTTGTCCCAGATCTTGACGGGCGGGATACGCAGTCCCTCGCCATAGAACTCCCGCGCCGTGATGTCGAAGGAGCCCGGCACGGTGCCGCCGACGTCGGCCCAATGGCCGTTGGTCTGGATGAGGGCAATCAGCCGGTCCTCGTGGAAGACCGGGCGGATGATGCGGACGTCGCAGAAGTGGGTGCCGCCGAGGTAAGGATCGTTGACCGCGATCACGTCGCCGGGGTGGAGGTCGTCCCCGAAGGCGGCGAGGACCGCTTTGGCGGAGTAATGCAGCGTTCCGACGTGGACGGCGATGTCCTGGCTGCCCTGCATCACGGTGTCGCCGTTGTGATCGCAGAGGCAGTTCGAGAAGTCGCGCGCGTAGATGACGAAGGAGTAGCACGTCCGCAGCATCTGCTCGGACATCTGGTCGACGAGGTTGACGAACGAGTTCTTCAACACCTCAAACGTGACCGGATCGAGGCGCCGAAGCCCGCCCTGGACAGGTGCTTCAGTCTCCAGCTGCATGGCCATCAGTCCCTCCCTTTGGTGCCCCGCGCGGGCGCGAGGCGCCTCCCGACGAGTTGCCAGTTGCCAGTTGTCAGTTGCCTGGTGCCTGGTGCCAGGTGCCTGGTGCCTGGTGCCCCGCGGCCGCGAGGCGCCTCCTCTGGCGGATTGCCTACCGTCCGCGAAGCACGATATTCCCGTAATCGTCGACCTCGGCGAGCCAATCGGGCGGGATGACGACGGTCGAGTCCATCTGCTCGACGATCGCCGGGCCGTCGAATCTGGCGCCGGTCGGGAGCCGCGCTCGGTCGTAGATCGCGCTCTCGGCGAATCCGCCGGCCTCGCCGAAGTAGACCCGGCGGGTGCCCGTCGTGGCGCCAGCGAGGTCGCCGCGGGCGTCACGCTTCGGAAACTCCGGCTTGTCGACGAGACCAATCGCGACGAGGCGCAGACCGTAGATCTCGACCGCCTGGGTGGGGTCGGAGAAGGCGTACTCGCGCTGGTGCTCGGCGTGGAAGCGGTCGAGACTGGCCTGGATGTTCGCCTCCAGCGGCGTCGAGACGGGGACGGTCAGCGACCGCCACTGACCCTGATAGCGCATGTCGAGCTGGCGCCGGAGCTGGATCCGCTGGGCAGCGATGCCCTCGGTCGCGAGGCGTTCGCGCGCTTCCGCCTCCATCTTGGCGAACTCGGCTTCGAGCGCGGCGCTGCTCGCCTGCGCCGCGGCCGTCAGGTAGGTGCGGAAGAGGTCGTGCCGGACGTCGACGAGGAGGCAGCCCAGGGCCGAGGTGATCCCCGGATAGAGCGGGACGACGACCGTCGGGATGTCGAGCTCCCGTGCCAGGTGCGCGGCATGCACGGAGCCGGCGCCGCCGAAGGCGACCAGGCAGAAGTCGCGCGGGTCGTAGCCGCGCCGGATCGAGATCAACCGGACCGCATCGGCCATGTTGGCGTTGGCGACCTGGATGATCGCGTCGGCCGCCTTGATGGCGTCGAACCCGAGCGCTCGCGCGATCTTCTCGATGACCGCGCGCTCCGCGGCCGCCGTGTCGAGCGGCATCGCGCCGCCGAGCAGCCCCGCGGGGCTGAGCCGGCCGAGGACGAGGTTGGCGTCGGTATTGGTCGCTTCGGAGCCGCCCCGCTGATAGGACGCCGGGCCGGGATCGGCCCCCATGCTCTGCGGTCCGTTGCGCAGGCTGCCCCCGGCGTCGATCCAGGCGATCGAGCCGCCGCCCGCCCCGATCGTGACGATCTCGATCGAGGGAAACATGATCGGGTAGCCGAATTCGACCGACCACTCGGTTCCGACGCGGACCTCGCCGCCGTACATCAGCGAGATGTCGGCGCTCGTCCCGCCCATGTCGAGACTGATCGCGTTCTCGAAGCCGCACTGCCGGGCGATCGCGGCGCCGGCCATCGCCCCCGCTGCCGGGCCGGAGACGGCGATGCGGGCGGCGTTGCGGGAGATCGCCTCGGCGGTCATGACGCCGCCCCCCGAGTGGAGGACGAGCACGTCACCCTGGTACTGGGCTCCCCGTAGGCGATCGGTCAGCGCGCCTAGGTAGCGGCTGACGACGGGAGCGAGGCAGGCGTTGATGACCGTCGTGCTGGTCCGTTCGTGTTCGAAGATCTCGGGCAGGATCTCGTGTGAGGCGCAGGCGAAGACACCCGGCGCCTCCTCTTCCAGGATCGCTTTCATCCTCGCCTCGTGGTCGCCGTTCATGTAGGCGTTGATGAAGGCGATCGCAACCGAGTCGTAGCCGCGCTCCTTGATCGTCCGCGCGACGCGGCGGGCGGCCGCCTCGTCGAGCGGTGTCAGGACCGCGCCGGAGTAGTCGATCCGTTCCGGGACCTCGAAGCGGTCGCGCCGTCGCACGTAGGGGGGCGCGACGTCGGCGTAGGCGTCCCAGAGATCGGGTTTCGTCCCGCGCCGGATCTCGTGGATGTCGCGGAAGCCCTCGGTCGCGATCAGGGCCGCCTTCGGCAGGCGGCGAGTGATCAGCGCGTTCGTCCCGACGGTCGAGCCGTGCGCGAAGAACCGCATGTCGGCGGCCGCGACCCCGAGCTGGGCGAGGCCGTCGATGATCGCCTGCGCCGGATCCGCCGGGATCGACGGCGTCTTCGCGATGCGGACCTGACCGCTCGCCTCTTCGTGCGCGATCAGGTCGGTGAACGTACCGCCGACGTCGACGGCCACCCGATAACGACTCATGCGGGACGGACCTCCTTCCGAAGCAGTCGGCAATCCGCTGCCAGCTGTCAGCAACGGGCGACCGGATATTGCCGGCGCTCCTCGTTTCGGCACAGGTTAGAGCGGCGATATTGTAGCCGCTGCGGGGTCTTCCCAATCCAGCCGCTGTGCCGAAAGCCGACGGCTGACGGCTGATCGCTGGTTAGCCAACCGTATAGCCGCCATCGAGAAAGATGATCTGCCCGGTAACGAAGTCGGAGGCGTCGGAGGCGAGGTAGACGACCATCGGCGCGATATCCTCCGGCAGGCCGAGCCGGCCGACGGGGTAGGACTTGAGGAGCGCCTGCTTGCCGGCGTCGCGGTCGCCGGGATGGCCGGCCTGTTCGGCCAGGGCTAAGTAAAGCACGTCGTTGAGCGGAGTTTGGATGTTGCCCGGCGCAATCGCGTTGACGTTGATCCTGAACGGCGCCAATTCGATCGCCAGTGCCCGCGTCAGCCCGTGGAGCGCGATCTTGCTCGCACAATAGGCGGCCGCGCTGGGCACGCCGTAGGCGCCGAAGATTGAGCCGGTGTGGATCAGCTTGCCCTTGCCGCGCTTCTTCAGCTCGGGCACGACAGCCCGCGCGCAGTAGAAGACGCTCGTCAGATTCGTCTCGATGTGGAGGCGCCAGATCTCGTCAGTGGTCTCCTCCAGGCTGGCCATCTGGAACGTGCCGGCGTTGTTGAAGGCGACGTCGAGCCCGCCGAACGCCCGCACCGCCGTCCCGACCAAGCGTTCGACCTCCTCGCGCTTGGTAACGTCGGCCCGGACCGCGATTGCTTTCCGCCCCATTTTCTCGATCTGGCCGGCGAGTTCCTCGGCTGCCGCGAGATGCCTGTGACCATGGACGCAGACGTCCGCCCCGGCCTCCGCCAGCGCCAGCGCCCCGGCCTTCCCGATCCCCGAGGATGAGCCGGTGACGAGCGCCACGCGGCCGTCGAGTGGTGCTGCCATGGGATTGCCTCCTCAGCACTGTCCGTTGAGCCCGGATTGTTCAGGCGTGGGCCGCCCCGTACGGCACGGGGATCGAGTCTCCGCGCCCCCCTCCGAATCCGGCCGAAGCTCGCTGACAACGCTGACCGAACCTGTCCCAGACCGGGCCGCAACGAGCGGTGAATAATCCGGGTTAGGCGACTTCTCGTAACCCGACCACCTCGATCCCCACGTCCGCCAGCCGCTGCCGCACCGTTGTTGCCACCTCGACGGAATTGGAGGCGTCACCATGGATGCAGATCGTCGGTTGGTCGATTGTCAGTTCGGTCCCATCGATTGCCGTCGCCTTCTTCTCGGTGACGAGCCGGATTGCGCGCCGAGCGACCTCCTCCGGGTCCCACGCCTGCTTGAACCGCTCGACCACAGGGTAGCCGTCGGGCTTGTAGTCGAGATCGCAATAGGCCTCGTTCGTCGCCGTGATCCCCATCGCGGCCGCGATGTGCGGCGTCTCCTCGCCGCCCGTGATGACGATCAGGTTCGGATCGAACTCCTGTACCGCCGCCAAGACCGCCCGCAGCAGGGCGGGATTCTGCCCGCACATCGTGTAGAGCATCCCATGCGGCTTGACGTGGCTGAGCGCCGCCCCCTCCGCCCGCGCGAACGCGGCGAGCGCGCCGATCTGATAGGTCACGTAGTCCTGCAGCTCGTCTGGGGTGACTCCGAGGAAGCGGCGACCGAAGCCCATCAGGTCGGGCAGCGCGACGTGGGCGCCGATGTCGGCGCCGGCCCGCTGCGCCAGCCGCACCGTCTTCCGCATCACCGTCGGGTCGCCACCGTGGTAGCCGGTCGCGATGTTCGCGGTTGGCACGAACGGCAGAATCGCCGCATCGTTGCCCAAGATCCAGCGGCCGTAGCTTTCGCCCATGTCGCAGTTGATGTTGATGCGGTGAGTCATCAGACGCCTCCCTCCCGCTGCTGCTCAATGCCCCAGCTTGGGTATCCCATCGGCTGGCCGCGAGGAAGTGCTGTTGGGGGCGCACGGCCGTGCGCCCTTACCTTGATGTCGTGCCTGTCGTGACCGTCGCCTCATCCAGCAGCGCCTCCGTCCTCAGCGCGATCGCTTCCGCCTCGTCCACGCGCACCGCGCGGAACCGGACGACCTCACCCGGTCGACCCTGACCGACCAGACCGATGTCGCTGCTGATGACCGTCGCGATCTTCGCGTAGCCGCCAATGCTCGGCATGTCGGCGCCCATCACGATCGGCTCCAATCCGCTCGGCACTTGGATACCACCGAGGGGAGTGCCGTCGTCGACGATGTTCGACGGGTCGGAGCCCGCTTGCACGACGAGGTACTGGGGACGCGGCAGGAACTCCAGCTTCGGACCGATGTAGCGGCAGCCCATCCGGTCGGAGATCGGGGAGAGCTTCCAATCCACCGTCAGGAACGTCTCGACGCTCTGGGGCGTAAAGAGCTGGTCCTGGGGGCCGAGCACCACGCGGACGTTCCAGGGCGCCCCGTACGCCGGTCGCGCGTGGGCGGGCCAGGCACGGCCTACGAGCTTGTCCGGAGCGTGCCGCGGCTGGCCGATCCCGAGCTCGTCGCCCTGCTTCAGCGCTCTCCCCTCGACGCCACCAACGGCTGCCCGGATGTTCGTCGCGCGACTGCCGAGGAAGGGCGACACGTCGATGCCACCGGCGACGGCCAGGTAGGCGCGAACGCCGATGCGCGGGGCCTTGAACGCGACGACGTCGCCGGTCTTGAGCCGGCCCGCCTGCCACATCGGCATCGACGCGCCGTTGAGCGTCGGCGTCAGGTCGCCGCCGGTGACGGCGATCACATGGTTGGCGGTCGCCTGCAAGCGACAGCCGAAGAGGAGGATTTCGAGGCCGGCGTCGCCGGGATTGCGGCCGACCATGTACCGGTCGCCGGGGTCGTTCCCGACGAGGAGGTTCGCGACGCGCAGCGCGAACGGGTCGAAGGCGCCGGAGGGGGGCATTCCCGTCCGCAGGTAACCGGGCCGGCCGAGGTCCTGGATCGTCGTCTGGGGACCGCCGTCGAGGACCAGAAGGGTCATGACGCCACCCCCGCTTGGACCGGCGCCGCCTGCCCGAGGTAGTCGTCGAGCGCGTACTCGCCCGCCTCGATGTGGTAACGGTATTCCCCAAGCTCGACTTGGCGGCGAATCGCGTGGTACTCGGCCTCGCTGATCGCGACGTAGCGGTGACGCTCGCTCACGATCGGGAGGACGGGGCCGTCGCGAAAGACCTCGTTGCGCTGCTGCGGGTCGTAGAGCTCGATTGGCGTGCGGCCGAGGAGTTGGTAGCCGCCAGGGCTGCGGACGGGGTAGAAGGAGGTGATCTTCCCCGCCTGGCAGAGGATCCGCTCCGGCGTCCACTGGCGGGGTCGGGCATATTTCGGCGCCGAGATCGCGAAGGCTGGGTCGAGCGGCAGTGCCTGGTAGGTGCCGGGTTGGAATCCGACCGAGCTGACCCACCAGGTCGTGCCCGCGTGCGCCCGGATCACGCCGTGGGTGGTCGTGCGGTTGATCTCGGCGAGATACTCCACGTTGTTCGGCACACCGTGGGCACGGGCGCACTCCTCAGACCAGGGGTCGTTGTACCAGATCGGGATTGAGACGAGTCGCGACGGCACGCGGCGCAGATTCGTCGCTTCCGCCTCACGCTCCTTCAGCGCGGCGAGCAGGCTTGCCTGCCGGATTACGGAGGAGTTGTAGGCGATCATCAGCGCGCGGCTGGTCGGGATCGTCTCCGTCACCCCGCGGATCGGCCGCTCCTTGAGTGAGCGGTCGAGGGCGATCACCATGAAGTTCAGCGCGAGATGCAACTCGTCGCCGAACTCCACGTCGAGGAACATATCCGCGAGGGGACGGTAGATCGGGCGCTCGTAGAACATTGACGACTCCCGCGTTTCGAAGCGCTGAGTGCTGAGTCAGCGCCCGGCACCGGGCGCGTTTGCCCCTCTGAGGGCATCGACCATGCGCCGCATGGCACCGATCAACTCCTCAGCACTCAACTCGACGTTTGCACGAGCGGACGAGTGCGCCGCTCGGCACGGATCAGGAAGAAGACGTAGACGGCGATGACGGCGAACGACAGGAGCGTCGTCAGCGACCCCAGCGCGTAGAGCGTCGGCGTGATTCGCGTCGTCACCGATGCCATGACCATCAGCGGCAGGGTCTGAACCGGCCCGGTCACGAGGAGACTCCGCTGAAACTCGTCGAGCGAGAGGGTGAAGGCGAAGAGGAGTGAGCTGAGGATGGCAGGCTGCAGCACCGGCACGGTGACGTACCAGACCGCCTGAATCTCGTTCGCGCCGAAGACGAGCGCGGCGTCTTCGAGTGTTGTGTCGAAGCGGTTGAAGGCCATCAGGAAGATGATCAGGCAAAACGGGAGCGTCCACATCACGTGGACGCCGAGCGTCGTCGTCTTCCAGCTGGGGTTGACTCCCCGGCGCTGGAAGAACAGCGAAAGACCGAGACTGACGGTGATGCCGGGAACGATGATCCCGAGCAGCCAGAGGTAGAAGACGAGCCCCGATCCCCGGAACGGGCGCCGGAAGGCCTGCGCCGCCAGAAACGCGAGGACGGTCGAGACGACCATCACCGCGACGGCGAGGATCAGCGATCGCCACAGCGCTCCCAGGTAATCGCCGAGGAACTCGCCGACGTCGCTGTACTTGGTAAGCTGGCCGGGGTGGAACAGCTTCCAGTACCAGATCGTGCTGACCCCCTTCAGGGGGAAGGTGTGACCACCGCGCGGCCCTTGGAACGACAGGATCGCCATGATGATGAACGGGAAGTAGAGCATGAACAGGATGAAGCCGATGTAGCCTCGGAAGAGGATGCCGGCGAGGTTGAAGCGCCGCCGCTGCCTGGTCATCGCGTTCCCTCCAGCCACTCAGACGCGGCGGATGTCGAAGAATCGAAGCATCACGCTGACGACGAGCAGGGTCATCACGATCAGCGTAACCGCGATCGCGCAGGCGCTCGACCATTTGATGACGTCGATCTCCCGTTGGATCAGCCCAGCCAGCAGCGGATTTTGCGCCCCGCCGATCGCGCGCTCGGTGAAGAATTCGGCGAGACCAAGCACAACGACGAACAGTGCGCCGGCCATGAACCCCGGCAGCGTCAACGGGACGACGACCAGGAAGAAGGTCTTCCACGGGTTGGCGCCGAAGACCGCCGCCGCCGAGACGATGTCCTCCTCGATCCGGTTCATCGAGAAGTAGATCGGCCCAATCATGAAGACGATGAAGAGGAACCAAAGCGCCACCATCATTGAGTACTTCGTGTACAGCAGGAATTCGAGCGGTTCGTTGATCAGATGGAGTTGAATGAGCACCTTATTGACAACGCCCTCGCGCCCGAACATCGGCAGCCAGGTGATCGTCCGAGTCAGGTAGCTCGTCCAGAAGGGCACGATGAAGAGCAGCAGGAGTGCCGATTTCCAGTACGGTTTTTTGATAACACGCCAAAGGGCGTAGGCAGCCGGGTAGGCGAGCACGGTCACGCCAGCCAGCAGTATGATGACGACTTCGACTGTCCAGCGCGTGATCGTCCAGAACGACGAGCTGCGGGCGAACAGCGTGCGATAGTTATTGAGGTTGTAATCCGGCTTCAGTCCGGTAAAACCGGATCGCCAAAAGCTGAAGACGACGACGCTGACGAGCGACACGCCGACGAAGACCAGCATCCAAAGGGAGCCGGGGAGCAGCAGGAGGAAGGTGTTCAATCTCGGCTTGCCCCGGAGCACCCGGACGACGCCGGTCGAGATCGAAATCCCCCGTCGATCGCCCGCCACGGGGACCGGACGCGCCGCTGGCAGTTCGCCCATTGCCGCTCCCCTCGAACGCGACCTGCACCCTCCATCCCTCTTCCGCGCACCGAGAGAGGGATGGAGGGTGAGGGTTGCTAGGCGGACAGGAAGTCGTTCCAGCGCTGCGCGTAGTAATCCGGGTCCTTCGGCCAGACCATCCAGTGCATGATGTTGCCCCAGCGCTTCTCGTAGGCGCCGGTGTCACGGCCGGTCAAGGGCCAGCCCACCTTCGGATCGGGGCTCGAACCGCCTTTGTACCACCAGTCGTAGTCGGTGAAGTTCGGGTCGGTGTTCTTCGTCTTTTGCAGGTAGACGTCGCATGAGGTCGTCGGCGAGTAGTAGCCCTGCCGCGCGACCTGCGCCCCCCACCAGCCTTCCAGGCAGAAGTTGACGTAGTCGAGCGCGGCGTCGAGGTTCTCGGTGCCCTTGCGGATCGCGACGCCGTGGAACCAGGCCGTGAACCCCTCCTTTGGGAAGGCATACTTGCACTGGACGCCTTGCTTCTTGACGTCCTCGACGACCGGATTCCAGGCGTCGGCCAGCCAGATCTCGCCGGACGCGAGGAGGTTGACGCACTGGCCGTAGTCCTCCCAGATGGCGCGGAACTGACCGTCTTTCTTGCGGCTGATCAGATAGGTGATGACTTTGTCGAGCTCGTCGTGGGTCAGGTCGTCGGTTCGCTGGATCTCAGGGATGATCCCGGCCTTCTTCAGATAGCCCGCGGCCCATCCGGGAGTCAGGAGGCTGTCGTTGAGGATCGCAACCTTGCCTTTGTGCTTGGGGTCGAGCAGCGCGCCCCAGGAGGTGACATCGCTGCCGATCAGGTCCGGTCGGTAGCCGATCGAGTCGCAGTTGTAGAACTGCGGCACGAGCTTGAACTCCTTTTGATCGTTTGGGTTGACCCAGACCTCGACCAGGGGATAGCCGCTGACCTGATCGTAGCCGAGCGCCTTCTTGCTGGTGTAGGTGTCCCGCGCATACGTCCAGGGGATGACCTTCTCGACCGGGATCGGTTGGATCAGCTTCGAGTCCCACAGCGCCGCGTTGCGATTCGCATTGGTCTCTTCCGTGTCGTAGTTCTTGGCGCCGCCGGCCAGCCACTCAGTGATCATCGCGGTCAGCGTCGTGACCTTCCCGGCGGACTTGTGGCCGGTACGGCGCGAGAACTCGTTGAGGAACCGCTCCTGAACCGAGACACCGAGCCCGATCGTGCGCAACTGAAGTCCACTATCTGGCGCCGTCTGCCCCTCCGCGAGCGGTTCCCAGCGGTACTTGCGCGGTGTGCGCGGCGTGGCCGACGGCTGCCATTCCGGCGCCTTCGGATCGAGCGTGGGGTCGTTCGCGGCGACCACGCTGCTGCCGTCGCCGACCATTGTCAGCCCGGCCAAACCGGCGACGCCGAATGCGGCGCCGGCCTGCAAGCCGGCCCGCAGGAGTTGCCGCCGGTCGATCGGCCGCGAACCTAACTCGTCAAGGATCGTCTTCTCAGCCTGGTCCGACATCTGACCCTCCTTCTGCGTGCGTTACCTGGCGACCGGACCGATTCCGGCCGCGCTCTCGGCCTCTCTCTCCGGGAGGACGAACGAATCGCCAGCCCCCCAGCCAATGCGCAGTGTCTCCCCATGCCTCGGGGCGCGGTGCCGGAGCAGACTCTCGTGCTGCTCCATCTTCACATGCGTGCCGGTGGGTAATGCCAGCGTGATCGTGCTGAGACTGCCCGTGTAGTCGATCCCGCGGACGACCGCGTTGAGCTCGTTGTCCGCCGTCTCGCCTTCGGTCAGCCACCGCACCAGATCGGCCCGGACGACAAAGGTGAGCAGGTCGACCTCCCGCGCCTCGCCGGCAGCGATGGTAAAGACGCCATCTTGGGTGCGCACCATCAGCCGGCCGTCCTCGTGAGCCGTGACGTCACCCTGGAAGATGTTGTTCGTGCCGACGAATTGGGCGACAAAGCGGGTGCGCGGCGCGCCGTAGATCTCGGACGGCGTGCCGACCTGCTCGAACCGGCCGGTGTTCATCACGACGATCCGGTCGGCCATCGCCAGCGCCTCGCCCTGGTTGTGCGAGACGTGGATGAAGGTGATCCCGAGTTGCTGCTGGAGCGCCTTGAGCTCGCTCTGCATGTCGATCCGCAAGCGGGCGTCGAGCGAGCCGAGCGGTTCGTCGAGGAGGATCAAGGCGGGCTCGACGACGAGCGCCCGCGCCAGACCGACCCGCTGCCGCTGCCCACCGCTCAACTGGTTGACCCGCCGGCGCTCGAAGCCCTCGAGACCGACGACCTTCAGCGCCCGCAGCGAGCGATCGCGCCGGCTCGCCTTGTCGATCTTGCGCATCCGCAAGCCGAACTCGACGTTGCCGAGGACGTCGAGGTGAGGGAAGAGGGCAAAACTCTGGAAGACGAGCCCGACGTTGCGCTCGTAGGGTGGGACGCCGTCCATCCGCCGCTCCTTGATGAGGAGCGTGCCCGTGTCGGGCTGATCGAGTCCGGCGATGATCCGCATCGTCGTCGTCTTGCCGCAGCCGCTCGGGCCGATGATCGAGACGAACTCGCCGCTCCGAACGGCGAGGCTGGCCCGATCGACCGCGGTCACGTCACCGAATCGCTTGGTGATCTGATCCAGTTGGACGTCAAACTGATCCACCGCTCATTCTCCGCTCGGCAACGGACATCGTGCAGCCACTCCCGGGACAGGACGACTGGAGCGAGCATCGTCGCTTCGCCGGGTGGCGCCGGCGACTCAGGTTTGTTCAGCCACGCTCGACCAGGACGCGGACGGCCTCCTTTCGGGCATGAATCACGGGTGGCTAGGCACTAGGGTTCGGCAACGTCGCTCCACCAGCCCGCGTCAACGATGACGGTGCTTAGTTCGCGTTCGGATGAGCGTACGGTACGACGTTCCGCAATGGGTGTCAATAGTCACCGCTGACAGCCGGCCGTAACTGGGGTGTGGCACAATCGCGCGAGTGACTGG
>JRHI01001998.1_pt1 | contig 15255 bp, 12 predicted proteins | sample 215371 | NCBI WGS metagenome assembly JRHI01 (sample SAMN02929681, study PRJNA255918) | sediment metagenome | biome: cave system; feature: Ice Cave; material: Sediment; isolation source: sediment from deep within a dark volcanic ice cave with no known source of... ...
CCTTCTGGGGATCGAGGCGGCCGATGCGCCCGATCAGGGGTTCGCCGGCGGCGACGCCAAGCTCGGCCCGCAGTGCGCGCCGCCCCTCGGCGTCGAGGCGAAACCGCTCGGTATCGATCCCGTTGGGGATGACGACGATCGTCCGCTCGGGGAAACCGTGGCGAATCGAGTCGGCGCGACCGGCCCGCGAATTAGCGATTACGAGATCCGGAAACCGCGCCAGCCACCGCTCGAGCCGCTCCTCCAAACGGCTCAACCAGTGGTAGCGCGCCAGGTCCATGTCCGAGCCCCGGATGCCCCAGACGACACGGCCCCGATGAAGCGGTCGCGTCAGAAGGGACAGGATGTTCGACATCGCAAGGTAGCCGTGGAAGACGTCCGGGCGCTCGGCCCGGGCGAACCTGGCCAGCTTCATGGCGAAGCCGAACAGGTCCCAGCGATGCCGCTTGGCGAGCCCGATCACGGCCACGCCGGCGTCGCGCAAGTCCCGTTCGAGCGGTCCACCCGGGTAGAACACGCCGACATGGACCCTGTGCCCGCGCTCGTGCAGACCACGGGCGAGGGCGACGAGCTGGCGCTCGGCGCCGCCGTACCCGAGCGTTCGCATGAGAAACGTCACCTTCACGCGCGGTCGCCTCCGTCCATCACACCGCTCCGTGGCCGACTGACCGGACGAGAAGCAGGCGAACGACCCGAGCCCGATCGCCGCGCGGCCCCGCGCCGTCGTCCGAGGATGCCGTGCGGCGCCTCACCGATCGTAGCGCCCGATCGCCGTCCGAGTGCGGCCGTGGGACCGCCCGAAAGTACCCCTTGGCGGCGTTTCCCGGGTCGGCAGTCCCGAGGCCCCGCGCGTTCTGCGGCGGGGTGGGCCCGTGCATCATGCGTTCCACCTGCGCTCGGCAGGGCGACGGCGATCGGGCGGGCGCGTCTCGCGCTGTAACCTCGCGCAACAGCTCGTCCCACAGGCCCATGACGCGCTCGGCGGCGCCGCTGGTTAGCGAGGAGATCACCAAGGTCAGGCGCACTGGGTCCCCCGTTCCTTCAGCAACCGGTAGAGCATCACGCTCATGAAACTCGACGTCAGGACGTAGTGGCCGACCGTCGCCATCGCTAGACCCGGTACGCCGTACAACCCCTTCAAGACATAGTCGAGCAACGCATTGACCCCGAGCATCGTGGCGCTCACGATGAGCATGATGTGGTTGGCTCTCATCGACGAGACCAGGCGGGAGAAGAGGACGCCGAGCGAATAGAAGGGGATCGCCAGAGCGTTGATCGCCTGGACGCGGGCGACGGCCTGTGTGTCGGCTGTGGTGAACGCCCCGCGCTCGAAGACGATCCGCACGACCGGCTCCGCGAAGACGACTAGCGCCGCGACGACCGGGATCGAGACCAGCACGATGAGCACGACGTACGTCTTGAGGGTGTTCCTGACTCCCGCCCAATCCCCCGCCGCGACCATCCGCGAGAAGTAGGGGAAGACCGCCGTCCCCAAGGCCATCGTCCCGATCGTCAGCAGCGGCTGGACGAGCTTCGTGCTATAGCTGAGGATCGAGACCGCGCCGGAGCCCAGGCTGGCCGCCATCGCCTGATCGACCAGCCCTACCCCACCGACCAGCACGGCCCCGACGAGCACCCGCGAGAACTGGCGCATCACGTCCCCGGTGTCCGGGTTGCGCCCGTGCCAGCCGGGGGCGAGGCGCAGGCGTTCGCGGGTGAGCCCCCACCCGATGATCGCCAGCTGCGCCGCCATCCCGATCAGGAATCCGGCGGCCAACCCGTACACGCCGTGCCGCTGCCCGGCGACGACAAGCCCGACGCCCGAGGCGAGCGGCGGGAGGACCGGGGCCGCCGCCGGGAGGACGAAGCGCTCCCCGGCGTTCAGGATCGATGACCAGACCGCCGCCAAACCGGACAGGACGACGGTCGGCGCCAGGACGTAGAGCAGCTCGCGCGTCAGTGCGAGCTTGGCCGGCCCAAAGCCGGGCGCCAGCAGCCGGAGCAGGACCGGACAGGCGAGGACGATCGCGACGGTGATGCTGCCCAGAATGGCCAGGCTGATCGTCGTCGTCTCGGCCAGCAACCGCTGTGCGCTGAGGTCGCTCGTTCGGTCACGGGCGCGGACATAGACCGGGAGCAGCGCGGTGGTGATCGAATCCACGACGACTGTCACGACGAAGTTGGGCACGTAGAAGGCGACCAGATAGGCGTCGAGGGCGTCGTTCGTTCCGAGCGAGGAGGCGACCAGCAGCTCGCGCAGGAGCGCCGCCACCTTGACGCCGAGGGTGACCACGGCGACGACGAGGGCGGCGCCGAAGATCCGCCGGTTGTTCGACGCCAGGACCCAGTGCCGCCAGCGGTGGTTGACCGCCCGGGCCGCGGCTTTCATCGGCGGGAGCGTTGCCACGAGTCGTCCTCGCGACGTGGCGGGACCAGTCATCATGCGGCCGCCAATGGTCTGATCGCACCGGCGGCCTCGGCGACCTCCGCCATCGAGAGGGAGGCCAGACCGTACCGGTCGCGATAGACCCGATAGACATCGAGGACCTGCCGCAGGAATGCCAGGTTCTCGTCCGTGTGGACGCCGAAGTTATGCGGATGCCACCAGAGGTGGAAGACCCCACCAGTCACCGCCGCTTCCCGCATGCCGGCGGCGATGCGCCGCAGGCGGAGCGGCTCCAGGTGCCGCTGCCGGGGCACGTACGGCCGCAGGAAGTGGCTCGCCGGGAGGCAGCAGAGCGGGCCGCTGCCCTGCAGATCACTCCACCGCGTCACCTGGGGTCCGGTCAAGCTGATGTAGCTGTCGACCAGCCGGCCGGCGCGGACGTCAACGCGGCGGTAGCGGCCGGCGGCGCTCTCGCGGTAGACCCAGCCGGCCGCGTTCGTCCGGCAACAGGTGAAGCCGGCCCCCGCCAGCACGTCGGCGTAGGCCGGGTTGTACTGGTTGCGGGGGAAGACGAGCGAGCGCAGCGAGATGCCGTGATCGCGGGCGATCGCCACCGCGCTCGCCAGGTCCTGCCGCAGCGACTCGCGATCGTGGCCTGGTTCGAGGCAGTAGTAGTGCGAGTAGGTGTGCGAGGCGATCTCCTGCCGCGGGCGGCGCTTGATCTGCGCGATCAGGCTCGCGGCGTAGCACAGCGGGTCGTCCGCCTCGCCGGCGCCCGGCGGATCCCGGTACGGATCGAGGCGGGGATCAGCGTACGACGGCAGCACGATCGGGCGGTGGCGTTCGAGCTCCGTCCGCGTCGCCGCGAAGAGGAACCCGACGGTCGCCCACGTCGCGGCGAGACCGTACTCCTCGAACAGGTCGAGCAAGCGCGGAATCGCGGTCCGCGCTCCGACAAGGTTCGGGCGGTAGGCGCCGCCGTCGCGCGGATAGAGATCGCGGACGCCCCACAGCAGCTCGAAATCGAGCGAGATCACCAGGGCTCCGCGCGCGCCGTTCACCGTCTCACCCATTCCGCACGCTCCGCTGTGTGCCCCGTTCATCGCGAAACCGACGAGTCGCGACGGTGCGTGTCGTAGGTTGAGCGCGGGGTTTTGAGCCCCACGCTGACGCGCTGCAGCCACCCGCAGCGCCCGCCCGGCCGCGCGCCGGCCCCCGCCACCGGTGCCACGCCCGCCGCGCCAGCAGCGGCACGTCGGCCAGGAACGGCAGCGGGTCGTCGGGCGCGAAGACGGCGAACTCGATCGGCCGTCGAAACGAGCGCGCGTAGTCCGCCGGCGAGAGCTGGCCGGCCCGGATCGCGCCCATCGCCGCCGGGATATCAGTCAGCGCCCGCATCCAGCGGACGCCCGTCCGGGCGCGTGTCTCGGGTACCGGCTCGCCGTGAATCGCCCGCCACTGCAAGTAAGGAAAATCGACCCCCGCGCGGCGGCCGAGCGTGTGCCAGGCCCAGATCCGCCCGTTGATGTCGAGCGGCTTGTAGGCTCCGCTGCGCGGATCGCGCTTGTACTCGATCTCGACGACACCGCTGTAGCGCATTGCGGCGATGAGGCGGCGGGACGGTTCCTCGATCGCCGGTTGGTCGATCGTCTCGACGTAGGTGCTGAACCTGCCGAAGTCGAGCGGGTACTGGCGCGTTCGGCGCGTGATCGCCCAGGCGAGCGGCCGACCGTCTTCGCAGAGCGCGGCGAAGGAGAACTGCGTCTCGCCGCCGCCGGGGATCAGCTCCTGGACCAGGATGACGTGCGGATCGACCAGCTTGCAGGCCTCGTCATAACGCGCGAGCAGGCGCGCGCGATCCTCGACACGCCAGGCCTTCGCCGTCGTCAGTCGATTGATGTGAGGCTTGATCGCGGGTTTCAGGATGACCGGGAACGCGCAGTCCAGCGACGCCAACTCTTCCCGGCTGCGCGGGCAGAAGGTCCAGGGGTGGTCGATCCCGACGTCCGCCGCCAGTTGGTACGTCAGGCGCTTGTCGTAGGCCCAGCGCATCACCTTCCAGGGCGGCGGCGTCAAGCGGTATCGCGCCGAGAGCACCGCGTGGTGGTGAGCGACGAGTGCCGCCGCTTCATCGCTGGCCGGAAAGATCGACCATCCGTCGAGGTCATGCTCGTCGCACAGGTCGAGCAGGTACGCCAATTGATGGTTTTCGGTGGCTTGATCCGGCCATGGGGAGCGCCAGCGCAGATACCGCGACACGCTCGCGTTGGACAGCGCCTCCTCCAGGAGCCAGACTGGAATCCCCTGCCGGCCGAGGCTGCGAATGATACCCAACGCCCCATAATCGCGCCCGATGACGAGGGCACCGGTCTCGCCGGGCGACGGTGTAGTTGTCGATAGGTCCCAATCGGACATCAACGTCTCCCGATGCTCGAGCGGCGGCGGCGGTTAACTCGCCGGCTCCGTCCGAACGACCGACGCGGTTGCGGGAACCGCGGCTCCGCACCGGATTTTCTCGGTGAGGGCGGTCGCCGTGTAGGCGGTGCCGGCGACGAAGCGCATCAGCGGGCCGAAGCTGACCGCGCTCGCCGCGCCCAGGAAGTGCAGACCCGGCACCGAACCCTCGAAGCCGGCCCCCAGCGCCGGGTGGCCGTCTCGCTGCTTGATCGCCCGCGCCAGCTCGGGAGAGAGGAACGGGTACCGCGCGACGTCGACCCGGAAGCCGGTCCCCAACAAAACGTGATCGACGCGGCGTTCGCTCCGATCGTCCAACCTCAGGTGGAGGCCCTCGCCATCGGGGGTCGCCGCGATGACGGTGCGGCCGGTGGTGATCGTGACGTCGGTCAGGCGCGCGCGCAGCCACCCCGACGCGGCCGGTCGCAGCGCCCGCGCCGCGATCGTGGTTTGCAGACCGCGCGGCAGCGCCCGATACACACCCGGGACCTGGACGACCCAGTTGATGCCGAGCGGTCCCACCGCCCCCGGCGGGTAGAGGATGCGCGCCAGACGACGCGATTCGCGGCTGAGAGAGAGGCTCTGGCCGAGCCAATGCACATGATGGCCCCGCGTCACGACCTCGACCAGCGCCCCGCCCTCATGCAGGAGGGCGGCGCTCTCGAGCGCCGACTGGCCGGCGCCGACGACGACGACCCGCCGTCCCGCGAAGCGCGATAGGTCGCATTCCTCCGAGGAGTGGGAGACGAGCGACACCGGCAGTGACTGGAAGGGCTGCGGACGGTGGACGAACGCGCCCAACCCGGTCGCGATCACGACGCGTTTGACCGGGACCGTCTCGCCATCCTCCAGCCGGAGGTGAAACCCACACGGCCCCGTCTCGACCGAGTGGACCATCCGGCGGTCGACGTCGGGCACCGCCTGGCGCTGGAACCAACGCCCGTAATCGACAAAATCGGCGAGGGGAATGCGAGTGGGGAGCCGAGTCCCCCGCTCCCGCTCGTAGCGGTCGAGCGTCAGGGCGCGTGCGGGATCGGAGAGGTGAGACCCGGCCCATTCCGAGCGCACGAGCATGCCGTTGGGCATGCTGCCCGCCCAGAATCCCATCACGTCGCCGAAGATCTTCGTCTCGACGCCGGCCGCGCGCAGATGGGCGGCGGCCGTCAGGCCGTACGGTCCGGCGCCGACGATGCCGACGTGGTAGCCGGGCATGCGCATCCTCCTCGACACGAGCGGTGAGGCCTGCAGACGGCCCGGTCGGCTGCCGCACGGCGCGGTTGGTGACGCGTCGGACGGTGGCTCGTCGCGGCGGCAATCACCGAAGGACCTAGCACGACATTACCATCCGATCGGCCTACGGTGTGCGGAACGGCCCCGGAAAAGGTCCCGACACCGCGGGGACCTTGGTACCGCGCTGCGGCATTGCACGTTGTCGCGCACGGTCTCGCCGCGGAGCACCGATCGCCGGTCTGGATTGGTGCGGTGCCGTCATCCGATGCGAAGGGGCGGCGACCAGAGCGGTCGCCAAGTCGTTCTTCGAGGCGATGGTGACCCTTCCCGCCGCGATCGCCGGGGTCACACCGGCCCAGCCGTCACGCGACCGGAGAGAACCGCTCGCGCTCGGCGGCCGGTGCCGGTATACCCTCCCCGGGGCCGTCCGGCGCGACGCGCTCGGTCTGCAGGTGGCGATCGTCGGAGGTGAGGCAGCGGCCCGTGGCGAGCTCGAACTGCCAGCCGTGGAGCGTGCAGGTCAGGATGCCGTCCTCAACCTGCCCAAAGCGGGTCAAATCGGCCTTCAGGTGCGGGCAGCGGCGCTGGATGCGGTAGCCCGCGCACTCCCAGAACTCCCGCTCCGGCTGCTGCTCCGCGTAGAAACCCTCGGCGTACTGGAGCCGCTCGGGCGACAGGGTTTTGAAGAAGCTATAGACGTATTCGTTGTAGGGGCCGCTGCGCTCCGCCTCGAAGCGGCAAGAGAGGAAGAGCGTGTTGATCCAGTCCTCCTCGTGGTTGAGGACGCAGTACTCCACCAGCGCCGGGTCGATGCGGAGGCGGTATTCGCACGTCTCCCCGTACCAGGGCCGCACCCGCCGCCGCCGGAAGTCGAGCACCACCCCCTGCTCGCCGAGGTCGAGCAACACTCGGCCGTTGATCCCCTCGGCCGTGCGGTCGGCCTGCTGAATCAGGGGCTCGAACCAATCGCGCAGCGCCGGCAGGATTTCCACTTGGCCCCGCGGCCAGGCGGCCTTGGCGGCCTCGATCCGCGATCGCCGGCGGGTCTGGTACGCCTCCAGATAGGCGCGTTTGTCCGTGAAGATGGACCGCACCTCGTCCTCCGGCAGCGGGTGCTCGACGGTGAAGGTGCCGGGGCCCAGCGTGCCGACGCTGCCGGGGATCATCAGCCGGCCCGTGTCGTATCCGTTCGTCTGGAGGTACTCGAGGAAGACGGTTTGGTCCGGGAAGATGTTAGTCGGGTCGCGGTCGAAGTCGTTCAGGTGGAAGAGGTCGTCGTCCAGGAAGCACGGCGGCCCGGCCACCGGCACGACAAACGTCGCGCCGATCTGGCGGATGTAGCGCAGCGCGCGCGCCATCTGGGTCTGGCGCTTCTGGCGGCCCAGCGCCTGTTTCTGCGCCTCGGGAAAGCGGTAGACCATCGGGTACCAGATGGCGCCGGAGAATTGGAGGCAATGGGCGTCGAAGTGTCCGAAGGCCTCTAGCGCATCGAAGTTGATCGGGCGCGAGTCGTTCTGGTTGAAAAGCCGAACCTCGCCGTCGTCGACTGCGAGACCGGAATCGCCGAGCGGGCCGTCGGCGGGCGACACCAGCGAGGTGATCATGACGCGTAGGCCGGCGAGCTCCATCGGCTCGCCGTTCCTCGTCTGGACGAAGCGCGTGAAACCCAGGTCGCGCAGCGAGCGCTCGACAAGCGGCAGCGGGTGATCAGGCAGGATGACCGTGGCGTCCTTTGAGACGTGGTTCCGCAGAAACTCGGCGTCGAAGTGGTCGCGGTGGACGTGCGAGAGGTAGAGGTAGGTCGGGTTGCCGATGGTCGCCGGGTCGATCCCCGCGTTGTCCGGGAACGGGAACCAGGAGTCGAAGTAAGCCGGGTTGAACCACGGATCGCAGAGGATGCTGCCGTGCCGGGTTGCGATGGAGAGGCCGACGTGGCCCAGGAAGGTGAGGTGCAGTGGACGCCTCCTCTGCGCAACGACGAAACCGGCGCCGACGCCAGCGCCGCTGGGCCGAGAGCCAGGACCCGTCCAACCCGGCGGCCATTCTAGTGGCCCGCTGTCTGCCGGGCAATGTCCGCAGTGGCCCCGCTACAATGGGTGCAGCCGCGCGGGCGAGCGGTACGCCGGGAGTGATGACGATGGAGTGCTCGGACAGGATTGCCGTCCAACTCACGGAGCTGGTCTTGCAGCCGGTGAAGATGCTGCGCGACCAGTCCTTGCTGACCGCCGTCACGCTCCGCGCTCCCGGCCGCGGGCCGCGCGCCCACATCACCGTCCGCAAGACCTGGGCCGATGGGTTGGACAACCCTCCCGCCTACCGCTGGGTGACCGTCGAGGTCGACGAAACCGGCCACGACGCGACCGACGGCCAAACCTGGACTGGCGACGTTGCCTACACCTCCCCCGAGGAGGCGTATTGGGCCGCCGTGACCGAGATCGCCGCCCGGCGGGGCGTCAGATCGGATGGTGCCGCGCCGCGCTGATCCACTGACCGTCACGGACCTCTGCCGCACGGGCTCCGCTCGCTCCCCGACCGCAAGATCGCGGATAGCTCATCTGTCGTCCTGAGCGGCCGCGTCTCCTGCACCTCTGGGACCGCCCCGGGTCCGCTCCCCTCCGACGACTGACAGCGACGGCCCTCCAAACCTCTGACGGGCACCCAAAGGAGCAGGGCTGTGTCAAAGTCCGCCATGGCGGTTGTGAGGCCGCTGGTGAGCGGCGGATCCCGTCGCGGCGAAGCGGAAGCAGGCGGCCAAGACGCCAACGTTCCCCGCGCCCATGGTGACGCAGGGTGGCCGACGTTGACTTTGACACAGCCCTGCCCAAAGGAGCCAGTCATCTTGACGCACGGTTGCGGCGGCGTATGATGCGAGGAATTAACGCGGCTCAGGGGGCGACAGGCCACCGGGCGGCCGCCGAGCTCGCCTTCCAGACGGTCCAGACGTTCGGTTCATGAAAGGACGGCCCTCATGACGTCCGCGAGACTCAGTCGGCGAACCTTCCTCGGGGGAGCGGCGGCCGGTGCCGCGCTGCTGGCGATCGAGAACCGGCGCGCCCCGGCGGCGTTGGCAGACGCCGTGAATCTGGAGTTCTGGACCCCGGCCAACGACCCGGTCGGGAGCGGCATCATCACGAAGCTGGTCGACGAATTCAATAACACGGTGGGCCAGCAGCAAGGCATCCACGTCAACACCCGCATCAAGCCGGTCACCGCGGACAACTACGTGCAGTACACCACGGCCATGACCTCGTCCGGCTCGCCCGATGTGGTGATGACGTATGTCTACAAACCCGTCGCGGCGTGGGCGGGAAATGGCTTCATCCGTCCCATGGATGACTACGCGCAGGCCGCGGGGATCAAGCAGAGCGACTTCTTCCCGATCGCCTGGTCGATGATCAACTTTGGCGGCCATATTTGGGGGCTGCTGCAAGAGTTTGACTTCAACCAGTTCTGGTGGAACAAGAGCATCCACGCCGGGTCACCGCCGACCACGATCGACGAGCTGGATGCCCTGGCGGCGAAGTACACCCAGTTCGACAAGGACGGCAACCTGACCCAGGCGGGTCTGATCCCCTGGATGAACTTTACCGGGACCAACTGGAACGTCGTCTGGGGTGGGCGATTCTACGACTCCGACGCACGCAAATGGACGATCAACACCCCCCAGAACCGCAAGTTCCTCGAGTGGTTCCTCAAATACGTCCAGTTGTTCGGCGGCCGCGACAAGAGCGACGCGCTGGAGTCGTCGATCCCCAAGACCTACGGCGACATCTTTCAGTATGGCAAGGTCGCCTTTGCGCAGGAGGGTGAGTTTCTGCCGGCGGAGCTGAAGCAGCAGGGGCTCGCCCTCCAGTACGGCATCGCCCAAACGCCGACGGCGGCGGGCGTGCCCGCCGGCACGGCGGAGACCAGCGGCGGAAACCTGTTCCTGCTGCCGACCAAGGCGGGGCATCCCAAGGAGGCGGCGACCTTCATCCAGTATATGGGCTCAACGGACGGCGCCCTGAAATGGTGCATTCCCAACTCGAACATTCCGCCCGTCATGGCGGCTGCCTTGGCACCGTCGTTCCAACAGGCACTGCCTGAGCTCAAGCCCTGGCTCGACACCCTGCAGCTCAACCATATGGTGCCGCCGAGTCCGTCGCCGCAGTTTCCCCTCTTCGACCAGTCGATGAACGGCGCAATTGACGAGGTGACCTACAAGAAGAAGAGCCCGGAAGAGGCCCTGGCTGGGGTCGCCGACAAGGTCGCCGCCGCCGTGCAGCGCTTTCAGCAATCCCACCCCGACTGGCCAGGAGAATAGGACCGACAAGGCGCCGAGGTGTCACCGGCGCGGGGAGCGCGCCGATTGGGCCCGCTCCCCGCCCTGAGCGTTTCGTCTGCTCGCCTGGCACGAGAGGGGAGTGACGATGGCGATCCAGATCAGGGAGACGGGAGCCATCCCCCTCGTGGGGCTGCCGCGCCCCGGCGGCCGCTGGCGGCGGCTACGACGCGGTGATCTGTTACCGGCAATCCTGTTTATCTCGCCTTGGATCATCGGCTTCCTGTGGTTCCAGCTGTACCCCATCGCCGCCTCGATTCGTTACAGCTTCACCGACTACAACATGATGCAGCCCCCGATCTGGGTCGGCTTCTCCAACTACACCCGGCTGTTCGGTCAGGACGACCTGTTCCGCAAGGCGTTGTCCAACACGGCCCTCTATACCCTGTTCAGCGTGCCCCTCGATCTGATCGTGGCTTTCCTCTTTGCCCTGCTCCTCAACTTGCATATCCCGGGACGCGCGATCTTCCGCACCGCGTTCTACTTCCCGGCGGTCATCCCGACCGTCGCCACCGCCATTCTCTGGACCATGATGCTCAATGCGCAGGGTGGTCTGGTCAATGTGGCGCTCGGAGCCTTCGGGCTGCACGCCGTCCCGTGGCTGACGAGTCCCGACTGGGCAATGCCCTCACTGATCCTGCTCAGCGTCTGGGGCATCGGCCCGACCGTCGTCATCTTCCTGGCGGGTCTGCAGGACGTGCCGCGCGACCTCTACGACGCCGCGCAGCTTGACGGCGCGGGTCCGCTGCGGCTCGTGCGCAACGTCACCATACCCCTGCTCTCGCCGGTGATCCTCTTCAACCTGGTGATCGGGATGATCGCCGCCCTGCAGGTGTTCGCCCAACCCTTCATCATCTTCGGCGGCAATCAGTCCAATAGCGGGAACCCCGGTGGGCCACTTAACGCCGCCCTCATGTACTCGGTCCAGCTCTATACCGTCGCCTTCCAGCAGTTCCAGATGGGGTATGCCGCGGCGATGGCCTGGATCCTCTTCGCCATCATCTTTGTGCTCTCGCTGCTGGCGATCCGGCTCTCCAACCGGTTCGTGCATTACGAGTAGCAAGAAAGGGAGCGGAACCGATGAGCAACCTGGCTGACGCGACGGCGCTGCAGGCGCGGCTGCCTCGGGCCCAGGTGGCGGCGCACCGCCGGGCGCGGCTGGTGCGGCGCGGTGGCCTGGGGCTGGCTTTTTTGATCGTGCTCGCATTTGCCGTCGTCTTCGTCTTTCCGGTCTACTGGATGGCGATCACCTCGCTCAAGACAGCGACCGAGGTATTCCATCTGCCGGCCGTGTGGTGGCCGGCGCATCTGACGTGGGGCAACTATCCCGCCGCGCTGAAGGTCTTCCCCTTCGCGCGCTACGCCGAAAACACGCTGCGGATCGCTGTTCCCGTCACCATTGGCACGACGGTCAGCTCGGCGCTGGTGGCGTACGGCTTCTCCCGGCTGCGCTGGCGGGGCCGCGACCTGGTCTTCTACCTCGTCCTGGCGACCCTGATGATCCCCAACTGGGTCACCCTCGTGCCGTTGTACATCCTGTTCAACCGCATCGGCTGGGTCAACACCTACAAGCCGCTGATCGTCCCGAGCTTTTTCGGCGATCCCTTTTCGATCTTCCTCCTGCGCCAGTTCTTCCTGCGCCAACCCCAGGAGCTGGTCGACGCGGCGCGGGTCGACGGCGCTTCGTACCTGCGCGTCTTCGTGCAGATCAGCGCGCCGCTGGCGCGGCCGGCGCTGGCGGTGGTGGCGCTGTTTGCCTTTATCAACAGTTGGACCGATTTCTTCAATCCGCTGATCTACCTGTCCAACCCGGACAAGTACACCCTGCAGCTGGGGCTGTTCAACTTCTTCTCCCAGCATTTCGTCAACTGGCCCGGCTTCATGGCGGCTTCGGTCGTGGTCCTGGCGCCGATCTTGATCCTCTTTTTCCTAACGCAGAAGACTTTTATCGAGGGCATCACCTTTACCGGCATGCGGGGCTAATCCACGGCCACGGGGAAGATGCTGGGTGACCATGCTGGTCGGGGCGCAGTTGCAGTACCTTCCCCGTGGCCGTGGACCAAGTGGTGCATTTGGCAAGTGCGGTCAACGTGGCGCTCCTGAGCTCAAGCCGGCGTCAGTCGGCCTTGTCGGGTAAGCGCGGGGCCTTGAGCTCCGCGCCTGGGCGGCGTCGCAGGACACGACAGCGTGGCAGCCTTCCTGGATGCACCACCGAGGTCGGCAACGACGTTCGTGCCGATCGGGTGAGTCCGTGGATTGGGCGTCCGGTGCCTGGCTCGGCAGGGCAATCGTCGTGCCGGGACCAGCCGGGGGACGAGCGACGCGGCGTATACTTCGCGCCCGGTTCGGTCACGGTAAGGGCACACGGTGGAGCGCTGGTTGTGGTCGGAACGGGGGCGGGTGGTGCGGCGCTGGCTCTGGACGCTGGCGCTGGTGCTGACCATCATGGGGCTGATTGTGGGACACGTCTGGCCGCCCGCCTTGCTTGTTTTCGTGCTCGGGGTGTGGTTGGGTGTGTGGCTGACCACGCGCGAGATCCGCCGCTGGCGGGCCGGGCGGTAGCGGCCGCGTTGGGCCGGCGGTCCGATTCCAGCAAGGGGTTCCCGCGATCTCGGCTCTGACCTCCTGCCACGTCCCAATCAGCGACGAGCGCGGCGAGACGACCGTCGCCGGCGGGGCGTGCCTGACGTCAGTGGAGGGCGAGGTGGAGCGGCTGCATCGATTCGTGGCCACGATCGCCGTCAAGATCTTCGTCGTCCAGGCGGAGGTGAACGCGATCGGGATCGGGCAACGGCTCGACATCCAGCCGCCTGCGCCCTGAAGCTGCCGGCTGCCCCCGCTCCGCGGCGCGGGATGACGAGAGGGAGCAGGGATTGGACGCCGCCGGATTGGCCGATGCGCTGAAGACCGGTCTCCTGACGGCGCTGGATCCGGATGAATTCGACGTCACGCCCGGTGCGCCGGGCGAGCTCGACGTCTCGACCGACGACTGGACACTGCACGTCGAGGGGTGGCCGGCGGGGGTCGCCTGGCTCGCGATCGACGACGATCCGGATGAGCCCGGCGCCATGCGCGCCGCCCGACGGGCCGTGCTGGGGGTCGCCGTCGAGCGCGCCATCGCCGGGATCGATCGCCGGCTGGGCGGCGGTCTGTCACGGGCCCTGGCGGCGTCCGGCGATCCGTTGACGCTGGACTTCGTCACGGCGCTGGCGGAGCAGCAGGGACAGCCCGACACGCGATAATCGGACTCCACGGACCGGGTCCGCGGCGTCGGCCGGCGACCGACCGCGCCGCGGCGGTACCCCGTCCCTGCCCGAGCATGCCGACCCTGAGGAGCCGGTTGCCCATGCGCCAATCCCTGGACCGGGTGTTCACCACGATCCTCGACAAGACGCTGGAGTTCGGCCGGCACCTGGCCGAGATCGGTCTCCGCGCCCTGTGGGTGGCCCTCCTGATCGTCATCGCGTCCTCCTTCGCGCGCCGGATCAGGCGTCGGGTTCGCCTCGGTCTGGAAGGGCGTAATGTCAAGAACAACGTCCCGACGCTGGTCGACAACGCGATCAAGTTCGGGGTCTATCTGGTCGCCGGGTCCTTCGCCTTGGGGATCCTCGGGGCGAACCCGACCTCCCTGTTCACCGCCTTCGGGCTGATCACTGCGGCGGTGTCGCTGGCGCTGCAAGACGTGCTCAAGAACGTCGTCGCCGGGATTTACCTCCTGGCGGAGCAACCTTTTCGGGTTGGCGACCGGCTGGTGGTCACGGGGCAGGAGGGCCTGGTGCAGCGGATCGAGATCCGGGTCACCGTGCTGCGCAACGACCGGGCGGAAGAGGTGCTGGTGCCGAATTTCAAGGTCTTCACGGAGATCGTCACCAATCGCTCGGCGTACGGACTCCGGTCACTGACGTTGCAGCTGACCGGCCTCACCGCGCCGCCGGCCCAGGCGGAGACGGCCGTGCGCTCGGCGCTCGCGGGCGTGCCGGACCTGGACGAATCGTCCCCGCGGGTCGAGTTCCTGCGGATGGGCCCGGACGGATGTGACCTCGGGGTGACGGTCTGGTACCGGTTCGGCGCCGATCCCCGCACGGCGCTGATGAGCGCGCTGCGCGAGCGCTTCCCCGAGGCGACGCTGACCGCGACGGCCGCCTAAGTGCTCCGTTTCAGAATCGATGGTTGGGTGAGGGAACTCCTCTGCACTACGCAAAGGCGCGACGCTTATCCCAACAACTGATTGTGAAACGGAGCACTAAGTCAGTCACCGCTGTCAGCCCGCCGCCCAACCCGGCCAGTTCGGCGACCAGCCACGGCTCCGCGGTCGGGGGCGTCAGTCCGTCCGCGTCGGGCGCGGTCCAAGGGGGAAAACGCGGCGGCGATCGCCGCCAGCAGCGCCGGTTGGTTCTCGTCGACCGGCCGCAGCGAGTCGCCGCCCCCCCCGCCACGATCTGGTCGCAGATGGCCCGCCGCGTCAGGAGCGCGTCGCCGGTGATCAGCCGCCCCCGCCGCGGCAACGTCGCCCACCGCGCCGCGGCGGCGGCCAACTCGTGCCCCGTGCCGGCCGTGCGGCTCTGGCCGACGACCGCCTGGGCGCGGTGGGCGTCGGCGGCGACCAGGTGCACGCCCGGCACCGTCTCCCCCTGGATTCCGCGCAGCGTCTTGCCGTCGAGCGCCCGCGCGTCGGCCGGATCGACCCCGCTCGCCAGCAGCCAGTCGCCCAGCGCCCGTTCGAAGGCGGGCGCATCGAGTCCTTTGCAGACGCGGTGGAGTGTCGCCACGCTCGGACTGCGGTCGGGGGGCACCCCCAGGGGGACCAGCGCCGTCGGGTCCTCCGCGATCCGCTCGCGCCCCCACTGGGCGACGGCGTAGAGGC
>JRHI01001999.1_pt1 | contig 15252 bp, 15 predicted proteins | sample 215371 | NCBI WGS metagenome assembly JRHI01 (sample SAMN02929681, study PRJNA255918) | sediment metagenome | biome: cave system; feature: Ice Cave; material: Sediment; isolation source: sediment from deep within a dark volcanic ice cave with no known source of... ...
CGCATAGATAGTGCAGTGGGTTTTTTGCCTCGATGCGTGTGAAGGCAGCGTCAACGTCGCCATTTGCCGCGTCGTAGTCTTCGTCTTCGACGGCGCTGTCGAGCGCGGCCGCCGTGTCGGATTCGTCGTCGCCGTCGATGCCGAGCGTGGCTTCTGCGAGTTCGCGTTCGAGATCGGCAACGTCCAGACGAAAGTAATAGTGGCTGCGGCCTTCGTCGTCGGTCGCCTGCGGGCCGATAGTAAAGTCGTGCCGACAAGCGTTGCACATCACGAGTGGCAGCATCCGGCTTTCGCAGATCGGACAGCGGCTGCGCTCGCTCGCGCTCAGCTCCCCGCATTCGCTCGATGCGCAGCGGTAGAACTGTGGCATGCCACGCACGAAACGGTGCACGCGCGGAAGCAATTGCGGTCCGTCGGACGGCAAAGCCGGTCCGATCAAAAGTGCCGCTTGAACCTCCGCGAGAACGTCTTCGTCGGAGATCTCGCTGCGCTCGGGTCTCAGGCGTACTTTCGCGACGATCTCCGAAACCGGCATCGGACCGGTGATGATCTTGCGCAGCACAGCGGGCAGCGCGGACTGCGCGAAGGCTGCAGCGCCGTCCTGTTCGTCGGTCGCGCCGCATAAACGCCGACCCAGACGCGCGACGGCGTTTTGGTCGGTCGGGTCAAATGCGGCGATTTCTTCGGGATCGAGCCGCGGAGCCGGCGGAAGACGGTGGGTAGCGTCGTCGGGAAGCTCGAGGGATTGCTCACCGAGGACGTTCTCGATTGCGAGCGGCGCGCCCGTGAGCTGCTCGAAGAAGAAGGCAATCGAGCGGCGAGGATCATCGTCGCGATCGACGCCGCGCTGCAAAGTTGCGGACGTGCCGATGAAAACCATCTCGGACTCCACGGCACTAGTTGCAGCGAGCGCAATACGAAGGCGTCGCAACAGCGACGCGACGTCGGAACCGAGCGCTCCGCGATACGTGTGCATCTCGTCTAGTACGATGTAGCGGACGGAGTGGTGCCCGAAAATCTTGCGCCCGTCGCCGCGTAGCAAAAGGTACTCGAGCATCTGGTAATTCGTTAGGAACAAGTCAGGCGGATCGGTCTCGAACTCGCCTCGGAAGACACGTTCTTCGGCGGGGGCGTCCGGCGGCCGTTCCTTTTGGGTACCGCGGTCGGTTGTGCCTGTGTACACGCCAAAGCTGACGCCGAGTCCGCCGCAGAGTTCGCGCAGGCGCTTGTTTTGATCGATCGCGAGCGCGTTCATCGGGTACAGAAGAATGGCTTTCGGCCCGGGATCGGTGCGCCGCGCGTAAGCATCGTCGACGATCGGCAACAGGAACGCCTCCGTCTTCCCGGAGCCCGTGCCCGTCGCGACGACTGTCGAAAGTCCGTCTCGAATTCGCGCGTAGGCCTCGCTCTGATGCCGATATGGCGGATAGCCGCCGAAAGCGCGCTCCGCAAAGCGTTCGGCGACGGCCGGCGCGACGCCGAGTTCCGCAAGGGACGCACCAGGAGCGAACGGCGCGGCAAGCGAGACGAATGGCTCGCGGACCAACAGCCGCTCGTCGTCGAGCGCCCGATCAAAGGCAAGTCGCAGCGTCGCATCAGCCGCTCGGAATTGCGAGCGCAGAAAGGCTTTGTAGCGCGACTCGATCTGGCGGCTAATAACGAACGGATTCAGGACGTTCCTCCGTAATGGCCACCATCACTGGTCAACGTTTCGAAAATCTGCCAATGGTTGGTACCCATGTGGACTGTTCGGCGTGGCGCAGCCGTAACTTTACACGCGCAGCCGGCGTCTGCGGAGCCGGCGGCAGGAGGTGATCCCCTACAGGAGGTGACTCCGCCATTGACGTATCCGCCGCAAGCGTAGTACAATACTTCGTGCCGAGCGATGACTTCGAGAATTTCGAGTGGGACGAGGCAAAAAGCGAGCGCACGCGCCAGGAGCGCGGTTTCGACTTCGAGTTTGCGGCAAATGTCTTCGGCGCTGACTACGTCGCCGACGAGGATCGGCGTCACGACTACGGCGAGCCACGTTACATCGCGATCGGCGAAGTGGACGGGTTCACATTGACCGTTGTGTGGACTCCCCGAGGGCAGAACCGGCGCATCATCGCCGCGTGGCCGTCGTCGAATCAAGAAAGGAGAAAGTACCGTGAGCACTGTCCGCAAGAGTAAAGGAACCTTGGGTAAGGGACGCGTGGATTCCGCGCGACTAAAAAGCGTCACCGAGGCAGAGATCGCTACATGGAAGCGAGACGAGGGATACGCAGACTTCGAGGTAAGCGATGATGCGCGCCTTGTGCCGGCCGTTGACGTACGTCGGATGCGAGAAGACCTCGGTTTAACGCAAGAGCAATTCGCCGCGAAGTTTCTGCTGCCGCTGCGGACGATCCAGGAGTGGGAACAGGGTCGAAAAGATCCATCCGAACCCGCTCGCGTTCTGCTGTATGCGATTGCGCAAAACCCGAAAGCGATCGAACTTGCGCTGCTACCGACAACAGCCAAGGGTGGCGCCCGGCGGCCCTGATCGGGCGCTCGAAGAGAACCTCTCCGCTCAAGGAACGTGGCGCGTCGCGATACTTTCCACGGTCGCACAAATACAAGCATTCGTAGAATCGCTTAAACGATTAGTCCGAAGAATTGCTAAACGCGTAGTGGTTTGATGCCATAGAGGTGGCTGGCCATACTTTGCTCTGTCGGCGCAACTGCAACAGTCCACGAGATCAAGCGCTCTACGGCGTAAAATTGCAAGCGCCTGTGGTTGTAGTCGAGCAAACTCTTCGAGCGCTGCAGCCCGTCCACAATTTCATAGATGACTTTGTTTTGTTCGAATCTCGCCTCGTACAACAGAATCGAACCGATCGGGTAGGACTGTTTGATCGAGTCGATCAGCGTTTTTTGACGCTCCTCGTCCCAAACCACGCCACGCTGAAAACTCGGGCGGAAGATTTTTCCTTCCCTCGACCCTCAAGCGCGTTCACGAGGCGGCTTACCGGCCACGAGTCAACCTTTAGCGAATCGAGCTCGGGGAGGTCTTCGCTCGAGAGATGTCGTCCGCATCGTCGCGTGTACCGGGAGATAGCATCGTGCATTCCTTGAAGGCATCCCCGGGCTCCCGAATGGGAACTCGGTCGCTCCTGTCGGATTCCTCTTTCTTCGTTTCGGCGAACCGGGGCTCGGTAGTGAGGTTCGTCCCCCAGTGCCATGGTCTCGGGGGGCGGGCTACGGGCGATCAGACGAGCCGGAACACGCGCAGGAAGAAGAGCACGGAGAACCCGCCGAGCGCGGTTCCAGCGAGTACCTGCAGCAAGGTGTGCTTCAGCAGCCAGATGCGAGACCAGCCGACGATCGGGAGCAGCACGAGAAACGGTAACGGCTGCGCGCCGAACATATAGATCAGGACGACCAGCGGCGCGGTGATGCCGAGTGCGTGCGTCGATATTTTCCAGTAACGCGTGATGTATTGCACGATCAGCGACGCCGCCGTGTAGCCGGCCATCGTCGCGGTCATCAGCGCGGGCGCGTGCACGTAGTACAAAACGATGGTGCCGATGCCGTAGAAGATGACGAAGGCGCCGAAGACTCGTTCCCGTTCGGCACGCACCGACATATCGAGGTCGGTGATCCGTTCCGTGGCATAGAGCCAGAGCACGTAGAACATCGGTCCGATCGAGGTAAAGAACGTGCTCGTGAAGAGCAAGAACCAAAAAGTGGTGGTATCGGCAGCTTTCGCATGCGCGATGATAACGAAGAGCGCGAGCGCGGTGAGAAACGGATTGAAGATCGTGGAGAAGATTCGCGCGACGTCGGTGAGGACGCGGCGCCTGCGGCCCGGGTGAATCGAAGTCGCGCGCACGAGATCGGGGACGGGAGTCATCGCAAGCCCTCTGCACCGGGGCGCAGGAATGCCCCTTTTGCCGCTCGCGTCGTGCGCCTTGAGGGTTTGGTCGCTGCACGTCTAAGATTAAGGAATGGTAATGGAACGGATCGCCTCGCCCCGGGATCTCAAAATGCTCTCGCGGCCAGAGATCGATGTGTTGGCGAGCGAGATACGGGAACGGCTCGTCGAAGCGTGTTCGAAAAACGGCGGCCACCTCGGCCCCAACCTCGGCGTAGTCGAGCTTTCGCTCGCTCTGCATAAAGTGCTCGATGCGCCCAAGGACAAGATCGTTTGGGACGTCAGCCATCAAATCTACGTCCATAAGATGCTGACCGGGCGCGCCGATCGCATCATGACGATTCGCACGGGCGGAGGGCTGAGCGGTTTTGCGATGCGCAGCGAATCGCCATACGATGTTTTTGGCGCGGGGCACGCATCGACGTCTATCTCCGCCGCCCTCGGCATGGCGCAGGCGCGCGATCTGGCGGGTACCGACGAGACCGTCGTCGCGATTATCGGCGACGGCGCCCTCACCGGGGGCCTCGCCTTCGAAGCGATCAACAATGCGGGCCAGCTCAAATCCAATTTCATCGTGATTCTCAACGACAACGAGATGTCGATCGCACCCAACGTCGGCGCACTCGACAAGTATCTCGCCACGCTGCGCTCCAAGCCGCTTTTCAACACCGCGCGCGAAAAAGTCAAGGACATCCTCGGGCATATGCCCTTCGGCGACACCGCGCGCAAGGCGCTCTCGACCGCCGAAGAAGCGGGCATGCGCTTCGTCTCGAGCGAGCCGAAGGCAGCAGTAATTTTCGAAGAAATGGGCTTCCGCTATATCGGGCCCATCGACGGTCACGACTACGATACGCTCGTCGACGTGATCGCAAACGCCCGCAAGATCGCGGGTCCCGTGTTGCTGCACGTGCGGACGATAAAAGGCAAAGGCTTCGAACCGGCCGAGCTCGACAAACGAACGTTCCACGGCGTCGGCCCCTTCGAATTGGAGAACGGCAAGATCGAGTTCAAGACCAGCAACCGCCCGACGTTCTCGGAGACCTTTGCCGACGCGCTGATCGCCCTGGCCGATCGCGACCGCCGTATCATCGCGATCACGGCCGCGATGCCCGATGGTACGCAACTAAAGCGCTTCGCAAAAAAGCATCCGGATCGTTATTTCGACGTCGGCATCGCCGAAGCGCATGGCGTGTGCTTCGCAGCGGGTGCTGCGACTGCCGGGCTCAAACCCGTCGTCGCGATCTATTCCACGTTTATGCAGCGCGCGTACGATCAGGTCGTGCACGATATCGTCGTTCAAAATCTCCCTGTCGTGATCGCGATGGATCGGGCCGGGGTCGCGGGTGACGACGGTCCGACGCACATGGGGCTCTACGATATCGCCTTCATGCGCACGTTGCCGTTCATGACGGTCATGGCACCGCGCATCGAAGCGGAACTGCTGCCGATGCTCGAGCATGCGCTGTCGCTTGGGACGCCGGTCGCCATCCGTTACCCGCGCGGTAATTCGCAGGGCAATCATCTGGAGGTTCCTGCGCCAATCGTACACGGCCGGGCCGAGGTTTTACGTCAAGGCTCCGATGTCGCGCTGCTCGCCTTGGGCAACACCTGCGACCATGCGCTCGATGCGCACGATGTCATCGAAAGCGGTGGTCCCAAACCAACCGTCGTGAACATGCGCTTCGTGAAACCGCTCGACGAAGCGCTCTTGGTCGAACTCGCGCAGACGCACCGTAAATTCATCACGCTCGAAGAACACTCGCTCGCGGGCGGCTTCGGGTCGGCCGTCCTCGAGTTTGTGGCGGATCGCGCTCTGGACGTCAACGTCGAGCGCATCGGCGTGCCGGATGTGCTCATCCAGCACGAGAAGCAGCCGGCGCAGCGCGCGAGTTTCGGACTGTCGGGTGAGAGTATTGCGGCGCGGGTGCGCAGTCTCGTTGCCGCCGCCCCAGCCATCCGATAACGCGCCGGGAGCGGGTAGGGAACGCACGCTGCCCGAATCCCGCTTCGGTTCGCAGGCGTATACGGCGCCGTTTCGGCGCAATTCCGTTAGGGAGTACAGAGTTTCATCGTGATAGCGCTCTTCGGGTCCACGCTTCTCGCAGCCGCGACTGCAGCCGGTCCCTTGGCCTCTCCGCTTGGCGCGCACGCTGGGACAGTCGGAAAAGCCATACCGAATGCGACTGCGACCTTAAATCCCGACGTCTTGCGCCAGCTCCAAGCGTTCCAGTTCGCGCACAAATCGGGGCTCGCCGCAAACGCTCCCTGGCTCACGCATACGTTCGCCGGGCTCTTCATCACCATGGCTGTCTCCCTCATCGTGCTGCTCGCGGTCCAAACGACAAAGCAAGAGGGGCTCTCGGGCACGATCGGCGGACGGGTGGAATCGGCCTACCGGCCGCGACTTGGTTTCGATCAGCAACTCGCACGGCTCACGAGTTACGTCGCGCTCTCGATGGTCTTTTTCGCCGTCATCCTCAGCATCACCGGAATTTAGGACTTGGCGCTGCTCGAGGTCACCAACCTTCAAGTCGGTTTCAAGACGGACGACGGTTTCGTAAGCGCGGTCAACGGCCTCTCGTATTCGATCGATAGCGGCTCGACGCTCGGCATCGTCGGCGAATCTGGGTCGGGTAAGTCGGTGAACGCCCTCTCGATCATGCGTCTCATACCGATGCCGCCGGGGCGGATCGACGGCGGATCGGTCACGCTGCGCGGAAAAAATCTATTACAAAAAACCGAGTCTGAAATGCGCAAGATCCGCGGCAAAGACATCGCGATGATCTTTCAGGATCCGATGACCTCACTCAACCCGGTGCTGACCGTCGGCGATCAAATCTCCGAAGCCGTCGCGCTCCATCTGCGGCTCAATAAGAAAGACGCGTTCACCAAAACCGTCGACATGTTGCGTCTGGTACGCATCCCGTTGCCGGAAAAGCGCGTGCGCGAGTACCCGCATCAACTTTCCGGCGGGATGCGGCAACGGGTGATGATCGCAATGGCCCTCTCGTGCGACCCCGACGTCCTTATCGCAGACGAACCCACGACCGCCCTCGACGTGACGATTCAAGCGCAGATCATCGATTTGATGAACGAGATGCAAGCGCGTCTGGGTTCGGCCATCATCATGATCACGCACGATCTCGGGGTGGTCGCGGAAACGTGCAAGAACGTTCTGGTGATGTACGCGGGCAACATGATCGAATACGGCACCGCGGAGCAGATCTTCGGGACGCCGAAACATCCCTACACGATGGGATTGCTCGCGTCGCTCCCGCGGCTGGACGACCGGGAGCATGGGCGGCTCGTGCCGATCGAAGGTCAACCCCCGAATCTGCTGCGTATACCGCCGGGCTGCTCGTTCGCGCCGCGCTGCAAGTATCGCATGCCGATCTGCGAGCGGCCCGTGCCGCTGTACGATTTCGGCGCCGGCCACGTCGCGCGCTGTTTCCTCTACGATGAAAAGAGCGCGGCCGAACGCACGCTTGCGGTCACCTCCGCGCCCGAGTTGCCTGGGACGGCGGCGGGCGCGCAGATGCCGCCTGCCGTAACGCCGGTGGTGACACCGGTGGCGTCGCCATGAACGGATCGAGGTCGCCCGATCTGCTCGAAGTCCGCGACCTATACAAGTATTTTCCGATCCATGCGGGCGTTTTCTCCCGTCACATCGGCGACGTGAGAGCCGTCGATGGCATCGATTTCACGATCCGCAGTGGCGAGACGCTCGGGCTCGTCGGCGAGTCGGGGTCGGGCAAAACGACGGCGGGGCGAGTCGTGCTCAAACTCTTGCCGGCGACCAAGGGCGAGGTGATCTTCGAGGGCCGCAACGTCGGAGAACTCGGCCGCGAAGAAATCCGCAAGCTCCGTAAGGAGATGCAGATCATCTTTCAGGATCCGTACGCGTCGCTCAATCCGCGCATGACCGTCGGCGATATTATTTCAGAACCGCTCCAGATCCACAACCTCGCGAAAGGGCGTGAGGCCGATACGCGCGTGCAGGAGCTGCTGCGTTTGGTCGGGCTGCAGCCCTATCACGCGAATCGCTATCCGCATGAATTTTCGGGGGGGCAGCGTCAGCGGATCGGAATCGCGCGGGCGCTTGCGGTGAGTCCGAAATTCATCGTGGCGGACGAACCCGTCTCAGCGCTCGACGTATCCATCCAAGCGCAGGTCATCAATCTGCTCCAGGATTTGCAGCAGCAATTCGGGCTGACGTATCTCTTCATCGCGCACGATCTCTCCGTCGTGCGGCACATTTCGACGCGCGTGGCGGTCATGTACGTCGGCAAGATCGTCGAAATCGCCGATCGGGACGACCTGTACGAGAATCCACTGCACCCGTACACGCAAGCGCTGCTCTCGGCCATCCCGATTCCCGACCCCGGCGTCGAAAGCCGGCGCAAGCGCATCCTGATACCGGGCGATATTCCGTCGCCCGTCAATCCGCCGTCGGGTTGCCGTTTTCACACGCGTTGTCCCATCGCGTACGATCGATGTTCCGTGGAAGTGCCGCCGCTGCGGTCCTACGGCACGGGTCATGTCGCGGCATGCCATTGGGTCGAAGAACACAACGGCAACGCCCCGGATCTCACCGCCGGCCCCGCCATCGTCGCGTAGCCGGAGCGGGCATGGCGGGCGTAACAGGGACGCGCCGGCGTCGCATCGCCCGCACATAAAAAGAGCGACCGCCCGAGACGATCGCTCTTCTTGTATGCAGCCGGTCGACTATGCTTTCTTGCGCCGCGTCGCGGTCTTCTTGCGTCCAGTGCTCTTTTTCGCCGCGGTTTTCTTACGGCCCGGACCCGCTTTTTTTCGCCCCGGCGTCTTTTTTGCGGCGGCCTTTTTACGGCCGCCAGCCTTCTTTGCGCTCGTCTTTTTGCGTCCGCCGGTCTTCTTCGCGCCGGATTTCTTGGCGGTCGTCTTTTTTGCAGCCGTCTTTTTAGCGCTGGTCTTTTTGCGTCCGGGGGTCGCCTTGCGCGCGCCGGTGGTCTTCTTGGCGGCTGCCTTCTTGCGCGTGCCGGTGGCGGCTTTCTTGCGCGTAGCCTTACGACGCGGCTTCGAGGCGGAAGCCTCTTCGGTCGATTCCTCGCCGTGCTCCATCATGTCGTTGTCCAACTGATCCTCCTCGTCCGCTGCAGCGGAACGATCGATGCGTGGAACGTTAACGGTTTTATATGTCAACGTCTTTGGAAGCATCTTATACTGCGTGCGTGATTATTGCAAGATTTCTTTGCCTGCATCGGAGGTCCGCGTGCCGCGGTGAGCTCTTCGCAAACGACGCGGGACCGATCCGATTACGTTGCAAAGCCTTTCTACGTAAGAAAATAATGTTGCCGCTGCGCGCTGGTTTGGTGCCCATCGCGGGCGCCGAATGGTGACGACGTCACGCGCCTGCACCCACGCTCGGCGTAGCGGGCGTGGCGCTCCTCGCGTGCGCGCGCGCGTGCGATCGCTCGCCGCAGACCGGGAGTTTCTTTGCCCGGGGCTTGACGGCGGCGCTATACTAAGGGCGTTTTCGCAAGGCCGGTCCGAGGAATCAACAGGAAGAGGAACGTTTGAAGAAGCCGCTGATCATCGTCGAATCGCCGACGAAGGCGCGCACCATAAAGAAGTTTTTGCCGCCACGCTACGTGGTCAAGGCTTCGGTCGGCCACGTGCGCGACTTGCCGAAGAGTACGCTCGGCGTCGATGTCGAGCACGGTTTCGAGCCCCGCTATCTCACTATTAAAGGTAAGGGCGACGTCATCAAGGAGCTACGGGCCGCCGTCAAATCTGCAACCGACGTGTTCCTCGCGACCGACCCCGATCGCGAAGGCGAGGCGATTGCGTGGCATCTTGCGGAGCTCCTGCGGCTGCCCAACCCCAAGCGTATCGAGCTGCACGAGATCACCAAAGAAGCAGCCCTGCGGGCGATCGAAGACGCGCACGAAATCGACATGCCGCGCGTCAACGCACAGCAGGCCCGCCGCATTCTCGACCGCCTGGTGGGCTATAAGATCTCGCCGCTGCTCTGGGCGAAGGTGCGTGGCGGTCTCTCCGCCGGACGCGTGCAATCGGTCGCCGTGAAGCTCATCGTCGATCGCGAACGCGTGATCCTCGCCTTCATGCCACGCGAATATTGGACGATCGGGGCGATCTTCAAAGAACTCGCCAGTGCGCGGACCTTCCCCGCGGAACTCTCTGAAATCGACGGCGAGAAAGCCGAGGTCACCAACGGTGGCCGCGCGGATCAAATCGTGGCCGACCTGCTCGACGCACGCTACGCCGTCGGCAGTGTGAAACAACGCGAGACCCGCCGGACTCCTGCGGCGCCGTTCACGACCTCGACGATCCAGCAGGAAGCGTCGCGAAAGTTGAAATTCCGCGTCCGCAAGACGATGCAGACCGCGCAGGCGCTCTACGAGGGCGTGGATCTCGGTGCCGAAGGAACCCAAGGTCTGATCACCTACATGCGTACGGACTCCACGCGGGTTTCGGATAGCGCGCGCGAGGCGGCGCGGGCCTTCATCGACGCAACGTACGGCCCGCACTTTCACGGTGGCGGCAAGGCATTCAAACCCAAAGAAGGTGCCCAAGACGCGCATGAAGCGATCCGGCCGACCTCCGTAACACGCACGCCCGCCTCGCTTGCGAAGGTGCTCAAACGCGACGAATTGCGCCTCTATCAACTCGTTTGGGAACGTTTCGTCGCATCGCAAATGGCGGCGGCGGTCTACGATCAAACCTCCGTCGATATCGCGGTGGAACCGCTGCGGGGGAATGCAAAATACAAGTTTCGTGCGACGGGCAGCGTGCTCAAATTTGCCGGTTACACCGCCGTTTACGAAGAAGGCAAAGACGACGAAACGCCGGCTGCGGCCGTCGACGGTGCGAAAACAAAGAGCCGCATCCTGTTGCCGCCACTTAGCGAGGGAGACGCGCTCGAGAAGCAGTCGATCGATTCGAAGCAGCACTTCACCGAACCGCCGCCGCGCTTCACCGAAGCAACGCTCGTGAAGGCGTTGGAAGAAAACGGCATCGGGCGTCCCTCGACGTACAGTTCGATCGTCGAGACCATTCAAGCACGGCAATACGTCGAGCAACGCGAACGGCGTTTCTATCCGACGGAGATCGGCAGCCAAGTCAACGACCTGCTGGCCGAACACTTCAAGGACATCATGGACTTGCAGTACACGGCCAAAATGGAGAGCGAACTCGACCAAGTCGAGGAAAACGGTCTCGATTGGCGCGTCGTTCTGGGGCAGTTCTACACGCCGTTCCTGCACGATCTCGACGAGGCGGAGAAGAAACTTCCCAAGGTCGAGCTCAAGGACGAACCAACGGACGAGATCTGCGTGAACTGCGGCAAGCCGATGGTCATCAAGACCGGGCGTTTCGGGCGTTTTATCTCGTGCACGGGCTATCCCGAATGCAAGACGACGAAGCCCATCCTCAAAGATACGGGCGCGCTCTGTCCCAAGGACGGTGGCATGGTAGTCGAGCGTAAATCGAAGCGCGGCCGCACCTTCTACGGTTGCGCGAACTACCCGGCGTGCGATTTCGTCTCGTGGGATCGCGTCATTGCGGAGCCGTGCCCAGTCTGCGGTTCCTATGTCGTCGCAAAATCGCAACGGGGCGCGATCAACTTCTTGTGTTCGAAAGACAAAGAACACGATACGAGCGCGATTCGCCTTGCAGCCGAAGGCGCGGAAGCCGCCGATGCGAGCGAAACATCCGATGCGAACGAGCGTGAGACCGAACCGCTCGAGGTATGACCCGCTTTGAGTAACCGGTTGCGCGTGATCGGCGCGGGTTTGGCGGGATGCGAGGCCGCGTGGCAGGCGGCCGAGCGCGGCGTCGATGTCGAACTGTACGAGATGCGACCCCATGTCCGCGGCCCCGCACATAAGACCGACCGTTTCGCGGAACTGGTGTGCAGTAATTCGCTGCGCGGTGCGGCGCTCGAGAACGCGGTCGGCTTGCTCAAAGAAGAACTCGCACGGATGGGTTCGTTAATCGTGACGAGCGCCCGCGAAGCGGCGGTTCCCGCCGGCGGTGCGCTCGCCGTCGATCGTGACCTCTTCGCGCAACGCGTCGAGTCGCGGCTCGCCGCGCATCCCCGCGTGACGATCGTGCGCGAAGAAGTGCGGACGCTCGACCCATCGTTCCCGACGATCGTGGCGTGCGGTCCCCTGCCGTCGGACCCGCTTTCGGCCGCGATCGATGGGCTGCTCGCGTACGTGCCCCTCGAAGGCTCCGCGAAACGCTCGCGCCTGCATTATTACGATGCGGCCTCGCCGATCGTCGCGACCGAATCGCTCGATCTCGCGCAGATGTACGCGAAGTCGCGGTACGACAAGGGCGACGGTTCCGATTATCTCAATATTCCGCTCGATCGGGAGCAGTATGGCACGCTCGTGAACGACCTGCGGATGCTGCCGAAAACCGAGCCGAAGGAGTTCGAAGCCGACGCTGCTGCGGGCAAGATTCCCTATTTCGAAGGCTGTCTGCCGATCGAAGAGATGGCACTGCGCGGCGAGGATACCATGCGTTTCGGACCGCTCAAGCCCGTCGGTTTGCGGCATCCCGTCACGAACGTGACGCCGTACGCCGTCGTGCAGCTACGCAAAGAGAACGTCGCGGGTAGCGCGTACAACCTCGTCGGCTTTCAGACGCGCCTTACGTGGCCGTCGCAGAAGGAAGCGTTCGGCAAATTGCCGGGACTTGCCGGCGCCGAATGGATTCGCCTGGGCGTCATGCATCGCAATTCGTTCATCGATGCGCCGCGCTATCTGGGCCCCGATCTGCGGCTGCGCGGTGGCGGTGCGCTGTGGTTTGCGGGACAGATAACGGGCGCCGAAGGCTACGTGGAGGCGGCCGCATGCGGCCTGCTGGCGGCGACTGCCGCGGCGCGCGTGTTGTACGGATTGCCGGCGGTACCGGTGCCCGCGGATACGGCGCTAGGAGCCGTCGTCGCGCACTTACAGAACGCGCAAACCGAGGATTTCCAACCGGCCAACGTAAGCTGGGCGTACTTTTCGCCGCTCCCGGGAAAACCGATTCGCGATAAACGCGAGCGGCGCGGCATGCTCGCTGCGCGCGCGCTCGAGAAGCTCGATGCGTGGCGCCGGGCGCTCGCGGAATCGAGCAACGTAACCGCGCACGCCGAGTCGGCGTGACGTGCTTGCGCTCGCGGAGTTGCGTGACGCTCTCGCGCTCACGTGATCGCAACCGCGCTCGCTCAGCATGCATGCGGCGCGCGCTCTCCATACGTGCGCCTCGCGCCAAATGCCTTGGCGCTCGGCAGCAGACTCGCCGCAATGGACGGCGCCCGGCACGTGTCGAATGAGGTACGTGCGGAGGACGTATGATTGCCCACATTCCGATCGTGGCGACGGACGCCGACCTCGAAGCGATTTCGGAAGCAAATCCGGGTTGGCAAGTCGAGCGCGAGTCGGACGGCTCGGTCATCATGAGCCCCACCTGTACGTCGGGCGGGGCGCGCTCCGGCGAAGCGTTCGCGCAGGTTCGAGCGTGGTCGCGTGAGGAGGCGCGCGGAGTGGTTTTCGATTCGTCCACCGGCTTCACGATGCCCGACACGGCGGTTCTTTCCCCAGACGTAGCTTGGATCGACCAGACGCGTTGGGACGCGCTTTCGGAAAAACAGCGCGAGACGTACGCACCGATCGTTCCGGATATCGCAATCGAAATCGTAAGTCAAAGCGATTCCGGCGACGCTGCCCGGCGCAAGGCGGTTCGCTATATCGCCTACGGCGTGCGCTACGCCGTCGTGATCGATCCGTATCGGCGTGAGACCTTCGAATACGGGGAGCGTCCCGAAAACCTCATACTCGATCTCGAGACGATCTACGAAATCTGATCGCCGAGCGGTGATCGTGGCGGCGACGCCGGCCGACATCGAAGAGCTGCTCGCGGTCGACGTGTTGCTCGTCACGCGGGAGCGCCAGGACGCAATCGTGCGGGAGAGCGTTGCGAGCGGCGGCTGTTTGATCGCGCGCGCGGGCGATGGGCTCGCGGCCTTCGTAACTTGGGACTTCGGATTCTTCAATCGCCCCTTCGTACGGCTCCTCGTCGTGGGGCGTTCGTACCGCRGGCAGGGGCTGGGCTGCGAACTGCTCCAGGCCGTCGAACGCGCCGCCGCACCAAACGGTGAAATCTTCGTCTCGACCGAACAGATCAATGCGCCGATGCGTGCCCTGCTCGCGTCGCTGCGCTACATCCCGAGCGGGTCAATCGAGAACATCAACGGACCCGGAAATGCGGAACTCGTCTATTACAAACGCTTGGATTCCGCACGCGCGTCATCGATTCCGTCGGCGTAATGGTCCTGTGAAAAATGAGTCCAGCATGCCGTCGATTGGGGTTGCGCAGGCTGCAGTCGTCGTCCCGTACGTCGATGCGGCCCTTGCGCGGCGGCCCGCCCGCGCTTGGGTTCAACACTATGCGCGAACGATATGGGCATGAATCTGCGACCCGTTCGCGGGATAGCAGTCTCCCATGCGCATTCGCTCGACGACTATTCTCGCCGTCCGCCGCGACGGCAAACTCGCGCTGGCCGGCGACGGTCAGGTGACGTTCGACAAGACGATCATGAAACATAGCGCGCACAAAGTGCGCCGGATAGCGGGCGGTGCCGTGCTCGCCGGGTTTGCGGGGAGCGCGGCCGACGGCATCACGCTGCTCGAAAAATTCGAAGGCAAGCTCGGCGAATATAAGAACAACATCGTGCGCGCGTCGATCGAACTCGCCAAAGAGTGGCGCCAAGATCGTGCCTTGCGCCGGCTCGAAGCGTTGCTCGTCGTCGGCACGGCAGAACATCTCTTCGTGCTCAGCGGCACCGGCGACGTGATCGAACCCGACGAAGGCATCGCGGCGATCGGCAGCGGTGGCCCCTACGCACAAGCCGCTGCCATGGCGCTCGTGCGCCACAGCACGCTCGATGCGGAAGCGATCGCGCGCGCCGCGCTGCAGGTCGCCGGCCGCATCGATATCTACACGAACGGCGAAATCGTCTGCGAGGTCGTGTAATGAATGACGACCGCATCGCATTCGTGCGGGCCAACCGCGCACGCTATCTCGGCGAGCTGAGCGACTGGATTGCGTGTCCGTCGGTTTCAGCCGATCCCGCGCGACACCACGAGGTTCGTCGCTCTGCGGAAGTTGCCGTCGCTCGCATGCGGGCCGCGGGCTTGACCGAAGCGACCGTACTCGAGACCGACGGACTGCCGGTTGCTTACGGCTCGTGGCTGCATGCGCCGGGCGCGCCGACTATCTTGATTTACGGGCACCACGACGTGCAACCCGAGGATCCGGTCGCCCTTTGGGAGTCGCCGCCGTTCGCCGGTACCGTGCGAGAC
>JRHI01002000.1_pt1 | contig 15252 bp, 16 predicted proteins | sample 215371 | NCBI WGS metagenome assembly JRHI01 (sample SAMN02929681, study PRJNA255918) | sediment metagenome | biome: cave system; feature: Ice Cave; material: Sediment; isolation source: sediment from deep within a dark volcanic ice cave with no known source of... ...
CCGGGCTGCGCGCCTTCGGCCTGTACCTCATTCAGCCGTTACAGTCCACTTGTGGACTGCAAAGGCCACTACCCACCCGCGGGCAGGGTTATGGGTCCGGCCGCTGCCCAGGCCGGGCTGGCGTCGGAGCGGAACATGCTGAAGGTCTGCTCCCGGCTGTCTCCGTAAACGTCAAAGCCAGGCTCGCTGCTGCGGCTCACGGCCAGGCGAACCTCCTCCCGTGTCGGCAGATTACCCCCGGCGCCCTTCACCGCGGCCGCCACGGCCCTCAACAGCACCCGGGCAGCGAGTTGCGCGGTGGCAGCCAGGTCGGCGGGGGCGGAGTCCGCGGTGTACATGCCGGCAGCCAGCGGGCCCGCATCGCGCAGACAGCTGGCACCGTGACCGCCGGCGGCGACCAGGAAGGGGGTGTCGGCCTCGAAGACATCCTTCATCCGCGCCCGAACGCGGCAGGCGCCGCCCTGCGGGTCGCCGGCGAAGAAGACCGCCTCCGCGGCCGCCGCCCGGGCTGCTGCCAAGAACCCGTCCACCGCCTGGTCCGAGGTGGGGTCAAGGTCGCGACGGGCGGAGATGACGAGGCCCCGGCGGCGGGCGGCCAATTCGAATCCCGCCGCGAGGGACTTTCCATTCGTTTGCGAGTCCGAGGCGACAGCGACCCGGGTCAGGTGGAGGGTCCTCTTGCCGTATTCGGCCAGCGCAGCGCTCTGCCCGTCCTCGCTGGCAACCAAGCGGAAAAAGTCGTTCGGGCCCGCCGGTCGGAGCTCGGCCGCCAGTCCGTCACAGGCGGGCGCTGGCCGGGTAAGACAGGGGTGACTGGCCGCGGGGCTGATCATCACGAGGTGGGCGGCATTGGCCAGTGGGATCTGGCCGGCGGCGATATCGGAGTTGAGTGGCCCGATCATGCCGAGAAGGTGCCGGTCGGCGACCATCTTCCTCATATTTTTTTCTGCCTGGGCGTTGTCCCGGCGCTGGTTCAGCGAGTGGTCGAACATGGCCAGCCGGATCGGCAGCCCCTCGATGCGGCTGTGGAATTCATCGCGGGCCACCTCCCGGACGGCATCGGCGACCGCGGCCCCCTGGCCCGCCTGGGGCCCGGTCAGAGGAACATCGACCGCGATCGCGAGTTCGCTGCCGGCGATCTTGGGCGGGCCCGGGCTGCAGGCGGCTGCGAGAATCACCGCCGCCGCGCCAAGTAGCACCAGCCCCAGGGCGCGCCGGCGTTGGCTCACATGCCCAGGTAGGCCTTTTGAACGTCCTCGGATTCGAGCAGCTCCTTTCCGGTGCCCTCCTTGGCGACGACGCCGGTCTCGAGAACGTAGGCCCGGTTGGCGACGGCGAGTGCCTTTGAGGCGTTCTGCTCCACCAGGAGGACGGGGGTTCCTTCAGCGTTGATCTCCCTGATCACGGCGAAGATCGTGTCCACGAGAATAGGGGCCAGGCCGAGCGAGGGTTCGTCGAGCATGACGATCTTCGGTCGGGCCATGAGCGCTCTGCCCATGGCCAGCATCTGCTGCTCGCCTCCCGACAGGGTTCCCGCGATCTGGGAACGGCGTTCGTCGAGCCTTGGAAACAGCTCGAAAACGTGCTTCATGTCCCTGTCTATGCCGGGCCGGTCCTTTCTGGTGTACGCGCCCATGACCAGGTTGTCCATGACCGACATGCGCGGAAAGAGGCGACGGCCCTCCGGCGACTGGCAGACTCCCAGAGCGACAATCCGCGCGGCGTCGGTGCTGGTGATGTCCTGGCCGTCGAACCGGATGCTTCCCTTGGCTGGGTGCATCAGGCCCGAGATGGTGCGCAGGGTGGTCGTCTTGCCGGCTCCGTTCGAGCCGATGAGGGCGACGATCTCCCCCTTGTCGACCGACAGCGTTACACCGTGCAGCGCCTGCACCCGGCCATAGAAGGCATCGACTCCCTGGAGCTCGAGCAGGGCCATCTCTAAGCCACGCCTTCCATCAGGCCGACTTGCCCAGGTAGGCCTCGATCACCCGGGGGTCGCGGCGAACCTCCTCCGGGGTCCCCTCCGCGATCTTGGTGCCATGGTCAAGAACCACGATTCTGTGTGAGGCGCCCATCACCACCCGCATGTCGTGCTCGATGAGGAAGACGGTGATGCCCGAAGACCTCACCTTCTCGACCAGCTCCATCAACTCCACCTTCTCCTGCGGCGTGAAGCCGGCGGCGGGTTCGTCGAGAAGCAGCAGCTTGGGGCCCGTGGCCAGCGCCCGAGCGATCTCGAGACGGCGCTGCGCGCCGTAGGGAAGGTTGCGGGCATAACTGTTGGCATAGCGTTCGATGCCAACGAATTTGAGCAGCTCCTGGGCGTGCTCGCTGACCGCCTTCTCCTCCCGGCGGGCGAGACGGGTCTTGAAGACCGCGTCCCAGAGCTTGGCCTTCATCCTCGCGTGCTGGCCGAGCCGGACATTGTCGAGAGCGCTCATGTAATCGAAGACGCGAATGTTCTGGAACGTGCGCGCGATGCCCTGATGGGCCACCCGGTGCGGTTTCAGCCCGGTGATGTCCGAACCGTTGAAGGTGACGCGGCCCTCGCTGGGCGGGAACATCCCCGTGATGGTGTTGAAGAGCGTCGTCTTGCCGGCGCCGTTTGGGCCGATGAGCGCAAAGACCTCGCCTTCCCTCACCTCGAAGCTGACATTGTCGACAGCAACCAGGCCCAGGAATCGCTTGGTCACGCCATCGAGCCGCAGGATGGTCTCCCCGGTGCGTTCGGTCATCTCGCCGGCCTCACGTCTGTCCCGCCCGCTGGTCGAAGACCGAATCGTCGGCGGCGCCCTCAGCCTTGAGCTCCTGGGCCCGAACCCGACTCGGCAGGAAGCCCTGCGGACGAAGCAGCATCATCGTCACCAGGATCAAGCCCAGGACCAGGTAGTTGAGCCTGCCCACGAAGTCCTCGATGCCCGGCCAGCCGTTGGCCGGGTTGGCCGGATCGAGGATCGGGCCGAGGCCGACGGCGTCGACGGCCGCGCGGGCATTGTGGGGCAGGTCGGTCAAAAACTTGAACTCCAGGAAGTAGACGGCAAGGGCCCCCACGATCACGCCCGGGATGTTTCCCATCCCGCCCAGCACGACCATCACCAGAACCGTGATGGAGACTGTGAAGTCGAAGTTGTCCGGGCTGACGAGGGAGAGCTTGGCGCCGTAGTAGGCGCCCCCGAACCCGCTGAAGGCGGCGCCGATGGCGAAGGCGAGGAGCTTGATGTTCCGCGTGTTCACACCCATTGCCGCGGCGGCCACCTCATCTTCGCGAACCGCCGCCCAGGCTCGGCCGAGGCGCGAGATCTGCAGGTTGCGGACCAGGATCACGCAGACGATCACGAGGATGACCATGAGCACGTAGTAGGCCGTCGGGTCGGAGCTGCTGAATGAGCAATCCACTCCGCCGAAGTGGACCTTGAAGTCGTCACCTTTGGACCAGGGACCGTCAAGACAGATCGGCAGGGTCGGTTGGTCGATTCCGCCGATCGCATTGATACCCCCGGTCCAGTGACCGGGATCGTTGCGGAAGACGCGGGGCACGATCTCGCCGAAGCCGAGGGTGACGATGGCCAGGTAGTCCCCGCGGAGGCGAAGGGTGGGCGCGCCGAGGACTGCGCCGCAGGCCGCCGCCACGAACATGGCCACGAAGAGCAGGACCCAGAAGGGAAGGTGGACCGCCATGTGGAGCGGGCTGGAGCGCAGCTGGGCCGAGGCGAGGAGCGCAAACGTGTACGCGCCGATCGCGAAGAAGGCGGCGTAGCCGAGATCGAGCAGTCCCGCGAACCCGACCACGACGTTGAGGCCGATCGCCAGCAGGACCCAGACGCCGGCATTGGCGACCAGGCTGGTCAGGACGCTGGTGCCGGTCGCGAAGGAGGCGATCGGGGGAAATGCTATGGCTCCGATGAGGAGGATCCCGTAGACGATCATGTTGGGGTCGCGAGACCACTGTCGAAGCTTGCTGCGCCGCCGCTCGGGGTCGCGCAGCCCGGCGATCATTTCTCGGGCACCCGCATGCCGAGCAGGCCGGTGGGCCGGAAGACGAGCACCATCACCAGGATGGCGAAGATGACCACGTCGGACCAGCTGGGCGAGAAGTACCTCTCGTTGAGCGCTCGGATGATGCCGATCAAGAGACCACCGAGGGCAGCCCCCTCGATGTTGCCGATCCCGCCGAGAACGGCGGCGGTGAAGGCGATCAGGCCGGCTGAGAACCCGAGGTCGAAACGGATCGAGTTGAAGTAGAGCGCGAAGATCACGCCGCCGGCGCCGGCGAGAGCGGCGCCGATGAAGAAGGTGGCGGCGATGGTGCGATTGATGTCGATCCCCATCAGCTGGGCGGCGTCGCGGTCCTGCGCGGTGGCTCGCATCGCCTTGCCGAGCTTGGTCCGGTTGATGAAGAGCGAGAGGAGGACCACGAGAACCACGGCCACGGCGATCACCGTTAGGTCCTTGGCGGAGAAGTCGCCGAGCGGTGTGTCGAAGCGGTTGGTGGGCAGGAGGTTGGGGAAGCGCAGGTTGACGGGGCCCTTCCACAGGTACATGGCTCCCTCGAGGATGAAGGACATCCCGATCGCGGTGATCAGCGGCGCCAGCCGCGGGGCGCTGCGGAGGGGGCGGTAGGCGATGCGCTCGATCGTGATGTTCACGACGCCGCAGATCGCCATCACGCCCGCGGTCACCAGGACCAGGATCGGGATCAGGGCCAATGCGTAGGAGGTCCCCGAGTTGATGCCGAACATGCCCAGCAGCGGAAGCGCTATGAATGCGCCCAGCGTGAACACGTCGCCGTGGGCGAAGTTGATCAGCTCGATGATGCCGTAGACCATCGTGTAGCCGAGGGCGATGAGGGCAAAGATGGCGCCGTCGGTGACGCCGACCAAGAGCGCCGCGAACATCGATCGTGGATCCTGAACACCGAGCACGATCACTCCCCCGACGGCGATCAGCCCGACCAGGGTGAACAGGGCGGTGCCGAGGTCGCCGGCGAGGCTGGCGCGGAGACGCTGGATGGCTGCCACTTCAGCTCCTACACAAAAACGGAGGGGGCCCGATTAAGAGCCCCCTCCAAACTATTGCCGGGTTACTAGGCGCCGAAGTTGAACTGCTTGACCCACTCGAAGCAGAAGTTCGCGTTGGGTTGGCCCGCCTTGCCGCAGGTCAGGTCGCCGGCCTTCACCTTTGCGTCGTCAACCTTCTTCACGGAATAGATCGAGATGATCTTGGCCGACGTGTCGCCCTTGGCGTCGAAGGTGGTGGAACCGAGGACTCCCTTGAAGCCGCTGGTGGCGGCCACGTTGGCGCGCACCGCCTCACGGAAATCGTTGACCTTCTTGGGGTCCTTGCCGGCGTCGAGGGCCTTCTTGATCGCGGCGATCTCGATGCTGGCCGCGTCGAAGGCCGACATGGTGTAGGAACCGTAGGCGTTGGGGTCGGTGAAGGTCTTCTTGAAGTCCACGATCACCGACTTCGCCTCAGGGATCTGGGCCGCTTCGGCGCCGGCCGTGCTGGCCGACACGCCGTCAGCCGACGTGCCCGCGTCGTCGATGCACTGCGAGGTCTCGATTCCGTCCCCACCGAGGTAGGGCCAGCTGGCGATACCCCGGTCGGCCATCTGGCCGCGGGGCTTGCAAGCACCCTGGTCGTCGGTGCCGCCCGAATAGATGGCGGTTGCGCCGAAGGCCTTGAAGCTGTCCAGGATCGACCGCCAGTCGGTGGTCGTCGCCGGGTCGAAGGAAGCGCGCTTGGATTCGCCGCCCTCCTTCTTGAACTGCTCCTCGAATGCGTTGGCGATGCCGATGCCGAAGACGGTCTTCTCATCCATGACACCGATCTTCTTGATGTTCAGGGTCTTGTAGGCGTAGGTCGCCATCGCGGGGCCCTGGAGGTCGTCGGTGGCGACGACCCGGAAGTAGTTGTTCGGCTTGCCGCTGGTCCGCAGGTCCTGCGGGTGGTAGGAGCAGCCGGCGATGTCCTTGGTGAGGCAGGGATTGGTGTTGGAGGGGCTGATCATGGTCAGGCCCGCCTTGTTGGTCACCGGGATCTCCGCCTTTGCCACTGCCGAGTTGAACGGTCCGACCATCGCCGCGACCTTGTCGTTGGCGATCAGCTCCTGGACGTTCTGGACGCCCTTCTCGGCGTTGTACTTGCCGTTGACCGCGTCGTCGTAGTTGGCGATGTCGAGCTTCCAGCCGCTGACGGAGCCGCCGGCCTTCTGAACCGCGAACTTGACGCCGTTGAGGGTTGGGATGCCGGATGACGAGGCGGCGCCCGATTCGGGGAGATCCACCCCGATCAGGATGGTGCCCTTGTCACTGCTTCCGCTGGTTCCGCCGCCACCGCCACCGCAGGCCAGCGCGACGATTCCAAAGGCTGCCACGGTGGCCACCCGACCAAGTCGACTAATACGCATGCTGCTCCTCCTGAAAGCGAAAGTCACCCGAAGCTACCCCCGCAGAAATTGACGGACCCCAAAATCAAAGAAATTGTCTGTCCGAATCTGTGATGGTATAGCCGATGCCAACGCGGGTGTCAATTTGAGCCTCCCGGTATACTCGTTTTCTTGTTCCACCTCGCCTATCCGAGCACGCGCTTGGCGGACCACGCGTCTTGAAGACCGACTTCGACGAGCACCTCAAGCCCAAGGGCCAGTTCGTCGACGAGGCCGTGCAGGCGGCGCTTGCGGGCCGCTGGGAGGAGGCCGCCGACCTCAATCGCACCATGATCGAGCGATTCGGTTCGGAAGAGGAGTCGTGTAACCGCCTGGGCAAGGCGATGACCGAGCTCGGCAAGTTCAACGAGGCCAAGGCGGCCTATGAGGCGACTCTAGGTCTCAATCCCCTCAATGTGATCGCCCAGAAGAACCGCGCCAAGCTCGACGTGCTTGCCCTGTCCAAGGACATCAAGGTGGGCCCCACCCGCGTCGACCTGACTCTCTTCGTCGAGGAGATGGGAAAGACCACCAGCACTCAGCTCGACTCCATCGAGGACCCCAACGTGCACAACAAGGTCGGCTCGGGCGACCTCGCTGAGCTCCGCATCGTTGCCGACACGATCATGGCCGAGACCGTCCGCGGCGTACGCCTCGGGATGGTCGAGCCGCGCCTGGCGCGCCGCCTGATCAAGTTCATCCAGGGTGGTAATCGTTACCTGGCGGCGGTCACCTCGGCTGAGCAGAGCGGTGTCAAGCTGATGATCCGCGAGACCTACCAGGACCCCAAGTTCATCGGCAAGCCGAGTTTTCCGCAGCGCCGCAAGCGCGAGGTTGCCGAGTTCCGGCCCTACGCCAAAGAGAGCCTTCTGCTGACTCGCGACCTGGACACCTTCCGCGGTGACGACGACGACGAGCCCCGCGGCTCCGAGGACATGACCGACGATGGCGACGAGATCGACGGCCTGAGTGTCGTCGAGGACGACGCCGACGACACAGCCGACTTCGCTGAGGAAGCTGAGGCCGAGACGGACGACGACGAGGAAGAGGACGAGTGAGCGCCGTGTCAAAGGAGCCCTTTCACACCCGCTGAAGCGGCCGCTGGTTTTCGCGACCTCCTGCCGGAAGAAGCCGAATCGATGCGGGCCGGACAGGAGGCGATCTTGGCCGAGATGCGACGCTGGGGTTACCGCTTCGTAGTCACTCCCACCCTGGAGTCGGTCGACGTCTTAAGCCAGGGTTTGGATCCCGACGAGCGCCGGCGGCTGTTCAAGTTTGCCGACCGGGATGGATCGCTTCTCGCCGTGGTCGGGGAGAAGACGATCCCCGTCGCCAGGCTGGCCGCGGGCGCGCTCCGGGCCAGCCCGCTGCCCCTGCGCCTGTGCTATGCGGCTTCGGTGCTGTCCAATGACACCGGCCGGTTCGCCAACCGGCGAGAAACCCACCAGGCCGGCGCCGAGCTCATCGGCGCCGCCGGCACCGTGGCGGATGCCGAGGTCGTCGCCCTCGCCGCACGCTGCCTCGACGCGGCGGGCCTGCGCCGTTACCAGGTCGACGTCGGTCACTCCGAGTTCTTCCAGGGCGTGCTGGCGGGCCTTCGCCTTTCCCCCGCGGCCGAGGCCGGCGTTCGGGAGGCGCTCGCCGACCGCGACTTCGTGGCGCTCGAAAAGCTGCTCTCCCAAACGCCGATGCGCAGCGCCGAACAGGAGCTGCTGCTCCGCTTTCCAGCCCTCCGTGGGGGCCGTGAGATCCTCTCCGCGGCGGCCGACCTGGTCGGCAACCGGCGCACCGAGCGGGCGCTGGAGGACCTCGACCGCGTCTATGAGCTTCTCGGCAGCCACGGACTAGCTGACGTCGTCAACCTGGACCTCGGTTCCATCCGCGACTTCGACTACTACACCGGGGTGACCTTCGAGGCCTACGGACCCGACCTCGGCCGGCCGCTCGCCGCCGGCGGCCGCTACGACCGGCTGCTGGAGCGCTTCGGCCGGCCGGCTCCGGCGACCGGATTCGTGGTTCACCTGGACCTCGTCGCCGAGGCCATGGCCCGGTCCGGCCTGCGGCCGGCGCTGCCAAGGCTGGACGCGGCCATCGCCTGGACGGCGCCGGGTTTGACGACCGCCCTCCGGCTGGCCGCCTCGCTCCGCCTGTTCGGCATGCGAGCGGTGGTTGACAGCGAGCCGCGCCGGCTCCCCGGCGCCCGGTCGTGGCGCGACCAGGTCGGCGCCGCGCACCTGGTCCACTGCGGCGCCGGCGCCGCCAACGTGACTTGGACCAACGCCCAGGGTCGCACCCACCGCCTCCCCCCGGAACAGCTGGTGGGACGCCTGGCCGGGGCCCGGCCGTGAGCGTCGCCATCGCTCTCTGTACGGGCGCCCTGCTCGATGGCAGCCTCGATGTCCTCGCCCGGGCCGGGGTGATCCGGGTCGACCGCAAACAGCTCGGCCGGCGCCTGCTTCTGGAGAAGGACGGCGTCCGCATCGTCCTGGTCCGGCCGACAGATGTCGCCGCCTACGTCGATCATGGCGCGGCCGACCTTGGCATCGTCGGCAAGGACCAGCTGTGGGAGAGCCCGGGTGGGCACTACGAGCTGGTCGACCTCGGCTTCGGCGATTGCAAGCTGGTGATGGCGGTCCCCGAGGGTTCCCCCCTGCGAGGCCCGCAGACCTGGCCGGCTGTGCTTCGTGTCGCCACCAAGTACCCGCGGGCCACGGCGGCCTTTTTCGCCTCCGCCGGCCACGCCGTTGAGATAGTGAAGCTGCACGGCTCGGTGGAGCTGGCGCCGCAGGTCGGGCTCGCCGACGCCATCGTGGACCTCACCGCGACCGGCACGACACTGGTCGAGAACCGCCTCCGTGTCGTGGCCGAGATCGCCACTTCGACCGCGCGGCTGATCGCCAACCAGGCCAGCCTCAAGACAAGAGGTGGCGAGGTGCAGACGCTCGTCACGCGCCTGGCCGGGGTTCCCCGGTGACGATCAAGCGGTTCAGCCTGGCCGGCTGGCGGGAGAGCCCGCTCAGCCGCCGCCGCCTCGACCTGCACGCCCTCCAGGAGGAGCAGGGAACGGTTCGTGAGATCTGCGCCGCGGTTCGCTCCGAGGGAGATGCCGCGCTGGCGCGCTATGGACTGAAATTCGACGGTTGGCAGCCGGCCGAGGGCGCGGGGTACCGGGTCCCGCGGAAGGAGATGGAGCTCGCGCTTCGCCATCTCCCCGCCGCCGACCGCGCCGCGCTGGAGTTCGCTGCCGGCCGCATCCGTGAGTTCCACGAGAAGCAGACCTATGAGCCGGTGATCGGCTCCGGCTCGCTCAAGCTTTTGACGCGGCCGGTGCGTCGGGCCGGGATCTACGTTCCCGGGGGCCGGGCAGCGTACCCCTCGACAGTGCTGATGGGGGCCATACCGGCCCGGGTGGCCGGGGTGGCGGAGGTGGTGATCGCCAGCCCACCGAGCCCGAGCGGTGCGCTGGCGCCCGCCATCCTGGCCGCCGCCGCCATCGCCGGCGTTGACGAGGTCTACCGCGTGGGCGGCGCCCAGGCGATTGCCGCGCTTGCTCACGGCACGCGGAGCATCGCCCGGGTCGATGTCGTCGTCGGACCCGGCAATGTCTACGTGATGCTCGCCAAGCGCGAGGTGTTCGGGCTGGTCGGGCTGGACTCCCTCGCCGGACCGACCGAGATCGTCATCGTCGCCGACGCCGCGGCCCGGCCCGACTTCGTGGCCGCCGACCTGGCCTCCCAGCTGGAGCACGATCCCCTCGCCTGGGCGGTGCTGGTGACCGACTCGGCAACCCTTGCCGACAGGGTCCAGGAGGAGTTCACCAGCCTCCTCGCCGGTCTCGAGCGGGCAGCGGTGATCGGCGCCGCCCATTGCTGCATCGTCGAGGTCGCCGACCTTGATGAGGCAATCGAAGTGGTCAATGACTTCGCCCCCGAGCACCTCGAGCTGATGGTCGCGGACCCCCAACTCCTCGCGGCTCGCGTCGAGAATGCGGGAGCCATCTTTCTCGGGCCCTATGCGCCGGTCTCGCTCGGCGACTACGTGGCCGGGCCGAACCACACGCTCCCGACCGCCGGTTCGGCGCGCTTCAGCTCCCCGCTGGGCGTGTACAACTTCCTGAAGAGATCCAGCCTCGCCGACCTCGGCAGCGACGATCTCCAGATGCTGCAGGAGGCGTGCGTCGCGCTGGCCCGGCTCGAAGGGCTCACAGCTCACGCGCACGCAGTGGAGGTGAGGCTTGAGTAAGCGAAAACCGGCGGCCGGCGCAAGAACCGGCCACGTCGAACGAAACTCCAAGGAGACTCGGCTGGTGGCCAAAGTGGCGCTTGACGGCGGGGATCGGATCGAGGTCGCCACGGGCCTTCCCTTCCTCGACCACATGCTCGAGCAGATCGCGCGCTATGGAGCCTTCGACCTCACCCTCGCGGGCGCGGGCGACCTGCATGTCGATCCGCATCACCTGTGCGAAGACGCCGGGATCGTGCTCGGTCAGGCGCTCTCTCGTGCGCTCGGCACGCGGGAGGGCATCACCCGCTTCGCCACCGCCCACGCCCCCCTCGATGAGTCGCTGTGCAGGGTCGTTGTGGACCTCGGCAAGCGGCCCTTCCTCTCTTACAACCTGCCGGTGAAAGGCAAGATCGGGACCCTGGAATCGGAGGTGCTGGAGGAGTTCTGGCGGGCACTGTCAATCCACCTCGGTGCGACCATCCATGTCGACCTCATCCGTGGTCGCAATCGTCACCATATGGCGGAGTCCGCGGCCAAGGCGCTCGGGCTGGCGCTGCGCGAAGCGATGGCGCTGGGCGGCCGTGGCCTTCCCTCTTCGAAGGGGATCCTGGGTTGATCGCGATCGTCGACTACGGGGTCGGCAACCTGCGCTCGGTCGAGCGGGCGCTCGCCCACGCCGGCGCTCAGCCGCGGGTAACCTCCGACAAGGAGGATCTGCAGCGCGCCAACGGCCTGGTCCTCCCCGGAGTCGGGGCCTTCGCGCCGGCCTACCGGCAGCTCGAGAACGGCAACCTCGGCCGCGAGGTCGTCGAGCTGGCGCGCAAGGGCAAGCCGCTGCTCGGCATCTGCCTCGGTTACCAGCTTCTCTTCGAGGAATCGTCCGAGCATGGCCGCCATGAGGGGCTCGGCCTACTCCGGGGCAAGGTCGGCCGGATCGAGAACAGCGCCCGCCTGCCGGTGATCGGCTGGTGCCGCGTTAAGCAGATCGACTTCTCACCACTCTGGACGGGAATCGCCGACGACTCCTACTTCTACTTCGTCCATTCCTACACGCCCCTCAGCGGAGAGGGAGCCTGCGGCAGCACCGCGACCGCACCGCTCGCGGCGGCGGCTCGTCTCAATGTCATGGGCACCCAGTTCCACCCCGAGAAGAGCGGTCCCGACGGGCTTCGCGTCTATGCCAATTTCCTGGACGTGTGCGGTGCCGGCTAAGCGCATCATCCCCTGCCTCGACGTCGACCACGGCCGCGTGGTCAAGGGCGTGCGATTTATCGAGCTGCGCGACGCCGGTGATCCGGCGGAGCTCGCCGCCGCCTACGACAGGGCGGGGGCCGACGAGCTGGTCTTCCTCGACATCACGGCGTCCTCGGACTCCCGGGGCATCCTCCTTGACGCGGTGGCCCGCACGGCCGATGAGGTCTTCATCCCGCTCACGGTCGGGGGCGGCATCCGGACGGTCGAGGACATGCAGGAGCTGCTCGCCCACGGCGCCGATAAGGTGTCGGTCAACAGCGCGGCGATCAGCGACCCCGAGCTGATCACGCGGGGATCCGAGCTCTTCGGCGCCCAGTGCATCGTTGTCGCGATCGACGCCCGCCGGCGCGCCGATGGGCCAGGTTGGGAGGTGTTCTCCCACGGGGGGAGGCGGGCGACCGGCCTCGACGCTGTGGAGTGGGCGGCCGAGGTCGAGCGTCTTGGCGCTGGCGAGATCCTCCTCACGTCGATGGACAGGGACGGCACCCGCGATGGTTATGAGCTGGCCCTGACGGCGGCGGTGAGCTCGGCGGTCCGGTTGCCGGTGATCGCCTCCGGGGGAGCCGGCTCAGCGGCGGACATGTACCGGGCCCTCACCGAGGGTGGGGCGGAGGCGGCACTGGCGGCGAGCATCTTTCACTTCGGCGAGCTCAGCATCGCCGACGTCAAACGCGACCTCGCCGGTCTGGGCCTGGAGGTTCGCCAATGACGCCCGCGGTACCCGACTTCTCGGCCGGACTGATCCCCGCCGTGGTTCAGGACAGCGTGACGGGCCGGGTGCTGATGGTTGCCTATATGGACGCGGAGGCCTGGGCCCGAACGAAGGAAACCGGCCACGCCTGGTTCCATTCTCGCCGCCGCGGCCTCTGGGAGAAGGGCGCCACCTCTGGCCACCGCATGGAGGTTATCGAGCGCTGGCTCGACTGCGACTCCGACACCATCCTGCTCCGGGTCCGGCCCCACGGTCCGGCCTGCCACACGGGCGCGGAGAGCTGCTTTTTCACACCGGCCTGACCGCAGCCAGGGTACCGGAAGCCGGAACGGAGGCGCATATTTATGCGTCCACCCTGTATATTCCGGGGAGGATGGGCCAAAAGGTGAGAGTAGCGGTGGCGGGCGCCAACGGGTATGCGGGCATGACCCTCGTGCATCTCCTGAGCCGGCACCCCGAGGTCCAGCTGGCGCAGCTCGCCTCTCGCTCGTACGCGGGTCGCGCCTTCGCCGAGGTTTTCCCCCTCCTGGATCTCGAGGGGGCCTTCATCGCGGAGCCGGCTGCCGGGGAGGTGGACGTCGTCTTCTCCTGCCTGCCCCACAACGTGGCTGCCACCAAGGCGGCGTCCTGGCTCGACGCGGGAGCCCGGATCATCGACATGAGTGCCGACTTTCGCCTCCATGACGCGGCCCAATACCCGAGGTGGTACAGCCAGGATCATCCATCTCCGGAACTCCTGAAAAAGGCGGTCCTCGGTCTGCCGGAGCTGCACGCCGCGGAGCTGCCGGGAGCCGAGCTGGTGGCCGTTCCGGGTTGCTACAGCACTGCCTCGATCCTCGCGCTGGCGCCGGCCGTGGCGGCCGGGCTGGTCGGGTCCGACGTCGTCGTCGACGCCAAATCGGGAGTCAGCGGCGCCGGCCGCTCGCCAGGCATGGGCGTCCACTTTTCGGAGGTCAATGAATCCCTCGGCGCCTACGCGATCGCCGGCCACCGCCACCTGCCCGAGCTGGTGCAGGAGTTGGGGGTGGTCGGGGGCCCTGCGGGGCCACCTCGCGTCACCTTCGTGCCCCACCTGGTACCGATGACCCGAGGGATTCTCGCCACCTGCTATTTCGACCGGGTCGGTTCCGCCGCCGAGCTGGAGGAGGCCTACCGCGAGTTCTATTCTGGTCACCCCTTCACGCGCGTCGTCGCCCAGAGCCCAACGACCAAGCTCGCCAGTCACACCAACCTCTGCCTGGTCAACGTCGCCTCGCAGGGGGAGAAAGCGGTGATCACGAGCGCGATCGACAACCTGGTCAAGGGCGCCTCGGGCCAGGGAGTCGAATCCTTCAACATCGCCTTCGAATTCGATCGCCGGCTGGGATTGGAGGGCCAGATCCAATGGCCGTGACCCACCCCCGCGGCTGGCGGGCAGGCACCGCCGCGTGCGGAATCAAGGCTTTCACGGCCGGGGCGAGCGCCATCCCGGGGAACCAGAAGGACGACCTGGCCGTGGTCTACAGCGAAAGGCCCTGCGACGCCGGGGGCGTGTTCACGACCAACCGGGTCAAGTCCGCCACGATCGTCATCGACCAGCTGCACCTGCGCCAGAATCGCGTCCAGGCCGTGGTGATCAACTCCGGCAACGCGAATGCCTGCACCGGCGCCCAGGGCTACAAGGACGCTCTCCAGATGGCCAAGCTGACCGCTGACCGCCTTGACCTCGATCTCCCGCAGGTGATCGTCAGCTCCACCGGAGTGATCGGCCGCCCGCTGCCCATGGACACGGTGAAGGTGGGCATCACCGCCGCCTGCCTGGACATGAGGGTGGAGAACGGGCCGGGCGCGGCGCGCGCCATCATGACCACCGACACAGTGCCCAAGGTCGCCGTCGCCGACGTCGAGATCGGCGGCACCGAGGTCCGCATCGGCGGCATGTGCAAAGGATCCGGAATGATCCACCCGAACATGGCGACGATGCTCGCCTACGTCACGACCGACGCCGCCGTCGAGGCTGGGCTGATCGCTGAGATGGTGAAGCGGATCGCCGACGCCAGCTTCAACCAGGTGACGGTCGACGGGGACAGCAGCACGAACGACAGCTTCCTGATTCTCGCCAATGGTGCCGCCGGCAACCCGGTGATCACCGGCGGCAGTCCACAAGCTGCCCTTCTCGAGGCTGGGTTGCTGGTCGTCGCGCGAGACCTGGCGCGCCAGATCGCGAGGGACGGCGAGGGAGCCACGCGCCTGATCACCGTCCGGGTGAGCGGCGCCGCGTCCGCGGACGACGCCCGGCTGGCCGCGCGGACGGTGGCCTCCTCCTCGCTGGTGAAGTCCGCGATCCACGGCGGCGATCCGAACTGGGGCCGCATCGTATGCGCGCTCGGTTATGCCGGAGCCGAGCTCGCCATCGATCGCCTGGATCTCAGCATCGCCGGCCTGACGGTCTTCGCCCGAGGCGCGGGCCAGCCGGTCGACCTGGGCGCGGTCCGCGCCGCCTTCGAGCAGCCGGAGATCGAGATCCACGCCGAGCTCGGTCTGGGTGAGGGAGCCGCGGAGGCCTGGGGCTGTGACCTTTCGGAGGAGTACGTCCGCATCAACGCGGACTACACGACCTAGTGGACTGTAACGGTCAAATGAGGTCCATCCGCCG
>JRHI01002001.1_pt1 | contig 15244 bp, 10 predicted proteins | sample 215371 | NCBI WGS metagenome assembly JRHI01 (sample SAMN02929681, study PRJNA255918) | sediment metagenome | biome: cave system; feature: Ice Cave; material: Sediment; isolation source: sediment from deep within a dark volcanic ice cave with no known source of... ...
GAGAAGTGTTGCTTGACAACGCCTTTTCTCTTATCGAGGGACACCCTCCGTCTTTTTGTGAATTGTAATTTAATGCGCAGGTCTAGTCGTTTGTCCCACTCGATCAGGTCCATGCGGGCGCGCATTTTCGCGTAAACGTGTGGTGTTCGTTGACTTGCGTGCCGCGTGCAACCTAAGATTACGTCGCATGACGGACACTCCATCGCTGATTGGCCAGACTGTCTCGCACTACCGCATCGCGGAAAAACTTGGCGGCGGCGGAATGGGCGTGGTGTACAAGGCAGAGGATATTCGCCTGCGGCGCTTCGTGGCGATGAAGTTCCTGCCGCAGGACGTAGCCCGCGATCCACAGGCCCTGGCGCGTTTTCAACGTGAAGCGCAAGCGGCCTCTGGACTAAATCATCCAAACATCTGCACCATTTACGACATTGGTGAACAGGACGGCAAAGCGTTCATTGCTATGGAATTTCTGGATGGCACGACGCTGAAGCACCGCATCGACGGAAAGCCGGTCGAGACGGATGTGCTGCTGGCTCTGGCGATTGAGATTGCCGACGCGCTGGATGCCGCGCACTCCGAGGGCATCATTCATCGCGACATCAAGCCTGCCAATATTTTTGTGACCAAGCGGGGGCACGCAAAAATTCTGGACTTCGGCTTGGCGAAACTCACGTTCACCGGCGATCGCGCAGCAGGGACGGCGACGATTGCGGACGGCATGACCGAAGGTGTGAGTGCAGAGCATTTGACCAGCCCGGGATCCACTTTAGGCACCGTAGCCTACATGTCGCCGGAGCAGGTGCGGGCCAAGGAACTGGATACGCGCACGGATCTGTTCTCATTTGGAGTGGTCTTGTACGAGATGGCCACGGGCACGCTGGCGTTTCGCGGAGAAAGCTCGGGAGTAATTTTCAAAGCCATTCTAGATGGGTCTCCGATTTCGGCAGTGCGCTTGAATCCGGATGTACCGGCGAAGCTGGACGACATCATTAACAAGTGTCTGGAGAAAGATCGCAATCTGCGTTATCAACATGCCGCGGATTTGCGTACCGACCTGCAGCGATTGAAGCGCGACACAGACACCGGCCGCTCGCAGGTGTTTCCGGAGATGGCGCAAAGCGAGACTGCCGTCTCTGCGCCAAAGACCTCTGGTAGCGGCGCATCAACGTATTCTGCGACCCCCGCGCCGGGAGCAGCGGCTGCATCGTCAGTAGCATCTTCGTCGGGTATTGCGACGGCTTCCGATTCGCAGATCGCGGTTGGACTTCTGGCACGCCACAAGAAAAAAATTCTTGTGGGCGCCGCCGCTGCGATCGTGGCGCTCGCTGCCTTGGGGTTTGGAGCCTACCGGCTGATGCCGCGCTCCGATGCCGCGATCGATTCGCTGGCCGTTTTGCCGTTTGCCAACGTCACGGCGGATCCGAGCGCGGGATACTTGAGCGATGGGCTGACGGAAAGCTTGATTAGTAGTCTGTCGCAACTGCCCAACATGGTGGTGCGTTCGCGAAGCGCGGTGTATCGCTATAAAGCGCAGGACGTGGACCCGCAAAAAGTTGCAGCGGAATTAAAAGTGGCGGCGGTAGTTACCGGCAGGGTGACACAGCAGGGCGACGTGCTGCTGGTGAGCGCGGAATTGACGGATGGACGCACGAATCGCAATTTGTGGAGCGAGCAGTACAACCGGAAAGTCTCCGATGCGCTGTCGGTACAACGAGAAATTGCCGCGGAAATTTCCGCTCGTTTGCGCGAGCACTTGAGCGGGGAGCAGAAAGCCAAGCTTACCAATAATGGCACTTCCGATCCGGAGGCCTACCAACTGTATCTGAAGGGACGTTTCTACTGGCAGAAACGCACACCGGAAGCGCTGGCGAAGTCGCGCGACTTCTTTACGCAGGCAATCGTAAAAGACCCCAACTACGCAAACGCCTATGTCGGGCTGTCAGATTATTGGGGGGTGGTGGGCGATTACGTATCGATCCCACTTAGTGAAATACTGCCGAACGCGAAGGCGGCGGCAAAGAAAGCACTCGAACTGGACCCGTCCCTGCCGGCAGCGCACGCGGCACTTGGCCAGGCGCATTACATGGCATGGGAATTCGCAGACTGGCAAAAAGAATTTCTGCGAGCGTTTGAGTTGGATCCCAGCTTTGCCAACGCGCATCACTGGTACGGTCTGGAGTCAACGTGGATTGGCCACTACCAAGAGGGCATCAGTCATCTGAAGCGCGCGGTGGAACTGGATCCGCTGAATCTGAAGTACAACAATAATTTGGGGCAAGGTTTGATGAATGCTCGCATGGATGAGCAGGCGATGGAGCAGTTGAAGAAAACAGTCGAGATGGACCCAAACTTTGCCGGCACGCACGCTGACCTCAGCACCTTGTACCGATACCAGGGCCGCTACGATATGTGGCTCGCGGAATGGAAGAAGAATGCCGAGCTAAGCGCCGACCAGGAGGACCTCGCGCTGGAAGAAGACACGGCACGCGTGTTTGCCCACTCGGGTTACAAAGCGGCGGTAGCTCGCGGAATTGAGATACTTAAACAGCGGTCGACAAACGGCTACGTAGACCCGGGGAAGGTCGCATGGGAGTACGGTTTTCTGGGCGACAAGGAGCAGACCTTTCAGTGGCTGGAGAGAGGGTATACAGCTAAATCCGAGTTTGAGACGCAGCTCAGAGTGGACAGGAATTTCGATTTTTTGCGTTCCGATCCGCGGTATGCGGACCTGGAAAAACGCGTGGGGTTGCCGCAATAGTGGAACTTCGCTTATTTCGGTTTTAGTGCGGCGTGAGAATGCATCACGCGCCGCATTGAAAACAAATCACGGCTTTAGCAGAAAGCAAGCCCGGTAGTATTTGGCTGGCTGGCTGGCGCGTACCCACCTGTAGTTTGTTTCCGTCCGCCGATAGAATGGTGTACGTGTCCCCTACTAATCCGGTGTGACGTGCGTTCTGTTCGTTCGGCTGCACGTGCGTGAGATGCCGGTGCAGATCATCGGGAGGAATTGTGGAAGTGGTTTGGGGCGAGGCGCTTGAATTTTTATCCGTTGTGCTCATGGGTTGATGATGTTTCAACGTGGCGATTGGTTACGGGGCGCTTCTGGGGCCAGCAAGTTTGTGGGCTACACACGAATGGGTATGCGGAAAACCGAGCGTCACTTTTCGTTAGGTTCGGGCACCAACAATTTTAATGCTGAGGGCACGATTTTAAATTCCACGGGCAGACGGCCGAGAGGTTCGCCGTCGACTTGCGCATAGATAGGATTATCGTCAATAGGTTCGCAGACCAGAGAATCGGTCTTCGAGAAATGTACGCCCTTCGTTCCACGCAAACGATCCATCCACAAACTGGGCAAATAGCTGAGATAACGCAGGCCGCTTCGCGTGCTCAAGGTCATTACTTCAAACTGGTCCTCGTACAAATCAGCGAGGGTGGTGATTTTGAACGGGCCGCCGTAATGCTTGGTGCGCCCCACGATCACGAGTGAAGAATCGAGCGTCCGCCCGGCAATGGCGACACGAAAATGCGGGAATTTGTAGCGGAAAATCTCGCGGCCGCCTTGCCACCAGTACGCGAGGATACCCAAACGGGCCTTGAGCTCGAGGTCGATGGAATAAACAATCATGCCGTCCGGACCCGCGCCCGCGACGCTGAGGAAATATTTTTGTTTCGCAGGTTCGTGCAAAGGAGTCGCCAAGCCAAGGGCAATGTTCACGACGCTGCCGCGAACCAGTTTGCGGGCGGCACTGGGAATGTGCCAGGGGATAGACAATTCTTTTGCGAAGATGTTGGCGGTGCCAGCGGGGAGAAGAGCCAGGGCGACTCGGTGCTCGATGGAGGGTAGTGCGTTACGTTGCGTGGCGAGACCGTTGATGACTTCGTTTAATGTGCCATCGCCGCCGCAGGCGATGACGAGATGACGACGCTCTACTGTTGCGCGCCGCGCAATTTCCGTGGCATCACCGGGTCCCCTGGTCTCCGCCAACTCCACTTCGATACCGGTGGCAGAAAAGATGGCGCGGGCCTCGTCCAGCATGCGGCGCCGCTTTGCGCCACCGTGTCCGGCATTGGGATTGTGGATGAGGAGGGCGTTTTGCAGGCCATGGGTCCGTCGCTGAGTGTCAGTCACTGGATCATTCTATATGATGGGGAATAATTGGGGCACGCGCTCATCGGCAAAAACGCTGACCTTCTGTCCATCTCGTCTCGCTTCGTTCTTTCGAGTCGTAGACTTGGAGGAAATTAGCTATACGCGCGGAACCGCGAGAAACCTCCATCCAAATGTAATGTTATTGAAATGTGGGTAGCGCACAATCAAGGGGCTCGTGAGGGTTTGTGCAATTTTTTAAGCACCGTGTGAACAGGAGATGCTTATTCCCGTGAATTCTTACTGCCGATGCTCCCTGCTATTAGTCTTGGCAAGCCTAGGAAATGTTTACCCAGTTTCGGCCAAGTTCCGCATGAACATAAAACGCAACACGTTATTTTCGTGATGACGGATGGTTTACGCTGGCAGGAAGTGTTCGACGGCGCCGACTTGCCGATCATGAACAAGAAAAACGGCAATGTTGCCGATGAGGCAGGCCTCAAGAAAGCATACTGGAGCGAAACGCCGGAAGCGCGCCGCGAGGCGCTCATGCCGTTCCTCTGGAACGTTGTGGCCAAAGAGGGTCAAATTTTTGGTAATCGGGAAAAAGGTTCGGATGCGTATGTAACGAACGGATTGTTTTTTTCCTATCCGGGATATAGCGAAACTTTGTGCGGGTTCGCCGATCCGCGAATCAACAGCAACGACAAGAAACCCAATCCCAACGTAACGGTGCTTGAGTGGCTTAGGAATCAACCATCCTTCGATGGGGAGGTCGCCGCGTTTGGGGCCTGGGACGTGATTGCGTCGGTGTTCAATCCGGAGCGCTCGAAGCTGACAGTCAACGCCGGCTGGGACCCATTTACCGAAATTGCTGCCACTCCACAGCTTGAACTTGTAAATCACTTAAAAGGGGAAACTCCGCGTGTGTGGGCCGATGAACCTTTCGACGCGATTCCTTTTTACACGGCGAAGGAGTATCTGAAGGAAAAAAAACCACGCATCTTATATCTATCGCTGGGAGAAACCGACGACTGGGCTCACGGTGGAAGATACACAGAGTATCTGGACGCGGCACACCGCGTTGATGCGTACCTGAGAGATTTGTGGGACCTGGTGCAATCCATGCCGGAGTATCACGACAACACCACGCTGATTTTTTCTCCAGACCACGGGAGAGGAAAAGCGCCGCATAAGTGGAAGGATCACGGCCAAAAAATCCCGGGTTCGAAATATATCTGGATGGCGTTTCTGGGCCCCGACACGCCTGCTCTCGGTGAGCGAACGAAAATCCCAGCGGTTACGCAAAGCCAAATCGCCGCTACCCTTGCCGGTTTTTTGGGTGAGGACTATGCGGCCGCCATACAGCAGGCCGGCAAGCCCATTTCCGACGTACATCCTCACTGATTTTCATTCAGCTGCAAAGTTCTTGGAATATAAGGCCGCGCACGCCAATTCACAAGCGCCTTATCCGATATTCACACCAGCGTCAACTTCTCCTGTTCTACTGCGCCCTCGTGACTTCGGGAAGACCGTCCAATTGAGACTTCCCTTGTCTGCCAACAAATCAGCCGGACATGATCGCGTCCTGGCGTAAGGGTCCCGATTCAACTCTGCTCTTTGGAGAAGACAGACATACAAGAGAGGTGTGTGCTTACATGAGACGTCAAATTTTTGCGTTGGGGCTGTTTGTTGTTTGCTGTTTCACGCTGACCGCGGTTCAGTTAAACGCGCAATCCACCCAGGGGACAATTCTGGGGGCTATTCGAGATCCCAGCAGCAGCGTGGTTTCTTCCGCTGCGATCAAGATCATCAGCATGGAAGAAGGAGCATCCCGCGACATTATGTCAAACGAATCGGGAGATTATCTGGCCCCCGATTTGAAGCCGGGGCATTACCGGATTGAAGTTCAGAAGGACGGATTCAAACTTGAAGTCCGCAACAATGTTGAGCTGCTGGCCCGCCAGGAACACCGCGAAGATTTTGTTTTGAGCGTGGGGACTGCCTCGGAAACGGTGGAAGTGAGTGACACCGCGGCGCGCATTAACGTGGAAACTCCAGCTATCACCGCAAGTTTTGACTCTGCCGACGTTTTGGAACTGCCGGCCAATTATCGCGCCAGTGGCAGCACCAGTCCTCTGACGCTGGTGCAGAGCCTTCCGGGAGTCCAGCCGGACAGCGACGGAAAATATTCGATTCAAGGTGGCCTGCCATTCATGTCGGAAACGTCGGTGGACGGCATCAGCACGCAGAATGTGGGAAGCAATAATCCTTTGTCCGATGCATGGCCCTCCGCGGAGAGCATTACGGAATTGCGCGTCGACGGGGTCAGCAATAACGCGGAATTTGGGCAGCCAGGTGCGATCACATCCATCTCGAAAAGCGGCACGAACGATTTTCACGGCGGGCTTTTCTGGTATCACCAAAACCGCGCGCTGGATGCGTTGGCCTACGGACAAACTACCAAGCCGAAGAAGATCGGCAACGATTTCGGCGTTACCGGTGGAGGGCCGTTGTGGATTCCCCATCTCTATAACGGCCGAAACCGTACGTTTTTCTTCGGTACGTACGAAGGTTTCCGATTTCCGCGTGGAGCGGCAATACAAAATACCGTCCCAACTGCAGACATGAGAAACGGGGACTTCTCCAATGATCAAGCGCAGACTACGCCTCTCAATAATCCAAATGGAGGCACCTATGGTTACAAACTTCCGAGCGTAAGCCCGATCGCCCAGAAACTGCTGGCGCTATACCCGCTGCCGAATATCGGCGACCCCAACATATTTACCGGCAAGATCAATTACATCGCCAACGAAGACAACAGTTTGAAGTCCAACCAGTTCGATGTGCGCGGCGACCAGTACATCGGAACGAAATGGCAGATATTTGGGCGCTTCAGCTGGAAAAACATCGGCAAGGCCGAGCCTACGATTTTGCTGCTGCCTTCCAGCAAGTTCGTGGATCAGTACCGCATGCTGGTAGCTTCGGCAAGCTACAGCATCAGGCCGAATCTGATTAACGAATTCCGCTTTGGGTTCACGCGCAACACCAACGGCAACACGAATTCGTTCGATGGCAAAACCTTCGCGCAAAATTTGGGCATTAACGGAATCGGGACGAATAATCTCTTCTTCAATGGCGTGACCGAATTGGATTTCAACAGCATCACCTCATTGAACGTCGACCGGCTCAGCAGCATCAACAAGTCCAACGTGTTTCAGTACGAAGACAATCTGAGCTGGATCAAGGGTCGCCACACCCTGAAATTTGGCGCGGATATCCGGCATATCCAGTCGGTAAGTCCGCTGGGCTTCAATGGCGCGGATAACTACGGCACGTTTAGTTTTACGGCTGCGCAGTTTACCGGCAATGATTTTGCCGATTTCCTGCTCGGTATTCCTAACACTTCTTTTTACGATACGGTTCGGCAAGATAACGATGGGAAGTCCACTTACTATAACTTTTACGGACAGGATACGTTCCAATTCAGTTCGCGTCTGACGCTCTCGTTGGGACTTCGCTATGAATATCATCCTGGTTATCAGGATGCGTTTGGAGACATCGGAAACTTTGATCCTACCGTGCGCGGTTCCGGACGCGTCATTTATCCGGACGGAGCGGCCGCGTTATTGAACCCGGGCTACCTTGCCAACTTTGATGCGTGTCCGACTCTTGGTTCCACGCAGGGACCCAGCGTGAACGGCGTGCCGTGCACACCCGTTTTGTCCGCAAGCCAGGCGGGATTGCCAAATTCCCTCAGGACCGCCGACAAACGCCGCTTCATGCCGCGGCTCGGAGTGGCGTACCGTCCTTTCAACAACGATCGCACCGCGTTCCGCGCAGGAGTAGGGATGTACAACATCACTACGCTGGGCTCGATCTTCTACGCCCTCACCGGAACGGTGCAGGCAGGCACGCAAACGTTCATCAACCAGAACACACCCAATGGGCCACTTTACCAGTGGCCTGCGTATACCGCCGGCGGCAGCGGTTACGGTGCTCCGCAATACGGCACCGATTATTTCGGAACCGCGAACGACATTCATTTTCACGATCCGCTGGCGTACCAGTGGAATGTTTCTGTGGATCACGAGGTCGCAAAAGGAATTGGGTTGCGCGCTTCGTATATCGGAATGCGCACGAATCACCTGGTGTGGGCGCCGAGCTACAACGACATGAGCTATTCGTCCACAACCCCGGCTACGGATGCAACCCGGCTCGTGACGGACCGGCCATTTCCGAACTGGGGCATTCTTAATAACCGTGCGAGCAGCGCGAATTCCTCCTACAACGCGTTTCAATTCGAAGCTAACCGGCGTTTTCGCAACGGGCTTTCCTTCGACTCAACGTATACGTTCGCCAAAAACATGGCGGACAACCAAGCCCACCAGGAAAGTTTTGCGGACGAGAACGGCGGTTCACGTGCCACCTATTTCCGGGATCGTCGCATCGACTACGGCGAAGTGTACGGCACGCGCCGGCAACGTTGGATTACCACGGCGCTCTATGACCTGCCTTTTGGCCATGGCCGCAATTTTGGCAAGGATTGGAACGGTGCTCTGAATGCGATCGCCGGCGGCTGGCGGCTTTCTAACATTTTCCTGCTGCAAAGCGGAGCATTCGTAACTCCGTATTTCAACGGTGGAGATCCGTCGGGCACTGGCTCAGGGAATATCGATGGCCGATCACAATATCCAGATCAGGTAGGCAATCCGGTGCCCTCGAATCAGAACGCCAATCAGTGGATCAGTTCTTCTGCGTATGTGTGCCCGGGATTAGTGGGATGGACGCCCGGTAGTCCATGCAGCATCGGCACAGGAACCGGCGCGTTGGCTCCCATCGGCCGATTTGGAAACTCGCGGCCCGGTTCGGTTATCGGGCCCAGAGTCGTCAATCTTTCTACCGGCCTTTCGAAGGAGTTTGCATTCACCGAACGCCTGCGGCTCAAGGCTGGTGCAAGCTTTACGAACGTGCTCAATCATCCAAATCTCGCAGACGACTCCGGCCACTTTAACCTGGACATCGCCAGCGCCGGATTCGGACAAATATCCGCGGCGCGTGGCTCCGACTTCGGCGGAAGCCGCACCGGGCAGGTTTTCATGCGCTTAGAGTTTTGACCGGCTGGCCTGGCCTGATCAACAGAGAAGAGTGCTGAGGTAGTGGATCGGCACTTCCATTGGACATTCGTGTTGGATGCCGGCAGCATAATTGGAACGCGACAACAGCGGACCTGTGAACGAGTTCTGCAGACGGATCCTGCTGGGGCAGAATGGTTATTACGTAGAATTCAAAGCTACACGAGGCCGAGGGCTGCAAAGCCGGTGATGGAGGCGCAGCCCAGCGCTACACCCAGCACCATGCCGGCGAGAACATCGCTCAGATAATGCATGCCGAGGACGATGCGGGAAATAGCGATACTGGCGGCCGCGAAGAATAGCGCGCCCTCTAGAGACGGATAAAAATAACTTAAGACGATGGCGATCGAAAATGCCGTCATGGTGTGGCCCGAGGGAAAGGAAAATTTGTCCGGAGGCAACACTTTGGACCAGCAGTGCGGAGTTAGCGCGCAGGGACGAGGACGTTGACTTAATAATTTTAACGTTTTGAAGACGAAGATGCCGCCGATTGCCGCCGCGCACGCAGCTCCCGCTGCCGTGAAACGCTTTTCGCCGCCATAAAGAAGTATCAATGCGCCAAGTCCGTACCAGATCCAGCCGTCGCCTAAACGCGTGGCGATGGTCATCCAATAGCGAATCCAGCGCGGTGCGCTCCAGTGGTTGAGCCACTGCATTAAGCGTTGATCGCGGCGGTCGATGTAACCCCATACGGTTCGTGCTATGGGCATAAGGCAAACCTCATTTCCGGACCAGAACGGCACTCACAACTTTTCGCTACATGGAAAGCGCGGTGATACTTACCAGGTGCGCGTTTTCGACATTTAACCAGCCAGATTTCCCTCCGGATTTGCGCCAATTTTCCAGCGAATCGGCCGGCGGTTTTCCTGCGTTTCCAGCAACGCAGACCACTTGCGGCAGAAGCGAAGTTCGTTGAACCAATGGCCCGCGGTAAAAGCGGGAATCAACACGGCAATCGGAATGATGGGAAGGATCCAGGGCTTTTCGCATATCAGCCCGCGAATAATGCGGTAGACGTCGGCGGTTAATTTTGCGTAGCCGCCGTGTGCTCCGTGGATGGAGGCGCAGCCTGCGCGAACTCCAGAGAGAAACTCTTCAACCGTGCGCGCACCCGAAACTTCGGTGAAGGTCAGGCCGGCACCAGCGATGGTGTGGGAGTCACTTCCGGCAATACCAGCTTTACCGAGCCGACGGGCGAGTCGCTCGGTGCTGGCGTTGGCTTCGAACCACATCTGGCCGTTGCGGGTTTCGAATACGGGAATATCGGACGCAAAGCGCTTGAAGTCGTCAGACTGGCGCTCACCGGTGAGTCCAGAGAAAACATGGTTGGCGCTGAAAAATAATTTACTTTCAGCGAGATACATGAGCAAAGAAGCGAAATCATTGCGTCGGCGTTGAATTTCCAGGTGGTCGTGTTCCGTGATGTTGTAAACGCCCATGTGCATCTCGGTTCCACTGGGCAAACGCACGGTCACTTCTTCGCTCAAGAAGAAGTCGGGATGTTTGCGGAGGACCTCCGCTGCATCGATGGAGTCATGATCAGTGATGGTAACAATGGACATACCGCGGCGCTTGAGGCGTCCATAAAGCGCCACAGGGTTGTTGTAGGACTCGCGACAGAAGCGGTTAAGGACGGGAACGTTGAACATTCCTGATTCCAGCGAGTGGACATGAAGGTCGCAGCGCATGGGAACAGTTTTCCAAGAAAGATATCAACAGCCTGTTAAGAGGTGACCAAAACTCGGTGAATGTGCTCATGGAAGTTGTTGAAGATACAACAGGTTTTAGTGTTACCCACAGGGCATGAAGAGAGGGTGCTTTGAGACATGTGGAGTTCGTGCAAAAATGCGCGTATGAAAAAAATTCACATCGTTTTTCACGACGGAGGCGGAGGACATCGCAATGCCGCGACCGCGTTGCAGACCATCGTGGAGCAACAGAACCGGCAGTGGCGGGTGGAGTTGGTGCAGTTTCAGGATTTAACAGACAAACTGGATGTGCTGAGAAAACTCACGGGGATACAGATTCAAGAGCAATACAACGTCATGTTGCGAAATGGCTGGACTCTGGGAAGCGAGCAACTACTGCGAGTATTACAGGCGACGATCAGGTTGTTTCACCGGCAGATGGTGAAGCTGCTCGAGGATTTCTGGCGAGAGAATCCGGCGGACTTACTGATCTCGGTGATACCTCATTTTAACCGTCAACTGGGGGAGAGCTGGTGCACGGTGTATCCCGGGCGGCCATTCGTGACGCTGATCACCGACTTCGCGGACTTTCCGCCGCGTTTCTGGATTGAACGGAACCTGGAGCAATACGTTATCGCGGGAACGCAGCGCGCCGTGGAACAGGCGCAGAACCTGGGTCACGATCAGGCACATATTTTTCGAGTGTCCGGAATGATATTGCGTCCGGACTTTTATACGAATGATGCGAGTGATCCGGCGGAAATAAGACGCGAGATTGGTCTCCGGTCCGATCTTCCAGTAGCAATCGTGTTGTTTGGCGGGCATGGATCCAAAGTGATGTATGAGATCACCGAGCGGCTGGATGCCGCGAAAGTGCCGCTGCAATTGCTTCTGGTTTGTGGACGTAACGAACAGCTGGCGGCGAAATTACGAGCTGCGAAATGGCATATGCCTGTGAAGGTTGTGGGGTTCACGAAGGAAATCCATAAATTAATGCACGCGGCAGACTTTTTGATTGGCAAGCCGGGGCCGGGAAGTATTGCCGAGGCGATGGCGCGAAAGCTACCTGTACTGGTCGAATGCAATTTGTGGACTTTGCCGCAGGAGCGCTATAACGCGGAGTGGGTTGTGGAGAACCGGGTAGGGATAGTGCTGAAAAGTTTTCAACACGTGGTGAATGGCGTGAACCAGATGCTCGAACCAGCAACGCTGGCGGAGTTTCGAGAGAATATAGAAAAGATAGATAACCGCGCCATTTTTGAAGTGCCGCAAATATTGTCCCGCCTGCTTGGCGAGGAAGTGGTTGATGCGGTTCGGTGATCAACGGGCCGCCGAATTTCAGTCGACGATAAAATTACGCAAAATACTACGCAGGGTATTGTTCACAACGTGCATAGAAAAAGGGCTTCCGATTGAGGATCGAAAGCCCATAAGTATGAAGCGCCATTTGTCGCCGGTTCGCATTAGAACCGACGAATTGCCATCACAGAGCGCACTGCAAATCTGCTACTCTTTTTTCTGAGCTTGTTTCTCTTTGTCGGCACGGAAGCCAGCCTTAATGGCTTCGTCCTCGGTCATGTACTTGCCTTCTTTGGTTTTGCCGTACCATTTATCGCCTTCCTTGTGATAAACGCCGGACTTGGTATTCACCCAGACTTTGCCATTTCCAACGCCTGCGGCTTGAGTGGCGGGAGGTGTTGAAGAAGCTTTGCTGGATGATTTCGACGGTGCAGAGGCGGCCGGCGCATCTGGCGCTGAGGTTTTTGTTGAGGTTGAGCTCTTTTTTTCCGCCGCTGCAGCGGGGGCCGAACTTACGGTCACCATAGGGGTAACTTTTTTGATAGTTCTGGCCGGAACGCTTGCCTTGGACAATTCGGAAACAGAAGAATATGGCCTGGCAGCAATGATTTTCTTAGCCAACGCTGGTCCGATACCCGGTAAATCAATGAGTTCCTGTTCGGAGGCCGTGTTCAGGTCTACCGGTGTCTTATTGGTAGCAACCGCGGTATTCTCCGCCTTGGTGTTCTTTTTCGTTTTGGTCTGAGCTGCGAATGTTGAGGTAGTCGCCAAAGCAAACAGCAACCCCAGACATCCCACCAAAACAACAATATTTTTGCGAAACATTTTCATTTGCCTATTTCTCCTTTTTAGAACGTTCAAATTTGGAATTAACGCGAAACCCGATTACCACCCGCTTCGTTGTGAGAAATACCTGAAAGTTACTCTTGTTTCTTTCCGAAAGCGCTGCCCAGACCAGCCGTCATCGACTTGGCCTTTTCCTCGATCGCAGCCAGTTCACCGGCGTTACCGCCGCTACTCAGGACGCTGTCGAGATGGCTGGCGATAGGACCGGGCAATCTGGCCTTCAAATGACTCACAACGGTGTCAACAATTTCCTGGGCTTTCTCCGGCGAGATTCCCGTTTTCTGTACCAACAACTGAACTAGCTCGTTCATTGCACGTTCCTCCTAGTAATTTAAATTCAACATAGTACGCGGAGCAGCTGAAATCGCAGACGTGGGTGATGATCAGGGAGTTGTTTCACTTTGGACTTCGAAAGTGTATCAAAAGCTGTGAGTTAGAGTTTACTTATTCCGGGTGCAAATAGCTGTTCCAATTTGGACATTTGTTTATCTAGCGCTTTCGGTCGTAATGCTCTTCAGCGACCCGTGTACAGAACGTGGAAACGGACAGAGACCACAACTCACACATGCCCGCGATATACATAAAGAGGACGCGCCCAGGTTTGTGCTGGCCCCTTACGAAATCCTAACAACTCCTTTACGCCTTCCTGAGACGTCCGAACGTACTCTCGCCTTGACTCTCAAGGTGACAGCTTGAGGATCGGTTGAGCGTAAAGAGCCGGCACGGGAATTTTTCTGAGTCTCGCGGGTCTGAGCCTTCTGTTTATGGTGTGCGCGCTGATTCAGCTTTCACTTGAGCCGAACCGGAAAAGTAAGGGCCACCCGAAACAGCGGGAAGGCAGCAAAGGTATCGAAGAACTCGCTGGACAACTCAGTGCGGTTCCACGCCGCAAGCTCGAGTATAAAGGGACACTTTTTGAGGAGATGGATGTGGATGCCATCATTGCCCGTCGGCCGGAAGTCGTGCTCGTTGACGAGCTTGCACACACCAACATTCCCGGCAGCAAGCATCGCAAGCGTTACGAAGACGTCCAGGAAATTCTGGCAGCCAAGATCGATGTGATGTCCACACTCAACATCCAGCATATCGAAAGCATTTCGCCATTGGTACGTAACATCACCGGCATCAATGTGAGGGAAACGCTTCCGGACTGGGTTCCGATGACCGCTAATGAAACCGTGATGGTGGATTTGACGCCTGAAGCGTTACAGAACCGCATGCGGCGCGGGGACGTCTATGTAACCGAAAAGGTTGAGCAAGCGCTGGAAAATTTCTTCAGGCGCGGCAATTTGATAGCGCTACGCGAACTGGCGTTACGCCAAATGGCTGAGCAGGTCGATCGCAGCCTCGAATCCTACATGAGCGCCAAAGATATCCAGAAAAACTGGGCTGTTCGCGAGCGTATTGCGGTGTGCGTTAAAGCGAATCCTACTGCTCAATACCTCATCGCCCGCGCCGCGCGCATGGCTCGACGCTTGGATGCCGAACTATTTGTGGTTCACGTGGATACCGGGAGAGACAAAAACGATGCAAGCACGAAATCCATGCAGGCCAATCTTCAATTCGCGGAAAATTTAGGAGCAAAAATAGAACATTTGAAGGGGCGAAGTGTTGCAGACGAAGTCGGTCAATTCGTCAGAGAAAAACATATAACCCAGGTAATTTTTGGGCGCTCCGTAGAAAAGGGCTGGAAAAAATACGTCTACCTTTCTCCCGCTCACCGTTTTGTCCGGGAATCGCCGGAAGTGGATGTTCACATTGTCACTCACGTCGAGGACTGAACTCACCCATCCAGCAGTATTCGCGTATTAAATTCACAGAAATAAACTATAGCTATGCAGCTATGCGTATTGCGGCTCCAAACCTTCAATTGGGATAGGTAGCCGCGCTATGCCGTCTTCTGTGAAGGATTAGAAAGTACGGATGCAACTTCGATCTCCGCGCCCCTACAATCTATCTTCCTGATGGGGAGTGCCCTGGGCGAAACTCTCAGCCATAACCGTGTGAATTCTTCGCATCGGACCGGATGATTTCGTGTTTTGCAACAAGGATGGGTCGCCGTTCCAGTTGTTCCCAATATCGAGAACAGAAACAACTCTGCAGCAGAAATCAGGTCGCTGAATTATTACGGCTCAGCTCGTAACTGTAAATAAGGAGGGCGCTTAGAGGACTTTCCTCTTAAGCGC
>JRHI01002002.1_pt1 | contig 15234 bp, 10 predicted proteins | sample 215371 | NCBI WGS metagenome assembly JRHI01 (sample SAMN02929681, study PRJNA255918) | sediment metagenome | biome: cave system; feature: Ice Cave; material: Sediment; isolation source: sediment from deep within a dark volcanic ice cave with no known source of... ...
CGAAAACGTGATGCTGACCCTTGTGGAACAGGCTCTTACACGCGCGAGTCGATCAACGAGGTTTTCCGCACCCTGCGGGACGCAGTGATCCTGGTGGCGGTGGTGGTGCTGGTGTTCCTCCAAAACTGGCGATCGGCACTGATCCCCCTGGTGACGGTGCCGGTGGCCATCGTCGGCACTTTCGCCGTCATGGCCCTTTTCGGCTTTAGCCTGAATAACCTGACCCTGTTCGGCCTCATCCTTGCGATCGGTATTGTCGTCGATGATGCCATCGTTGTTGTCGAGGCCGTCGAACACCATATCGAGCTGGGGCTGCCACCGCGTCAGGCGACGATCAAGGCGATGGAACAGGTCTTTGGGCCCGTTATCGCCGTCGGCCTGGTCCTCAGTGCCGTCTTCGTGCCGTGCGCCTTCGTCAGCGGCATTACAGGACAGTTCTTCCGTCAATTCGCCCTGACCATTGCCGCCTCGACAATCATCTCGGCATTCAACTCGCTGACGTTGAGCCCAGCCCTCGCCGCGCTGCTCCTGCGGTCGCGTGACAAGGGTGCCGCTCCGCCTCTGCCGTGGCTGGCCTTTCCCCTGCTCGCCGGCTGGGCGGGTTACGAGTTCCTGACTCCCTGGGTAGCAGTTGGGCTGATGCGACTACCCGGATCTGTGGCGGCGTATTTGGCGTGGTCCTGGACGGCACCCATCCTGGCCGTGCTCATCGGCGGCATCGCCGGCGCCGTACTTGGCATCCCGATCAACTGGCTGCTGCGGTGGTTGTTCCGCCTTTTCAATCTGAGTTTCGGATTCGCCACGGGCCTCTATACCCGTATGGTCGGCCTGTTCCTGCGCGGCAGCGTGCTGGCACTAGTTGTCTACGGCGGCCTGCTCGTCCTGACCTACGGCGGCTTCTTGTACACGCCGGTCGGCTTCATTCCGACCCAGGACATGGGCTACATGCTCGTTAACGTGCAGCTCCCCGATGCCGCATCTGCCGAGCGGACCGCCAAGGTAATGCAGCAGATCGAAGAGATCGTCCACCGCGAGAAGGACGGGGTACGGCATGCGACAAGCATCCAGGGGCAGTCCTTCGTCCTGAACGCTTTCGGCCCCAATTTTGGGTCGATGTTCATCAACCTGTACGATTATCCGAAGCGCCGTGATCCGCGCCTCCACAGTGATGCCATCGCCAACCGGCTGCGCAAAGCATTCAACGAGGAAGTCTCCGATGCCCAGGTGGCGGTCTTTGGGCCGCCGCCGGTTCGTGGCGTCGGCCGAGCCGGTGGCTTTGCGCTCATGGTCGAAGATCGCGGCGACCTTGGCGCCCGCGTTCTCCAGGAGCAGACCGAGAAGCTTATTAGCCTGGGCAACCAGATCGACCGAGAAGGTCGCATTCCCGATGCAGATGCGAAGGGCACCCCAGCCGCCGGTCCACCGGCGCTCGTCGGCCTGTTCAGCGTTTTCCGGGCCAACGTGCCCCAGCTTCGCATCAAGATGGACGTGGGCGAGGCTCTCAGCAAGCAAGTGCGCGCGGAGGATGTTTCGCAGACTCTGGCCGCCTACCAGGGGTCGCTGTACGTCAACGACTTCAACCTCTTCGGCCGGACGTGGCAGGTCATCCTCCAGGCCGAGGCCCCTTTCCGCAATCGAGCCGAGAAACTGCGCGACCTGAAGGTGCGCAACGGCAAGGGAGGCATGGTGCCGTTGGGTTCGCTGGCCACCCTGCGCGAGATCAACGGGCCGCTCGTGCTGAACCGTTACAACATGTACTCGGCCGCCGCCATCAACGGCGGCTCCGCTCCCGGGATCAGCTCGAACGAGGCCATTACCCTCATGCAGCACCTTGCCGAGGACCAGTTGCCCCTGGGCATGTCCTACGAATGGACCGACATGTCCTACCTGGAACTGCTGGCGGGCAACACCGCGATGATCATCTTCGGTTTTGCCGTGGTTATGGTGTTCCTGGTGCTGGCGGCGCAGTACGAGAGTTGGTCGTTGCCACTGGCTGTCATCCTGGTTGTGCCCATGTGCCTGCTCAGTGCCCTGATTGGCGTCAACATCGCGAGCATGGACGTAAACATCTTCACGCGCATCGGCTTCGTCGTGCTCGTCGGCCTGGCCAGCAAGAATGCCATTCTCATCGTCGAATTCGCCAAGCGGCAGCGCGAGGCCGGCGTGCCGCGCATGCACGCAACCCTGGAGGCATGCCGGCTGCGGCTGCGGCCCATCGTCATGACCTCGTTCGCCTTCATTCTCGGCGTCGTGCCGCTCATCATCGCGCGCGGGGCGGGAGCGGAAATGCGGCGCACCCTGGGCACCGCCGTCTTCAGCGGTATGCTTGGGGTCACACTGTTCGGTATCTTTCTGACGCCCGTGTTCTTTTACGTGATCGACCGCCTCACCGCGTCGGCCGTCTTCGCCTCGCCCGTGGCGCAGCGCGTCAACGCCTGGAGCTTTGCCATCCTCCCCCTGGGCCTGATTCGGAATGTCAGCGGTTGGTTCCGGAGGAACCCGCCGCCGACCCGCAACGGCCAGGGGAATACGAATTGAGGAAGAGTCGTGTTCTCCCGTTTCTTCATCGACCGGCCGATCTTTGCCTCGGTGCTGTCCATCATCGTCACCCTGGCCGGCGGCATCGCGCTCTTCACGCTCTCCATTGCCCAGTACCCGGAGATCGCGCCGCCGACCGTTGAGGTGTCCGCCAATTATCCCGGCGCCAACGCCCACGTCGTAACCGACACCGTGGCTGCCCCGATCGAGCAACAGGTCAATGGCGTCGAGGACATGCTGTACATGACCTCGCGCTGCACGAACGACGGCGCTTACACGCTGACGATCACTTTCCGCAACGGCACCGACCTGAACATGGCGCAGGTGCTCGTGCAGAACCGCGTCGCCCTGGCCGAGCCGATCCTGCCCGACCTGGTCAAAAGACGCGGCATCACGGTCAAGAAGAAGTCGGCCAGTACTCTGATGATCGTCAACCTCTTCTCACCCGATGGCAGCCGGGACAACCTCGACCTGTCGAACTACGCCACGATTCAGCTCAAGGACGAACTTGCCCGCCTTCCCGGCGTTGGCGACATTGCATATCTCGGTCAGCGCGATTACAGCATGCGCGTCTGGCTCGATCCGGAAAAGCTGGCCTCGCGCAACCTCTCGACCGGCGACGTTGTGCAGGCGATCGAGCAGCAGAACACCCAGGTCGCCGCGGGTCAGATTGGCCAGCCGCCCGTGCCTTCGGGCCAGGTTTTCCAGCTCACCATGACTACAGCCGGCCGGCTGACGAACGAGGAGCAGTTCGGCAACATCGTCATCAAGAGCGACCCCGATGCCCGACTGGTTCGCCTGCGCGACGTGGGCAAGGTCAAGCTCGGCGCCCAGGCATACGACCAGACCTGCACGATGGACGGCATGCCCTCGGTGGCGCTCTCGGTCTACCAACTGCCCGGCTCGAATGCCCTGGAGACCGCCCGGTTGGTGCGCGCCAAGATGGAGGAGCTGAAGGGACGCTTTCCCCAGGGACTGGATTACGCCATCGTCTACGACACGACGCCCTTCATCAACGAGTCCATCAACGAGGTCTTCAAGACCCTGATTCATGCCGTCATCCTGGTGGCGGTGGTGGTACTGGTGTTCCTGCAAAACTGGCGCTCCGCGCTGATCCCGTTGGTGGCCGTGCCGGTGGCCATCATCGGCACCTTCGCCGTCATGGCCCTCTTCGGCTTCAGTTTGAACAACTTGACCCTTTTCGGACTCGTACTGGCCATCGGCATCGTCGTTGATGACGCCATCGTCGTCGTCGAAGCTGTGGAGCACCACATCGAGCGCGGACTGTCCCCGCGCGATGCCACGCTCAGGGCAATGGAGCAGGTGTCCGGCCCGGTCGTCGCCGTCGGTCTCGTGCTCAGCGCCGTCTTCGTCCCTTGCGCTTTTATCACCGGCATCACGGGACAGTTCTTCCGTCAATTCGCCTTGACCATCGCGGTTTCGACCTTGCTCTCCGCATTCAACTCGCTGACGCTCAGTCCGGCGTTGTCGGCCCTGCTCCTCCGGCCACGGCGCAAGGGCGTTTATGAGGCACTGCCGCGCGTGGCATTCGTCCTCCTCGGTGCCTGGGCCGGGTACCAGTTCGTGGGGCCGTGGCTGGCGCTCGGAATGGAACGCTTCCTGGCCTACCTGCCGCCGGAGAACGCGGGCCGACTCGCCCCCGTGGTGCCATGGGTCGCGCCATATCTGGCCGGGGCCATGGGCGTGTTCGCCGGCTGGCTGCTGAGCAACCTGTGCAATCACGTCCTTGGCTACCTCTTCTGGCTGTTCAATCGCGGATTCGATTCCTTCACCGGCGTCTACACGCGCTCGGTCGGTCTGCTGCTGCGCGTCAGCGCCCTGGTGCTGATCGTCTACGGCGGCCTCCTCTTCTTGACGTACCTCGGCTTCATGCGGGCGCCGGCCGGGTTCATTCCGATGCAGGACAAGGGCTATCTCCTCGTCAACGTCCAGCTGCCCGATGCGTCTTCGCTGGAGCGGACGCAACAGGTGATGCAGCGCATCGAGGCGATCGCCGACGAAACGCAAGGCGTCAAGCACACCGTCGCCATCGCGGGCCAGTCGATCTTGTTGACGGCCAACGCGCCGAACTTCGGCGCCATGTACGTGATGCTCGACGATTTCCACGAGCGTACCGCCGCCGACCTCTCGGGCGATGCCATTGCTGCCCGCCTACAGGCGCGTTTCCAGGAGGAGATCAAGGACGGCATGGTCAGCGTCTACGGAGCGCCGCCGGTCGAGGGCCTGGGCACCGCAGGCGGCTTCCGCGTGGTGATCGAGGACCGTGGCAGCAACGGCATCGACACTCTCCAGGCCGTCGCCGACCAGGTCGTGGAGAAGGGCGGCCAGACCGAGGGCCTGCGCGATCTGTACACGAGCTTCCGCGCCAACACGCCCTGGCTCCAGCTGGACATTGACCGCACGCAGGCGAAGGCGATGGGAGTGTCCATGAGTGAGGTCTTCAACCAGCTGCAGGTCAACCTCGGCTCGCTGTACGTCAACGACTTCAACCTCTTCGGCCGAACCTGGCAGGTCAACGTGCAAGCCGATCAGCGCTTTCGCAAGCAGATTGAGGACCTCAACTTGCTGCGCGTGCGCAGCGACTCCGGCCGCATGGTGCCGCTTGGCACGCTGCTCAAGGTACGGAACACGCGCGGCCCGGTCATGATGGTGCGCTACAACATGTACCCCGCCGCGATCATCAACGGCGATGGCGCCCAGGGCGTTAGTTCCGGCCAGGCCATCTCCCTCATGGAGCAAGTGACCCAGCCGGAACTGCTCCAGACGATGCGTTTCGAGTGGACGGAACTCGCCCTGCTCCAGTTGCAGACGGGCAACACCGCCCTTCTCGTCTTCGTGCTGGCGGTGGTGCTCGTGTTTCTCGTGCTGGCCGCGCAATACGAAAGCTGGTCGTTGCCGCTGGCTGTCATCCTGGTTGTGCCGATGTGTTTGCTGTGCTCGATCGCCGGCGTGCTCCTGGCGCGGCTGGACATTAACATCTTTACGCAGGTTGGCTTCGTCGTGCTGGTCGGCCTGGCATGCAAGAACGCCATCCTCATTGTCGAATTTGCCAAGGCACGGCGCGAGGCCGGTGTCCGCCGCTATGACGCGACCCTGGAAGCTTGCCAGCTGCGGTTGCGGCCGATCATGATGACGTCGTTCGCCTTCATCCTCGGCGTCGTGCCCCTCATGGTGTCGGTTGGCGCCGGTGCCGAGATGCGGCGGACCCTGGGCACGGCGGTCTTCAGCGGCATGCTCGGTGTGACGCTCTTCGGTATCTTCCTGACGCCGGTCTTCTACTACGTCATCCAGTGGTTCAACGATTGGCGGACGCGAAGGAGTTCAACCGGTCTGGCTCCGACAGCAGTTCCGGAAGAACCGCCGCTCCCAGAGTTCCCCCAAGAGCCGGTCGGTGCGCCGCACAGCGAATCCGTTCTGGTCTCCAGTGCTACCCGGTCAGGGAACGCCTGAGCTTTGTTCCCCTATAATGCTCTCCGAGGGTCGCGCATCCCGCACGGCCCCATTGGCGAGAGGGGAGGATGCCTCGGTGCGAATCCTGTTGGTCCCTCTTGGCAGTGCGGGCGACGTCCATCCGTTCGTCGGCCTGGGCCTTGCCTTACAGGCCCGCGGTCACGAGGTTACCCTCATCACCGGCAGCTATTTCGAGAAGCTCATCCGGCGTGTGGGGCTCGATTTCGTCGCGGTCGGCCCGGCAGTGGACTTCGAGGAAGAGCTCAAGAATCCCGATCTCTGGCATCCGTACCGCGGCTTCAAGCTGATCGTCGAGAAGAGTATCGTACCGCTGCTGCGCCCGGTATACCTCGCGATTGCCGAGCGCTACCTCCCCGGCGAGACTGTGGTTGCGGCAGGCTCGCTGGCCATGGGTGCGCGCGTTGCTCAGGAAAAACTGGGCGTTCCCCTGGCAACAGTCCACCTCCAACCCAGTGTCCTCCGCAGCGTCCACAAGACGCCGTCGTTGCCGGGCCTGGCAATGTCGGATTGGTGGCCCTTTGCGCTCAAGCGTTTGCTGTACTGGGTGGCCGACGCTCTGGTCGTGGACCCACTGCTGGCGGCGCCGGTGAATGCCTTCCGGGCGGAACTGGGCCTGCTGCCGGTGCGCCGACTGCTCAATGGCTGGTGGAACTCGCCGCAGCGCATCCTCGGGCTCTTTCCCGAGTGGTACGCGCCACCGCAGCCGGACTGGCCGGCGCAGGTGCGCCTGACCGGGTTTCCCCTCTACGACGAGCGGGGTGTCGCGGAACCGCCGGCCGGCTTGGCGGAGTTTCTCGATGCGAAAAGTCCTCCACTCGTCTTCACGCCAGGTTCGGCGAACCGGCACGGTCACTCTTTCTTCGCGGCGGCGGCAGAGGCCTGCCGCTTGCTCGGCCGGCGCGGCGTGCTCCTGACGCGCTTCCCCGAACAGATCCCTGCCCAGCTGCCGGAAGGGGTGTGTCACTTCGCCTACGTTCCCTTTAGCCAGGTGCTGCCGCGCGCCGCGGCGTTGGTGCATCACGGCGGCATCGGCACCACGGCTCAGGGACTGGCTGCGGGCATTCCGCAACTCCTCATGCCATTGGCCTACGACCAGCCGGACAACGCGGCTCACTTGCGCCGTCTCGGCGTCGGCAATGCCCTTCCGCCCTCCCGCTTCGAGGCCACAGCCGTTGCCCGCGCGCTCGACGGACTGTTGCAGTCGGCTGACGTTGCCGCTCGCTGCCGCGACCTTGCGCAGCGTCTCCGCCAGGCCGAACCGCTCGAGGCAAGTTGTCGAGCAATCGAGGAACTGGCGGAGCTGGCACCGAGCAACGTGCCCACGTACTGAGCGGAAGGATAGTGTCTTCCCGCGGGTCTCGTTACACTGGGAGGAGTGGGTTCGCATCACGGCCTCCGTTGGAGGCCGTTCGCGTGAAGGCGAGCATTTCCGCAGGTGCCGCCTTCACCTTTTCGATTGGTCCAGCAGGAGATGGCGAGACTGTGCCGCTGCAAAACCAACCGTCGACGCTTGGCCTTCCATCCGCTGCCGCGCGCCGCGCGCTGCGGCGCGTGCTCATCCTGGCGAATCCACGGGCCGGCGCGGGCAATTCCAGGGTTCACGTCGAAGAACTGGTGGACGGCCTGCAATCGCTGGGACTGGAACCGATCGTCTGCTGGAAAAGAGAGGAGTTCTCGGAGTGGGTGGCTCGGGAGGAGGGGACCAACGTGCGTTGCGTGGTGGCGGCCGGCGGCGATGGTACGCTGATCGAGACGCTCAACCGCGCGCCCGGGCTGCCGGTGGCGCTGCTACCTCTGGGGACCGAGAACCTGATGGCACAGTTCTGGAAAATCGATCGCAACGGACGCTCGCTAGCTCAGATCATTGCCAGGGGCGCCTGCCGTGTGCTCGATCTGGCAAGGGTACTGACCGAAGGAGATGCCGCCCCGGGCCGAATGTTTTGCCTCATGGCTGGGGCTGGTTTCGACGCAGAAGTGGTTCATCGCCTCCATCGCCGTCGCCACGGCCACATCAATCGCTGGACATACGCTTGGCCGCTCGTCCAGACGCTGCGCCGCTATCGCTATCCGCTGATTGATGTGGAAGTCCTCGACACCGGCGAGCGCCTGCGCGGGGCAGTGGCCTTCGTCTTCAACTTGCCGCAGTACGCCCGGGGCCTGCCGCTGGTGCCGGAAGCATCCGGTGAGGACAGCTTACTGAACCTCTGTGTCTTCGAGCGACCCGGCTTCTTCAACCTGGTTCGTTACCTCATCGCTCTGCTGCGCGGCCGGCGTAAGCACCTCCGCGACATCCACCACCGTCTCGTCCGTCGGGTTCGTCTCCATGCCGTGGAAACGGTACGCCTGCAAACTGACGGCGATCCCGCCGGGCGTCTGCCAGTGACGATCGAGGTAGTGCCCGCCGCGCTGACACTGCTGGTGCCGGGGGAGCCCTGAATGTCCCTCGAGCGTCAAGTTAAAGCGCCGCACAGGGATCCTTGTCCCGCTATTGCGGGTGCAGCGCGCCACTCAAGAGCGAACGCTCATTGGACGCCGCCATGCACCCTTTCCGGAGTCAGGTGCGATGGTTCGTCGGTGAACCAGATGCGTTCCCATTCATACTCGATTGTCCGCAAATCCTCGGACTGGACCATGAGTTCGGAGATCCGGCGGTTGGGGTCGCTGGAGTAGACGTTAATGAGGCAGCCGGTATTGCACAGCCCCAGCACGAGCAATCCGCCCAAGATGAGCAAGCGCCGCATGTGTCGCCTCCCTGCTCCCGCCAAAGGACCGATCCCGGGTCGCGGCGCACCATCACCAGGCAAACCCTGGCAAGGGACTGTCCAGTGAAACACCGCTGGACCCTACAATGGGACAGGTCTTGAGGAGAGTATCGGTTGGCGCGGCAGGAATCTTGAGACCAAGTTTGCCGGTAGTAACGGTTATGACAATTTGCGCGGCCGGCTAACCTTGGCAGCACCGACGGCCTCTTCTCCGTGGTCATGGTCCTCGATGCCATTCGTCGGGCCGTCCCGCTCCGTTTCCGGGGCCCGGACATGGTGTTAGGGCACCGAGGCACCGACTGCTTTCCGGGCCTGCAGTTGCCGGACCTTTTCTTCCATCTCCTTGCCCGGCTTGAACGTCACGACAAACTTGGAGGGCACGTCCACCTTTTCGCCGGTGCGGGGATTGCGTGCCGTGCGCGGTTTGCGCTCCTTGACCTCGAAAACGCCGAAGTTGCGCAACTCGATGCGCCGCTCGGCAATGAGGGTATCGACGATTGCGTCAAAGGTTTGCTGCACGATTTCCTTGGTCTTTAGCTGGGTCAGCCCAATCCGGTCGGAAATCTGCTTGACGATCTCTTTCTTGGTCACGGTTCCATTCTCCTGCAGAACGCGCCCCCGCCTGCCGTCACCCGACAAGAAAGGGCTCCGGGCCCGTTGCCTGGCAACGGCGGGTGACCGAAATCCCGAGCACGGCCGACCCAATGTGGAGTGCTTCAAGTGTAAAGACAGCATAGGGTAATGTCAAGGCAAAAGGTGGATTGGTTCCAGACTTCTCCAAACCCAACTGCGGCCAGAGGACGCAGTGAGGTTCCACGCCCTCCGCACTTGCTTGACTTGGCGAGCCGATAGGGGGTATTGTCACTGCGGCGGGGCGCTTCAGGAGGGCGGCGGGAAAGGACCCATATGCGCAAGGTGCTCGTGACGGGCGGCTGCGGCTTTATCGGCAGCAACTTCATCCATTATCTCCTGGAGACCGCTGCGAACGTTGCCGTTGTCAACCTCGACGGTTTGACCTATGCCGGCAACCCTGCCAACCTGGCCAGCCTGATCGGCAATCCCCGCTACCAATTCGTCCACGGCTCCATCACCGACCGGGTCGCCGTTCGGGCTGCCACCGCGGGAGTGGACAGCATCTTTAACTTCGCCGCCGAGAGCCACGTGGACCGCAGCATTCACGATACCGGCCCTTTCGTGCAAACGAACATCCATGGTACGCAGGTGCTCCTCGACGCGGCTCGAGAGTTCCAGGTCCGCCGTTACATCCAGATCTCCACCGATGAGGTCTACGGCAGCCTCGGCCCGACCGGCCACTTTACCGAGGAAACGCCGCTGGCGCCGAACAGTCCCTATGCGGCCAGCAAGGCGGCAGCCGACCTGCTCGTCCGCAGTTACGTCCACACCTTCGGCGTACCGGCCCTCATTACGCGCTGCTCGAATAACTATGGTCCGTACCAGTTCCCGGAAAAGCTAATTCCGCTGTTCATCACGAACCTGCTGCGAGAAGAGCCCGTGCCGGTCTACGGCGACGGCCAGAACGTGCGCGACTGGATCCACGTCCGCGATCACTGCCGGGCCATCGAGCGCGTTTGGCGAGATGGTCGCGTGGGCGAGGTCTACAACATCGGCGGCCGCTGCGAACGGACGAACCTCGACCTGACCCATACGCTCCTGGCGGTGCTTGGTAAAACGGCAGCACTCATCCGCTACGTCAAGGACCGCCCCGGTCACGATCGCCGTTACGCGATCGACTGCGGCAAGATGGAGCGCGAACTGGACTGGCGGCCGGAGATTCCCTTCGAAAAAGGCCTGCGCGACACCGTCGCCTGGTATCGTGCGCACAGCGACTGGGTCGCCAACATTCGCAATGGGGAATACCTCAAATACTACGAGAGGCAGTACGGCTCGCAGACCCTCTAGCCTGCAGCGCCAGCAAGGGCTCTTCTCTGCACTTGCCGGCGCCGCGGGCTGATTCAGCAGCGGACCACCATGAAAAAAGCTATCATCACCGGCATCACTGGACAGGACGGCAGCTATCTCGCGGAATGGCTGCTACATCACGGCTACGACGTTCACGGTATCGTCCGCCGCTCCAGCACCGAGAACTTCGAGCGTATCGCCCATCTTGAAGGCCGCATCACGCTGCATCAGGCAGACCTGCTCGATCAGCTGTCGATCATCGACGTGGTCCGCACGGTCCGGCCGGACGAAGTGTACAATCTGGCGGCCATGTCGTTCGTACCGACGAGTTGGAGCCAACCGGTCCTCACCGGTGAGTTCACCGCGATGGGCGTGACGCGCGTCCTGGAGGCGATTCGCTTGCTCGACCGCCATGGCATCCGCTTCTATCAGGCATCCAGCAGCGAGATGTTTGGCAAAGTGCAGGAGACGCCGCAGCGCGAGACGACGCCCTTCTACCCGCGCAGTCCGTACGGCGTGGCCAAGGTCTACGGCCACTGGATCACCGTCAACTACCGCGAAAGTTACGGTATGTACTGCACCAGCGGCATCCTCTTCAATCACGAATCGCCGCGGCGCGGCCGGGAGTTCGTGACCCGGAAGGTGACCGACGCCGTTGCCCGCATCAAGCTCGGATTGGCCCAGGAACTCCGCCTCGGCAACCTGGACGCCAAGCGCGACTGGGGCTTCGCTGGCGACTACGTCAAGGCGATGTGGCTGATGCTGCAACAGGACAACGCCGAGGATTATGTCATTGCCACCGGCGAAACGCATTCGGTCCGCGACCTTGTCGGCCTGGCGTTCGCGACAGTCGATCTCGACTGGCAAAAGTATGTCGTCCAGGATCCGGCCCTGATCCGGCCGGCCGAGGTCGATTTGCTGGTCGGCGATCCCGGGAAGGCCCGGCGTCTGCTAAACTGGAAGCCTGAGGTCGGCTTCGCCGAGTTGGTACCCATGATGGTCAAGGCCGATCTGGATAGGCTACAGAACATGCGGCGCTGACACTGCTTGCGGAATGGACGCATGCGCATCCTTGTGACAGGAATCACCGGTTTCGCGGGTGGCCATTTGGCCGAGGCGCTCCTCGAGCGCGGCGAGGGCGAGGTGTACGGCCTGAGCCGGCGCGGCGACTGGCCCGCGGAATGGCGTCACCTGGCCGGTCGGGTGAACCTGCGCGGCTGCGACCTGTGCGACCCCACCAGCGTGCGCACCGCGCTCGACGGCATCCGGCCGGAGCGCGTCTTCCACCTGGCCGGCTATGCCCACGTCGGCCAGTCGCTCCGGGAACCGGAGGCTGCCTGGGCCGGCAACCTGACCGCGACGCGCTGCCTCTATGACGCCCTGGTCCGCTGGGGCGGGAAGCCGCGCGTGCTCTTCGTCGGCAGTGGTCTCATCTATGGTGATCCGTCCACCCCGGAACAGGCCTACGACGAGAACAGCCTCCTGCGGCCGACAACGCCCTACTCGGCGAGCAAGGCGGCGGCCGACCTCGTCAGTTACCAGTACACGCGAGCGCCCGGCCTCGACATCGTCCGCGCGCGGCCGTACAACCACATCGGTCCGCGTCAGTCCCCGAAGTTTGCTGTTGCCCATTTCGCCGAACAGGTTGCCGCCATCGAGCGCGGCAGGCAGCAACCCTTCTTGGAGACCGGCAACCTGACTCCCCGTCGCGACCTGACCGATGTCCGCGACATGGTCCGGGCGTACCTGCTCTTGATGGAACACGGCCGGACCGGCGAAGTGTACAACATCGGCACCGGCAAGACGCACTCCATGCAGGAAATGGTCGAACGGTTGTTGCAGTTAACGGAGGTGCACATCGAGGTGCGCCAGCGTCCCGAGTTGGTACGAGCCACCGAGACTCCGGCGGTCTGCGCCGATGCCGGCCGGCTCCGTCGCGAAACCGGCTGGACGCCGCGCTTCACGCTGGAGCAGACCCTGGCGGACATGCTCGCCTACTGGCGCTCCAGTTTCGCCAGTCCATCTCACCTGGCCACAAGCGGTCCCCGTTCTACCGAGAAAGGGCCTCTCCCGTGAAAATTGCCATCATCGGCACCGGATACGTCGGCCTTGTCACCGCCACCTGCCTTGCGGAGAGCGGGAACGACGTGGTGGGCATCGACAAGGACGCGAGCAAGATCCAGGTGCTGGAATCGGGTCGTCTGCCGATATACGAGCCGGGCCTGCTCGAACTGGTGCAGCGCAACCGCCGCGAGAGTCGGCTGCGTTTCACCACCGACCTCGCCGAAGGCATCCGCTCGGCCCAGATAGTTTTCCTTGCCGTGGGAACACCGCCTGGCCAGGACGGCGCCGCCGATCTGTCGAGCATCTGGGCCGTGGCCGACGCCCTGGCCGAGCACCTGGAAGGGCCGAAGGTCCTCGTCCTCAAGAGCACGGTGCCGGTTGGCACGAATCGGCAAGTGGCGGAGCGGCTGGCGGCGCGAACCCAGGTGGCGGTGGACGTGGCCAGCAATCCCGAGTTCCTCAAGGAAGGTGCCGCGGTCGATGATTTCATGAAGCCGGACCGCGTCGTCATCGGCGTGCGCCGGCCGCAGGTGGCCGAGGTACTGCACGAACTCTATGCGCCGTTCCTGCGCACGGAACGGCCCTTCCTCGTCATGTCGCCGGAAAGCGCGGAGATGACGAAGTACGCGGCCAACGCGATGCTGGCCACGAAGATCAGCTTCATCAACGAGATGGCGAACCTGTGTGAGCGCATGGGTGCCGACATCAACGACGTGCGCCGTGGCATCGGCCACGATGCGCGCATCGGCTTTCAGTTTCTCTTCCCGGGAGCTGGCTTTGGGGGCAGTTGTTTTCCAAAAGATGTGCAAGCGTTGATGTACATGGCGCGGTCCCTGGACTTGCCTGCCGAGTTGCTGGAAGCGGTCTACCGGGTGAATGAAGGACAAAAGCGCGTTCTCTTCCGCAAGATCCAGAAGCACTACGGCAGCGGCCTGGCGGACAAGACGCTGGCAGTCTGGGGCCTGGCGTTCAAGCCGCGCACGGACGACATCCGTGACGCGCCGGCGCTGGCGCTTCTGGACGCGCTGCTCGCGGAGGGGGTGCAGTTGCGGGTCCACGATCCGGAGGCCATGCCCAACGTGCGCGCCATTTACGGAGATCGGCTCGTCTACTGCGATCGGCCCTACGGGGCCCTGGAGGGCGCGGACGGTCTGGCGATTGTTACGGAGTGGCAAGAGTTCCGTAATCCGGATTTCGAGATTATGCGACGGCTGCTCCGCGAGCGCGTCATCTTCGACGGGCGTAACCTGTACGAGCCAAAGACGCTGGCTGGCTGCGGCTTCGCGTACTACGCCATCGGCCGCAAGGTGGAGGGCAATTGAATCGCCCGGGCCTGCCTTGGCGGTCTATTTCCCAAACTTTGGCGCGCGGCGGAAGAGGACTTCCGGCGGGCCGCCGACCGGTAGCTGGGCATCGACCGCATCGTGAACGAGATCGGGATCGATGGGTTGCTCGCCCGGCTGATGCCGGAACAGTGTGAGGAACACCTGCGACGGGCCCAGGTAACGCCACCCACAGGGTACTGAAACGCGCCCCCCGAATGGGCGGACGGGTAGGTAGGTTCATGAAAGTTAACGCTGATCGAGGTTTTGATGTATCTCGAACCTTGTAAACCGACAGAATCGGAGTTGGAGCGGGAATACTCCAGAAGACACGGGTTCGAGTACAGACCCACTTAACGATAATAGCTGAGACCAAAAAAGGACGCGGCTCTTTTCCGTCCTATCCGCTTGGTCCCCCGCGTGATCACCTGACCGGCCTTCCCGCGCTCCCTCTATTCTACCCGCCCGCTCCTGCCTGGGCTTGGTTCAGGTCGAGCAAGCGCGTCAGGATTTTTTCATCGGTCAATTCGGGCGGCCAGCCGTGGGCGGTGAGACGGCGGCCTGGGCGTTCCTCAGCCAGGTCGGCATGGCGTTGTACAGGTTCGTCAGGGTCCGCTTCTTCAGGTTCGCTCCGCTCGGAGAGGTCGGCCTTTCTCCACCTGGCGACGAATTGCTGGGGCGTCATGGGTCGGTAGCTTTCGGCTGGGGCTGGCGTGCCGCTGCAATTGATGGTGGTCCCTTCTGCAAGCAATGTAACCGATGCGCGGGAGCGCGCACAGTCCCGGAGCTGTTCCTCCAGCGCGAAAGACCACCTGGACCGCCCTGCACACGGTAATCCCAAGCGGCCCTAGTACTTCCAGCGAGACATCCACACAGAGCGCTCGCAGAGGCAAGCTCGCCTGGTCGGCACAGGATTTGCCCTCTACAACTTGCTTCGTAGCACTCCGGCCAACGAGAGAGAGAAATAGTCATGCAGGAAGCCCTTCAGGAGCAGCGGGCTGAATCCGCCCGACATTGGAAAGACCCACAGTTTCACCGCTTGCTGCAAGTCATGCCGGCGGCGGCGTATGCCACGGACGCCGAAGGACTTAGAGCCTGTTCCACAAGGGTCAGCATCACGTTTTCGGCGCTTTTTC
>JRHI01002003.1_pt1 | contig 15230 bp, 14 predicted proteins | sample 215371 | NCBI WGS metagenome assembly JRHI01 (sample SAMN02929681, study PRJNA255918) | sediment metagenome | biome: cave system; feature: Ice Cave; material: Sediment; isolation source: sediment from deep within a dark volcanic ice cave with no known source of... ...
CGATTTGATTGGAGCGGTTGATTATGCAGGCTGCCTAAGGACCAGTTTCTCGGCCCGCGGACGAATCTCTGGGCTCGGCTCCACCGTTGCGACGACGTCAGCAACTGTGGGCGCGGCCCTCGGCGTCGCGATCCGCGGTGTCTGCCCAACTCCTGGCGCAGCAATTGCAATGGGCTGCCCCAGCTTCACCGCGGCGATGAGTTCCTGAGTTTCCTTGGACGGTTCGACGTCAAACTCCTTATCCAGGAGATCCCAGAGCGCCTTGTAGATGCCGAGGGCGCCGCCCATGTCGCCCGCCGCTACCCGTGCTCTAATGAGCGCTCGCGCCGCCTCCTCGTGCGTCGGGTCGAGCTTCGCGAGAGCGCGTGCGACCTGCTCCTCATTGCGAGTCACCACATCAGTCTGGCCGCGCAGCACGTCCTCGAGATGGGCGACCAGGCGATCATGGAGCGACTGTCGCTTGGCGAGGAGCCAGCCCCCGAACGACGGATCGACCGCCTCGAGTTCGCGCAGCAAGCTGTCGGTGACGCGATCGCGCTCGAGCAGGGTCGGGTGCGGTTCGCCGCGCCTCGCGCTCGCCATGGCGTCCCAAAGGTCGACGTCGACCTTATCGCGATCGATGCGAGTAGCGTGCTTGTCGGCGTCGAACTTGTCGAAACCAACCGCCTGAAAGGCTTCGCGGATCTCATACAGGGTTTGGCGCAACGAGCCGCGTGCCTTGACCTCCTCTGTCTCACTCCAGAGCAGGCCGACGAGACGCTCCCGCGTTTCCTCGCCCGACTCGGCTAGGACCAGATAGCCGAGCAGCGCGCGCGCCTTACGTCCGTTCAAAACGACCTCGCGGTCGCCGTAACGGACAGCGAAGTGACCAAAGGTCTCGATTCGCAAGCGCAGCGGCTGATCCTGCCGTGCAAGCTCCGTCACAGGAATGTTTGCCATCAGATCGTTGAGCGCCCTGGGCGCATATCAAAAGCCAGCTGTCAGGGTTTGGCAAGCAGAAAGCGAACGTCGTTCAAAATGGAGGCAGATGCTCTGCGCCAAGGAGCGCGCCGGTCGTCGAGTCGGGCACGACGAGGCCTTGTGCGCGGGCGTGCACGGGCCCGGCTAGAAGAGCGGCACTCCGCCGGTAGCTTGCTGCCCGCCTCCGGTGGCCGCAATAGCCTTTCGGAGCCGCGCGCTCTCCAGCTGCGAGGGTTCGATCTGCAGGCCGGGGGCGACGACCCGGACGACAGGTATCATGAACTCAGGGCGCGTCAGATCCACGACGAAAGTGTCGATGCCCTGAGCCGCCAGCCGGGCTGCCAGCCAGCCGACCTGCTCGGCCGGGTTGTCGCCCGGGGGGGCCTCGTGCCGTGCGGGCATGCCGCGGGGATGCAGCAGCGAGCATGTCTCAGTGTCGATTTGCGTGGCGCGGGCTAGGTGCTCGCGATCGCGATCATTGAGCTTCGCCTCCCCGCCTTCCGCCCGCTTGGCGGCCACCACGGCGTGTGCGAGCTCGCACTGACAAAGCTCCATGATCGCGCCGCGGGCAGCACCGGCCAGCGTTGGGCGCGCGCCCAGCCCGCAGGCGAAGCCCTTGCCGTTCGCGTGGCTTGAAATTGCTGCAATCGCCGGAATGCCCAGGTCCGTCGTGATGTCGAGAAGCCATGTCCTGCGGCTCTCGTTGCCGCGCCGAAGCCCAGCCAGCAGCGCGGCGGCCTCGCCCAGGGCCGGGTTCTCGAGCGCCAGCGGCCGGCCGCGCATCCCACCCCGCCACCAAAGACCGGCCGCGTCGCGCTCGACCAGCTCGCACAGGCCATGCAGCACCGCATCAGTTTTGGTGCGGCCGGCGGCACATCCGGTGCTGAGCAGGAACGGCGGCGTCATCCGCGCGCGTGCCGGGAGGCGCCGAACGCAGATCTCGGCCGGCACCAACATGGTGGCGTCGCTCGTCAGTCCGGTCGCCATCAGGCAGTCGAACCTCGCGTCCTCTTCGCTCCCCGACAGCAGGCTCTCGAGAAAGCCACGCCTCTTTCCGCTCGCGGCCTCCAGCATCTGCCCGGCGCTGCTGGCGACGAGCGGCTCGTCACCCGCCTCGAATTGAGAGAGAAGCTCGACGCCCTCGCCGATGCACGACTCGAAGGCGGCGCACATCGACAGGCCCATGCCGCCCACCCCGGGGAGCGCCGCCCGGGCATGGCCCGAGGCCACCATGCTCGGGTCCACCTCGGCTCCGAAGAATACGAGCCCCGGAGCCTCCGGTGCGCTCAGCTGGAAGACGCGTGAGAATCGCGCCGCAGCTCCCAATAACGCCACCCGGTTGGCGACGACCTCGGGCTCGCCAGGTTCGGAATCGTACTCCAACGTTCGCAACAGGGCGGCGACGTCATCCGGAGGGGGAACACCTGGCTGCTTCGACAGGTATTGGGCTGCGCGGCCGAAGAGCCCCGCGAGCGCCGCCGCTGAAAGGCTTTCTGCGCCCGCGGCCACGCCTGTGCTCCTCCAACCTCGTCATGCGCACGCTCTCTGCGCGACCGATTTCGGTGGCGAGGGCGCAATATACGCTATCAGGCATGCCATCGTTTCGATATGCGGCATGCACTCCTCGATTGCAGGCCCGAGTCCTGACCGTCCAAAGACAACGCGACTCAGTCACGCCCGTGCCTTGGACGCTTCCGCTGCAGGCTCGGTTGGGGCGCGTTCGTGGAGCTCATTGACCAAATACCACGCCTCCTCTTGGCCGAAACCCTTGATCTCGAGCGGCCCGCACCGCTCCAGCATAAAGCGGTGCTCCAGGCTGGCCTTCGTACGCCGGGATACGAGTATGCGGTTTGGGGCGCTCTGGCCCTCCAGACGCGAAGCAAGGTTCACGGTATCGCCCCAGACGTCGTACGTGAGCCGCTTGGCACCGATCACACCCGCCAGCACCGGGCCCGAGGCGATGCCGATCCTCAGCGAAAGTTCGACCTTCTGCTGTCGCGACACGCGCTCTAGGGCACCGAGCATCGCCAACGCCATGCCTGCCATCCGCTCGGCATGGTCGGCGGTGGCCTCGGGGACTCCCGCGGCAACCATATAGGCATCGCCGATTGTCTTGATCTTCTCCACGCGCCATTCCTCGGCAAGATCGTCGAAGGCGGAGACAAGGACGTTGAGCAGCTCGACCGTGCGTGCAGGCCCCAGCCGCTTTGCCAGGGTGACGAAGCCCTTGAGGTCGGCGAACAGCACGGACGCGTCGGCGAACTCGTCGGCGATGATGCTGCCCGGGGCACGCTTGAGCCGCTCGACGATCGGAGTGGGCAGGATGTTGTGCAGGAGCCTGTCGGTTTCCTCCTGCGCTACCTCTGCCAGCCGGAATGCGTAGTAAACCACGACCGAGACCACGATGACGATCGAGACAGCCGCCGTGACGTAGAGCTGATCGAGCTCGTAGGGCTGCACCGTGAGTGGCGCCCGATCCTGGGTGAACAGCGCCCAGGCCAGGATGTGGAGGATGAAGCTCCCGGTGATAAGCGCGATGATGAGCTTGAGCCGCGCCAGGCCCAACACGACGAAGAAACCACCGATGGCGGCAAAGTACTGCATGTGCAGCCCGGATTCGCGCCCAAGCAGGTAGGTGAGCACGAAGAGGCCTATGCCTTCTGCGAATGCCACGGAGAGGGCACCTGCGAGCTCGTGGAAGCGGTGCAGGAACGGCACCGCCAGCGTGACGGCAATGAGCACGAGGTTGATGATGATGACGGGCTTCCAGGTCTCGAAATCGAGGACCTGCCCCACAGTGTAGACGAGCGTGAGGCTGGCGATGAGATAAGCCGCCACGTTCATGATCCGGAGCCGGCGGCGGACCGGCTCGGGATAGCCGGCAGTGCCCGTCTCTGCGAGCCGCGTCAGCCGGCGGCGCCAAGCCCGCGCTCGGTCGCTGCTCAAGAAGGTTCTGAGACGTGCCATCAGTTCGTCTGTGCCTGCACGCCCTCCTGCAGCGCCAGCACCTCGCCGGCGAGATAGAGGGAGCCGCAGATCAGGATGCGCAGCGGGCGGCCGTCGACCCTTTGCAGGCGGGTGAGCGCGGCCTTGACGTCTGGCGCGGCATCGGCGGCAAGCCCGACGGAGACGGCGACCTTGGCCAGCGCAGCCGGTTCATGGGTCGCCTCGTGGCTGCCCGGGTTCGGCACGGTGACGACCCGACGCACGAGGCCGCGGAAATGCACAAGGAAGCCCGCGGCGTCCTTCTTTCCCATCATGCCCACGATCAGGCATACGGGCTTTGGGGCCCGCTCCTCGAGCTCGGCCAGCGTCTGTGCGATGGCCTCGGCTCCGGCAGGATTGTGGGCGCCGTCGAGCCACAGCTCCGAACCCGGCGCCAGCAGACGCGACAGCGGGCCGTTGTCGAGCCGCTGCATGCGCGCCGGCCAACGCACTTCGGCAAGGCCGCGCTCCACGCTCGCGTCCGTGACGCCCAGCTCCTTCAGCTGCAGGGCGGCGGCGATCGCCGCGCCGGCGTTGGTGACCTGGTGTTGCCCCATCAGCGCCGGCAACGGCAGGTCCATCAGCCGTTGCGCGCTCTGATACACGAGGCGGCCACGCTGCTCGAAGGCCTCGTAGTCCTCGCCCCAGACGGTGAGCGGCGCCTGCACCCCCCTTGCCTGAGAGCGGATGACGCCCAGGACTTCCTCTGGCTGGCGAGCGATCACCGCCCGCACCCCCGGCTTGAGAATGCCGGCCTTTTCGCGCGCGATCAGGACGATGCTATCGCCCAGCCAATCCGCGTGGTCCATGGCGACGGGCGTGATCACCGTCAGCGCCGGACGGGCGACCACGTTGGTGGCATCGAGCCGGCCACCGAGACCTACCTCCAGAATGACCGCATCGGCCGGATGCTCGGCGAAGGCCTGGAAGGCCGCTGCCGTCGTGATCTCGAAGAACGTGACGGGTCCGCCGTCGTTGACGCGCCGGGTGCGCTCCAGCAGCTCGACGAGTTCGGCCTCGCCGATCGGCCGTGCCTTGCCGTCCGCACCGGCAAGCTCGATGCGCTCATGGAAGCGCACGAGATGCGGCGAGGTGTAGACATGGACGCGCTTGCCGGCCGCCTGCAGCATGGCCTTCAGCAGCGCCGCGGTCGAGCCCTTGCCGTTGGTGCCGGCAATATGGATGACGGGGGGCAGCCGGTCCTGCGGATTGCCGAGCTTGGCCAGCAACGCCTCGATGCGGCCGAGCGACAGGTCCATGCGCCGCGGGTGCAGCGCCTTGAGCTCGGTCAGCAGATCGTCACTCGTATGCATGGCGCCCCGTAGCACACTCGCAGGGAAACGCTAAGGGGAAGCCCCCTCGCCATCGCGATCTCTGTGATTTGCGCGCGCAGGGACGAGGGTCTGCCCCCCCCGACCGGCCTAGTTGAACGAGTCGCGCGATCCAGGCTTGGTCTTGGACTTGTCCGGATCGCGGGTGCTCTCGCGCGTGTCGAAGCGCTCGCTCTCGTGAAGGGGCTCGGCGTCCAGTACGTCGTCGTAGGATCGCGCCAGCGTCTCGATCGTCGTACCGTCGACCACGCTGCCGTTGAGATGGCCGTTGTCCTTCGCCGCAATCGGCCGCGAAATGCGCGCAGCGGCGGCGTTGCCGGTGAAGATCCGACATAGGCGGGACAGCGTCTCGCGCAGATGATGGCGATGCACGACCATGTCGATCATGCCGTGCGCAAGCAGGTACTCGGCCTTCTGGAAGCCCTCGGGCAGCTGCTCGCGGATGGTCTGCTGAATGACGCGCGGACCGGCGAAGCAGATGAGCGCGCCGGGCTCGGCGATGTGCACGTCCCCCAGCATGGCGTAGGATGCGGTGACGCCGCCCGTGGTCGGGTCGGTCAGCACGACGAGATAGGGCAGGCGCGCCTCGCGCAGCATCTGCACGGCGATGGTGGTGCGCGGCATCTGCATGAGCGAAAGGATGCCCTCCTGCATGCGCGCCCCACCCGAGGCCGCAAACAGGATGAAGGGAGTGTGCTTCTCGACCGCGCGCAGCATGCCGGCGATCACGGCCTCACCCGCTGCCATGCCGAGCGAGCCCGCCATGAAGCGGAAGTCCTGCGCGGCGGCGACGACCTCCTGGCCCTCGAGCCGGCCCTCGCCTACGAGCACCGCATCTTGCAGCTGCGTTTCGCTCCTGATGGATTTGAGGCGGTCGCTGTAGCGCTTGCCGTCGCGGAACTTCAACGGGTCGTGGGGGACATCCCGCACCGACACGACCTCGCACTCGCCATTGTCGAATAGATGCGCCAGACGCTTCGGCGCCTCCATGCGCATGTGGTAATTGGAGCCGGGTATGACGAACTGGTTGGCTTCCAGGTCCTTGTAGAAGACCATCTGCCCGGTATCGGGGCACTTCACCCACAAGTTGTCCGGCAGCTCGCGCTTAGTGTTGAGCAGGCCCCGGATCTTGGGACGGATATTGTTGATCCAGTTCACGCGTATCGTGCTCCTTCAGCACCGCTCCCGGCATGCAGCCGGTCTCGCTCGCCCCGCCCCTGGCCATCTGGTGGCAATTTGGCGCCCAGCTTAGGCGGGGCGCAACGCCTGCGATAGGCTTTTCACCAGATCTAGGACTTTGGGCACTGTTTTTCCAGTAGATTCACCCTTCGAGCCCAAGCTTTCCCTGACGGCATTAACCAGCGCCGAGCCCACCACCACGCCGTCGGAGCCGGCAGCGATGGCTTTGGCCTGTTGCGGAGTTTTCACCCCGAAACCTACCGCGATGGGCAGCCGGGTCGACTTCTTGATACGTGCAATGTGCGAATGAACGGCTGCAACGTCGGGCTCCGCCGTCCCCGTGATGCCGGTAATGGAAACATAGTAAAGAAACCCTGATGTGTTCTCCAACACCACCGGCAGGCGCTTGTCGTCCGTGGTGGGCGTAGCGAGGCGGATGAAGTTGAGGCCGCGCGCGATGGCCGGCAGGCAGAGCTCCTCGTCGGCCTCGGGCGGCACGTCGACGATGATGAGACCGTCCGCGCCGGCGGCTTTCGCGTCGCCGAGAAAGGCCTCGCGCGGGTAGACATAGACAGGATTGTAGTAGCCGAAGAGGATGAGCGGCGTGTCCTTGTCGTGTCGGCGGAACGAGCGCACGAGGTCGAGCGTCTTGTGCATCGTGTGACCGGCTTTCAGCGCTCGCAGTGAGGACGCCTGGACCGCCGGGCCGTCGGCCATGGGATCGGAGAAGGGCATGCCGAGCTCGATCAGGTCGGCGCCGGCAGCCGGCAGACCCAGCAGGATCTTCTCCGACGTGGCGTAGTCCGGATCGCCGGCCGTGACGAACGTCACCAGCGCCTTGCGCCCCTCCTGTTTGAGCGTGCTGAAGCGTCGATCGATACGTGAGTGTTGGCTCATGAATTGGAGGCAATGGGCAATAGGCAGTTGGCAGTTGATGCCCATTGCCTATTGCCTACTGCCTATTCCCTCCCTTCACATCTTCATGCCGAGGTGGCCGGCGACGGCGAAGATGTCCTTGTCTCCACGGCCGCACATGTTCATCACCAGCAGATTGTCCTTTGCCAGCGTCGGCGCCAGCTTCTCGACGAAGGCCAGCGCGTGCGCCGGCTCGAGTGCAGGGATGATGCCTTCGAGCCGGGTGCACAGCTGGAAGGCGGCGAGCGCCTCCTTGTCGGTGATGGCGACGTATTTCACCCGGCCCGACTCCTTGAGCCAGGAATGCTCCGGCCCGACGCCCGGATAGTCGAGGCCGGCGGAGATCGAATGGCCCTCGAGGATCTGTCCATCCGCGTCCTGCAGGAGGTAAGTGCGGTTGCCGTGCAACACGCCGGGCTTGCCGCCGGTGAGCGAGGCGCAGTGCCCGTCCGTCACGTCGAGACCATGCCCGCCCGCCTCCACGCCGTAGATCGCCACGCCCTCGTCATCGAGAAAGGGATGAAAGAGGCCAATGGCGTTGGAGCCGCCGCCGATGCAAGCGACCAGCGTGTCGGGAAGCCGGCCCTTGCGTTCCAGCATCTGCTCGCGCGTCTCCTTGCCGATGACTGACTGGAAGTCGCGCACCATGGCCGGATAGGGCGCCGGACCGGCGGCGGTGCCGATGATGTAGTAGGTGTCGCGCACGTTCGCGACCCAGTCGCGCAGCGCCTCGTTCATGGCATCTTTCAGCGTCTGCGCGCCTGACGTGACGGCGTTGACCTTGGCGCCCAGCAGCTTCATGCGGAATACATTGGGCTTCTGGCGCTCGACGTCGACCGCGCCCATGAAGATCTCGCAGGGCAGTCCGAAGCGGGCACACACGGTGGCCACCGCCACACCGTGCTGGCCAGCGCCGGTCTCGGCGATGATGCGCGTCTTGCTCATGCGTCTGGCAAGCTGGATCTGGCCCAGGCAGTTATTGATCTTGTGGCTGCCGGTGTGATTGAGCTCGTCGCGCTTGAAGTAAACTTTGGCGCCGCCGAGGTGTTCGGTCAGGCGTTCGGCGAAATAGAGCGGGCTCGGCCGGCCGGCATAGTGGGCATTGAGTGCGTCGAGCTCTCGCTGGAAGGCGGGGTCGGCCTTCGCATCCTCGTAGGCACGGCCGAGCTCGAGGATCAGGGGCATCAGCGTCTCGGCGACGAAGCGCCCGCCGAACAAGCCGAAGAAGCCCCGCTCGTCGGGGCCGGCGGAATAGGTGTTCAGCTTCGGTTCCTGGGTTTTCTTTTTCTTCGCTGCCATGTGCGATGACCTTGCCACAGCGTCATCCCCGCGAAGGCGGGGACCCACGCAACCCTCCGTTAGCACGACGATAGTGGCGTGGGTGCCCGCCTTCATGCCGGAGGCGTATCTTCGACACGACGCGGGCACGACGTTATACGCCCTTTGCCGCGCGAAGGAAGCGGCCGATGAGCTCCGGGTCCTTTTCGCCGGGGCTCGACTCGACGCCCGAGGAGACATCGACGGTCGTCGCCCCAGTTAGGCGGATGGCCTCGGCGACGTTGTCGGGGGTGAGCCCGCCCGAGAGCACGAACGCAATTCCTTCCGTGACGCCCAGCAGCGTGCGCCAGTCGAAGGGCGCACCGTTGCCGCCGGGACGCGCGCTGTCGGCCGGCGCGAGGGCATCGAACAAGATGAGGTCGGCGGCGGGGGAAAATCGCCGCGCCGCGCGGGCGTCGTCGGCCGTCTCGACGGGAACCGCCTTCATGACGGGAATGCCCCAGCGGGCACGGATCTCGGTCACCCGAGTGGGCGTCTCGTGCCCATGCAGCTGGATGAGATCGGGTGCGGCGGAGGCAACCACCTCGGCGATGAGCGCATCGTCCGGGTCGACCATCAGCGCGACGATCTTGGCCCGGCCGCGGGCCCTGGCGGCCAGCGTCTTTGCCACCGCGGGCGTCACGTTGCGCGGGCTGGGCGGAAAGAACACGAGGCCGACGTAGTCGGCGCCGCCGGCGAGCGCTGCCTCCAGCGCCGCCTCGGTCTTCAGGCCGCAGATTTTGACTTTGGTCGGCATGGGTCTTGGTGAGTAGTGAGATGGTGAGTAGTGAGTAGGCTTCAGCCCTGACGATTCACTACTCACTATCTCACAACTCACAACTCACTCTTACCGTAAACTGCAATCGCCGCGGCCAGGTCCTCGATGGCGGCGCCGACGGACTTGAAAAAGGTGATTTCCCCCGACGTTTGTCGCCCGGCAACCGTGCCGCGGGCGAGATCGAACAGATCGCCGATGACGGCCTCCTTGCCGATCACGCCGGCCTGCAGCGGCTGCACGATGTCGCCGGCTTCGGCGAAGGCGCCGGGTCGGGTGTCGACATAGATGCGGGCGCGGCGCACGACCGCATCGTCGGTCTCGCGCATGCTCGGCTTGTAGGCGCCGACGCAGTCGACGTGGGTGCCGGGCGCGAGCCAGTCGCCACGGATCAGCGGCTCGGCGGAAATGGTGGCCGCCGACACGATGTCGGCCCGGCGCACGGCGGCCTCCAGGTCGCCGGCGATGCTGACGTCGAGCCCCGGTGCCGCCAGCGTGCCGGCCAGAACGCGGGCCCGCTCCGGCGACCGGTTCCACAGGGCGACCTCACGGATCGGCCGCACCGAGGCGTGCGCGGCCACGAGCTGGGGTGCCAGAGCGCCGGCACCCACCATGAGCAGGCGCGAGGCATTGGCGCGCGACAAATACCGGCTGGCGAGCGCGGACGCCGCGCCCGTGCGCCAGGCGGTGAGCCGGGTGGCGTCCATCACGGCCAGCGTCTCGCCGGTCTCGGCCGACAGTAGCAGGTAGGTTCCGAACACGGCGGGCTTGGCCCGCGCCGCATTGTCGGGGAACACGGTGACCGTCTTGACGCCGAGATGGCGGCCCGCGAACGGCGAGCCGGAAGCCTCGGCCTCCCACGCCGGCATGAGCAGCAGGGTGGCCTCGGGCCGGCCGGCGAGCGCAATGGCGTGATGGTGGCGCAATGGCGCGATCGCGCCCTGCTTGAAAGCGGCCTGCAGGATGTCGACGAGGCCAGGATAGGCAAGCGCCGCATCGACCGCCGCGCCATCGAAGAAGCGCATGGGTCATGCCCCCGCTGGACTAGCGGCTCACGGGCGCGAGCTGTCTGTCGGTCGCGATGGCGGCTTGGCGCTCGCGTGCGAGCCGGTCCGCCTCCGCCTCCCAGCGCTGGGCTTCGGCGCTGCGCCGGCGCGCGGTGCGCCGCCACCGCGCCTGGGTCACCCACGTAGCCAAGCCACCGATGACGATGCCAATCACCAGCATGCCGATGAGATAGGCGTAGAAGGGCAGGACCAGCGAAAGGACCGGCTCATCGGGACGGAACGGATCGAGCACCAGGCGCACGCCATGCCGATTGATGACGGCAAGCGTGAGAAGGATAATCGCTGCCGGCAGCCCCAGGACGTATTTCCATGCCCGCCGCAGCACTTGCAACTCCTTGGCAGTAGCCGATCGGCCGTGGGCAATAGAAATAGCCTTCTATTGCCTACTGCCGGCTGCCTTCTCTTCGTTGAGCCGCTCGCGCAGGTCCTTGCCGGTCTTGAAGAAGGGCACGAACTTCTCGGCAACCGAAACGGCCGCGCCGGTGCGCGGATTGCGGCCGACGCGCGGGGCGCGGTGCTTCACCGTGAAGGCGCCGAAGCCCCTGAGCTCCACCCGATCGCCCTGCGCCAGCGCCTCGACGATCTCGTTGAAGACGACGTTGACGATGCGCTCGATGTCGCGGTGATAGAGGTGCTGGTTGGCAGCAGCAATCTTTTGAATGAGCTCGGACTTGATCATGGCTAGGCCTCCCAACCCCAACAACGAGCCAAAGTCGTTGTATTGCCTCATCTTTCCGAACCCTGCCAAAGGGATACCAAGCCGTCAAGGCGCAATCCACCGAACGCCTCGTCGGCGTCGAGCAGCCGGCCGATCGCGCCGGCGGCACGCTCGCCGATGATCTGCCCCAGCGCCGCGACCGACAGACCCAGAATGCCCCAGCTGCTCTCCCGCTTCGGCTTGAAGTCGACGACACGGAGACCCTTGGGGATACTGCGCTTCTCTTCCAGGTATTTGACGGCCTCGGGCTCGCCGCCGAGCTGGTCCACGAGCTTGTTGGCAAGCGCCTCCCGCCCGGAATAGATGCGGCCCTGCTCCAGGCCGACGACGCTGGCGGTGTCAATGCCGCGGCGCGTCGCCACCAGTCCCACGAACCATCGCTGCGACTCCGCCACCATCTGCTCGGCCGCGGCCTTGCCCGCCTCGTCGACGGGCTGAAACGGGGAAGGGTTGGCTTTCAGTGGGCCGCTCTTGATCTCATTCATCTTGACGCCGAGCTTGTCGAGCAGCTGGGAGACCTCGGCCCACTGGAAGATCACGCCGACCGAGCCGGTGATGGTGTTGCCGTGCGCCACCATGTGGTCGGTGGCAAGTCCGGCGATATAGGCGGCCGAGGTCGCTATCGTTCCCATCTGGGCGACGACGGGCTTGACCTTGGCGACCTCGCGGATCGCTTCGAACAAAGCTTCCCCGCCGGTGGTCGTGCCGCCGGGGCTGTTGATGTAGAGAATGACCGCCACGACCTGCTTGTTGTCGGCGACCCGCTTCAGAAGCCGCAGCTGGTCGCGGTTCTCTGTGATGATCCCCTCGAGGCTGACGCGAGCAATTTGCCGGCCCTCGGCGAGGCCCGCGCCTTCAGAGGACGCGAAGACGATGAGCCCGAAGGCCACGAGGGCGGCGAGCACCGCCAGCGCGCGCCACAGCGACAGGCGCCGGCGCAGGCGGCGGCGATCAAGGACGGTTTCGGTCTCGAATGCCATGGCGGCTGTGCCTCGCGCTTAGGGCCTAGTGTCCTGATCGCGAAATTCGCCTCATTGCGGGGCTGGCTCGGAGCGAATTTCGCGATCTGAAGGACACTAGCAAGTCATGGATTCTAGTGTGATTCAGATCGAGAAGTCCGCTTCCCGACCTAGCCCAGAGCGATGTAGCGGACTTCTCGATCATCACACTAGGGCCTTTTGCATCGGGTGGATGGCAGGATTGGGACGATCGCTGCGTGTTCGCCTCCTCGTGCCTCGCCGCCTCGGGCACCCCTGGCCGTGCGGACGGCAGACGGGTAGTCCCCGTCTGCCGCAAGTAATTGGATGTCCTTCCCAGGACCCCGGATCAGCTCTCACTGTCCTCCCCGTCCTCCTTCTTGTCGTCCGCGCCCTCTTTCTTCTTGATGGCGGCCTTGAAGATGTCGCCGAGCGAGGCGCCCGAGTCGGAGGAGCCGTATTGCGCCACGGCCTGCTTCTCCTCCGCGATCTCCAGCGCCTTGATCGACACCGTGATGCGGCGGCTATGCTTGTCGAGGCTTATGACCGCGGCGTCCACCTTGTCGCCCACATTGAAGCGCTCGGGCCGCTGCTCGGAGCGGTCGCGCGACAGATCGGAACGCTTGATGAACGTCGTGATGTCTGTTTCCGCCAGCTTGACCTCGATGCCGTTCTCCTGGACCGCCAACACCTCGCAGGTGACCTGGCTGCCCTTGCGCATCTTGCCGATGGTGTCCAGCGGGTCGCCGCTGACCTGCTTGATGCCGAGGCTGATGCGCTCTTTGGTGGCGTCGACGTCGAGCACGACCGCTTTGACCGTGTCGCCCTTCTTGTAGTCCTTGATGGCCTCGTCGCCCGACCGGTTCCAGTCCAGGTCGGAGAGGTGCACCATGCCGTCGACGCCGCCATCGAGGCCGACGAACAGACCGAACTCCGTGATGTTGCGGATCGGGCCCTCGACCTGCGACCCCTTCGGGTGCGAGGCGAGGAAGACCTCCCACGGGTTGTCCTGCGTCTGCTTGAGCCCCAGCGAAATACGCCGCTTCTGGGCGTCGACCTCGAGGATCTGCACGTCGACCTGCTGGCTGGTGGAGACGATCTTGCCCGGATGAATGTTCTTTTTTGTCCAGCTCATCTCGGAGACGTGGATCAGACCCTCCACCCCGGGCTCGAGCTCCACGAACGCGCCGTAGTCGGCGATGTTGGTCACCGTTCCCTTGAAGCGGGCGCCGACCGGATATTTGGCCTCGATGCCGGACCACGGGTCGGCCTGCAGCTGCTTCATGCCGAGGCTGATGCGCTGCGTCTCCGGGTTGATGCGCACTATCTGCACTTTGACGGTATCGCCGACGTTGACGATCTCGCTCGGATGATTGACGCGGCGCCAGGCCATGTCGGTGACGTGCAGCAGGCCGTCGATGCCGCCGAGATCGATGAAGGCGCCGTAGTCGGTGATGTTCTTGACCACGCCGTCGATAACCTGGCCCTCGGCCAGCTTGGCGACGATCTCGGAGCGCTGCTCGGCGCGCGTCGCTTCCAGGACCTCGCGGCGCGAGACGACTATGTTGCCGCGGCGGCGATCCATCTTCAGTATCTTGAAGGGTTGCGCCGAGTGCATGAGCGGGCCGATGTCGCGCACGGGCCGCACGTCCACCTGGCTGCCCGGCAGGAACGCCACGGCGCCGTCGAGGTCGACCGTAAAGCCGCCCTTCACCTTGTTGAAGATGACGCCTTCGACCTGCTCCTTGGCGTTGAACTTCTCCTCGAGCCGGGTCCAGCTCTCCTCGCGGCGGGCCTTGTCGCGCGACAGCACGGCCTCACCGAGCGCGTTCTCGATACGCTCGAGGTAGACCTCGACGGTGTCGCCGACTTTCAGCTCCTGCGGCTTGCCGGGGATCGAGAACTCCCGCAGGGGAACGCGGCCCTCCATTTTGAGGCCCACGTCGATCACCGCCAGGTCCTTCTCGATGGCGGTTATCTTGCCCTTCACGACGCTGCCCTCGAAGGCATCGTCCTTGGAGAGCGTCTCACTCAACAGCGCGGCGAAATCCTCGCGGGTGGGGTTGAGTTCCCTTGAACCTTCACTGACGGCGGTGCTCATTCCTGCTCCTGCTCCATGCATCCTGGGACGGGCTTTCGGTCGCCGGGATGGGGGTGCCGCGTACGCGGCACATGACCCCAAGTCCCAGCTCCGTGCCCATGATTGTGTGAGTTCACCCGCCGGAGAATCCTTGTGCCAGCTTGATTGGAGCCACGCTTTTTCAAGCGCGCCCGCGCTGGCCTGCCTTCCTGAGGATCACACCGACGGCGGTATCGAATGCGGCTTCTATATCTAAATTGCTGGTATCCAGCAAGAAGGCGTCGTCAGCGGACCGCATAGGGGCCGTATCTCGGCTCGCATCGCGCTGGTCGCGGCGGCGGATGTCTGCCAGCACACCCTCATATGTTGCAGCCTCGCCACGGCCTTTCATCTCCAGATAACGGCGCTCGGCCCGCACCTCGGGGGTGGCGGTAACGTAGATCTTGACGTCGGCCTCGGGACAGACGGCGGTGCCGATATCGCGACCGTCCAACACCGCCCCGGGTGGCCGGCGAGCGAACCCGCGCTGGAACTCGAGCAGTTCCGCACGCACTTGCGGGATGCGCGCCACGATGGAAGCGGCCTCGCCGGCGCCTGGCTTGCGCAGATCGGGATCGTCCAGCCCGGACGGGTCGAGCGCGCGGGCTGCCGCGGCGGCCCGCTCCGCGTCGTCGAGGGCACCGCCCAGGCGCTGCACGTCGCGGGCGACGGCGCGGTAGAGAAGGCCGGTGTCCAGGTGGTGCAACCCGAAGTGCGCGGCGATGCGTTTGGCCAGCGTGCCCTTGCCGGATGCCGCCGGACCGTCGATAGCGATGATCATGGCCCGACCTCGGACGGGACCGATTCCCTCTCCCCGCTCTTCAGTGGGGAGAGGACTAGGGTGAGGGGCGGCGGCAAGTGCTGCGGTTCGTGGCTGCCCCTCACCC
>JRHI01002004.1_pt1 | contig 15230 bp, 12 predicted proteins | sample 215371 | NCBI WGS metagenome assembly JRHI01 (sample SAMN02929681, study PRJNA255918) | sediment metagenome | biome: cave system; feature: Ice Cave; material: Sediment; isolation source: sediment from deep within a dark volcanic ice cave with no known source of... ...
GTATCGTGCAAGTCCCGGGCCACACGACGGCGTTCCTCGTCTTGAATGCGAAGTACGCTTATTGAAAGCTCTCGTAACTTTTCTTCTGTCCTCCGGTGAACGCTAACTTCTTCTCGAAACGCAGACAAACTGGTTTCGAGTTCACTGGTTCGTTCCTGGATCTGCCGCTCCAAGTCGCCCTGAGCTTTGCGGAGTGCCTCCTCGGCGCGCTCCAGCCGAACGTTTCTTTGGACAACTTCCCTCTGCGCGTTGATCAGCTCGTTGTTGACGCGGGACAGTTCGGTATACAGACGATCATCGCTACCGACGTCACCCAAAAACTTTGCGTCCATAAAATCCATCCTAATGATTAGGAGGTTCGTCGCCTTGCCGTTAACTGTTAGATCGTTAACTATCAGATCGCTAACTATCAGATCTATAAGCGTCCAGCCCGCCCATCAGGGATATCGCGTCAGAAGCGTCCTTGGTCCAGTAATCGGCTCCGACGTCGCGCCAGAGATTGGGTGCGATTTTGAAGGCGTATCCGCCGACCATAATCCGCGTCGCCGGCCTTCCCAAACGTACCGCCGCGATTACTTCCCGCACCGCACGAATGTGGAAAGTCATGGACGCAGAGATGGCAAGAATGTTGGAATGGTTGTCGCGAAGCACATCGACAATACCGGCGGTCGGCACATTCGCACCGAGGTAGATTGTGTTCCAGCCTTCCATTTCAAGTAGATCGCAAAGCATGCGTGCTCCAATTTCATGCAACTCCCCACTCACGCAGGCAGCAACAATGGTGCCTCTGCATGTTCGATCGGAGCGAAAAATGTAGGGATAGAGCTGCGACATAATGAGCTGCGTCGAAGCCGTGCAATAGTGCTCCTGAGCGATGCTGACAATATTCGATTGCCAGAGACGTCCAATCTCGTACTGGCAAGGCTCAAAAACATGGCAATAGATTTCCCTGATGCTGACTTTGTTTTCCACGGCTCGCAAAATGAGTGCCGCGGCGGAGTGTCGTTCGTAGCGAAGAAGCGCACCCAGATATTGATTGGCGAGTTCGGCCAGCGGTTGGTCAAGGTCGAGAAATGATGGGTTATCGTTTGCGAGCGTCAGAGCCGCAATGGCTGATTTCACATAGTCCACCGCGGGTATTTGCATCGGTGCAGGAAGTTCTTTTCGTAAGACATCCAACATCATCTCGAGATTCGCGATCAAATCCTCAACGGCGACATTGCGCGCGACGAGCATTGTTTTGGCCCACGTGGCGTAATGCACGAACAGAGCCGGCTCCTCCGCTGCTACGGCTTCGGAGAGATATCTAAGGTGGTAACGGGCATCTTCAAGACACCTGGCCAGCCCTTTTTTTCCATAGAGTTGTTCTAAATCAGGCCTAAGTTTCCAGTGACGCTCGACAATTTGGCGAGCGAGATCATCTTGCCGTTCAATAATGAAATCGCGGGCTGTTTCGAGTAGCATCGGCATCGATTTCACGATCCAATAGCTGAATGGCCAACGACCGAAGGCCGATTGGGACTGGACGCACAAATAGATCTTAACGTCTGTACACTCTTCGCCCCGGACATCATTATTTCTCAGGAAACAATGAGATTGAATACACGCAACGCAGCGCTGCCCGGCACAAGCCTCAACCCTTTCGGTATTCCCGCATGCGATTCATGATAAGCATGGCTTTTATGCCATGTCCGATAGCTGGCAATATCCACCCAATATGTCATGAGCCAGATTTCATTCGGCATGTCCTCCGGGCTGAGAACATCCATCCGGAGAAACCCCGTGGCATTGTCGACAAGATGTGGCCGGTGAAGAAAAGCTTGCTTGACTTCGGCATCCATGTCATTGGCCACAACAAACCTGCTCAGAACGCCAACCGCTTGCTTTTCCAAGTGAGCAACCCTTTTCGAAAAAACTTCTTCTCCGAGTCTACGCCTAAAGAACCGCCACCACCGGCGATTCTCCGCTGGAACAGCGATTGGGACCGGATCTTGCACTAGCTCGCTCCACAGGCCTCCCCACGCCTGATTGCAAAGAATTGAGCGGCGCGCCATCATCGCTGATGGAGCACTCCAAAAAAAATAGTGCTGATATCTCTAGTGGTTCCACAGCTTCAGTGGCCGTGGGACTGGCCAAGCACGGGATAATACGGGAGACCTGTGGATCCTGTGTGCTGCCATCGGTAGGGCACCGGGTGACGGGGGCTCTCGCGGGTTTCGCGCGCGGGAAAGATACAGATCTAGGTTCAAGGAAGCCTAATTTTATTTGAAGTCACAATGTTGAACTTCAAAGCACTGTCGTGGCTTTGGATGTTGCCCAGTAGCACGCCGATATCCGGCAATAACAATAAATGGCCGCGGAGAAATTCCCGATTATTCCACGGTGATCTCACAACATACGAGTTGTGTGCGCTCATTTGCTCAGGGAGAGGTTCCCCTCACCGCTGTTTCATGATGCTTTCTGTTCTTGTAACTTCCGCCAGTCTGCTACTGGGGCGTAAACGCCCGGCCATACGAGGGACGCGTGCCCACCAGTTTGGCGTCGCTCAACTGATGGAGCTTACCTTCGGCGTCCATGGCAAAGATCTGGTATTCACCCCTCCACTGCTCGCAACGTGGTTTCTCCTCACCTGCCATGATTCCCTGCGACCCCAAGCGATTCAGCGCTGAAAATGCAATCGTTCTACCGTCGGAAGACCATGAGGGGAAGCAGAAATCCTGATGCTTGGAATGCGCCAAGCCGTGCTGATCCGAACCATCAGCCCCCATGAGAAAGAGTCCGCGACGATCGTCTCCGGTTGCGGAGATATAAGCGATTGCACCCCCGTCCGGGGCCCAGGAGGGGTTTGAGTCTTCCGAGTTGTGCTTGGTGAGGCGGCGAACGTTTGACCCGTCAGAGTTCATAACGTAAATCTGGAAAATGCCGTCCCGACGAGATGCGAAGGCAATCTGACGGCCATCGGGAGACCAGGTGGGATCCATACCACGCTCGGTGAGACGCTTCTGATTAGAGCCGTCCGCATCCATTACCCAGATTTCAAGGTTACGGCTGGGACTGGTCTGCGCGAACGCGTAAAAGGCGATTCTTTTTCCGTCGCGCGACCACGCCGGACCGCACGCATCGCCGCTATTGATATTGGTCATCTGTCTTGCACCGGTGCCATCCACATTCATTACATAGATTTGGGAATAGATGCTCTCGCGGAAGGAACAATATGCGATCTTTGTGCCATCGGGAGAGAGCATCGGATCGGAACCAAAGACGTGGAGCGAGGTGACCGACGAACCATCCGGGTTCATCAATTCAATTTCATTCTTCCGGGCGTTGCCGGAGGCCATGGCGTCCATTTCAGGTGCAGCGTGGGCGCCTGTCATCCCCCCACTCTTCGAATCTACATCCGTGATGCTCCGCATGGAGATCATCCCCATCGACGGGTCGGAGCGCACGAAGACAATCTTGTCCTTGAGCGTTCTCAGGGAGCCGAGAGTGGCGTTCGCAGCGGGTAGTGAACTTGGAAATACAGCCGCTTGCTGCCCAAAACCACGGGGCGGAACAACAATAAAGATGGCGAGCGAAAGCAGAAGAGAAACCGCGGAGTTAGACATCGAAAATGATCCCCCGGCGCAAGATGATAGCGTCATTCCCGGTGAACGGCAAGAGAAAGGCGGATTTGCGCCTGCAAAGCGGAGGAAGAAAAAGCCACCGGCCATAAGGCTGGTGGCTTTGGTAGGACCGACTTGCGGCTAGAAAATCAGTCGCAAACCGAATTCAATCTGGCGCTGCGCTCCGAGTCCGTATACCCCGGTACCGTTACCGACGCGGAATGCCTCGTTGTCTGACTTTGTGGTTCCGTTGATGGAACCATTGCCAGCACCAAAGAGAATGCCATTCATGGTGTTGGGAGGCAGGTTGAAGTTACTGAAGTTGGGCAAGTTGAAGAAGCCCACGCTAGGCTCAATGGTAAACCGATCTTTGAACGTGTGCCGCCACGCCAAGCGCATATCAAGCGCCCGTAGCCAGGTGTAATTAACCTGGCCTGCCGGAGCAGGGTCGATTACTGGTGAGACACCGCCCAAGCCCTGCAAATCCGTAAGGTTCATCAGACCATTCTGAATGAGCACATTGCCCGCTGGGGTGGGCTGATTTCCCTGCCTGGAGTTGTAGCCGCTAATGAGAGAGTTCAGCGAACCCGCGTTGATACTCCTGTCAAATTGTCCGAGGTGTGTACCGGGTAGCGGGTCCCCCACCGTCCCGTCACCAGTGAAGTCCGTGCGGTATATTTCAGCTGAATTGCCGAAGTTAGGCGCGACAATGGCGCTTGACAAAGGGCTGTAGAAGTGGGCAATCAGGCCCAAACGGAAGCCTCCCGGGACATCGGCGTACCCACCGAACGAGATCTGGTGGGTCCGATCGAGCAGCGCCGGACCGTAGTACCTACCGGGCCGATTGTTGTCAGCCGCAGTAAGGACGAAGTCCTGGTCGCTATCGGCGGGGGTTCCAGTCAGCTGTGCACCGCCTGTGTTACTGAAATTAGACAGGCTATAGGCGGCCTGGAAGTTCACAGCTTTCACTCCTCGGAACGGGTTAGTAACATTTTGGGTCACCTTCATTTGCAAAGCGTTATAGACGGATCGTCCAATCGGTTTCAGGAAAAAGGCCTGATTCTGATTGGCATTTACGCCGCCGAAAGCGCAAGGATGTCCCAGACCGCCGGCCGAGCCCGGCTGGTTGCAACCCACACCCGCAACATCGTTCGGAGTTCCCAAACCAAAGGCAGCATAGTCAGCCATGGTTAGCGGCACATTGTTACCGCTACTGTCGGTGAAGTTCCCTGACGGACACGGAGCCGAGTAACTATCAGCTACGGTCGCAGCGCCGCAAGCGGTCAATGCATCCGCAATCGCAGCCTGAGCCCCAGCCAGGTTGAAGGTAGAAACATCACCTACTTTGTTGACGTCGATGCCCAGCAGAGTACGGGTTTCAATATTGCGCAGGAAGTCAGCAGTGAGAATCATTCCATGCCGAATCTCACGCTGGATACCGAAATTGATCTGCACCGAGCGTGGGGTCGTGTAGTTGGGCGCGAATAGAGCCGGTCCCGGCACGCCAAGGCCTTGGGACAAGGATGTACCAATAAAATTTGGATTCGGCGTTTTCGGGTCGAACGCATTGCCCGCCAGGACCTGCTGCCAGAACGCCTGAATTTGCGGAATCACGTTTCCGACATGGACGTCGTTGCCGCATATCCCTACGGGAGAAATGGTGCCGCCGTGCACGGGAACAGGTAGCGAGTTCCCACCCTGGCAGGCGCTGGTTACGGCATTGAACGCACCGGTCCTTAGCCGTCCGGGCCGATCAAATAAGACATTGTTCCAGATTACGTTCTCATAGAACAGGCCAACTCCCCCGCGGATTACCGTCTTGCCATTCTTGCCCGGATCCCAGGCAAAACCGATCTGTGGGGCGAGGTTCATATTAGCCTGCTTCACGCGATTGCCGTAGCCCGGGAACTCGGCATTGATCTCTGGGATCGCCGGCAAGTCACTGTCAGTTCGGCCTGTGTCGCGGTCATAGCGCAAGCCGAAACTAAGGGTGAGGTTCGACTTGATTTTCCAGGAGTCGCCAACGTAGATCCCGATTCGGTTATCGGGGCCCAAACCGCCGGCGGGATATCCGAGGGCCGGGCTCAGAGTGTTAAAACCCTGACCGTTGCCCACACGGAGCCGATTCACGGGGTAGTTCAGAGGATTGGCTGAACCGCCCGGGAAGGGACCCCCGGCTGCAAATGCTTCGGTCCCGCTATTCGTACTCCACGAGACCCGCGGCGCCGTTCCGTAAAAGTCAGCAAATCCGCCACCTTGTACGTGGTTGAATGAGACACCGTAGCGCAAGGTGTGAGAGTGGACGATCTTGCTGCCGTCGTACTTGAACTCCCGGTTTGACTGTGGGGTGCTCTGTGGGGCAAGAAGGTTAGGCCCTACAAAGAACGAACCGGAGCTCAACTCCAGCCCAGTGCAACAAAACGGTAGCGCGCTGTTGCCCAAGGTCGCGTCCACAATCTGGTTCTGGAACTTCAGATACGAAAAGCGAAGACTGTGAGAAAAAGATCCGGAATTGAAATCAAATCCAACTACATGTTGACGGGTAACGTCCTTGTTGTTGTACAAGGAGAACCCGAGACCGAAAGTGGCAAGCAGCGAGTTCTTGAAATACGAATAGCGATAGAAGGCTTTGGAACCGTTGCCCAAGTTGTAGTCCAACTTACCGACAAGGTTGTCCTCGATAAAGGGCTGGCTAAACCCGGCACCGTCGCTAGCGTACGGGGTGCCGCTCAAAACAACCGGTGCAAAAGAAGCCTGCTTGGTTCGTTCGCCGTCGGCGAAGAAGAAAAGCTTGTTCTTGATTATCGCTCCTCCCAGACGGGCACCGTACTGGTCGCGCTGGGAGTACAAGTCTTTTCCACCCGGCGCAGCCGCAGCCATTGAATGGTCGCGGAAGAAGCCAAAAGCTTCGCCGTGGAGCGTGTTGGTCCCGGACTTAGTCGTTACATTAACGGCACCGGAAGAAGTCAAGTCTTGAGAGAGATCGAGCGAAGACTGGCTGATCTGAAATTCGTCGATCGCGCTTGCAGGAATGTCGGCGGTAGTAGTTCCCACCGTTTCGTCGCTGACATCGACTCCATCCACGTTAACCCGTGCCGTGCGGCCAAAGCGACCACCGAAGGAGATTGAGGAGTACCCAGCCTTGGTGGGATCGAAATTCTGACCGTCCTGGATCTGCACACCGGGTTCGAGCTGGGCAAGGTCGAGAAAGTTGCGACCGTTAACTGGAAGATTCTCTACCTGATCGGAGGTCAAAACGCCCTGAACAATCGCCTGTTCGGTGTTGACCTGAACAACCGACCCCTGCACTTCGATGACCTGGCTTTCCTGGCCGATTTGAAGCTTCGCATTAAAAGTGGCGCTGTTGCCGACCTGAACAGTTATGTTCTGACTGCTGCTACTGAAGCCCTTCGCCGACACTTGTACTTTGTAGCTCCCCGGATCCAGGGGACCGGAACGGAAAGTACCTGCCGAGTTTGAAGTCAAATTGATGGTCTGGTTGGTGCCGAGGTTGGTGACCACGACCTTGGCGTCGCTGACTACGGCGCCACTCTGGTCAGTCACAGTCCCATTAATGCTGCCAGTGCTGAGAGTAGTCTGGGCAAACAGCATCGACGATGCCAAGACGAGGAATGTCACTAGCGCCATTAGACAAAATCGGGAGCTGGGACGAGGGGAGTTGAGGGTCAACATCGGCGACCTACCTTTCAGAATATTCACGGAATCTCGCTTTTTCATTCGAAACTTAACTTGGGCAAGCTTGATCACAATTAAGAAACTTGATCGCTGATCACGACGGGACTGAGTCTCGTTTCGTCAGCTTGGCCAAATGTTGTTGGGCGTCCACAAAATCGCTGTGAATAGATTCTGTTAAGTGCAATTTGTCAGCCAAGTGTAATCTATTTGGCCGGGGAGTCAATTTATGTTATTTGTTATCAATCGATTACATGGTTGCTATACAGGGTTATGCAGTGCCAAACAACCCTCTAAGTCGTTATGGAAATCCCAATTACTGTATTCCGCATCCGGGAAATCGAAATTTATGCCCATAAGTGACTGCTACTAACAACAATTGAACGCTGTTTTGTACCCTGAGAATCTTTCGGCACCGCTGTCCTATGGCGTTGGCTAGAAGTCTGACTTGACTGTGTAGTACCCGGCACGGTGGCGGACGCGGTACGACGAGGCGTCAGGGTTGCCGGATACGCTGACTCCAATGCGGCGGAAGTTCGAGAATGATGCTGTTTGCGAGGGGTAATAGGCGAGCAGGTATTGGGTGCGGAGTTCGTCGCTGATCTTGTGGAAGGCTTCGTCGAGCTGCGCCATTGAAGTCGCGTAGTAGTACTTGCCTCCCGTGTCTTCGGAAAGCTGGATGAGGGCGTGCTCGCCTCCGGTCTCGCGGCCGGCACTGGCTTCGATCGGAACGACAATGATGCTGTAGACCAGGGCTTCGGCCTCTTCAGCTGAGCGCACCGCCTCTTTGTAATCGACCTTGCTGACGGTGTCGCCGCCGTCGGTGATCAGGACGATCACTTTGCGCCCCTGGCGGCGGTCGAGGGCCCGCGACACCAGATAGATGGCGTCATAGAGAGCGGTGGCGGCGCCAACGCGAATGTGATCGATGCCTGCGTCCACACGCTTGAGCTCGGACGTGAATGAAGTGGCCTGCTGCACAACTTCGCTGAAGGCATAGACCGAAAGCGCGTCGATGGGTCGAAGGATCGCGTGCGCGAAGCGCTTGGCCGAGGCTTGCTCGAGCGGCAGATCATGGCGCGTGCTCAGGCTGGTGTCGAGTGCAAGTGCAATCGAGAGCGGGAGCGCGGATTCCTTATCGAAGACGGCAATCTTCTGCTCGTGGTCATCCTCTTTAACATCAAAGTTTTCTTTGGTAAGCCCAGCAATCGGAGACCCGTGAGCATCGGTTACGGTGACGAAGACATTGACCAGCTTGACGTCAACCTTGAGCGTGCCGGAGGGCTGGTTAGCAGGCTCCTGCGGCGGGATTTTGGCAGCGGGCTGCTGGGCGCGTCCTGGCGCGCAAATGAGTATCCACATAAAGAGGATGGACGGAAATTGCAGAGCCAGGGTGGCGGATTTTTTCATTGGGCGGAAGTATACGGCCCCCGCATGGCTTCTTCTGCGACACGCTCTGCGATATTGAAAAAGCGCGTCACCGCAAAGTACGCCAAGGACAGCCACAAAGAGCGCAAAGGCAAACGCGCCTTTCACTTAGATGCGTTACCGGCATCCGGGCTGCCCGTGGCAGAAGAATTTGCGCGAGGAATTTCGGCGGGGAAAGGCTCACCGTCGGCCCACACCGCGCCGTCCTCAAAATATTCCTTTTTCCAGATAGGGACGGTGCGCTTGAGCGTATCGATAAGCCAGCGACAGGCGTCGAAAGCGGCGGCACGGTGGGCAGAGGCGACGACAATCAGCACGCTTATTTCCCCAATTTCGAGCCGGCCCAGGCGGTGAATAAGGGCGACGTCGCGGATTTGAAACTGGCCAAGTGCTTTTGCTGCCAAAGACTCCATTTGCTGCAACGCCATTTCTTCATACGCTTCGTAGTCGAGGTACAGAGTCTTGCGGTCGCGAGTCTGGTTGCGGACCACTCCTTCGAAGACAACGGCTGCGCCATCTTCGGGACGTTTGATTGCGGTGAGCGCCTGCTGGGTGTTAATCGGGTTGCGGATGATCGAGACGCATCGCCGCCCCGCAGGCTCGCTCTGCGTCGGAGAACCGCGCCCGCCGCTGACGGGGGGCAGCATTGCGACCTCGTCGTCAGACTTGAGCTTCGTGTCAGGGCCGGCATATTGCTGATTTACGGCCAATGCCAGCGACGGCAGCACTGCCTTAAGGCAGGGAATCTGCGATCCATACTGTTTGAGAATGTCGGCGACGCATGCGCCTTCGGGCAGGTCGATGGTCTCGGCAGATTTGCCGAGCATCTCTTTCAACATGCCAAAGAAGAGGACGCGAACGCGCATCGGAGGATCCAATGAAAGTGTATCCGAACCGTTGCGCCAGGGGAGTGTCCGCATTTCGCGATGAACACTTTCGGCGAACGTGTACCCCGGAGTTCTCTATCCGGCGTATGAGTTTGTGGAAGCCGCCGCAACCGGTGGCGCGTGGAGGGCTGTGATGAATTGTTCCGATGTTGACACCCACCCAAAGAACACTTCGGCGAGCACGAGCGAGGCTTCGTGACTACTTCCCGGCAAACTGTGGCCGAGTGTCGGTTGGCTCATGCAATCCTCTAACAACACACACGAGTAATCTCTAAACATGGCGTCTCTGACCGTCGCCTCGACGCAGACGCTCGTAGTGCAGCCTGTGATGATGAGATGTTTGATCCCCAGCTTTCTTAGTGTGGAATCCAAGTCGGTTTGATAGAAACCGCTGAACCTGTGTTTGTAGATAACAAGGTCGTCAGCTTTCGGCGTGAGTTCGTCCAGGATGTCCGTGTCCCATGTGTCGCGGATCAGAATTCGACTTTCTCTGCCGTCCGGTGCCTGAACGCTCTTCCCGACACCGAGGTGCATGTGTCGCAAGCGGTTCGGAGAATCTGCAGCACCCAAGTCTGAGAGGTCCGGACGGAAAGCCATTTTGAGGTAAGCAATCTTGATGCCCGCGTGGCGAGCCAAAGACAGTACTTTTGCAGTGGGGGCGATCGCCTTTCGAATGCCGGAAATATCAATTCCTGCCAGGTCGAACATACCACCCTTAGCACCAAAATCGTTCTGCATATCGATGACGATTACCGCAGTCTTTGTGACATCAATCGCAATCGCTTCGGGCTTCGCATCGATTCTGACAATCCGGCTACTCGCGCTCTGAGTCTGCTGTGCCGAGGCGTATTCTTCGCCTGGGCCTATAACGAGTGATGCGGCCGCTGTCGCACCAAAGAGGCCCAGTACCTCCCGTCGGCTAAAACTACGCGATTCGGGTGCCCCTTTCCGATTGTCTCCAAAGCCTCGTGTCATAGCGCCTCCGTTGCGATTGTCGGTTCGCGTAGTCAGTCTCTCACAATCACGTTGCAGCAGTAGCTTTGGGAAAGCCAATTGTTGAACAGCGTTTGGGTTGAAAACCCGGATTGGCTGTCAGAGAACCGTGGCGACTCCTCGCTGGCGAGTAGACGTTTGAAGAACTCAAGCGACCAAGGCTCGGACGAAAGAAACCGAGCGATGATTATAGGGTGCGATTTACACTCACCCTCGGCAAATTGCGATGCTGGAGACCGAAGCAGGCGAGGACTTGACGGCGGCTCGAACACGATTTGAAATGGCATGAACCCAGAGTGGCCGAGTGCGACAGTTAATTCAGGAAGTACTGCCGGTACAACGTGTCGCGCTGCGCAGGCCGGAAGCCGGCGTCGCGGATGATGCGTCGCAACTCCTCTTCGGTAGTGCAGTTGGTCACGCCGGCAGCCCTTACTACATTTTCTTCTAACATCACCGAGCCTACGTCGTTGCCGCCGAAGCGGAGGCCCATCTGGCAGACTTTCAGTCCTTGCGTGACCCAGCTCGATTGCACGTTTAAGAAGTTCGAGAGATACAGGCGCGAGATGGCCAGGACTTTCAGATAGTCGACGGCGGTGGCTTCGTCCCAGTGGCGTCCGCCGAGCGCGGTGTTTTGCGACTGAAAGCTCCATGGAATAAAGGCGGTGAATCCTCCGGTCTCTTCCTGCAGGTCGTAGAGGCGCTGGAAGTGGTTGACGCGATGCTCGTAGGTCTCGCCGACGCCGAACATCATGGTGGCAGTGGTGCGCATGCCGATCTGGTGCGCGGTGCGGTGAACGGCGAGCCAGTCTTCGCTCAGGCACTTGAGGCGGGCAACTTTGTAGCGGACTTCGTCGTCAAGAATTTCGGCGCCGCCGCCGGGGATGGAATCGAGTCCAGCATCGCGCAGGCGGAGAATCGTGTCGCGTAGGCTGAGACTGCTGTACTCCGCAATGGCTAGAATCTCAGAGGCGGAATAACAGTGCAGGTGAACCTTGGGAAAGCGCTCCCTGATTCCGCGCAGCATTTTCTCGTGCCAGTCGATCTTGAGGTCGGGATGCAGTCCGCCCTGCATGAGCACGCCGGTGCCTCCGAGTTCGACCGTCTCGCGAATCTTGTCGTAGATGGTTTCGAAATCGAGAATGTATCCTTCTTTGGCTGCAGGGCCTTTGAGTGGGCGATAGAACGCGCAGAAGGTGCAGTATTCGGTGCAGAAGTTGGTGTAGTTAATGTTGCGATCGATGATGTAGGTGACCGTGCCCTCGGGATGCAGCTTGCGGCGGACAGCGTCAGCTTCCATGCCGATGCCGATCAGGTCGTCGGAGTGGAAGAGTTCCAGGACTTGGGGCTTGGTCAGGGACATCGCTCCTTTATTCTAGCGGAGCGCAGGAGGTTGGGCCAAATTCAAGTCGCGCCGTCGGGTAAGGGTCCCTTCGACTTCGTCGCATCATCGCATTCGCGAACGCGCGTCCGTTCAGAATGACAGGCGAAAGTTAACGGCGTGATTGGGAAGGAGTGCCCGAGGACTTCTTCCAGCGATAATACTGGATAATCGAGAGGGCTGCGCCCACGCACGCGAGAGCCACCAGAATGCCGACCGCCATCTTGTCATAACGGGCAAAGAAACGCAGAATCTGGCTACCGTATAGGGATCCCAGGCCGGCGACGATGGTATAGCGAACCGCGCGCCCCAGCGTCAAGGCGCCTAAGAATTTTTGCCGCGAGTACTGCATTGCGCCCGCCGCCACCAGGAACGGGACGAATGGAAATGGCGGTGGTAGCAAAGCGGGGACTGCTACCGCCCAGAATCCCCAGCGTTCAAATGTTTCGTAAACTTTCTTGGCTCTCCGCTTGGAGAGCTTGCGTTCCATTGCTTGCTTGCCGCCTTTTCGAGCCAGCGAGTAAGTAATGTAGCCGCCGATCACCGCGCCCAACGTCGCCATCAGCGCGTAGTAGGGCCAGGGCTCGCGATGGCGGGCGGCGAGCCAGATGGTCAGGACATCCATGCTGCCGGTGAGAGGGACGACAGAGTTGTCCGCGATTCCCAACAGGACAAGGCCGGGACCGCCCAGTCGGCGCAGCCTGCGAAAGATCGTCATCACGAGCAGCGGATGGAAATGAAAAGGCATCGGGCTTGCAGGGAGTTTACCGTGGCAGACGAAGACATGGCTAAATAATCGACGCCTTCGCGGCGTTGGCGAAGAGCACTTCCGGGGCTGGAGGAAGTGCTCCGATTTCGGCGGCATAGCGGTAGAACAAGTTCAGGCCCTCCAGACATTCCGCATCGAGGTAGTAATAAATGTTTTCGGTCAGGTAACTGCGCGCGTCGGACTCAGTGATTCCCAGGCGCGGCGCCCATTCGCGAGCGATCAGGCTTAGATTTTCTGGCAGCAGGCCGTGATCTCGCGATTCCTGGAAGGTTATTGATAAATCCTGGGCAGGATCGGCCGCTGGCAGCGCATCTTCGCGGATAGCCCAGATAGCAAACACGAACGGCTTCCCGGTAAAACGAATCCACTCTTCGGCGAGATCGAGCGTGAGGTAACGCGAGCGATCGATCTTCAGGGCGGGGTCACCGATAATGAGCCCGGCATCGTGCCGCGCCAGCATTCTCTCGACATCGGGAGCCATGGCAGTGAACGTCCGTCCGCCGCCAAGCCATTTCTCGAACAAGACCTTCGTCAAAGCCACGGAAGTCATGGAAGAGGTGTCCAGTGCGACGGTACGGATCTTTTCTATTGGCACCTTGCTGACTAGCAGGATGGAGCGAACCGCACGGCGCGAGGCGATGGCGACGTCCGGCAATATTTTCAAACCTGGAATTAGTGCATAGGCCGCTGCCGGAATGATTCCAATGTCAGCGGTGGCGGCTTCGAGAGCACGGGCGCAGGCGGAAGGAATGGTGTAAGAAATGTCGAACTGTCGGCCCGCCTGGCCGTGCTCAAAATCCCACATCAGGGGAGCCGTATTGAGGTAGGAAATTGCCGAAATACGTAGACGTCTCATTCTTATTTCCTCCAATTCTAACAAAGGCTTGTGACGTCCTCCCTTGACAGCGTTTCCGGCTCTCGTTACAGTCCGGCGAGTTCGGTAAAGTTAGGTTGTTTTTCCGCAGGCGCCTCTAAGACTGGAGTCTATCCGTGTCGACCGTTGTTGCTCCGCCGCCAACCGCTGCGCATGTCCTGGAGTGGCTTGCCATTTCACTGACTCAGGGTTTAGGGCCGACCAGGTGCAGAAAACTTGTCGAACATTTTGGGACGGTCGAGGCAGTCTTTCATGCGTCGCTTACAGAATTGGAAAGCACGGGAATTCCTGCGGTCTCCGCGCAGTCGTTGGCCACTGGAAAATCGGCTGAGCTAGCGCGGGAAGAGATTGCGCGCGCCGCGGCAGCCGGTGTGTCGCTGGTGTCTCTCGATGATCCCGCTTATCCTCCACGGCTGAAAGAAATTTACGATCCTCCGCTCATCCTTTATGTACGCGGAAAGGTTGAGATTCTGGCTCAGCCCGGGATCGCAGTGGTAGGCACGCGCCATCCCTCGCCCTACGGATCGGGTATGGCAGAGCGGCTGTCGTGCGACCTGGCGGCACAAGGACTCGTCATCATCAGCGGGATGGCTCGTGGAGTCGACACGGCCGGGCATCGTGGTGCGCTCTCCGCCAAGGGAAAAACGATTGCGGTCTTCGGAACCGGCGTCGATGTTATTTACCCTAAAGAAAATTCTCGACTGGCGGAACAGATTCTCGCGTTGGGCGGAGCGTTGATCTCGGAGTTCCTCTTGGATCGTTCGCCGCGCCCCAGAACTTTCCTATTCGAAACCGCATTCTCAGCGGCATGTCGCTGGGAGTGCTCGTGGTTGAGGCGGCGGAATATTCAGGGACTCGTATCACCGCGCGGTGCGCACTTGAGCAAAATCGTGATGTATTCGCAGTCCCGGGCAACGTCACGAACAAGAATTCCTGGGGACCGAATACGCTGATCAAGCAGGGCGCGAAGCTGGTCGCGACTTGGGAAGATGTGTGGGAGGATCTCCCCACCGCTGTGAAACTTGCGCTGACTCCCGCGCCGGGCAATGAATCCGGGGGAGGCTCGTCCGCATCTCTATTTCCGGACCAAGGGCTTCCGCCGCACGAGAAGCGAATTCTGGGTCTGCTCAAGCACGACGAATCGACGCACATCGACGACATCATGGAGCATCTGGAGAAGGAGTTATCGTCATCCGAGATTTTCGCAGCGCTGTTCGAGCTGGAGTTATCCGGTAAGGTGAGGCAGATGCCGGGGAAGGATTTTGTTAAGAGCTTTTAGCTGCTAGCTTCTAGCTTCTAGCTCCTAGCCACCCCGAAAGGCGGCGACATGTATGGAAGACTTCAAAGACCTTGTAGTTTGGACTAAAGCTCATTGTCTGACATTGGTCGTGTATCAGCGAACACGTGCGTTTCCGAAAGAGGAAATGTTCGGATTGACGAGCCAGTTGCGACGCGCCTCTGCTTCCATCGGAGCAAATATAGCTGAAGGTTGCGGTCGGAGATCGGATGCTGAGATGAAAAGGTTTCTTCAAATTGCTCGGGGGTCGACGAGCGAAGTGGAATGTCACCTGCTACTCGCCAAGGATTTACAGTTTCTTGGTGCCGA
>JRHI01002005.1_pt1 | contig 15228 bp, 14 predicted proteins | sample 215371 | NCBI WGS metagenome assembly JRHI01 (sample SAMN02929681, study PRJNA255918) | sediment metagenome | biome: cave system; feature: Ice Cave; material: Sediment; isolation source: sediment from deep within a dark volcanic ice cave with no known source of... ...
GTGCCACAACAGCAGCGCCGCCAGAGAGGTGAGCGCCAGTCGCCGCTTCACTGCTGTTTACCCTGCGGCGCGGTCGACGTCGTGTTCTGTGGTGGCGCCGGCGCCCAGCAGAGCGGGCAGCCGATGTCGTAGTCGTTCCGGCTCCTCATGTTCTTCCGGCGCTTGGCCATTTCGGTTTGGAATTGCTCTTCGGTGAGCGACACCGAGTAGCCGAGGTCGATGAACATGTTGGCGACGGACCGGCGACCGCCGCCCGCCCAGTTTCGCGGATCTGCGGGGTTCTTGTTGGCGGCCGTCGTATCGAGGAAGCCGATGAGGTGCACGATCGTGCCCTTCGGCAGCAGCGGTGCGGCATCGTCGTCGTAGACGTACTGCTTGACCCAGTTGTGGTCGTAGCCCACGCAGTTGAGCGTCTGGATGTTGTGGCCCCAGATCGCTTCCAGGCACATGCGCACGCCCGGGGCATGGAGATGCGGCTCGAACGCGATAATCTTGGTGTGCTCCTGAAGCGTGGCGTACGCGTGGAGCTCTTGATTGCCCTGATTCGGCTTGACGTCGATGTCGATGCCGTTGCCGAGCCTGAGGGTCGAGCGGTGGTAAATCGGCTTGTAGCCTTTGGGGAAGAACCTGAACGCGAACTCGAGATGCGCCTTGGTTTCGCGGCCGTTCGAGTGAACGTGACCGGCCGTCAGCGCCAGCGCGGAATTGGCCTGCAGAAGCCGGCCGGCCTCGGGCGGAAAGATGTCGGCGTTGCGCCCGACCTCGTGAATGGGCCAGCTGCTCGCGATCTCGTCAGCCGTGCCACGTTCGCCCATCTGGACGCTCGAGTACGTCATGTGGTGAAACACGTAGCGTCCGCCGACGGTGCTCGTCGATCCGCCGTGAGGAATGTCGTTGACTTCGCGGACCTCGATGGCCGACACGTACCGGTCCTCGGTGAGCCCCGTCGGCACGAGGCCGAAATCGCCCCACAGGTCCGGCCCCACAGGGGGAACGAGCACGTCCTTGGACTGGAGGACGATGTCCGGCTGGCCGATGGTCCATTTGTCCGACTCGTCGAAGTTCAGCGGCTTCGGCATGTCGGCGGGGTTGCCGCGCGGCGCGCCGCTGTCGACCCATTGCGCAACCCTGGCGATCTCGTCTTCGCTGAGCGAGGGGTCGTGCTTGAACTTCTGGATGCCGATGTTCTTTTCGACAAAGAACGGCGGCATCGCCCCCCGCTGGCTGCGCAGGGCGGTCCGCGTTTTCATCGCCTTGGCCCACGGTCTGACGTCTTCATACGAGACGAGCGACATCGGGCCGACGCCTTGGGCGTGGTGGCACTCCTGGCAGCTGCGCTGCAGGATGGGCGCGATATCTTTTGTGAAGGTCACGTCGCCGGCCGGCTTTGCGGGCGTTTGGGCGGTTGTGCCGGCGGTGGTCGCGCCGATCAGCGCGCCCAGGAGGCAGCCAGGCCAGGAAATTTGGAACAGGCGGAATCGCGACATGCCGACCTCCTCACATCCGCGGGACAAAACGATCACTTTTATACACCCGGGACCTCCGAGCGCCTCAACCTTTTTTGCCGCTGAGTGTGTGAGAATAGCCGTCTCCAAGACCTCCACTTGATGCCAATCGATATGCGTTGGATTGCTGCGCTCGTCCTGGCGCTGCTGACCATGCCCGCAGTGGCGTTGGCCCAAACCGACGAAATCCAGGTCTACGACGGTGGCCTTGCGCCGGTCGGCACGTTCAATCTCACGCTGCACAGCAACTTCACGCCGAAAGGTCAGACCACGCCGGCGTTTCCCGGCGGGGTGGTGGCGGACAAGTCGTTCAACGGCGTTCCGGAGTGGGCGCTCGGCGTGACCCGCTGGTTCGAGGCCGGACTATATCTGCCGCTCTACAGCAGGGACAAGCTTGCGGGCTGGGGGCTCGACGGCGTCAAGCTGCGCGCGCTCTTCGCGGTGCCAAACGCCGACGACAGGACGTTCGTCTACGGTGCGAACTTCGAATTCAGCTACAACGCCAGGCGATGGGACTCGACGCGATTCACGTCCGAGATTCGGCCGATCGTCGGCTGGCACCTGAAGCCGGTGGACATCATCATCAACCCGATCGTCGACACCGCCTACGATGGCCTGGGGAACCTGGAGTTCGTGCCGGCCGCCCGGGTCGCCTACAATTTTCCGTCCGGGCTCGCGATCGCGGTCGAGGAGTACGCGGACTTCGGCCCGCTGCATGGTTTTCTTCGCGGCGGCGAGCAGGCGCACCAGCTCTATGGGGTCGTCGACAGGAGGTGGAAGGGCTGGGACATCGAGGCGGGCGTCGGCGTCGGGCTGACCGGTGCGTCCGACGCGCTCACGTTCAAGCTGATCCTTGCGCGGGATCTCAATACGGGCGGTCCGGCTTCTCCTGCGCGCGCGCGCCCCTGAGGATCCCGATCATGCTGCGGCCGTTGCCTTCGTGGCAGGCGTACTCGTAGATCGGTCCCACCGTCTTCTTCATCGGGAACATCCCGGTGAACGGCCGAACCCAGGTCGACGGGTCGTCGGCGGTGAAGCGATATTCGATCGTGTCCGCGCCCACGCGGGTGAAGCGCTCGACGAGATGCAGTTGTGCGCTCGATCCTCTGAACGCCGTCTTGTCGGTGAAGCCCACGGTGTCCACGACCAGCGTGCGCCCCTCCCAATGTCCGCGTGAATCGCCCATCCATCGCGGCACGGTTCCGTGCGCGCGTCCGTCCATGGGCACAATCCGCGCGTCGTGGATCATTTCGGAGACGATCGCCACCTCGTCGCGCGCCTGGATGATCTGGACATTGTTGTTGTAGACGCCGGGCAGCATCGGCGGGCCGGCGACCGACCAGTTCAGGCAGCGTTCGTTCAGCGGGCGGTCCTCGGGTCCGTCGGCCGATCCGCGCGCGCGGCGCGCCTGCACGCGTGCGGTCGCCCGCTGCTGCGCCTCGGGCGTCAACGCCGGCAGGCGGCCGTCGGGCGGGTCGACGATCAGGGAGGTGCGACCCTGGGTGAGAACGCGCGTGCCGGGATCCCACCAGTCGGGGCCGGCGGTATTGTTGGTGGCGGCCTGGCGTTCGATCATCTGCCGCTCGTATTCGGCCGCTTCCGCCGGCGTGAGCGCCGGCTTCGCGGCCAGTTCCCGCGGCCGCTCGAGCGGCGTCATCGTGGCGTAGCTCCAGATGCCTTCCAGGTCGTCGCCCGCGGCAGGGCGCTCGGCACCGATCGCCAGCGAGCCGGTCGCCATCGCCAGCGCCATCAGGCTCCACGACGTCAACGTGCCACGGCCCATCTGCGCCTCCTGCGGTGCTATTATCACCCCGGTTTCCTCCCCTGTCTCCGCCAGATGAGCGCTATATGAACGGAATCCTGACGCGTCGTCGCGCCGTCGCCGTCGTGCTGCTGGCCTTGTCGCTCACCGCGGCCACCGTGCCGAGCGGCAAGCCGGAGGACGTAGGCCTGTCCTCAGATCGCCTGCAGCGCATCAACGAGGTCGTGAAGAGTTACATCGACTCGGGCCAGATCTCGGGCGCCGTCACGATGGTGTCGCGCAGAGGCCGCATCGCGCATTTCGAAGCGCAGGGGCTGATGGACATCGAAGCAAAGAGCGCGATGCGCAAGGACGCCATCTTCCGCATGGCGTCGATGTCCAAGCCGGTGACCGGTGTGGCGATCCTGATGCTGATGGAAGAGGGGAAGCTGCGCCTCACCGATCCGGTGTCGCGTTTCATCCCGGAGTTCAAGGACCCCAAGGTGGCGATGCTGAAGAACCCGACGGCGCCGCCGCCGGCGCCGGCCGCGCCGGGGCAGCCGCCCCCGCCGCCGGACATCTACACCGTGCCCGCGGAGCGCGAGCTGACGATTCGCGATCTCCTGACGCATACCAACGGTCTGGAGACCGGCGGCCCGGGATCGCGGGAAGGCGGGCGCATGTCGCCGCGCAATACCGCCAGCACTCTCGCCGCGTACGTGCCGACGCTCGGCGCCGTGCCGCTTGATTTCCAGCCCGGCACGAAGTGGCAGTACAGCGCGCTCGCCGGCATCGAGACGCTCGGCCGCATCGTCGAGATCGCCTCAGGGATGACGTTCGATCAGTTCCTGCAGAAGCGGATCTTCGAGCCGCTTGGCATGAAGGACACGGCGTTCTATCCGACCGAGGATCGCCTGCCGCGCGTCGTGACGCTGTACGAGCGCAAGCCGTCAGGTCTCTCGCGTACCGACACGCCGAGCTGGCTGGCGACCACGACGTTGTTCTCGGGCGGCGGCGGGTTGTGGTCGACGCCAGAGGACTACATGCAGTTCGGGCAGATGCTGGTGAACAGCGGCCAGCTGAACGGCAAGCGCCTCCTCGGCCCGCGCACCGTGGACCTGATGGCGTCCAATCACGTCGGCGATCTCTATTCCGGCATCGGTCAGCGGCTGAAGGGCATGGGCTTCGGCCTCACGGTGGAAGTCGTGATGGACGGCGTCGCGGCGAACCGGCGTGAGTCCAACGGCAGCTTCGGGTGGGACGGCGCGTTCGGCACGCATTTCTGGGTCGATCGCAAGGAGCAGCTCGTCGGCCTGCTGATGGTGCAGGAGTCGAACGGTCAGCTGAGGCGCGACTTCGAGAACGCGGTCATGCAGGCGATCATCGAGTAGCAGACGCCCGGCCGAACGTTTTGCGCTCCGAAGACGGCTCGCGCAAATGCGAAACGCGTGGATCGGAGCGCGAGGCTTTCGGCCGAGCGACTTGCATGCCACATGACGACCATACGCGTTCTTGCTGTCGCCGTTCTCGCGATCGCGTTCATCTCGCCTGATCGCGCGGCCGGCCGCGCGACCACGATTGTCGGCGCCGATCTGGCCGACGGGAGCGGCGCGGCGCTGCGGCGCGCCAACGTGCGCTTCGTCAACGATCGCATCGTCGCAGTCGGCGGCGTCGCCCCGCAGCGCGGCGACACGGTTGTCGACGGCAACGGCCTCGTCGTGGCGCCGGGTTTCATCGATATCCACAATCACTCCGCATCCGGTCTGGCGACCACGCCTGCCGCCGAGACGCAGGTCGCACAGGGCATCACCACGGTCGTCGTCGGACCCGACGGCGATTCGCCGTGGCCGATCGGCGACTATCTGGCCGAGCGCCGCCGCAATCCCGCGGCGGTGAACGTCGCCGTGTTCGTGGGCCACGCCACCGTGCGCCGGCTGGTGATGAACGACGACTTCAGGCGCCCCGCGCGCGCGGACGAGATCGCGCGGATGGCGCTGCTCGTCGATCAGGGAATGCGCGAGGGCGCGGCCGGCCTGTCGAGCGGCCTCGAGTACGAAGTCGGCGGCTACAGCGAGACGAACGAGCTCGTGGAACTCGCGAAAGTCGTCGCCCGGTACGGCGGGATCTACATGTCGCACATCCGCGACGAGGCCGACAAGAGCTTCGACGCGCTGAAGGAAGCCATCGCCATCGGCGAAGGCGCGCACGTCGCCGTGCAGATCTCACACCTCAAGCTCGGCACGGTGGGCGTGTGGAGGAAATCGGCCGACGCGATCGCGCTCGTCGACGCGGCGCGCGCACGCGGCGTGGACGTGACGGCCGATGCGTACCCGTACAACGCCTGGAGCTCCACGATCACCGTCCTCGTCCCCGACAAGCGGTACGACTATCCGCCGAGCGTCGAGCGGGCGCTCGCCGACGTGGGCGGCGCGGCCAACGTCCTGATCGTGCGGCATGCGGCGCACCCCGAGTACGAGTTCCGCACCCTGGACGCCGTCGCTCGAGATCAGAAACAGACCCCGGTCGAACTCTTCATTCAGATCGTCAAGGACGGCGGCGCCGGCGTGGTGTGCACCTCCATGGTCGACGCGGACATCCGCGCGTTCTACCAGCAGCCGTGGGTGATGGCGGCGAGCGACGGCGGCCTCGGCGCGCGCCACCCGCGCGGCGCGGGCACGTTCCCGCGCGTGCTCGGCCGGTACGTGCGCGATCAACAGTGGCTCACGCTCCCCGAGGCGATCCGCAAGATGACGAGTGCGCCGGCGGCCAGGATGAGGCTGGAAGGGCGCGGACGTATTGCAACCGGCGCGATTGCGGACGTCGTGCTGTTCAACCCCAGGACCGTCGTCGACCGATCCACGTTCAGCGATCCGGCCGCCCTGCCCACCGGCGTCGAGAAGGTGTTCGTCGGCGGTGAGCTCGTGTGGGATGGCGGCAAGCGCGTCGAAGCGCGGCCGGGAAACGTGCTGATGTCCGGCCACACGCCGGCCGACACCGATAACGGTCCTTTCCGGCTCGTGCGGAACTGGGCTCGGCTCCCGGCCGGCCTCCACCTGGGCGAAGTGCCCGGCATGACGATCGACGCGACGGGGCGGATCTTCGCGTTCAACCGGAATGACCCGCCCGTCGTCGAGTTCGATGCGGCCGGGAACGTGCTCAAGACCTGGGGCGCGACGATGTTCGTGTGGCCGCACGGCATCCGCGTCGATCGCAACGGCTTCCTCTGGATTACCGACGGCCGCGCGCGCAACGGGATCGGCCAGCAGGTGTTCAAGTTCACGCGCGGCGGACAGCTCGTGATGACGCTCGGCACGAAAGGCGTGTCGGGCGACGGCCCCGACACGTTCAACGGCCCGACCGACGTCGCCGTCGCGCCCAACGGTGACATCTTCGTCTCCGACGGCCACGTGAACGCGCGCATCGTCAAGTTTTCGCCGGACGGGACGTTCATCAAGGCGTGGGGCAAGCGAGGCGAGGGGCCCGGCGAGTTCAACGTGCCGCACACGATCTTCTTCGACTCGCGCGGCCGCCTGCTGGTGGGGGATCGATCGAACCGGCGGATTCAGATCTTCGATCAGGACGGCCGGTTCCTCGATCAGTGGACGCAGTTCGGATCGCCGAGCGGCATCTTCATCGCGCCGGACGACACGCTCTACGTCGTCGACTACAACGACAAAATGGCGCTGTTTGTCGGGAGCGCGAAAAACGGATCCGTCCGCTACAAAAGCGGGCAGGTGCTGGCCGAAGGCGTCGCCGTCGATGCGGAGGGATCCATCTATGTCGGCGAGACCGTAACAGGCCATCTCGGCGATGCGGTCACCGGGCATACGGTGAAGAAGCTCATCAAGAAATGAGTGCAAACAATACACAATTCGTAATTAAGCAGCGATTCAGGACGTTAATTCGAACGCATTCTCCTGCACGTATAGCGATTGAGGCTGTTTTGTCGCCTGTTTTGAGCGATCTCAGCAGTTGGCTCGGGACTTGTAGCTCTGCGGTACGAGGAGACCACCATGGAACGCACCGATGTGCAGCGGATGGCGGATTCGGTTCTTCGAGACTACGGGGTGCCGATGAAGGTATCGGGGATTTCCGCCGCCGGCGCCGCAGGTGGGTGGACGATCGCGTTTGCCGGCGCCTATCCGGGATCGCGGTCGGTGGAAGTGAACGTGAACTGCGATCGCAGTTCCGCCCACCATGTTCGCGAATCGTTGAAGAAGGGGCTCGCGGTCTTCGATTGACGCTCGCCTGAAGGGCTCGCGCTGCCATGCGGCGTGCTGCCGGGATCAGGATCGCTTCGCCCTTGGACACCGCCGGCCCTGCCCGCCCTCGATCGTGGCGTTCCCTCGACTCGGCTTCGGTCAGGCCCGTCGCGAAGTCCCCAGGTCGTTCGGCGTGAGCTGAACGACGTCCCAGGTACGCTGCAGACCGGGCCGGCCCTTCGGGGTGCGCGGCACGTTGGAAGCTGGATTCTTGGATGCGGGCGCCCGCCCCGAGACCGACGCCGCCGCTCCTTTCGTCGCTGGGTCGAATATAATCTCCGCCGGGGGCCGGTTATGAGAAAAGACAGTCGCTCGGCGAGCGCCTTCGCGCTTCTGGCCAAGACCTTCGCGCTCGTTCTCGGCGTGCTGGCCGCCACGATGGCTCCCGCGGCGCAGTCGCCGGGCCAGTCGCCGCAGGTCACGTTCACCAAGAACGTGGCGCCCATCTTCCAGAAGTCGTGCCAGAACTGCCACCGGCCCGGCTCGATTGCGCCGATGTCGCTCATCACCTACGAAGATGCCCGCCCCTGGGCGCGCTCCATCAAGCAGCGCGTCGAGGCGCGGCAGATGCCGCCCTGGCACGTTGACCGGACCGTTGGCATCCGCCAGTTCAAGGACGATCCCTCACTGACCGATCAGGAGATCGCGACGCTGGTGGCGTGGGCCGGCGCCGGCGCGCCGCGCGGCGACCCGGGCGACATGCCGCCGCCGCGGCAGTTCGACGATGCCGATCGCTGGCACATCGGCAAACCGGATCTCATCGTCGCGATGCCGAAGGTGTTCACGGTCAAGACCGAGGCCGCGGACTGGTGGGGCATTTTCGAAGCGGACTCGGGTCTGAAAGAGGATCGCTACATCAAGGCGGTCGAAGCGAAGCCGTCCCCCGGCGCGCGCCGCGTCGTGCACCACTCGGTCGAGACGCTCGTGTACGACGATGGGACCAACGGCGGCGGCACGCTCGTGGAATACGCGGTCGGCAAGAACGGCGACGTGTTTCCCGAGGGCTCCGGCAAGCTGATGAAGGCCGGCGCGAAAGTCCGCTTCAACATGCACTACCACGCGATCGGCGAGCCGGTCACCGACCGCACCGAAGTCGGCATCGTCTTCTACCCAAAAGGGGTCGTGCCGAAGCACGTCGTCACCACGATCCTCTCGCCCAACCAGGACGACCTCGACATCCCGGCGGGCGCCGACAACGTCCGGAGCGACGGCTATTTCAAGATGGAGAAGCCGTCGCACCTCGTCGGCTTCATGCCCCACATGCACAACCGCGGCAAGCGGCAGTGCCTCGAGGCGATTTATCCCGACATGCGCGTCGAGCAGCTGAACTGCGTGAACTACGACTTCAACTGGCAGATCGTCTACAACTACGCGGACGATGTGGCGCCGCTGCTGCCGGCGGGCACGATCATGCACGTCATCAGCTGGCACGACAACTCGTCGGCCAACAAGTACAACCCCGACCCGCGAAACTGGGTCGGCTTCGGGAACCGCACGACCGACGACATGGCGCGGCACTGGCTGACGTTCTATCCGATGAGCGACGAGGAGTTCAAAGCCGAAGTCGCCGCGCGCAACGCGCTGAAAGCCGTCAGGGGCACAGGGCAGCCGTGATCTCACGGAAGGAACCGCGGACCTCGCAGCGATCGCTGAGAAACGTTTTCTTCGCGTGCTTTGCGCTCTCTGCGGTTTCTTCTTTCGTGGCGTCAGCGCAGGTGCGCTACGCCGCCGGACAGAACGTCGTCCCCGTCTTCGAGGGCTGGGAGCGCAACGCCGACGGCAGCTTCAACATGGTCTTCGGCTACATGAACCGGAACTACGAGGAAGAAATCGACGTCCCGGTCGGCCCGGACAATGCGGTGGAGCCGAGCGGCGTCGACCAGGGGCAGCCCGCCCATTTCTATCCGCGGCGGCAGCAGTACGTGTTCTCCGTGCGTGTGCCGAAGGACTGGGGCAAGAAAGATCTCGTGTGGTCCATCACCAGCCACGGCAAGACGGAAAAGGCGTTCGGCTCGCTCATGCCAGTCTGGGAGATCGACGTCGGCACGTATCAGCAGAACCGCGGCGGTCCGGGGGAGCTGGGCGAGCCGGACGATCCGCCGTCGATCAAAGTGGAAGGCGCCGCCCAGCGCACGGCCGCTGTGGGCGCCGCGCTCACCTTCGATGCGTATGTCGCCGACGATGGGCGTCCGACTGCGCGCACGAGCCAGAGCGGTTCGAACGCGCGCGTCGAAGGACCGTTGACCCAGGCGATGGTGCGGCTCGATCGCGGCGTGCGGCTCGGCGTGATCTGGGTGGTGTACCGCGGCGACGCGCGCGCGGTCCGGTTCGAGCCGCGGAAGATCCCGGTTACCGACGGCAAAGCGTCGACGACGGTGCGCTTCACCGCGCCGGGCACCTACGTACTGCGCGCTTACGCCGACGACGGGATTTTCGTCGCGTCGAAAGACGTGACCGTCGTTGTCGCTCCCGCCGCGGCGCGGTAGCAGGTCGGGTCGCAACGACCCGATCTACTTGCGATCGCGCCTGGGCGCCCGCGGTCGAAGCGCCCGCTGCCGGCCCATATGCTCGTCGAGCAACGCGAAGCGCGAGAGCACTTCCTCGTGCAACACGCGCATCTGAGCGCGTGTCTCGTCGTTCTGCCCGCGCATCTCCTGCCGAAGATCGTGACCCTGGGTCGCCATCTCCCGCCGAAGATCGCCACCCTGGGTCGCCATCTCCTGCCGAAGATCGTCACCCTGGGTCGCCATCTCCTGCCGAAGATCGCCACCCAGGGTCGCCATCTCCCGCCGAAGATCGCCGGCCAGGGTCGCCATCTCTTGCCGAAGATCGCCGCCCAGGGTCGCCATCTCCTGCCGAAGATCGCTGGCAACGGTCCCCATCTCCTGCCGAAGCTCGGTGCGGGTGGCAGAAAACTCCATGCGCACCTCGGCTCGGAATTGCGAAATCTGCAATTCCAAGTTGGCGACACGATCCGGCAAAGTCTCCAGGCCCTCCACCTTGCGCTCCAGGATTTCGACGCGTTTATCGAGTGTTTGCGGTTCCACGGCGGCCTCCCAGCCGCAGACGGATGTTGCCGAGACCGTCTGCCGCCGGCCCACGCGTGCCAACGGCGTGCCGGGACGACGGTAGCATCGTCGCGCGACGTTCTCAACGCCAATCGCGAGGCGATCCGATGCTGGCGCGACGCTGTGGGCAATCTGGGATACTGAGGCCATGGATCCGTTGATCCGCGACGTCTCCGACACCGCGCGCTGGATGGCCGTGTACCGCGCGCGTGAAAGCGAGCGCGACGATGCCGTCTTCCGCGATCCGTTTGCGCGCGCGCTGGCCGGCGAGCGCGGCGAGCGGATTGCGGCCGCGATGAAATTCGGCGACGACAACGCGTGGTCGTTCATCGCGCGCACGCATCTTTTCGACCGCTTCGTCGCCAGGCTCGTGAAGCACGGCGCCGACACGATCGTCAGCCTCGCGGCCGGCCTCGACATGCGTCCGTACCGCATGGAGCTGCCAGCGTCGCTGCGCTGGGTGGAAGTGGATCTGCCCGATATCCTCGACTACAAGGAAGAAATTCTGGGGGATGCCAAGCCGGTGTGCGCGCTCGAGCGCGTGCGCCTCGACCTGTCGAACGAGGACGGCCGGCGCGGTCTGTTCGGCGAGCTCGGCCGCCGGGCGAAGCATGCAGTCGTCATCTCGGAAGGGCTGACCATCTATTTGATGCCCGAGGCGGTCGGCGCCCTGGCGCGCGACCTGGCGGGGCCGCCCACGTTCCAGCACTGGGTCCTCGACCTGTCGTCGCCCGGATTGCTCGAGATGATGAAGCAGTCGGTCGGCAGCGCGATGAACGAAGCGGGCGCGCCGTTTCTGTTCGCGCCGGCCGAAGGGCCGCCGTTCTTCAGCGCGCATGGCTGGCAGCCGCTCGAAGTCCGCTCGCTCCTCAAGAGCGCAGCGAAGCTCGGACGCCTGCCGCTCGCGATGCGGATGCTCGCCGCGCTGCCGGAGTCGGACGGCGCGCAGGGCAGCCGTCCGTGGTCGGCGGTCTGTCTGTTCGCTCGGTCCTGATCGTTCCCGTCGCGCCGGTATCGTAGCGCGAGGCTTCAGCCGAGCGAGCGGCTATCGTAGGGCGAGCGGGCTATCGTAGCGCGAGGCTTCAGGCGAGCGGGAGGCTATCGTAGCGCGGGGCTTCAGCCGAGCGGGAGGCTATCGTAGCGCGAGGCTTCAGCCGAGCGGCCCCGAGCCCTCAGTCAGCCCTTGTCCTTGAACACCTGATACGGATCCATGGGCCGCCCCTGCCACCAGTGCTTGTCCCCATTCAGCTCGAACACGGCGAAGTGCAGGTGCGGCGTGTTCGGCGGCGCGTTGCCGGTGGTGCCGACGTACCCGATGACGTCGCCCTGCGCCACCGGCTGCCCCTCCTGCAGGCCATCGGCGTACCGCTCGAGATGCGCGTAGTAGTAGCAGCGCCGCCCGGCCGGATCGAACTGGTAGATGGTGAGGCCGCCAGCCTTGCTGGTGAACAGCTTGGCAATGCTCCCGCTCTCCACGGCGTGGACCGGCGTGTTCCGCGGCGCCAGCATGTCGACCGCTTCATGCGGACGAGCGCCGCGACGCTCCGCGAAGCCGCCCTTCAGCGACTCGACGTCCTCGCCGTCGATCGGCATGCGCAGAGGAGGGTGCGCCGCGCCGCTCGTTCCAGCGGCCCCGCTCGAGACGGACGCTGGCGAAGATGCGCGTTGTGGTGGCGCGGCACCGATCACAGGGCCGTGTCCGGCGCCGGTGTCGCGTCCGGGCGTCGGTTTCAGCCGGACCTGCTCGGAGGCCACCTGCACGGGTTTCGGCGGCCCGTACGTGCGTAGCCACCCGTCGACGATCGCGCCTGCGACAAAGGCCGCGAACAGAGCGAGCGGGATCGCCCCACGAAAGCGCGACGTGCTCATTTGAATGTGACCGCTGTGCCCGCCCTCACGAGCGACGCGACGCGCGCCGCATCCCAGTTCGTCAACCGGACGCAGCCGTGCGACTCGGTACGGCCGATGTTGCCCGGCTCCGGCGTGCCGTGGAGCCCGTAGTGTTCCAGGCTGAGCGCGATCCAGACGACGCCGACCGGGTTGTTCGGCCCCGCCTTGATGGTCGCCTTTTCATCCTTCGGCTTCGCGTCCCAGAACAGATCCGGGTTGTAGTGAAAGACCGGATGCCAGCCGACGCCGGTGACTTTCCAGTTTCCCGGTGGCAGCGGATCGTGGACGCTGCCGCTCGACACCGGCGCGAAGAACACCAGCGTGCCGTCGGCGCGCGTCGCCCGCAGCGCCGACTCCTCGCGCGACACCTGAATGGTGACGCCGGCGTTTGCCGCCTCGTGGACCGGCTTCGTGTCCGGATCGAACGGCGTGACGGCGGGCACCTTGATCGCCTTGCCGGCGATCATCGGCACACCGCGGTTCAATTGCGCCAGCAGCGCGGGCGAGGCGTGGAACCGTTCGGCGAGCATCTCGATCGCCGACTGGTAACCGAGCGTGTCCAGCTTCGCCTGATCCGCGAGCTTGGGCGGGATCCGCTTTTCGAACGGGCCGTTCACGTCCTCGTCGGTCACCGTGTAGCTCGTGACCGTCGGCTCGGCGGTGTCGGCGCCGAGCGCCTTCCACGTGTCGCAGTCGGGCCGACCCGATGACTGCAGTTTCTTTTCGGTCTGCAGCGCGGCCAGCGCGCGCGCGAAGTTCGCGCCGGTCTTGCCGTCGATCTGTCCGGGCGAGAAACCCTGGCGATCGAGCAGAACCTGGAAACCGAGGAGATCGCCGCACGGCAGCGTGGCCGACGCGGGTGCGCGGCGCGCGCGCGCCGGCGCCGTCCGCCTTTTCGCCGCCGCGCTGGGGTCGGCATGCAGGGCAAGACACGTGGCGATCGTCAGAGCTAACTGGACAGTTCGGTTGGACATCTCCCGTTCCCCGTGCAGAAGCCATGCCGGGGCAGTCGAGGGCGGTTTTGCGGAATACTGGTGTATTCATGCCCAGCGTTTTTCAAATCAGCGACGCCGAGTGGTGCGGCGCCCTATCGTCTGAAGTGATTTGCGCCGCGGCGCCGGCGCTCGAAAACGGCGATGTGCTGTTCCTGCCGAATCTCTCCTTCGGCGTCGAACCGGCCGAGGCCCTGCTGTTCACGCCGGCCATTCTCGGCAGCTCGAAAAACGCGAGTTACGATCCGGCGACGGGGCGGCTCGGCGGCACCACCGCGGCGGGACGCGACGCAGAGACGCTGCGCGCCTTCATCCATCGTTTCAGCGAATCGGCTCTGTCGCTCGTCAACCGGTTGCTCCCCGCCTACCGGGATCGGATGACGCGCGGGCGCGCGAGCTTCCGGCCGGCCGAAATCGCGGGCCGCCAGACGACGTGGCGCAAGGATGACACGCGTCTGCACGTGGACAGCTTTCCGGCAACGCCGTCCGGCGGCCGCCGCATCCTGCGCGTCTTCACCAACGTGAACCCCGACGGCCGCGCGCGCGCCTGGCGGCTTGGCGACGAGTTCGAAGCGGTCGCGCGGCGGTTCGCGCCGCAGCTGCGCGTGCCGCTGCCAGGGATGGGTCACCTGCTCGCGCTGGTGCGGGTGACCAAGACACCCCGCTCGCCGTATGACGCGCTGATGCTGCAGCTGCACGATCGCATGAAGGCCGACGAGCGATTTCAGAACGAGTCGCCGCAGATCGTGATCGACTTGCCGGCGGGATCAACCTGGCTGGCGTTCACGGATCAAGTGAGCCACGCGGCGACCGCCGGCCAGTATCAGCTCGAGCAGACGTTCCTGGTGCCGGTGGACGCGATGGCAGAGCCCGGACGCTCGCCGCTCCGCATTCTCGAGCGGCTGAAACAGAGGCGACTGGTGTGAATGGGCGATGACCCGATCGCCGATCGCCGCGATCATCAGTCTCGTACGGCCTTGATGATGGCTTCCATGTGGCCCACGTATCTTTCGAGCGCGCGGCGGCCGGCGGCGGTCAGGCGATACTCCGTGCGCGGCACGCGCCCCTCGAACGTCTTTTCGCACGCCAGGTACTGCGCGTCCTCGAGCTTGCGCGCGTGGACGCTCAGGTTGCCGTCGGTCGTCTGCAGCAGGCGCTTCAGATCGTTGAACGTGAGCCGTTCGTTCACCGCCAGCGCGCTGACGATGCCGAGTCGCAGCCGCTCGTGAATCAGCCGATCGAGCTCGAGGGGGCTCTTGCGGATTGCGGATTGCGGATTGCGGATTGCGGATTGCGGATTTCGCGCTCTCGGCTGCCGACTGACGACGGCTGCTGACTGTTTTACCCACCGTATCTCCTCGCGATCACGAGTCCGGACCCGATGTGCAGGCCGCCGAAGCCGGCGGCCATGAGCCAGTGTCCCCACGACGCCGGCGCCGCGAACGCCACCACGCCGAGCGCCATGAAGCCGACGCCCATCAGCGGCACCACGCGCACGGAGAAGGCGCCGCCGGTGGCGGCCGCCGTGCCGTACAGCAGCAGCCAGCAGCCCGGCAGCCGCGCCATCAGCCCCATGGTCGCGAACACGAGTGTGAGCACGATGCCGGCTACGAGCGGCGGCACGTACGCCAGCGCGAAGCGGCACGCGGGAGCGGCTGACGACAACGGCGCGCCGATGCGGCGCGCCTTCTTGGCCATCGCGACGAGCGCGATCGCCGCGGCGATTGCGGCGTCGGCGAGCCAGACCAGCACCCAGCGCCGCGACTCATC
>JRHI01002006.1_pt1 | contig 15224 bp, 15 predicted proteins | sample 215371 | NCBI WGS metagenome assembly JRHI01 (sample SAMN02929681, study PRJNA255918) | sediment metagenome | biome: cave system; feature: Ice Cave; material: Sediment; isolation source: sediment from deep within a dark volcanic ice cave with no known source of... ...
ATGACCTCGGGCCATCCAGCAAATTACACCATCTTGACGGACGCGACCATTTGGGATGGCCTACTTCAGGCCAGCAAGTATTTGATCGTGGTCTCAAGCTGGGCCGGATCGCTATTCGAGTCTCCGTAGGTTTCCCACGAAGCCCGCCCGATCTTCCGGTTGTGCTCGGCACACCAGGCGTGGATAGCATTGTGGGCATCGCCCAATCGATCGTAGGGACCGACATGAACCGTCCTTGCGACCTCACCAGCCGGCGTCTCGACGCATCGGACATCGCCCTCCCGCTCGAACGCGTGCGCCACCTGAACTCCGAAGTCGATGTTCATTGGGTCATTCCGCCGTTCCGGATGGTGATACAGGAACAGGTTGTGTCCCGGGCCCAGTCCGCCAGTCGCTCTCGAGAACGCCCACACTTGATCGAGCGCCGGCTTCCATGTTTGGGCGATATCACTTATGGGCACTGTAGCCCGAACCGCAGCCACGAGCTCTGCCTGCGCAGGTTCCACCACGACATCGTATTTCATGAGCGTGGTCCTCTGACTTTCCAGGACGGGAAATCTAGCCGTTCGGCCCTCACCGACCCGAGTGGAGACACCGCCAGAGTGTGAGGTCGATCGGGCCAAGCGTATGCCTGCAGCTCGGCTTCGATTGTTGGGGCTTGCTTTCCTCTCCAGAAGGCTGCTGCACGCCTCCCAGGCTCCAGACAATGCCGGGCCTCGAGGACGGCAATGTCTATGGAGCTAACGCTTCGCATCGCTGCCGGCTGCCTTGGCGGCGGCGACGATGCCGGCGTTTAGCGCGAGGTGGACGTCACCCACTCGGCACCTGCGGCCTTGATCATCGGCATACTTGTGTCGTCCGCCGATTTGAGGGCCACGCTCGTCGCCAGAGGGTGTGTGGGCTTTTGACCGTTGACTAAGATTTCAGCGGATTTGATGCACACGGGCATCCGCTCCGCAAATTTCTGCTTGATCTCAAGAGTCCCATTGCTGTCGTCTATCGTGACGTTGGCCGAGCCTTCGGCAAGTTTCTCCAACTGGGCCTTGCCGCCAAGCTTGGCAAGGTCTTCCTGATGGAGGCGGACGCTGATTGAACCGGCGCGCACGGTCTCGCGCACGAGGAAGTATTTGTTGCCAGGTTTCGGCTCGATATTGGCCATGAACCAGTTGCCGATATAATCGGCGACCGTGTCGTCGATGACTTCGCCAACCATGTCTTCGACGGTGATATCGACGGAGATTTGTTTGTTGAGATCGGCGTTGGCGCTCGCCGTCAACCCAGGAAGCGCCGTTTTGAGCACGGCCAATGAGAGACCGGCAGTCGACGTCTGTTTGTCGCTCAAGACGTAATTGGAGATCGGAACATTCTTTCGGTACCCCCCAGCTGCCGTGAGGGCGGGATCATTGCTGAAGTCCTTGACGCGGTAGTAGGTGTCGGCCTGATCAATCCGGTAGATGGAACCGGCTGGGTCGAAGCCATTTGGTACGAGTGGGCACTGATAACCCTTGGGCAGGCCCGGCACGAACCCTGGCAAGTTCGCTGCATTGAATGGGTTCGCGAAAGAACTGGCGCAGCCCGTGAGGACGATGACCGCAATGGGAAGGCCCCAAAAAGGGGCGAGTGTTTTTAAAGTAGGCATGTCGGGCCGTTATGATGGCTTCTCGATCTGCGTGTTTAGGAACGCTGATTCTACCCTGGCGGCAACATGGCCTGTGGAGAAGCGCGCAGATTTTGAGCGCGGATCTTGCCAGGAGAGGACCACACATGTGCGGCTAGCGCTGCATTGTCTTCGCATGCTCATGCTGACGCTGTGGAAATCCATCAGAGATCGACTGAGACGAGGCCATAGCGCGTTGTTACGCAGGGTGACGAACTTGTACGCTGGCGAAGTTCGCTGAAGGAATTGGGAGCTGAGCGGCATCTTTGCGCTCCTGAGTGCGCATGCTCTCCATGCACCCGCCGCTGCCGCGCCGCTACGAAGCTCCCCTCACTCTTGCGCGCGAGGCCTATTCAAGGAAATTCGCTCAGTTCACTGGGGGCGACATCGCGCGATGCGGCACCACGAAAACGTCTTACATCCAAGTTGTTCACGGGCAGAGTGCGCAACTCGTTCGCGATAGTCGCCGCGCGCGACTATGTCACGCCCGGTCAGTGCTGCGAGGTCTGCGGTGTGGCCGTCGCGGAGGCAGGAGACTGCGCAGCTTGGGCAGGCGGCTGCGCGGCGGTGGCGGGAGCCGGAGTATCGGGCAGCTTAATTGGCTCCACGGGATGTATGTCGGGCGGAGGCTGCATCACGTCCTGTGCCAAGGCAGAAGCGGTTCCGGTGAACACAAGACCAATGGCGAGACCAGCGAGCACTCGCGTGACCTGATAAACGCTGGCTTTCTTAGCGGGCATGCGTCCCTCCGTTTTCCTTGAGAGCGGCAGCGTAAAGCACATTGACCGGTAATCGCAAGTAGCCCGCGCGTGCCTTCAACTACGCGCCGGGTTTCGGTCGACGAAGCGCTTGCTCGCTGCTGCTACTCTTTCGTGTTGTTCTCCTCCCGCGCATCGTGCAGCACCTTCCACAGCGCAATCCCGTTGTCTACGTCCACCCGCTCATCGCACGTCCGGCAATGATATGTGCGCATGTCGCGTCCCGATGACGTGTCCTTCTCCTCAAGGTCCATGTACTGGTCGCATTTAGGGCACTTCATGAAGCCCTCCTCTTGACAGCAAACGCCTGCGCACCCCCACGAATGGCATCGCGGCTACTTTCGCACCAGGTTGCTCCAGGCGACATAGACTTGCCCACCGTAGCTTCCAACCCATCCCCACACCAAATTAGATCCCGCCGGTGCGATGGTAACGGTTCCGTTGATACACGAGCCGCCACTGTTTTTTCCGCCGCGTGTGATGGTCTCCATGTAGAACACGTAGCCGTTCGCCGAACCGACGCGTTTGAGTTTCCCTCCGCAGTTGAGCTCCGGATAGTTCGTTTCCCCTCCCGTGCTCGTGATCGTCAAGACTACGGTGCAGTTCGACTTCCCGGCATTTTGGGCCGCGGTACCGGTCCAGGTGCCGGTGATCGCTTGTGGCTGGGCGAACACCAGACGCGATTGCGTCGCGAGCACTACGCACAACACGAGCGTCCACAGTAACGCTGACCCACGCATCACGGTCTCCACTCCTCGCGCCCCTAAATCTGCGCGGTACAATACCCGCATATGAGAACGGGCGCGGCTCATCTTTCGCTGCGTGGACTTCCGGCAGCCCTCCCGAGCCACGCCAAATATGCGCCTCGTCGGCTATTGGTCCTTCGACAAAACCCAGCCACACTGTGGAATGATGCTTCTGCGGCAGCACAACCCAGCACGGAGCGCCAGTTCATGGAAACGACCCTCCTGGTTCTCGCCGGCAAAAAACTCAGGGTTCCACGTGTTCTCAAAAGGGCGCTGCAGGTTGCGGTCTCGGTTGGGCTAACCCTCCTCGTCGTACTGATCATCCAGGTCGGCGATGGACTGCTGTCCGGGAGAGTGAGCTCGCTCCAGGCCGCAACGACGAACTGGCTAACATTCGTTAGAAGGCCGGACATCCTCGCAATCATGACTCTCACTGCGCTCGTCACGGTGCTTTTCGTCTATTGGCAACGCGATCAGGAGCGTAAGTAGCGCTGCAACATGCTGTCAGCTACCACCCGGACATGGACCTGAATGCCTTTGACGTATTGATCGGCCTGCGCCTTTCCATCGTGCGGAGAGCGGCCGACATGCTCGGCCTCCACTTCGGCCCCATTCGGCCGCACCCCTCCGGAGAGGGTACGGTTGCCGATTACGCTTTGCATATCCAATGCCCTTGGCGCATCGATTCGCCTAACGGCGCCTTCACCGGACGCGATGTCCTGTGGGAGTACGCTGGGCCAGGCGAGCGTCCGTCGAACTGGTCCTACGAGGACGGGTTCAGCTTGCAGGATCAAAAGTTCGACGCGCTCTTCATCCGCGAGGAGAGCACCCGCTCGTGGGTGAACGACAGCGACGGGTTTGGGGTCGCGGCCGCAGAACAGACAAAGCGGGGCGACGTCACGCTCGCCCTGTTGAATGGATATGCGATCCTTCTATTCCCTTCGAGCTCACGCGGCGAGACGTGGCGGCTCTTCGCCTCCGGGAGCGGCCGTCATGTGGTGTTCCCGAGCGTGGGACGCGACTTTGCCATTTCGCGACGCATGAGACCGATTCCCGAGGACGAATGGGAAGCATGGCTGAAAGTCGTTGAAGCGCCGAAGACGGGAGACGCAATGCAGGCTCCGCCCGTCGTGGTCCTTAGCGAGGGTGGGACGCGCTATCGCTGCGGCCGCTGCGGTAGGGTCCTCGTGATCGCCGAGTTCGGGGCGTTGAAGGGTTTCGTCATTCATTGCACTGCATGCGGCCATTACAACGAAGTGTCACTTTGAGACTGAGCGATTTGCGAGCGCCGGAGTTCCGCAGGACAACGTGTCGTTCATCCGGGATACGTACACGTTCAACTTTCCCGGCCCGCCGTCTGAGCTCGTGGATGCATTCCGACGCTACTGTGGCCCCACCATGAATGCGTTCGAGGCGGCGGAAAAAACCGGCCGCGCCGACGATCTGAGGAAGGAATTGGATGCGCTGTTCGAGAGCCAGAACACCAGCCCACGCAAGGATGCCACATCGATCCCGGCGACCTTCCTGCGCGTGACGGTTGCGCTTGACTAATACGCAGCATCGCTCCGGTACCAACGACCGACGTCGGGAGTAGGTCCGTTTCAGAAGTAGCCGATTGGAAACTGCTACCGGGATCTGCTACCGTGCGTAGCAGTAGCAGTCGTATTAAATTGCGTCATATCAATAGCTTATGGTGTTGAGTGAACCCGTCCCCTACGGGGCGCCATTTCACCCATAAGCCATTTTTGTGCCAGAAGCCCTTGTTCTGCAAGGGTTTCGCTAACTCAACTCCTCGACGATCATTGTCGGCAGTGGAAATATGAAAAGCAGTCAGCCGATTGGCGTCTTTCCCAGTTGCCGGCCAACAAGTCGTACCGACTGACATGCCGTCGCGGCTCCGTCCTGCTTCCGCTATAGGGTTTGTCCGATATTGTGCTGACAGCTGATGTAGGCGCTGGATTTCGGGAGACCGGAAGCATAGTCCGACGCTATTCCGCCGAGTACCGCCAGTACTCGGCCTTTCCCGCATTCACGGGTTTGAGTTTACTGAAGCGCACATTGGGCGGCCGCACGCCGGTCGCGATCAGCTTGCCGATGTCGGTCAGCAGGTCGTTGTTCTGCGCATAATCGGAGTGGTTGAGAGCGAAGACATCGGTGCTCGCCGCGGTGACGTCGATTGTGTCCACGCCTGTTACGATAAGCGGACCCGCTGCGGGTACGTCACCAGCGCGGTAGTGCCCCCAGAAGTTGCGCGAGGCGAGAAGGGCGCGATCATTCGCGGCCGCATAGAGCGTAATGCCCTTGGCAAAGCCTTTGATCTGCTGGGCCAGGTTGGTGAAGTTGTCGGCGTCGACATCCGGCGCGGCGAGGATGACCTGGCTGACCACTACGCCCTTGGGAGCGGCCGAGTTCATGTCCTTCAAGACGTCGAGCAACGCCTTGTTGCCCATGCTGTGCGCAATCACGCTGATCGTCTTAGCGCCCGTTTCCTTGACGACGAGATCGAGGAATTGCCGCAGGTAGGGCTCGGACCCTTCGGCGCTCTCGCGGTCGTACGTATAGCTTGCAACGCCTCCGCCTGACGGCCAGCTGTAGACGAACGGGGCGCCGTCGAAGTGCAAGTCGTACGCGATCTGGGCCGTGCGGTAGAGGGCGTTGTCAAACGATGTGTTGTAGCCATGCACGAAGACGATTGCGTGATTTTTAAATGTGTTTGAGCCGGCAAGCCGCGCGCGCACCAGGCGCAAGAAGTCGCCCTTCGTTAGGCTCTTGATCTCCTGCAGCGTGAAATGCTTTTTCGGATCCTCGGCCTGCTCGTAGATGGTGACATCGAAGTAGGGGATGCGAATGGCCCACGGGCGCTCGACCTGAGGGACCTGGTGGCTCTTCGGCACCGTCACGAGCGCGCGCCCGAGCTCCAGCCGATGCGCTCGATCCGCGTTGTAGGCAAGGCGTTTCGGGTTTTGCTCGTGTTCACGGTCGGTGCCGTAGAAGACCGGCACGACATCCCAATCCGATTGTGCCTGCTCCCCCGATTGTGCCGGTGTGGAGGATACGGCCGGCTTGCCGGTTTCCGGGTTCTGGGGTGCGGCGTCCGGTTGCGTTTTCGCATCTGACGGGACGCTCGGTGCTGAGTGACCGCCGAAGGATTTGTCGGCCGGCAAGACTCGCCTCTCGCTGCGGAACGTCGTCTGCGGACCTGCATTGCCGATCTCATTTGACGGCGCAGATTTCTTCTCGCGAAGGGCGTGTGCTTGCTGGGTGAGTTGTGCCGCCTCTGCGGTGCGGCCTTGAGATTGATAGACGGAAGCGAGGTTGCTGAGTGTGCCCGCCACGTCGGGAGCAATGTTCGGGTCGCCGGAGAGCGACTTCTCCTGAGCGGTCAGAGCACGCTTGTAGTACTGCTCGGCTAAGTCGTGCTTGCCCTGCGTCTGATACAACCTCGCGAGGTCGTTGAGGCTTGCAACGGTATCGGGATGATCGGGTCCCAGCGACCTCTCGCGAATGTCAAGTGCGCGCTTATAGGCCTGTTCGGCTTCCGGGAAGCGGTGGAGGCGCGCATAGAGCCCGCCGAGGGTTGTGAGCGCCGTCGCCACGCTCGGATGCTCGCGCCCATGCCGCTGCTCGGCGAGCGCGAGAGAGCGTTGGGCTGTTGAGACTGCCGCATCGTGCTTGCCGGCTTTGCGAAGCTGTTCGACGCGGCGTTTGAGCAGAGCTTGTCGCCTAGCCGCGTCGATGCGCGGCGCTTCTTTCTTCGCCTCCGGCTCGCGGGATCTCGTCTGCGCGAGCTGCAACAAGTCATTCGCCGCACCGAGTCGGCGATCTTCGGCCTCCGCGCCTCCACAAATGGCGCCGACCAGCGCGCAGCCGAGCAAGACAAGAGCGAGAGATCTGGTCAGTTGGCGCCCAAGCACGTTTGCCCCCCAATGATCGCGTACCAAACGTCTTTGTAGGATTATATCTCGGTGACTACGGGATGGCATCGGGGCCGAGGTGCAAGGCCAGCCGCTCTATTGACCAGTGTATATGAAGCCCGCCCAGTAATAGGGATGAGCGTAGGGACGTCGGGCCGTGGGCTGCGCGGTCTGCACGTAGCTGCTTTGATTGCTTCCTGTCGCCAGTTCCTGGGCGGCGCGGCGTGCACGTGTCACCGACGCTGACCTGACTTCTTGAGCTATGGACGCGAGCTGGGCGTCTTGCAGTTTTCCGGCCGCCGCGGCGACATTGGCGTACCCGTTGATATCCTCGTCCGTCGCCTCTCGCAGCCATGCCTGTGCCTGGTTCAACGCCGTAGGCGGATCTAGGCCGGCCTCCAGGTGAAGATCGTAGAATTTGGCCATCAGCAATGCGGTGGCCGCGTCCGACACCGGCCACAGCGTGCCGAGCACGCCGGCGGCGCCAAGCGCCGTGAAGGTGGCGGGCAAACCGATGAACTCGTCGGGGCTGTTGGTGATGTCGTAGAGACCCGTTTCACAGGCAGAGAGCACGACGAGCCGCGGGCGCCCCAGTCCCTCGGCTTCGAGCAATCTTCCCACGCTCAGCGGCACCGCGTCGTGCATCAGGAGCGCCGACTGGCGCGCGTCCGTCCACGAGAAGCCGCCATGCGTTGCGAAATGCCAGTAGGTCTTGCCCTTGAGGCCGGCAAGGACGCTGTCGGGCGTGGCCGCAGCCCCCTCGAGGACGGCGCGGTCGGCACTAGTGAAGTGGGAGGCGACAAACGCGATCTCTTTCTCGGTGCCGGGCAGGTCGCCGGTCGGGTTGACGACGGCGGCGAGCGATGCCCGCTTGGAGCTGGCGACGAGATCATCTCCCGCAGTGAGCGCCTCGATGCTTGGCGCATAGACGATCGTGTAGTCGTCGGTGAACCGGCGCTTGCTAGCCGGATCCTGAGCAAGACCAAGAGGCAGGATGCCGAGCCAGCCGGACGGCAGCCACGCAAGCCGCGTGCGGCCCTTGACCCCGCGTTCGTTCAGAGCTGCATCGAGCCTGCCCCCGAAAAGGCGCCAAAGCTCAGGTCCGATGCGGTCGATGCCGGCGATCCATTCCGGCCAGCGCCGTTCGGCATCGGCCCCCTCGAGGTAGTTGACGAAATAGGCGCCGATCCAGCCGGTGTTTGGCGCGTCCTTAGGCCCGACGAGCAGCTCCGAGAGGCTCTTCGTGCTGAGCGCCGGCACGTCGACGACCGTGAGTTCCTTGCCAGCTTTGGTGGGGCCGACAATCAGGAGCTTGCCACCGAAATCGGTTACCACCGGCATGACGACCGTGGCCCCCGTGGCGGCGACGCGGCGCGCCTCCGCAAGCGCGGGAGCGTCCGTCCCACTGCCTTTGCCGCCGCGATCAACGAGGGCAAACAGCTCGCGGCGAAGGCCGATCACTTTATCGATGGCCGCCACGCGTTCGGTTCCTTGCGCCGCATCGGCCGCCGTTTGGCTGGAATGTATCGCCTCTCGCAGATCGTCGAGCCGGCGGCGTTGATCGGTGGGAAGATCGATCGCCTGCAGCTTAAGCGCGACGGCGAGCAGCCGCGCGCGACCTTCGTCGGCGAGCTCAAACGCCTTCTCCGTCTCGCCCCGCTGCAGAGCGGCGAAGGCAGACTCGGCAAATAGCGGTCCGGCGTCGGCAATGAGCGCCCGCGCCTCGATTTCCGAAACCCCCTGGCCGAACAGCAGAAGAAACGCTTCGCGCGCGCTCGCGTGAATGGGCGCAACGAGCGTCCATTCACCGGATTCCATCAGCACGCGGCCGAGCAGCCGCGACGTGCGCAAATGATCGAGCGGTGCGGCATCGCGGGTAAACACCGTCAGTGCCTGCCTGAAGCTCGCAACTGCCTGCTGCCGGTTGCTGGCCCGCTCGCCGCGAACGCGGTCGGCATACACCTTTCCCAGGTTGTGCTGAGCCTGGGCCCATAGCTGCGGCGTCGCAACGGGCGTGAACACGGTGAGAGCCGCCTGCAGACACGCGATGGCCTTCTCCTGATTATCGGCGACGTCTCCACTCATACGGTCAAGATAGGCGATGGCGAGGTTGTTCTGGGCCTGCGCCCACTGCTCGGGGTGGCTCTCTCGCGCGAACACCGACAGCGCCGCCTCGATGTGGGCGATTGCCATCTCTCGATTGTCAGCCTGCTCACCGCGCAGGCGCTTGCCGAATGCGTTGGCGAGATTGTTCTGTGCCGCTGCCCAGCGATCGGGATCCTTTTCCCGCGTGATGACGGTTAGCGCCGCCTCGAAGCCCCCGATCGCCTCTTCCACGTTCTCGGCGCGGTCTCCCTTAATTCGGCTCCAGTAGACAACGGCGAGGTTGTTCTGAAGTTGGCCCCACAGCTCGGGGGCCGCCTCGCGCGAAAACACCGTCTGGGCCGCCTCGAAGTGGGCAATCGCCGTCTCCTGGTTGTCGGCGTGCTCACCTCGGATGCGCTGCCAGTAGGCGATGCCAAGATTATTGTGCGCCATGGCCCAATTCTGGGCGTCCGTCTCGCGCGTCCAGATTGTCAACGCTGTTTGCAGATGTCCGATCGCCTTTTCCAGGTTATCGGCGAACGCGCCACGCGAGCGGCCGGCATAGAGAGCGCCGAGCCCGGCCGACACCTCCGCCGTGAAACGTTGGCGCGGGATCTCGAGAGGCCATGTTGCGACCCCCGGCTCCAGCGCCAGCACGCGCTCGCCGAACCCAATCTTCTCCTCCGTATCGCGCGCCTGCTGCCACGCCTGGTAAGTGCTCGCTAGCTCATCGCTTTGTGTGGGAGGCGAATTGCTCTGCTGCGCCGCAGCCGGCGCGCTCGCGATCGCGCCACCGACAACCAGGAGACGCATAATCGAGAGGCGCATTCCACCCTCCGCGGTGTTGCGTCGGCGTGCGGGCACGGCTAGGCCGCAACAATGACACTACGAAGGCGGTCCCTCGACCTTGCGCCGTCGGCTTCTTGGCCGCAGCACAATCTGCACGGACGTTGCGCACCGCTGTTACGTCCGTAACAAGCGCAAGCAAGGCGGCCGATTGAGTTGTTGAGCAGGAGCTACGCGAGTTGTCAGCTCAAGCAACAAGATCGCGCATCGGCCTTACCGAAGACGAGTCGGGGAACACCCTGTCTGCCAGTACGGGCGCCGATACCCCGTAGAGATCGGTGAGCAATCCCTTCATCACCGAGCGCAGGTCCGTTGTCGGCTTGAGATCGCGGCTCTGGTAGAGTTGCGCGTCTTTGAGGCCCGGCCAATCGGCGATGACACGTCCGCCCTTGACCGCACCGCCGGCCAAGATCGCGACGGTGCCGGTGCCGTGGTCCGTGCCCGTGGTGCCATTGATACGCGCCGTGCGCCCGAATTCGGTGACGACGAGGATAGCCGTGTCCTTCCATTGCGGCCTCAATCCGCTCTCGAACGCCTCCAGCGCTCCATCTAACCCACCGAGGAGCATAGCCAGCCGGCCCGTGGCGCCGCCTTCGTTTGCGTGTGTGTCCCAGCCATCGAACGCCAGGGCCGCGACGCGCGGTCCGTCATCCGCGGCGATCAGTTTTGCGGCGCCTTCCGCCGCTTGTCGCATCCCGACGGCGGTGTTCATGCCACCGCGCTTTTGAGCGGCAGCGGCCATCACGCCTTCGTGCGTGGCAATACGCTCGGACTCCAGGCCCTTCGTTAGCGCGACCTGGAGAACCGGATCGCGGTGCGCGTAGAGATCCATAACCCGTGCGGCTAGATCGTCGGAGGCTGCAGCCAAGTATTGTGGCGACCACCCGAGCACGGGTTCCGCGCCGCGCAGCACGAGCGGCGTCGTTGCGCCTACAGCGAGCCCGCTCCGATGGCCCACACGATCGCCGGCCGGTAGAACAGCGAGCGCTCGATTGAGCCAGCCCGAATCGACCGAGCCAGGGCCGGCGTATCCGCTTTCCAGCACATCCTGCCCGTCGAAGTGAGAGCGCTCACGATAGGCCGTAGCTGTCGCGTGGATGATCGTGGCGTGGCCCTCTTTGAAGAGGCGCCCGAGCACCGGCATTGCGGGATTGAGAACGAAGAAGCCATCAAGAGGAACCGCTGGATGATCGCCGCTAGTGGAAAGCGCGAGTGCGCCGTGTAGCGAGACATACGATGGGTCACCAACGGGTCCGACGGTCGATAGGCCATCGAGCGCGCCGCGCAGGACAATCACGATCAGGCGCGGATCACGAGCGCCGGCCGCTCGCGCAAATTTCGGCAGAAAGGCCCATGCGAATAGCGCGCCGCTCGAGGCGAGGACGCTGCGGCGTGACGGAGAGGGCAATTCGCAAAGCGAGCTCATCGCTTACCTCCGCTGGAATTCGGGTGACATGAGCAGCAGTGCAAGCCCCTGCTGACGCGATTCGGCGCGCGCGACAGCCTGCCGCGTTTCCGCAGACGCTGCCTCGCCGGCGACGGTGTCGAGAAGTTCCGAAGGATTGACCAGGTTCTTGACGCGAGAGGCGATCGCTGCCGAGACGTCGAGCCGCGATTTCATGCCCTCTGGCGATGCCCACCCGGCAACGGTATCCGGCCACCCGTTCGGTCCCGGCGGCTGCCACAGCGGCATGCCCATGGCTGCGAGCGGCCCAAGGATTGCGCCGGGATCATCGGGCGTCCGCTCGATGGCACGCATGGCGGCCAACATGAACTCATGCGGCGTGCGCATTTTGGTCGCCGGCGCTGACCACGCTTCGTCGGAATCCACGAGTGTCATGGCCACTCGCTTCAAGTCGCCGTCAGTGTCGTGGAACGCCTTGGCGAGCCGTGCAACGAGGCTCTCGGGCGGATCGTCGGCGACGAAATGGCGAGCAAGGTTGTGGGCTATGTGGCGCGCCGTTGCCGGGTGACGCGCCAGGTCCGCCAATGCCGCCTCGCCCTGTTCGATACCGCCGGCGGGATACGTCTTGCCAAGCAGTGTTTGCGCACCCGGCTCGTGAGCGTTGGGAAAGAATACGAAGGTGCCTGGCTCACCGAGCCGGCCCTCGCGTCCGGCAAACATCCAGCCCGTGACTATGCGGGCAAGCGCAGTGACGTCGGCCTGCGTGTAGCCACCTCCGACACCCAGCGTATGCAGTTCGAGTATTTCGCGCGCTAGGTTCTCGTTGAGTCCACGCTTGCGCTTCAGCCCGGCTTTGGAGTTCGGCCCGAATGATTGGGCGTTGTCGAGGTAGAAAAGCATGGCGGGATGCTTCTCGACTGCGAGCAGCATGTCGGCGAAACGCCCGAGCACGTACGGCCGGATCGCCTCGCGCTCGAAGCTGCCTGCACTGGCGCGCACGATGGGCCCCTTTAGGGCGGATACGCAAAAATGGTTTGACCAGAAATGCACGAGCCGTTCGGCGAAACCGGCCTCGGCTTGCGCGGCGCATTTGAAGCGCGCCATGGCGTCGGCACGAAACAGCTTCTGAGCAATCGGCTGTTCGACAGATTTTGGAGGATCGCTCTTCGCCATCGTGTCGTCACTTCCAGCCGCGCGCATCACGTCTGGCGAGCCGGGTTTCGGCGCGGGGGTTTTCGCCGCCGCGTCGCGTTCGATCTTCTTTTGCTCCTGCTCAGCATAGACCGCCTGCAGCGCGGCGCTTGTGGCCGGCAACGTGGAAGCCTCGAGTTTCGCCACGGCCGGCTGCCGCAGCTCGGCCTTCAGGAATCCGCGTGGATCGGTAGCGGCACGCGCGAGATCCGAGCTTCCGCCGCGGGCGCCGAACCCAAAGCGGTTGAGCGCAACCAGAGCGGTCTTGGTGTCCGGAGCGATCGCCATGGAGGCCTTCTTGGCAATATTTTCGGGCGCTCTAGAGGCAAACGCTGTGGCCCTGCATGATCCGTCGCGCTACTTCGTATAAGTCGAGGCGGCGAGGCGAGTTAGCGGCAACTCGTCCAAGATCTCAGCAACAACTCATCTTCAAGCCGCTTCGTGAAACGCCGTCCGAGCGTCGGCCCCGACCTGAAGCCCGACCTGAAGAATGTGCAATCCATGCTCTTCTGGGATGTCCCCGAATGCGGTCTTGCGCTAGGTTGCAAGCTAGGAGACCAGTGATTGGATGATTTCGGCGCCGCAAAGCGGGTCCAGGGGGTCAAAATGTCAACGATGCGTCTCGCGGTGGCCGTCGCCTCATTCGCGCTAATGTCAGCGGGGGCCTCGGCGCAAGTGGGGTTCCGGATCGGTGGCGGCGGGATTGGACTTGGCATACAGACGCTACCTCTTCTCGGCGGACAGGATCGCTCCAACAACGTCGAGCGCTATCGCGCGCCGCAGCGCACGGACCGTGTGCAGCGCAGGCGCAACAGCGACGATAACGACGTGAAAACGGCGAAGAAGACGCCAGCGCCGGAGGAGTCGAAAGAGGCCAAGTCGCGGAACGAGAATTCGAGCATCGTCACGATCGGCTCCGATCACGACAAGACCACGCCGGTGACCGAGCAGCGGAAGACCGACCTTGCGAAATCGGACAAGTCGACGTCCAGCAATGAGAACTCGACTATTGCCACTATCGCATCGACAACTACAGAACCCGTCAAGGTTCCCGTGACGAACGGTGAGGCGGTAGCAACATGCAAGCGCTACCTCCCCACCGCGGGTCAGACCGTCACCATGCCCTGCGACTAAGGAACGGCGCCCACTGGTGGGAGCCACTCCTGTGCGTTGCGTGGGTCATTTTCGAGCCGGCGACTTTGAGCCTAACGCGGATCGGGTCGCCTAGGCTGCGCGAGGGCATCCGCAGCCAGATGAACACATCAGAGCGGGCCCAATGAAGTTCTCTCTAGATGTCCACTCAGAAATGTCGCGACGTTCGGCGGTACGGAAGTAAAGCGTATGCGAAGGTCCACGCCGTTTCCCAGCACGATTTCCACGACCTTTCCGCCGTCAGCGCCCACGCTACGCGACTTAGTACGGCAGCGAGAGCATCCTCGTTAGACGGGCGGTTGCGTCGTCCGGCCGATGAACGCTCCCCTCTCGCTTTGGAGCACCACCCGGCTGAGAATTGGAAACCACTAGGCGAGGACCGCTATCCGGATGCTCCCGCGCTGGTGGTGAACTTTCCATTTGGATGGCGGCGCATTCCATCCCCCCTATGATTGCGTCCAAGGCCTCGCGCAGCTTCATGTATTGATACCAAGTCCACAGAGGCTGTTGGCCGGCAGCTACTTTAGCGTCGGCCCAGTTTCTGAGTCTCTGAAGTTCGTCTCCGGTCATGTGGCACCCTCGGCCCAGATGACCTCTCAACCCCTCCAGCTCTGAACAGGTTCCAGAACGTGGTTTTGTTCGCGCCGGCATCTCCAAATTTTGGGTAACAAAAGCTAAATGCCGGAATGCCAATGCGGGGGTTCGGCCGCGTAAATGCAGTCTCATTTTTAGATTTGCCGAAGTCGCCATTAATTGGCAGGCAACAATATGAGGTTGATCAACATATTGATCGTTTGTTTACCGGATTTCTTAATCCGCCCCTAATGCACCGCGGGGGCATAGTCACGCGACAGATGTTCCTATTGCTGACGTTTATGGCTCGGACGTTCGGGTGCTTCCAGCGCTGACGTCTGTGCCATGACGCTTAGGTGGTGCCTCCGTGGCGACGAAAGAAAAAAGAAACGCGCGTGGAGTCGCCGTAAGCGGTGCGGCTGTCCCCGCCCTATTTGATGTGAAGTCGCTGGCGCCTTCTGGCGGCCTCAATTTCGATGGCAGCGCACTCCGGTCCAGCGGAAAAGTTCACGTCACGGTCGCGCCTGAGACCGAGGGCCGTCAGGCTCACGGGAGCGACGGCCACTCGCAGATTTCCGATCTCACGACCTCCGACGGCACGCGCGCGGCAACTCGTGCGGAGACCCATGCCGCTGCCGGCAAGATGAGCGCCGTCGGTTTGGGTGATGCTGTGAAGCTGGTCGCTTTCCACGATGGCGACCATTCCACGTCAGGATCCTCCGGAAGCAACACACCTATATCCCTGATCGATAGCCTGACGGCGACGGGGACTGCAGCTGGTCTCTCGAACAAGGACCAAAGCGCGACGGACGCTGCCGCGGCCAATGCGCATTCCGATTCTAGCTCGGACGCTGCCGCCACCGGCGTCTCCGGTGGCAACTTCGAGAGCCTCACCGT
>JRHI01002007.1_pt1 | contig 15223 bp, 15 predicted proteins | sample 215371 | NCBI WGS metagenome assembly JRHI01 (sample SAMN02929681, study PRJNA255918) | sediment metagenome | biome: cave system; feature: Ice Cave; material: Sediment; isolation source: sediment from deep within a dark volcanic ice cave with no known source of... ...
CCACCTACCTGTGCCCCAGAGGGTACGCCGGCCAYRTGGCCGGCTCGCCCTGCCCCAGAGGGTACGGCACCCCTGTTAGTCGTCGAGCAGTCGGCGGAGATGGCCGGCGACGTTGCCCGGCGTGAAGCCGAACTTCTCGAGCAGCACCCCGCCGGGGGCCGACGCACCGAAGCGCTCGATCGAGACGACATCGTCGGCGTAGCGCTCCCAGCCCATCGCGATGCCCGCCTCGACAGCGAGCGTCGGCAGGTCCTCGGGGAGCACATCGGCGCGGTAGTCGTCGTCTTGGCGCTCGAACAGCTCCCACGACGGCATCGAGACGACGCGGACGGGGAAATCGAGCTCGTCCCGGGCGGCGAGTGCGACCCAGACCTCGCTGCCGGTGGCGATGATCGTCGCCTGGGCATCGTCTGCGTCGGCGAGCACGTACGCCCCGCGGCCAACGCCGGAGGCGGAGGCGAGCGCACCGGGCGAGCGGTCGAGCACGGGGAGGTCCTGCCGGGAGAGCGCCATCGCCGCCGGCCCGTCGAGGTCCTCGAGCGTGACGCGCCAGGCCTCGGTCGTCTCAGCGGCGTCGCAGGGACGGAAGACGACGAGGCCGGGGATGGCGCGCAGCGCCGCGACATGCTCGACCGGCTGGTGCGTCGGCCCATCCTCACCGAGGGCGACCGAGTCGTGCGTGAACACCCAGGCGACCTTCAGCCCCATCAGCGCCGAGAGGCGGATCGAGCCGCGCATGTAGTCGGCGAACTGGAGGAACGTCGATCCGTAGGGTCGCACGATGCCGCCGTGGGCCGCGAGGCCGTTGACGGCCGCCCCCATCGCGTGCTCACGCACGCCGAAGAACACGTTGCGCCCGGCCGCAGCGGCAGTGAACCGCTCGGCCTTGGGGAAGACGGTCATCGTCGAGCTGATCAGGTCGGCGGCGCCACCGACCATCGTCGGCGTGAACGGCTCGAACGCGGCCATCGCCTTGCCGCCGGCGACCCGGGTCGAGAGCTTCTCCTTCTCCCAGTCGACGGGCAGCGCGTCGGCGAGCCCAGGCAGCGGGGAGCCGTCCCAGGCGAGGTCCCACTCGGCGGCGCGGTCGGCGTCGGCGGCCCGCCACTGCTCGAAGCGCTCACTCCACTCGGCGTGGGCGCGCGCGCCCTCAGCGACCATCGTGAAAGTCTCGTACACGCCGTCGGGCACGAAGAACGTTTTGGCCGGGTCCCAGCCCATGACCTCCTTCGTCAGCGCGACCTCCTGCTCGCCGAGCGCCGCGCCGTGGGCGTCCTTGCTGCCCGACTTGTTGGGCGACGGGTAGCCGATGATCGACTTGACACGGATCAGCGAAGGCCTGTCCTCGATCTTCTGCGCGGCCTTGATCGCGGTCTCGAGCGCGACGATGTCGTTGGCGTCGTGGACGTCCTGGACGTGCCAGCCGTAGGCCTCGAAGCGCTGGTCGACGTTCTCGCGGTCGAAGCTGAGCGAGGTCGGCCCGTCGAGCGAGATGTCATTGTCGTCGTACAGGTAGATCAGCCGACCGAGGCCGAGTTGGCCGGCGAGCGAGGCGGCCTCGGAGGCGATCCCCTCCATCAGGTCGCCGTCGGAGACGATCGCGTAGATGCGGTGGTCCTGGACCTCGGCGCCGTAGCGCTCGCGCAGGAACTTCTCCGCCATCGCCATGCCGACGCCGTTGGCGAAGCCCTGGCCGAGCGGTCCGGTCGTCACCTCGACGCCGGGGGTGACGTTGGTGCGGTCGACCTCGGGGTGGCCGGGGGTGATCGACTCCCACTGGCGGAACTGCTTGAGCTGGTCCATCGAGATGTCGTAGCCGGTCAGGTGCAGCACCGCGTACAGCAGCATCGACCCGTGGCCGGCGCTGAGCACGAAGCGGTCGCGGTCAGGCCAGGCCGGATCGCTCGGATCGTGGCGCATGATCTTGCGAAAGAGCACGAACGCGGCGGGCGCCATGGCCATCGGCAGGCCTGGGTGCCCTGAGTTGGCCTTCTGGATCGCGTCCATCGCCAGGGTGCGAATCGTCTCGATGGAGAGCTGCTCGGTATCGGTGGTGAGGGCCACGGGTCGCCTGCCTCTTGTTGCGTCCGTCAGGTCAATGGAGGGCGGAGCAGATCGCGGCACGTCCCGGCGGCCCCAGCCCCGGCAACTGTATCCCGCGGCGGGCGCGGACGCGGTTACGCAACTGCTCCCCGGAGCGCTTCCGGCGAGCCTGGGTCTTCCTCGGAGCAGCGCTTGCCAGCCGAGCGCCCCGGCCGCTACTCCTCGCGAAGCTCGGCCATCTTCTGGCGATCGTGCGTCGCGCGGATCCGCCGCACGGTGCCCGAGCGGGAGCGCATCACGAGCGACTCGGTGGTCGCCGAGCCGCTGCTCAGGAACCGCACGCCCTGGAGGACGTCGCCGTCGGTCACGCCGGTCGCGGAGAAGAACGCGTCGTTGCCGGTGATCAGGTCGTTGTGGGTGAGCACGCGGTCGACGTCATAGCCGGCGTCGACCGCCGCCTGACGTTCTTCGTCGTTACGTGGGAAGAGGCGGCCGAGCATGCCGCCGCCAATGCACTTGATCGCCGCGGCGGAGAGCACGCCCTCCGGCGTCCCGCCGATGCCGTAGAGCAGATCCGCGGGCGCATCGTCCGTGACTGCGAGCAGCGCTCCGGCGACGTCGCCGTCGGTGATGAAGCGGACGCGGGCGCCGGCCTCGCGCACGGCCTTGACCGCCTCGTCGTGGCGCGGTCGGTCGAGCATCACGACCATCACGTCGCCGATGTCTGTGCCCTTGCGCTTGGCGACCAGCTGCACCGTCTCACCGAGCGGGCGGTCGAGGTCGAGCAGGTCCGCGATCGCGGCAGCGCCTGCGATCTTCAGCATGTAGAAGCACGGACCGGGATCGAACATCGTGCCCCGCGGCGAGAGCGCGATCACCGCGAGCGCATTGGGCATCCCCCGCGCGGCGAGCGTCGTCCCCTCGAGCGGATCGACGGCGATGTCGACCTGAGGCGGCGAACCGTCGCCGATCTGCTCGCCGTTGTAGAGCATCGGCGCCTCGTCCTTCTCGCCTTCGCCGATCACGACGACGCCGTCCATCGCGACGGAGCGCAGGGCGTGGCGCATCCCGTCGACCGCGGCCTGGTCGGCGTCCTCCTTGCGACCGCAGCCGACGAGGCGCGCGCAGCCGAGAGCGGCGGCTTCGGTCACCCGCACGAGCTCGAGGGCTAGGTTGCGGTCGGTGCCGATGCCGCTTGGGGCGCTGCTTGTCTCGGGAATTCTCATCCAATCGTCCAAGGTGGTTTGCCGGCCAGCGTATCGGTCGCACATGCGGCATGCGCGGACGACATTCTCCGGCCACATGCTGGTGATAGTTTGCGGCGCGTGCATGCGACGACAATCGGCCGGCCTAGGCGCCACCCAGGCGAGGCCGGGGTCAACGGATCGGCGAGATCGCTCGAGCCGGGCGCTCCCATCGCGCCGGGACGCGCGCCCGGATGAGCGGCCTGATGATCGGCGTCGATGTCGGCGGGACGAAGATCGCGGCGGCCGCTCTAGGTGAGGGTCCGGTGGTGGTAGCGACCGACTGCGGCGGCGCCGAGCAGCTGATCGCCCAGATCGCCGGCCAGGTGCTCGCCGCGGCCGCCGGGCGCGAGATCGCCGCGGTCGGCGTCGGCGTCCCGTCGGTCGTCGAGTTCACCACGGGGCGCGTGCGGGCGAGCGTCAACATCCCGCTCGCGGACGTCGGGCTGCGCGACGAGCTGGCCCGGCGACTCGGCGTGCCGGTGTTCGTCGACAACGACGCGACGCTCGCGGCGCTGGCCGAGGCCCACGACGAGGCCGGGGACCTGGACGCGCCGAACCTGGTGATGCTGACGCTGGGGACTGGCGTCGGCGGGGGCATTGTGATCGACGGTCGCGTGTACCGCGGGGCGACCGGCGCGGCGGGCGAGCTCGGCCAGACGCTGATCGGCGTCGATCCCGATCGGCCGGTGGCTGAGGGCTTCCCCAAGCCGGGGTCACTCGAGGCGATGGCCGCCGGACACGTGCTCGACGCGGCGGCAGCGGCGGCCGGCGCCGCCCATCCCGAGTCGGCCCTCGGACGGCTGGGCGAGCACGCGCGGGGGCCGGATGCGGTGGCCGCGGCGCGCGCGGGCGACGTGGTCGCGATCGATCTGATCGCCGCGCTCGGGCGGCGCCTGGGCATCGGCATCGCCAACGCGATCAACACCTTCGACCCGGACGTGATCGCGATCGGCGGCGGCGTCAGCGAGGCCGGCGACCTGCTGCTCGTTCCAGCCGCCGAGACGGCCCGCCGCTACGTGCTGCCGGGCGTCGGCCTGCGCACGGAGACCCGCATCGCCCGCGCCGGCGCCGACGCGGGCGTCCGCGGCGCGGGTCTGCTCGCGCGCGACGAGCTCGCCCGCAGCCAATCCGGCGCGACGAGCGCCCGATGAGCGACAACCCGCTCGCCGCCGGCCTCGAGCGGCTCCCGGTGGCGCCGACGAACCTGATCATCTTTGGGGCGACCGGCGACCTCGCCAAGCGCAAGCTGCTGCCGGCGATCTACAACATCGGCCACGAGGGCGCCCTGCCGGAGCGCTTCAATTTGATCGGGATCTCGCGCAGCGCGATGTCGCACGAGGAGTACCGGCAGACCGCGACCGAGGCGATCCGCGCCTTCTCGCACACAGTGCCCGACGAGGCGGTGCTCGAGGAGCTGCTCGCAGGCTTGCGCTACATCCCAGGAAAGTTTGACGACCCGCAGGTCTACGACACGCTGAAGGCGACGCTGGCCGAGCTCGACACGGCGGCCGGCGAGACGCTGTCACGGTGCTTCTACGTGGCGACCGCCCCGGCCTTCTTCTCGGTGATCGCCGGGGCGCTCGGCGACCATGGCTTGAGCAACGCGGACGAGGCCCCTGTGCGGATCGTCATCGAGAAGCCGTTCGGCTCGTCGCTGGCCGAGGCGCGCGAGCTCAACCAGCGGGTGCTCGAGGTGTTCGACGAGAGCCAGGTCTTCCGCATCGACCACTACCTCGGCAAGGAGACGGTCCAGAACATGCTGGCGATTCGCTTCGCCAACGGGCTGTTCGAGCCGCTTTGGAACCGCAACTACATCGACCACGTTCAGATCACGGTGGCCGAGGACATCGGCATCGGCTCCCGGGCCGGCTATTACGACGGGGCCGGGGCCCTGCGTGACCTGGTGCAGAACCACATGCTGCAGCTGCTCACCCTGCTCTGCATGGAGCCGCCGGTGATCTTCTCGGCCGACGAGGTGCGCGACGAGAAGGTCAAGGTGCTGCACGCGGTCAGGGCGCCCGAGAACATCGAGGCGGTCGCCGCCCGCGCGCAGTACGAAGAGGGGGTCGTCGCCGGGAGCGAGGTCGCCGCGTACCTCGACGAGGAGGGGGTTCCGGGGCATTCGGCGACCGAGACGTTCGTCGCGCTGCGCCTCGAGGTCGACAACTGGCGCTGGGCTGGAGTCCCGTTCTACCTGCGGACGGGTAAGCGCCTGGCTCGGCGCGTGACCGAGATCGCCGTGATCCTCAAACCGGTGCCCCACATGGCGTTCGGCGAGCAGAACGTCCCGCCGAACACCCTGGTCCTGACGATGCAGCCAAACGAGGGCGTCTCGCTCTCGCTCGGTGCGAAGCTCCCAGGGAGCCGGATGAGCATCCGGCCGGTCAACATGGAGTTCCTCTACGGCACGGCGTTCCTCTCCCAGTCGCCCGAGGCGTACGAGCGGCTGATCCTCGACGCGATGCGCGGCGACGCGACGCTCTTCACCCGCGATGACGAGGTCGAGGCGCAATGGCGCATCTGCGATCCCATCCTCGCCCACTGGGTCGAGCACCCGGTCGAGCTGCCGAAGTACCGGGCCGGCGGCAAGGGTCCGGCCGTTGCCGACCTGGTATTGCAGGAGGGCCACAAATGGCGGGCAATCTGAAGACCGGGGGAACACTGCGCGCTCGCCTGGCGCGAGCATCCGGCGCCGCGCAGGAGGCCTACGCCGCGACCGGCCGCGCGCCAACAACGAACCCCAAGCGCCGCGAGACCGTGACGCGCCGCGGACAGGGCCGGTGACCCCGGCGGTCAACGACACCGTCTGGAGCGCGGAGGACACGACCCCGGCGGCGATCGAGGCCGCCCTCCGAAGGCTGCTGGTCGAGCGGCATGCGGAGAGCGAGCTGTACGTCCCGGCGCGCGTGATGAACCTCGTCTGCATCGTCGACCGGGAGTGGAGCGGCGAGATCGCCAACCGCCTGCGCGCGGTTGGGCGCAACCATCCGTCGCGGACGATCGTCTGCGCGATCAGCCGCGGACGGACGACGCTCGACGCGGTCGCGAGCGTCGCCGCGACCAGCGATCCCCGGCCGGGGGCGTTCGCGCTGACGCGCGAGACGGTGATCATCGACATCGGGCCGCAGCACGTGCCTTACCTCGACTCGATCATCGACCCGCTCGTGGTGACCGACCTCGCGACAATGGTCTGGGCGCCGCACGGCAACTGGGACGCCGTGGCGGCGCTCGAGGGGCGGGCCCAGGTCGTGCTGCTCGACTCGAGCGTCGATCCGGATGTCGGGCCGGCGCTCCGGCGAGCGCGCGACCTGCTGGCGCGCATGCATGTCGTCGACCTCGCCTGGATCCGCTCGGCGCCGTGGCGCGAGCGGATCGCCGCCACGTTCGATCCGCCGAACCGCCGCGCGCGACTCGGCGCGATCGCCGGAGTCGAGGTGCGCCACCACGCCCATTCGGGCGCCGGCGCCCTGCTGCTCTGCGGCTGGATGGCGTCGCGCCTGGGGTGGAATCCAGCGCCGCTCGTGCTGCCCGGCGACGGGCGGGCCTGTGGTGCGGTGGCGGGCCCCGGCGGTCCCGTTTCGATCTGCCTGGAGGTCGTCCCCCAGGACGTTCCGGGGCTCGCGGGGATCACGCTGCACATGCGCGACGGCACATCATTCTCGCTCGACCGGGGTCGCGGCGGTCTGCGCGCAGTGCACCGCGAGGTCACGGGCGCCGCGCATGTCTGGACGCTGCTCGGCGCTTCCCGCGGCGAGGGCGGGATCCTCGGCGAAGGGATCCGCCACAGCCTGCTGCGCGACCGCGTGTACGGCGAGGCGCTGCGGGCAACGGCTCAGCTGCTGGCGTGATCGCCGCGTTGATTGGAGGTGTGAACATCCGAGGAATCGGACAGGAAGACATCCGATCGTCGTGCTGATGCGCAATACAGTCCCGTACCCCTGGTGAGATCGGTGGGGCACGCCGAAGGGGCAGGCAAAAATGACGCAACTTGACACCACGAGGCTGGAAGCAGCCCGCGAGCAGACCTACAGACTGGTCGCAGGTATCGACGAGGATGACCTCGAGCGGGTGCACTCCCCGCTGATGAGCCCGCTCGTCTGGGATCTCGGCCACATCGCCGCGTTCGAGGACCTCTGGCTCGCTCACCGCCACGGCGGATTGCCGCTGCTGCGCCCCGATCTGATGGAGGTCTACGACGCCTTCGAGACCCCCCGCTCCGAGCGTGGCTCACTGCCTTACCTGCGCCGATCCGAGGCTGAGGATTTCCTCACCGACGTCCGCCGCCGCGTGCGCCAGCTGCCGCTGGGCGACCTGGCGATCCACGAGCTGGTCGCCCGCCATGAGCGCCAGCACAACGAGACGATGCTGCAGACGCTCAACCTCGCCCGGATCGCGCGTCCCGGCGCGGAGGATCCCGCGGCCGGGATCGGCGGCGCAAGCGGGCTCGACCTTGTCGACGTCGCGGGCGGCGCGTTCGGCCTCGGCGCCGGTGACGACGGCTTCAGCTACGACAACGAGCGTCCGCAGCACGCCGCGCCGCTGCGCGCGTTCCGAATCGGCCGCGTTGCCGTGACCAACGGCGACTGGCTGAACTTCGTCCGCGACGGCGGCTACGCCCGGCGCGAGTGGTGGAGCGAGGCCGGGTGGCGCTGGCGGGCAGCCGAGGGAATCGAGCGGCCGCTGAACTGGCTGAGCGACGACCTCGAGTGGCGGCTGCCGGACGGGGCCGCGGCGCTCGATCCGCACCGACCGGTCGTCCACGTGTCCTGGCACGAGGCCGAGGCGTTCGCCCGCTCGCGCGCGATGCGCCTGCCGAGCGAGGCCGAATGGGAGGCCGCCGCGACCTGGGACGGAGAGATCAAACGCCCGCTGCGGTGCTCCGCGTCCGGCGCGGCGAACCTGATCGAGGCTGGGATCCTCGGAACCGCTCCGGTCGGCTCGTTCCCCGCCGGCGTCGCCCCGTGTGGCGCGCAGGGGATRATCGGGGACGTCTGGGAGTGGTGCGCTAGCGAGTTCCACGGCTACCCGGGCTTCGTAGCGTGGCCCTACCGCGAGTACTCGGAGGTCTTCTTCGGGCCGGACTACCGGGTCCTGCGCGGCGGCTCGTTCGCGACGAGCGCGAGCGTGATCACCCCGACGTTTCGCAATTGGGATCGCCCGCATCGCCGCCAGATCTTCGCCGGTGTCCGGGTGGCAGCCGACGCATGATCGAGCCGACGCTCGACGCCAGCGCCGCGATCAGGATCGACTGCTGGGTGGAGGAGGAGCGCTCGCTGGCAGACGACGTGCTCGACGGACTGACCAAGCCCTTCAAGGAGCTGCCGCCGAAGCACAATTACGACGAGCGCGGCGCCGAGCTGTTCGACCGGATCTGCGAGCTGCCCGAGTATTACCAGACGCGCACCGAGCGCGCGATTCTCGAGCGCGACGCCGAGCAGATCGTCGGTGACGCGGTCGAGCTGGTCGAGCTCGGCTCGGGTATGGCGACCAAGACGCGGGTGCTGCTCGACGCTATGGATCGGGCCGGTACGCTCGCCCGCTATGTGCCCCTCGACGTGACCGAGACGGTCGTACGAGACTGCGCCGAGGAGCTCGTCAAAGAGTACCCGGGGCTGACGGTCCACGGCGTGATCGGCGACTTCGAGCGACACCTCGACCGCGTCCCAGCGGCGGCGGGCGAACGAATCGTGGCCTTCCTCGGCGGCACGATCGGCAACTTCGCGCCGGGCAGCCGCCGCCGCTTCCTGCGGGCGGTCGCGGGGCTGCTCCAGGCGGACGACCGCCTGCTTCTCGGGATCGACCTGGTCAAGGATCCGCTCGTCCTGCAGGCCGCCTACGACGACTCGCAGGGCGTCACGGCCGAATTCAACCTGAACATGCTCCACGTGCTCAACCGCGAGCTCGACGCCGACTTCAACCCGGACGGGTTCCGGCACGTCGCTCTCTTCGACCACCGTAACGAGTGGATCGAGATGCGCCTGCGGGCGACCGAGCCGCAGAACGTCGCGATCCCGGTGCTGGGCCTGGAGATCGAGTTCGCCGAGGGCGAGGAGCTCCGCACCGAGATCAGCGCGAAGTTCACTCGCGCACGCCTCGAAGCCGACCTGGCCGCAGCCGGCCTCGCTCTGGCCGACTGGCTGACCGACGACGACGAGCAGTTCGCGCTCGTCCTCGCCCGCCCCGCTTAGAGTCGATCGCAATATTCGGCCACGCCGGATGCGGCCGTGGACACGGCGCGGATCGCCACCCGCAGTAGTTGCGATCGACCTAGCCCAGCCGCTCGATCAGCATCGCCTGGCCCATGCCGCCGGCAACGCACATCGACTCGATGCCGTAGCGACCGCCGGTCGTCTCGAGGTCGTTGAGCAGCGTCGTCATGATCCGTGCGCCTGTCATCCCGAACGGATGGCCGAGGGCGATCGCACCGCCGAACGGGTTCAGCTTCTCGGCGGGGATGCCGAGCTGATCCATGCATGGGATTATCTGGGCGGCGAACGCCTCGTTGATCTCCACGATGTCGATCTCCTCGATCGCGATGCCCGTCCGAGCGAGCAGATCCTGGATCGCCGGGATCGGACCGACGCCCATGTACTCGGGCTCGATCGCCGCGACGGTTGAAGCGATGATCCGCGCGCGGGGCGTCAGGCCGAGATCTGCGGCGCGCCTCTCGCTCATCACGAGCACAGCCGCGGCACCGTCGTTGAGCGGGCAGGCGTTGCCGGCGGTCACGGTGCCATCGGGCTTGAAGACCGGTTTGAGCTCGGCCAGCTTCTCCATCGTCGTCCCCGGCCGCGGCCCGTCGTCGCGCTCGACGACCGTCCCGTCGGGCGTGGTGAGCGCGACAATCTCCGCGTCGAAGTGGCCGCCGTCGCGGGCGGCGACGGCGCGGTTCTGCGAGACCAAGGCCCAGCCGTCCTGGGCCTCCCGGCTCACGCCGTAGCGCTCGGCGACGTTCTCAGCCGTGACGCCCATCGGGATGTAGACGTTGCAGATCGCGCCGTCCGACCCGTCGAGCTTGGGGTGGAACTGGAAGTCGGGGCCTCCCGCGGCGCGTGAGACGGCCTCGACCCCGGCGGCCACATACACGTCGCCCTCACCGGCGCGGATCGCGTGGAACGCCATCCGGATCGTCTGCAGCGACGACGCGCAGAAGCGGTTCACGGTGCATCCGGGGACGTGGATGTCGATCCCTGCGAGGATCGCCGCGTTGCGCCCGATGTTGTAGCCCTGCTCGCCGGCGCCGAACGCCGCGCCCATCATCACGTCCTCGATCGTCGCCGACTCGAGCGCAGGGTTGCGCTCGAGCAGCGCCCGCAGGGCGGCGGCGGCGAGATCCTCGGCGCGGAGATCCTTGAGCGAGCCCTTGAAGGCGCGTCCGATCGGCGTACGGACGGCGTCGACGATGACTGCTTCGGGCATCCTGGGGTCCTCCTCGATCGGGGTCCACCGATGTTACGCACCCGCCTCAGGCGGGAGTCCGGATAACAGCGAAGCCGACGATGACGCAGATCACGATCAGTGCCAGACTCGGCGAGGATCAGCCCGGCGTCAGCGCGCCGTCAGAGGCCGAGCCCCTTGACGCCCATTTCGTCGAAGCCGACATGGTGGGCGAGCTCATGGCGAACGGTACGCGTGACCTGGTCGCGCAGCGCGTCTGGGTCGGCGCCGAAATCGCGCCGCAGCGTGTCGCGGAAGATCATGATGCGGTCAGGGTGGTCGTCGCGGTGAGCGCCGTCGCCTTGGTAGAGGCCGTACGCGCGGTGGCGGCGGCCGTGATCGGAGATCACCACCGCGACGTGCTCGAGCGCATTCTGGAGCAGGTCTGGCAGATCGTCGAGCGCGTCGCGGACGAGCTCGGCGAAGTCGTCGTCGGAGAGCGGGTCGAGGTCGAGGAACTCGAGCTCACCCGGATCCGCGGCCACGCCATCGTGGGCCAGCCGCTCGGAGCGCTGGACGAGCAGCTCGAACTCCTCCTCGGAGGCCGGGTGGCGCCAGCCGCCAAGGCGCGAGGAGATGAGCGCGACGACCACGCCGAGGATCGCCACGCCGGCGACGAGCGCGGCGAGGAACTCGAGCAGTCGAACCGGCCCGGAGGAGCTCGGTCCCGCCAGCATCCAGACCACGGTCAGGCCGACGGAGAGGGCGCTCGCCGCGGCCCACAGGATCCTCCGCAACGGCGGCGGTCCAGGCACCGCGTTACCCCCGCGCTCGCGAGCTCTGGCTGGTCTCCGCAGGCTTGCCCATCGAATCCGTGATGCTAGTGCACCATGCACGGCCGCCCGCCGGGCTACACGCTGCGAGCCGTCGGCGGTAGCCGTCCAGGGACGCCGCTCGGCGGCTGGTATCCGGGCGCATCCCGCGCGGCGTCCCCCGGCTCGTCCGGAATGCGCCGCCAGACGACGATCTTCCCGCTGCCGATGACGAACGCGACCCGCGCCGTGGCACCGGCGCCGCTGCCGCAATCGGCCCCCGGACGGATGCTCAGCAGGAACAAGGCGTCGACGTAGCCGCTGACCGCGCGGGTGTCGAGCAGCGTGGCTCCGCACGGGAGCGCGAGGTTGACCGCTCGGGCATCTGCGGAGCTGCGCAAGACGACCGGTGGCTGGGAGAGATCGATCTGGACGGTGCTCGGGGTCGCGAAGTAGGAGCCGGCCCGGGCGGTGTCGCCGCGCGCCAGCGCCTGCGCCCAGCCGCGGATCACAGCGGCGGCGCCGGTCGCACCGCTGGCGGCCCCGCGCTGCGCGCCGCCGCAGCCGGCGACTAGCGCCACGACGGCCAGCACCGGCAGGGTTCGTCGCGCCATACGACCATGATCTCATGCCGTTAGGCTCTGGCCCCATGAGCTCCGAGATACCGCCCGAGATCGCCGCGGAGATGGTGGCCCGCGGCGCTCAGTTCATCGACGTCCGCGAGGCCTACGAGCGCGAGGCAGGGTACATCCCCGGCACGCGGCACATCGAGCTCGCGCTCCTCTCGTCAGAGGCCGCGACAATCGACCGCGAGCGGCCTGTCGTCTTCCAGTGCCGCATCGGCGGCCGCTCCGCGATGGCGGCGGATGCATTCCGGGCCGACGGCTACGACGCCTACACGCTCACCGGAGGGATCCTCGCCTGGGTCTCGAGCGGCCTGCCGATCGCGCCGGACGATGGATACGTGGCGGCCCACTGAGCTTCAGTGAAGCAACCGCAGCGTCTTGAACTGGCGCTGCATGCCGAGCTGCGTCAGGCTCGGCTTGTAGCCGATCGAGTGAATCACGGTGGTCATCAACGGAATCCAGGCGAGCATCAGGTAGAGGCTGATGAGGAGCGCGGCGACCCGTAGGGCGCGCGCTCGGGCGAGCGCCGCGAACGGGAGCAGCCAGAGCACGTACCAGGGAAGCGACCAGCTGAGCGTGAGCAGCAGTGCCAGCGTCGCGTACCCGGCGCCGACGATCCAGTTGCGGGTGCGCCACGCCCAGACGCTGGCGCCGAGGATCGCGACGACGAGGATGCCGTCGAGGACCGCCTTCATCGTGTTCGTCTCCCCGCCGAAGCCCAGCGCATAGCCGATCACGTTGGGCAGGCCGACGAGCGTTACGAGCGTGCTCTGCTGGGCGAGGTTCGGGAGATGCGGCCCGAACGCGTAGAGCGAGGCCGCGCCGAGCACAACACCCCCGACCACGAAGCCGGCGAGCAGGCGCAGTCGGCGTGGCGCGCCGCAGAGGACGACGGGCAGGAGGATGCCGGCGGACGCCTTGACAGCGACGGCTGCGATCAGCAGGAAGCCAGCCGTCATCTCGCGGCGCGGGCCGGGCGCGCCCGGGCGGAGCGGCCGCTGGGCCCCGTCGACCCATGCCAGGGCGCGGCGCCATCCCGTGGACCGGGCGACGGCCGGCTCGGGCGATTCGCGTGCGAGGAGGAGCAGGTAGGCGGCGAGCAGGATGAGGAGGATCGTGAAGAAGTCGTTGTGGTCGCCGCCGAGGCCCCAGACCAGCACGAGCGGGTTCAGACCGACGAACAGGGTCGCCCGTAGCGGGTCGCGGCCGAGCAGCTCGGCGCAGCGCCAGAGCAGCCAGAGCGAGGCGAGGCTCGCGAGCAGCAGGGCGCCCTTGAGCGCCCAGAACGAGACCGCCACGCCAAGCGGGACGAGCGCGAACGTGAAGATCGTGAACAGCGGGCCATACGGGCTCAGCAAAGCGTGCCAGTTGCTGAGCAGGAAGGTCGGGTCGGCGCGGGGCTCTAGCGCCGGGATCGTCGTGTACGGGTTCAGGCCATGGAGCGCCTCCATCCGGCCGTAGTTGAGGTAATTGAAGACGTCCGTCAGCGAGAGCGGCGGCGAGAGGAGGAACGTCACTTCGATCGCGACGACGGCGGCGATCGCGATCCGCGGACGCAGGTGCGAGGAGCAGGCCAGGACGACCAGGTAGCAGATGTAGAGGCCGGCGACGAGCGCGGTCAGCAGCAGCTTGCGGCCGCCGTCACTCGGGTGGTACCAGCTCGCCAGCGGGCCGAGCGGACCGGCCATCCAGTTGGGGAACGCGACGCGGCTCGGTGGCGAGAGGATCGATCGCCGCGACGCGACGATCGCCACGTAGCCGAGGCTCGCGAGGACCATCAGCGCGAGCGCGGCTGTCCCCGCCCCGCTGGCGAGCGCCGCGCGATCGCGGGCTCGCCGCGCGGCCGGGGCGAGCGCCGGGACGCTCCTGGGCACCGGCATCCGGCTCGATGGGTCGCCGCCGAGGAGCGAGCCGGTGGAGCTCCTGGTTGTCCGCTCGCTTGACATATCCGAAGTGACGCGGCGGAAATGCGGCGCGCCGGATCGCGTCAGAGGTTACCGGCGGCGGCGCCGCGGACGCCGGCGCCGCGCGCGGAACGCAACGGAGCCCGCATCGCCGCGGGCTCCGGTCGCACCCCCTGCGTCAGCCTGGTCGCTCAGACTGCGACGACGTTGACTGCCTTGGGTCCCTTGTCACCGGCCTCGGCGTCGTAGGACACCTTTGCGCCTTCCGCCAGCGAGCGATAACCCTCGCCGACGATCCCGGTGTGATGAACAAAGAGATCCTTCTCGCCGTCGTCCGGCGTGATGAACCCGAATCCCTTGTCGTCGCTGAACCACTTCACGGTGCCCGTAGGCATACGTCCCTCCACTATCTTTTGTCCTTGCCAGCGACGCGGAGGATGCTTCAAGAAAAGCTTCGACCAGCGAGCGCTCGCACCGCTTTACGCCGGCTGTCCGGCAGATTTCGCGCAGGACGGTAGCAGTTCTACCAAGGCGCGTGCGAGCGGCTCGGCCGACCGAACCCTTACGCGCCCGGAAACGCCTCCCGCGGACGGCGGAACGCCCGCTAGGCTGTCTTGCATGTCCAACAAAGTGAGCAAATCAGAGCAGGAGTGGCAGACCGACCTGACGCCGGAGCAGTACCGCGTGCTGCGCAAGAAGGGCACCGAGCGTCCTTTCACCGGCGCCTACAACGATGCCAAAGAGGACGGCGTCTACCGCTGCGCCGGGTGCGGCACCGAGCTGTTCCGCTCGGACGCGAAGTTCGACTCCGGCACCGGCTGGCCCAGCTTCTATGCGCCCGCCGATGCCGAGAACGTGAAGACCGAATCCGACCGGTCGCTGCTGATGCGCCGCACCGAGGTGCTCTGCGCGACGTGCGACGGCCACCTCGGCCATGTCTTCGAGGACGGCCCTAACCCGACCGGCCTGCGCTACTGCATCAACTCGGCGGCGCTGAAGCTCGACCCGACGACCGGGGAGTAGATCCTGGCCGGCGCCAGATGGTGATCTTCCGCCGGCTGCTGCCGGCAGGGGAGCCGCTCGACGCCGCAGGTCTCCTCGACGACCTGCGGCCCGGCCTCCGCGCGCCACGCGGACGTCCCCATCTGGCGCTGAACATGGTCGCCTCGGCCGACGGCCGCGGGGCCATCGAAGGACGCACGCGCGGCCTCGGC
>JRHI01002008.1_pt1 | contig 15213 bp, 21 predicted proteins | sample 215371 | NCBI WGS metagenome assembly JRHI01 (sample SAMN02929681, study PRJNA255918) | sediment metagenome | biome: cave system; feature: Ice Cave; material: Sediment; isolation source: sediment from deep within a dark volcanic ice cave with no known source of... ...
CCCTCGAGACGCTCGTATTTGGCGCGCCGAGGCACGCCGGCCGGCGACGCGAGGCAGTGGCTCGGCCCCGCCGTCGTGAACGGAGCCTGCGGACCATCGGCGTAGCATCGGGAGCGTGACGCGCCTCCTGCGCGACGACACGTTCGGTGATGCCCTCGGCTACGCCCTCACACTGCACCGAGACCACTGCGGGAACGACGGTGGAACTGGCCCCACCTCGTCCGATGGTCGGCTGAGGCTCTTGCGCTCATCGAGCGACGGGCGGAGGTCGGCAGGAAGTGGGATCCAGAGTGGAGCTGTTTGAGCAGATCAGGCGGGATAGGGAGCGCGACGGCCTGTCGATCCGGGCGCTCGCGGAGCGGCATGGGGTGCATCGGCGGGCGGTGCGCCAGGCGCTGGAGTCGCCGTTGCCGCCCGGGCGGCGAGCGGCGACCGGCCGGTCGCCGCCGAAGCTCGGCGCGTATCGGGGGCTGATCGACGAGTGGCTCGTCGCGGACCTGGTGGCGCCCAGGAAGCAGCGGCACACGTCGAAGCGGATCTGGCGTCGGCTCGTTGACGAGCACGGTGTCGTGGTCGCGGAGACGACGGTTCGTGATCACGTCCGCAAGCGCCGTCGCGAGCTCGGGCTCGCTGGCCGGGATGTGCTCGTGCCGCAGGTCAATTGTCAATGGCCATCGGTTTCTCCCTGAGTACGGCCATCGGTTCTCCCCACCGGCGGCCATGGTTTCTCCCCGCTGGTGGCCATGGTTCTCCCCACGGCCAGGGGGTTCGCGGCGCGTGTTTCAGCCCAGGGGCATCACTCCTTTGCCGGTCGTTGCTTGGGTTAGGCGGTAGGACTCGAGGCCTTCGGTGAGCACGACCGGGTCGCATCAGCCCGTCCGGACGCATGCACGTCATGGTTTCGCGGCTTCGAATTGATCTAGCTCGACCTGGGCTTCTGCGACCGCGTCAGCCAGGGGCAGGCTCGGCAAGTGCGGTTCGCGGAGCTCGAGCAGCGCGGCCGGCCCTACGCCGTCGTGCCATAACCGCGCCAGCCGGTAGCTCACGGGCGCCGTATCCCTATCGGCCCAATCGTGGGCAGCGGGACGCATCACTCCAGCAGCCGTCCGCTGCGATACGGTGACGATCATGCTTTCCGACGCTGCGATCCGTGACGCAGCCCAAGTCCTCGCCGGCGCCGCGCGCGGTCCCGCCCGCGTGATCCTGTTCGGCTCGCATGCCCGCGGCGACGCCGGCCCTACCAGCGACCTCGACCTGCTCGTGATCGACAAGCACGACACCGGCCACTTCGAGGAAATGGTTCGACTCCGCTCCGTGCTCCCGCCGCTCGGGGTCCCCGTAGACGTCATCGTCCTCGGCGAGCAACTCGTCGCCAGCCGCCAAAAGGTTCCCGGCACGATGGTCCACGCGGCAATGCACGAGGGCCGACTCGTTGCCGAGTCCTGAAGAACGCGACTATGCCGCGCTGCTGTTGCGCAAGGCAGCAGCCGACGCGGCTACCGTCGCGGTACTCGTCGACCGCGACGAGATCGCCGACGACATCCTCGGCTTCCACACTCAGCAGGCAATCGAGAAGTCACTCAAGACCGTGCTCGTGCTCCGGGGAGTCGAGTTTCCCCGGACCCACGACCTCGGCTTCCTGATCGAGATGCTCACCCGAGACGGGGTGCTCCTTCCCGCCGAGCTCGCGCGAACGGCCGCATACACGCCATGGGCGGTTGAGTTCCGCTACGACGATCCGGCACCACCACCGCTGGACCGAGCGCTCGCGAGCCTGACAGCCCAAGCCGCAACGGCGTTCGCGGCGGGCCACTTCGACCTTGCCTCAGACGCCTGATCGGGCGCACCCGCCACCAGCCCAAAGTCCTTTCCCCGAAGCAGACCAGATCACACAACCACGAAACGGCACCAGATCGCAGAAACGAAGATCGACAGCAGAAGGCCTCCGTTCCACCAGAACGCTCGTTCCGTAGTTCGCGGAACACGCGGCACTTCAAACCGCCGGCGGCTCGCGCGCTCAACGAGCTCCGGATCAGGCCGGCCCACCGGCGGCGCGACCTGCGCGCCGGACGACACGCTCCGGTGTCGGGTAGCCGTGCTTGTGCTGTTCACAACGGCTCCTCGGGACGGCGGGTTGCGAACCCCGCCGTCGGCCGCTTTCTCGGCCACCTTGACCTATCCCCACTCCAACGCCAGCTGCTCCGTGGGTGGCGGCGGCGATCTCCTCGTGCCAGGCGTGGTGCAGCTCCACAAGCGAGAAGAACCCGCGGTCGGTGAAGAACCCGGGCCGCAGCGCCCTATCGACTTGCGAGATATGGCTGAGGAATCAAGGCGCGCTCGTCGACCACTCCGAGATGCCCATCGTGGCGCTCACCACTGACGACGCGCGGGCGCACACGCGCTCAAGGTCGCGGGTCCCGCAGCACTGCTCGTCGCCAAGCAATACAAGATCTTCGACCGTCTCGCACAACCGGCTCGCCAGCGCCCCCGCGACAGCCACGACGGACTCCTACGCGAGATCGAACCCGAGATCCTCGCCACGGGCTTCGAGTTGCTGCTTGATGACGAACTCAGCGCCACCGTCGCCCGCAACGCGATCGACTCGAAACCACCGAAATCCGCTACAGCGAACTTTTGTGGCCGCCAAGGCGGCCTGAATCTTGTCGCGAACTTTGTCCCGAACTCCGCAAATATGACCCCATCTGGGACAACTTGAGAGCACTTGAGAGCCCGGAAACACTGGGAAATGCGCTCCCACGGCGCGTCTCGTAATGAAGGGGTCCGGGGTTCGAGTCCCCGCGTCGGCTTCTGCCGGTCTCGAAGACGCGAGGCCGCCCTGGTCGGGGCGGCCTCCGCTGCGTCTGCGCAATGGCGGCGGGTCAGGCGGGAAGCCAGTACCCGTGGTAGATCGCGTACCGGTGCTGCGCCATCGTCTCGTAATGGACTGGGGTCGCGAGACCGTCCTCCGTGGAGGCCAGAGTGCCGCCGCCGATGCTCAGGGCGACGTGGCTGTAGTCGCGGCGGCCCGTCGTGGACTTGAACAACACGAGGGCGCCGGCCGGACGGGTACCACCGCCGGTACTTCCGTGATTGAAGCGACCCCAGATGTCGACCGCGTAACACGATGCCGGGTTGACCTGGCCTCGATCGTGCAACAAGGTCGTGATTGGTTCGCGTGCCGTAGGCGGCTGAGTGGGTCGTGGCGACGGGAGCGATGCGTTTCGATGGGTAGCGGCGCGGCTTTCGGCCAGGCTGACGCTGCGGGGTGGGCGTCGGGTGGTTGTCGTGGGGTGCCGGCCGGTGCGGCCGGCGGCGTCAGCTGGCGGGCGCCGGGAGCGCTTGGAGTTTGGTGAATGCGTCGGCGAGTTGGCCGGCCCATGGCCAGTCTTTCGCGAGCCGGAGAATCGTTGGGCGGGCGTGCTTGGCGGTGCGGCCTGATTGGTGCGGCAGCCAGCCCGAGCTGGCCGAGCGTCGTCACCCCCAGTGAACCGGGGGGCAGCTGCGGTACGGTGACGAGCGTGCTCCCCGAGGCGACAATCCGCGCTGCGGCTGAACGGATCGTCGGCGCGGCGCGCGGACCCGCCCGGGTGATCCTCTTTGGCTCGCACGCGCGCGGCGACGCCGGTCCCGACAGTGATCTCGATCTTCTCGTGATCGACAAGTACGACAGCGGTCATTTCGAGGAAATGATTCGGCTCCGCGCGGCGCTGCCGCCCCTCGGGGTCCCCGTCGACATCGTCGTGCTTGGCGAGGAGCTCGTCGCGCGACGGCAGAAGGTCCCAGGCACAATGGTCCACACCGCACTGCGCGAGGGCCGACTCGTTGCCGAGTCCTGAACAGCGCGACTACGCCGCGCTGCTTCTCCGCAAGGCGATCGCCGATGCCACGACCGTCGCGGTCCTCGTCGACTGCGACGAGATCGCCGACGACATCCTCGGCTTCCATGCGCAACAGGCGATCGAGAAGTCGCTCAAGGCCGTGCTCGTGCTGTTCGGTGTCGAATTCCCCAGAACGCACGACCTCGGCTTCCTCACCGAGATGCTCGCGCGGGAGGGCGTGCCCCTCCCGCCGGAGCTCGCGCGAGCCGCGAGCTACACGCCTTGGGCCGTGGAGTTCCGCTACGACGATCCCGCGCCCCCGCTACTCGATCGAGAGCTCGCCAGCGCGACGGCCCAAGCCGCCCATGCTTTCGCGGCTGGCCACTTGGACCCCGCGGCAGCGGACTGATCGGGGGCCTCGTACCTGCAAGAAATTCGTCCCGAACTTTGTCCCGAACTCCGCAGATATGACGCTACTTGGGACAACCTGAGAGCACCTGAACGCCCGGAAACGCTAGGAAAAGCCCGGCAAGCGCGCGGCTCGTAACGAAGGGGTCCGGGGTTCGAGTCCCCGCGTCGGCTCTAAAAAGCCCCGCAAATCAGCTAGTTTTTGTAGCCGTTCAGTTCCCCGGGCTCTCTGGGGCGCGGGTTCAGAGCAGGGCTGGGAGGGCTCCGCCGTTTTGGTGTGCGGTGAAGAGTTGGCTGAGGTAGTCGTAGAGCGAGCGGCGTTGGAGGCGGCAGGTCACTGGTCGCGAAGGCGTTCGCTCGCGAGCCGCGACGGTAGCCGTGTCGTTCCGGCCGAAAGGCCGGACCCGGCATGTTCCAGAATGCGATGTGTTCCGTGGCCCGCGAAACGCGGTTATCGCTGGAACGCGACGTCAGGCCGATGCCAGCGTTCCGGCGGTGGGGCCGTTCCGGCCTCAACGAAACCGCCGCAACGGCGAAACGTGACAGCCATGCCTTCCACCATGCCCCAGTGAACAGGAGCTCCGCCGCGTCTTGACCGACGAGGTCGGTCGTCGCCTTCCCCCACGCTGGCGAGCGGAGCTCGTGGACCGGCCGGTTCAGCGGTAAATAGAGGCGACCATGCGCGTGATCGCCCCCGACGGCAGCCAAGCGGTCCTGCCGGTCGAGGCCGAGGCGATCGTCAGTCCTCGCGATCCTCGGTGTCGATCGCACCCGCGCTTGCGCTCATCTCCGACCTGACCAACCTCGACAAAACACGGCGCGCTGAACCGGTGGCCGCGGAGCGGGCACGTGCCGTGGATCGTCCGGGTCGGCGGCACCACCACCGCCGGCGGTTGGCGGCTCGACGTCGAGATCGAGCACGGCGGCGCGCCAGTCGAAGGGTTGGCGGCTGCGGCGGCCCTCGACGCCTGGCGGACGGCGCTGATCGGCTGGGGCTTGCTGCGGCGCTGAGGCCGCTACGGGCGGTCCAAGGCGCATCCCTGACCCTGACCTGACCACGCGATCGAGCGGGCTACTTGTCTCATTTTTAGTCATAAAAAATGGTCAAGTGCTAGGCTTGCCTCATGCCCAAGGGCCCAGGAACCCTCAACCGAGCCGGCGAGCCCAGCGCTGCCGCAAAGATTCGCCGCCGGATCGAGCGTGGCGGCGAACGCTTCTGGCAAGTGACGGACTTCAACGACCTGCCACCGCGCACGGTCGCGCGGACCCTTGCGCGCCTAGTGGACGCCGCGGTGATCGACCGAGCGCGCCCCGGTCTCTACTTTCGTCCCCGGCCGACGGTGCTGGGTCCGAGCATGCCGTCAGCGACCGCGGTGGCCGGACACGCCGTGAAGGCACCGCTGCATGCGGCCGGCCTGAGCGCGGCCAACGTGCTCGGGTTGACCACACAGAATCCCGCCCGCGCGGAGCTCGCGACCCCTGCCGCCAACCCCCCGGGAGCGCTGCGAAATGCAACCGTGCACACGCGGAGGCCGCCGAGCCGAGCTCGGCTCAACGCGCGGGAGGGCGCGCTGGTCGAGCTGCTGCGGACCCGCGGGCGCTACAGCGATCTTGGACCCGCGAAGACCGTGGAGCAGCTCCTGCGTGTGCTCTCCGTGGAGGACACCTTCGAGCGCGTCGCGCGCGCGGGGCTCGACGAGCCGCCGCGGGTGCGGGCAATGCTCGGAGCGCTGGGCGAGGAGATGAACGCCAATCCGCGGACGCTCGAGCGGCTGCGGCGCAGCCTCAATCCGTTGTCCACGTTCGATTTCGGTCTCCTCCGCGAGCTGCCCCGGGCCAGGGACTGGCAGGCGCGGTGAGACTCTTCGAGCACGACGACTTCGGGACTGCCGTCACGGAAGCCGCGACCGCGACCGGACTCGAGGAATCCTTCGTCGAGAAGGACTACTACATCACGGAGGTCCTGCGGATCGTCGCCGAGCGGTACACCCCGGGACAGGTGATCTTCAAGGGGGGAACAAGTCTCTCCAAGGCGTGGGGGTTGATCGAGCGGCTGTCCGAGGATGTCGACCTGCTCGTCGTGCCCGAGCGCTTTGACCCGCCGCTGGGAAGGGGGCGCGTCGATCGCGAGCTCGCGGCGCTGATGGAGGCGATCGCGGAGCACCCCGGCATCGCGCTCGACGAGTCCCGTGGCGGCCGGGTCAGCGGCCGCGCCCGCAGCGACTGGTTCACCTACGAGCAGCGGTTCCCGCGCGTCGGCATAGCCCCCTCGATCATCAGCGAGCCGGGCGTGCGCGGAGGGAACTACCCCACCGTCCGGCGTGAGATCGACGCCGTGGTCGCGCGCTACCTCCGGGCGGCGGGACAGGAGTCGATCGCCGAGGATCTGCAGCCCTTCGCCCTGACCGTCCTGCATTTTCGCCGGACGTTCGTCGAGAAGCTGTTCATCGTCCACGGGCTTGCCGAACGGCTACAGAACGACGGACATGACCTCGGTCGGAACGCCCGGCATTACATCGATCTGCACGCGCTGGCCGGGGAGCCGGAGGTCGAGGTGATGCTGCGCTCGCCGGAATACCAGGAGATCAAGGAGGACTACGAGGCGCTGAGCCTGCGGTTCTTCAAGAAGCGGTACGTGCGCCCGCCCGATCTGCGCTTCGCGCAGAGCTCCGGCGTGTTCCCCGGCGAATCGCTCCGGGCGCGCATCGTCACGGACTATGACGAGCAGTGCCGGACCCTGTGCTACGGCCCCTATCCGTCGTTCGATGAGGTCGTCGGCCGGTTCGAGACGCTGCGGGACCTGCTGTAGTTGACGTCCGGGAGCGGCGAGCCCGCACCGGCGGTCGATCAGCGCTTAGTCGCGTGCTTCAGGACTCGGCAACGCGTCGGCCCTCGAGCATTGCCGCGTGGACCATCGTGCCGGGAACCTTCCGGCGGCTGGCGACGAGTTCCTCGCCGAGGACGACGACGTCAACGGGCACCCCGAGCGGCGGGAGTACCGCGCGAAGTCGAACCATCTCCTCGAAGTGGCCGGTGTCGTGCTTGTCGATCACGAGCAGGTCGAGGTCGCTGTCGGGACCGGCGTCGCCGCGGGCATGCGAGCCGAACAGGATCACGCGGACGGGACCGCGCGCGGCGCCGGCGAGGAGTTGGGCTGCGTCACGGATCGCAGCGTCGGAGAGCATGATCGTCACGGTATCGCAGCGGACTGCTGCCGGAGTGACGCGTCCCGATGCTCCGATTGGGCCGAGAGGGATACGGCGCCCGTGAGCTAACTGACGAGCCCGCCCCTGGTGAGGCCGTAGCCGAAGCGCACGCCAAATTTGATCAATTCGAGGCGGTGTTCGCCACCATGCCGTGCTTTCGTACGGACGGCTGATGGCGACCCGGGCGTGATCGGCATCGAAGGCAACGGTCAGCGAGTCCCTGGGTGCTCATCCCGAAGCCCCGGTGATCATGAAGTTCCTTGCTTTACGTGAGCCGGAACGCACCGTCGCTCGGGACTCGCGTCCGGGGTGCGGGGGGAGGGTGTGCTCGCATCGCCCCGCGACCGGGGGCGAGCGAAGCGAGGGGAGCGGGGCACTGCCGCGAAGCGGCGCACTCCAGCCGCAGCGCAGCGAGGACCCTGCCGCCACGAGTCGCCGATCCGCGTGCCCCTGCCGGTTGCGCGCTCCTGCCGGTTGGCCAGTACGCGAGCCTCCCAACACCCACCGCGCTACCCGGCCGGCCCCGAGCTTCTTCGGGGCGAAGCAGACGCTCACACGAGATTCTACTCGGGTGCCCACGCTGAGCTCGCAGGCACAGCGGACCGCCGCCGCCACGCCGCCCCGCCGGGCCGACCCACGCGGTCGCCAGACCGTGCCGATCGAGGCAGCTGCAGTCGCGGCGCTGCTGCGTCACGGCACCTCCCGCCGATGCGGTCCGGGACGCCATCACGACGATTCCGGTGCCACTGCGCCGGTCGCTGACCTGGGACCAAGGCGTTGAGATGGCCCAACACGCGTGGCTGTGACGCGCGACCGGCTGGCGTCTACTTCTGCGATCCGCAGAGCCCGTGGCGAGAACTGGTTGAGGCTGCTCGGTTCACCAAGGTGATCATCAGCCCTGACAGCGCGAACACACTTCCCGTGCCGAAACGACCGGCGCTCAACAGCACTCTGGAGTGTGGACCGAGAGTCCGACCCCCGTGCCCGCGAGTGGGCCACGCGGTCCATTGACCTTGACGTTGCGGGGCCCTACGCTAGCTCGCAGCTGGCTGTTAGGTCCCTTCCTTTCGAAGCTCTTGGAGATTTACGTGACTCCCGCTTACCGTCCGCGACACGCCATGCCAATTGCCGACCGTTGGTTGGACCGCTCCGGGGTCCGTCGACGTCCTCGTCGATGGAGCCTCCCGGTTGGTGCTGCCGCGCTGTCGGTATTGATGGCAGGGTGCGGCTCGGGAACGACTACGAGTGCGGTCTCGAGGGGCAAGGGTATGCTTACCGTCGCGATCAACCCGGGGTTCGTGCCGTTTGAACAGCTCTCCACCGGAAAGTTGGTCGGGTTTGATGTTGAACTCGCACGCGCGTTAGCAACGCAACTCGGGTATCGCGGCGTGCAATTCGACCAGATGCCCTTCACGAGCCTCATCGCGGCCGTCACCTCGCACCGCGACGCCGTGGCGATCTCCGGCATCCTTGACACGCCCGCCAGGGAACAGACGGTGGCTTTTTCAACTCCGTACGTCAAGGACTCGTTCGTACTCGCCGTCAAGGCATCGAACCGGAAGGTTCAGGGTCTAGCGCAGCTGGCGCACTCGAAGATCGCGGTACAAGTGGGCACCATTCCAGAGCAGTTCATCCGCAAGAGCCTGCCTTCGGCATCGATCTCGACGACGCAGGACACGCCAAGTGCGTTCCAGCTCGTTGCGGACGGGCGCGCCGATGCGACGGTCACCGACAAGCCCGTGGCCGACTACTACGTAAAGCAGCTAGGAGGCAATTTGCGGGTTTTGCCCCAGCCGCTCAACGCGGCCGCCCCGATCGCGGTCGTCATGCCCAAGAAGAGCCCGCTCACTGCTCAGGTCAACGCCGCGCTTACACGCATGGGCACGGACGGCAGCCTAAACACGCTACGGCAGAAGTGGTTCGGTACAACCGCAACGGGCTGAGCCGAAATGGACGCAATACGCGCAAATCTGCCGTACATGTTGAAAGGCCTGGTGCTGAGCGTAGAGTACTCGCTCGCGGCGCTGTTGCTGGCAGTATTACTAGGGGGCAGTTTCGGGACGCTCTTCTATTCGCTACCGCGCCGAGTTGTACGCGCGCCGATACTTGCCTGGGTAGGCCTCTTCCGCAACACGCCACTGATAGTACAACTATACATATGGTACTTTGGTATGCCGTATGCTGGGATCAGACTCTCCGCTGGGACGGCTGCAATAGTCGGTCTCGGCTTTTACGGCTCCAGCTACGTCACCGAGATAGTTCGGTCCGGCTTGAGCTCCGTGGGAGATGAGCAGGAGGAGGCCGCACTAGCTATCGGACTCACGCGGCGGGACGCGGTCCGCAGGGTAATCTGGCCGCAAGCACTGCCGGTGCTTATTCCGCCGATGACCAACGAGGCGGTAGCGCTGTTCAAGAACAGCTCGCTGCTCGGCTTCATCACCGTGTCGGAGTTGACGCTGAGGACCCAGGAGGCGATCAGCACCACGTTTGCATCGCTCCCCTTGTATCTGACGGCTGGCGGCATGTACTTGGTGATAAACGTGGCCTTCTCGGTGGCGATGCGGCGCCTCGAGCATCGTACGGCGTTGCACCGCGACGCTTCGGTGCGTGAAACGCGCCGGACGGCTCGATCTGTCTCGACGAGTGCCTGAGTCCGCTTTACAGGTCCGCGACGCCGTGTGCGTTAAGGGCGGCAAGCGCCTCCTGGACGGCATCAGCTTTTCCTTGGCGGCCGAGCAGGCGAGCGCGGTCGTGGGCCCATCCGGAGCGGGAAAGTCGACATTCCTGCGATGTCTGGCAGCATTGGACGCCCTCGAAACAGGCGACGTTCGCTGCGGCGGAGTGTCGCAGAGCTCGATCCCCGCCCATGAGTGGCGGCGCCGTGTCGGCTTTGTGTCCCAACGCTTCAGCTTGTTCGGGCACCTGACGGCGCAAGCCAACATCGAGCTGGGCTTGCGTCGGGCGCGCGGGCTGAGTCGCGGCGACGCCGCGACGCTCGCCCGCGACTGGTTAGAGAGAGTGGGCCTCCAAGGCCTAGAGGGACGACGGCCCCATCAGCTCTCAGGCGGGCAGGTGCAACGCGTGGCGATCGCGCGCGCGGCAGCGCTCGAACCCACCGTCCTACTTCTCGATGAGGTTACATCGGCACTCGATCCCGAACTGGTCGGCGAAGTTGAAGACGTAGTGGTCGGATTGGCTAGAGGCGGTATGTCACTAGTGCTCGTGACCCACGAGATGTCGTTCGCGGTGGCGGTAGCCGACGAGCTCTTTGTGATGGACGAAGGTCGCCTAATTGAATCTGGAAGTACCGCGCAGGTGCTCGAGAGTAGCAACGAGCGGGTCAGGCGGTTCCTGTCTCGCCATCTCCACGGTGCTCGTTCAGTAGATCCGGCCGCGTCGGCGGCACCCTCGACATGACCGAACGGTGCGCCACCGCTCCCGGGGGACCCGTACCACAGACACGGCTCGGTCCAGCGTTCGGCGCGCGGGGCCTGGAAGGCAAGAATTGCCATGTCATGGACCGTTGACGATGCCGGGTTGGTAGCGTTCGCAACGCGGTTGGCTACCATCCCGAGCGTCTCTGGTAGCGAGCGGGACGCTGTTGAGGCCACTGCCGCCGAACTGCGCCGGCTGAACTTTGACGATGTGTCGATTGACAGCATCGGCAATTGCGTGGGAGTGCTTGGTGAAGGGGCTGGGCCCACAGTGTTGATCGACGGGCACATCGACTCCATCCCGTTGCACTCTCGGTCGAGTTGGACAATGGACCCCTTTGGTGGCGCGATCGTCGACGGCCGACTCTACGGACTGGGGATCTGTGATCAGAAGGCCTCGATTGCCGCTGCAGCGTATGGGCTCGCGGCAGCACGCTCGGCGCTCGGGCAGCTGTCAGGTCGCGTTACGCTTGTGGCAAGCGTGAACGAGGAGGATATCGAGGGTGCAGCACTCGCGTCCGTGGTGAACAGATTCGATCCTGTGTATGCCGTCACGACAGAGCCGACCGACACGCGCCTATCTATTGGGCAGCGCGGCCGCGCCAAGATCAGCGTGACGGTCACCGGGCGCGCCTGTCATGCCGGACACGCCCGGGAGGGCATAAACGCCGCTGAGGCGCTGGCTGCGATCATCGTCGAGGTCCGTAATCTGCGGCACCCTGCGCACCAGCGCCTCGGCCGGAGGGACATAACATGCATCGACGTCAAGTCGCTCCCCTACCCATCCGTCTCCACAGTGCCCGAGGAGGCGACCGCGCGGCTTGACTGTCGCTTCCTGCCCGGCGAGACGGCGGACACGCTCATAGCGACGATAGCCGAGACTGCAGCGCAGGCGGTCGCCGACTGGACCGAGCCGCCCGACGTCAAAGTCAGGCTCACACGCGGGGACTTCGTCACGTGGACCGGCCTTCAGTTTTCAGAAGAGGAGTTCAAGCCAGCCTGGTGGACCGACCAGACATCCGAGTTGGTTCGGCGAGCCGGTAGCGCCCTAGCCATGGCCGGACTGGACCCCGAACCCACGCACTACGCGTTCTGTACCAACGGCTCATACCTTTCGGGAGTCGCGGGGATTCCGACGATCGGGTTCGGAGTCGGAGAGGAGCGTCTCGCGCACCAGGTCGACGAGTACGTGACTCTCGACTCCCTCCGCGCCGGCGCGCGCGGTTTTGCCGCGATCGCCAGCGAGTTGGCAAGGGGCCCGAGGAGCCAGTGATAGAGCGTCACGCGGAGCGGGTACTGAGACCGCCCCGAGCGGACGGCTTCACTCTAAATGGGCCTATGCCTTTTTGCTGGGCGTCGCTGGAGCAATCCAGCGCACGACCCGACGACGCGGGTGCCGCCAGACCCGCGTGTCGCCACCGGCGGACAGCAGCGAGCTCGCACCGAGGGCGCTTGCCCATAACGGTTCGTCGCCGCGCGGCCGGTGCCGGCCATGCGCTAATGCCTCCGAGCGGTAAGCAGCCGTGCGACGACGGCCGCCCCGGGTCAAGGGAGCGCTCGCCAGGACGGCGGCGCCTGGTCACGACGGTGCGCCAGTGAGTACGCGGGGCCGTCCGCGGGCGCCGCTGGCAGACGAAGTGCGTGATCGCATAGCCGATGAGCTCATCCTCAGTGGCGAAGTCCCGACCGATGGCCTACTCCCGCCCGAAGGGCATCTGGCCAAGCGGTACGGGGTGTCACGCGTCACCGTCCGCGCCAGTCTACGCAGCCTGCAGGAAGCCGGAATGGTAAGAATCCGTAATGGCGTCGGGACCACCGTGCTGCCCATATCGGCCTCCGTCACCCACGGGTTTGATCGCCTTGTGTCGCTTGAAACCTTCGGCCGCGAGGCCGGGCACATCATCGAGAACGCGCAGGTGGCCTGGTCAGAGGAACCCGCCGATCCAGCCACCGCCCAACGCCTCGGCCGTGCCGTGGGCACCTCGATGGTGCGCGCCGAGCGCGTGAAGACAGTAGACGGCGTGGCGGTCGCGTGGTTCGTCGACAAGGTCCCGGGAGATGTCTTGGACGCGGCCACGTTACGCGCAGAATATCGGGGGTCGATCCTCGACGTTCTTCTTATACGTCGCGAGCTCGGCGTGGCGTATGAGGATGCAGACCTGCTCCCCATAGCGCTCGATCGTGAGGTCGCCGACCGCCTCGACGTGCCTGCCGGCACCGTTGCGCTATACGTCGATGCGCTGACCTTCTCGTTTGAGGGCAGAGCCCTGGAATGGGCCCAATCCTGGCTGCTGCCGGAGCACTTCCGGTTGTGTGTCCGCCGTCGACCGCAAGCCGGGAGCACACAAACATTTCAGGTGCGATGACTACTCCAGACGATTCCACAAAGCGCGACTCAGCGCCTCTACACGCCTACATGACAGTTCCGGGTAAGCATCTCGTGATCACCACGCAACGGGCATAGCGTCATCCATTGTTACCGCCTTTAGTTCGGGACACAGTGGAGCGCATGGGCAAACGGAACGTTGTCCAAGCCGACGCAGCCGGCGCCGTGTCTATCGGCATGTGTCGCCCGCTTCGCTCCGGCATTAGCAATCCGTGGTGACCGTGACCACATCCACGCCGAGAGAGCGCGATTTCCGGGGCTCCGGGGCACAGGCCGAGATCTGGCGTGGCGGGCTGCGTGCACGCCAGATGTCATGCCTGGCACCGCCCGACGGGCGGCGACGGAGGGGGCTGACCGTGGGCCGGAATCGCGACGGCATCTCGTCGGGCGGCTCCTTCAATCCAACCCACCGGTCGCTTCGCGCGACCGTGGCCACCGCCCGGGGCATTCCCGGCGTGGACATAGGCGCGAAGCCCTGCCGCCAACGGCGGCTGTCTCGCTGCCTGAACGCGCCTGCGGCCCGCGGGGACTTGGGTCCCTTACGCTGTCCGTCTGACTTCGTCGCTTCGTAGGAGATCCCCATCAGCCGCGTACTCCTAGGTCCCGGGCACCGCCTAAGCCGCGCGGACTACGAGGCGGTGGTGTACAGCGACGCCGAAGTCCTCGTGGCTGACCACGGCGCGGTGGACGCGCATCGCAAGGTGCTCGACGACCTCATAGCGGAGGGAACTCCGATCTATTCGGTGACCACGGGCTACGGTGCCGAAGCAACAGTCGCTATTCCGCTTGGGGCGTTGGGCCGCATGCAGGAGAACACCGTACGGTCCCATGCGATCGGTGTCGGCGACCCAGTCCCCGACGCCGTCACCCGCGGCATGATCCTGCTCATAGCCAGCGCCGCCGCGCAGGGCCCACCGGGTGTACGGCGCGAGGTCGTGGACGCGCTCGTGCGTCTCCTAGCCGACCGAGTCCGTCCCGTCGTGCCCGCTCAGGGATCGCAGTCCGCCTCCGACCTAATTCCCGCGGCGCACCTAGCCCTCACACTGCTTGACGAAACGCTCGACCGTGAATCCAGGCACAAGGGCGCCACGCGAGTCCTCCCGCTCGGTGCGAAGGACGGATCGATCCTGAACAACACGGCCTTTTCCACCGCGCTCGCGATCCACGCCAGCCGGGAAGCGCGACGAATCGTGGACCGTACTGAGGAGGTGGCGGCGATGACGCTCCAAGCACTGCTCGGCCATCCCGAGGCATTTGATGAGCGACTGGTCGCGTTGCGTCCCCATCCCGGAGCGATCGCGGCCGCGGCCCATCTGCGCGAAGTTCTTGCTGGCAGCAACCTCGTCGGCTGCAGCCAGCGGCCCCACGACCCCTTCTCCTTGCGCTGCCTCCCCCAAGTCCACGGAGCGATCCGCGACGCGTTACACGTTGTCGAGCGCACGCTCGAAATTGAGCTCGCGTCGGTAACCGACAATCCAGTCGTGCTCGATAACCACATTCTGTCCGGCGGCAATTTCCACGGTGAGCCGCTCGCCTTGCCCCTGGACGCACTGGCACTCGCAATTTCCGAGCTTGCAACGCTCTCACAGCGTAGGACTCAGCACCTCGTTGTCGGCGACCTTCCGGGCTCCGGGACGCCACCCAAGCTCAGCCCCGCCCCAGCGGAGCGGATGGGGATGGGGATGGGGATGGGGATGGGGATGGGGATGSKSATGATACCGAGCCTTGCAGCTGCCCTAGTGTCTGAGTGCCGCCTGCGCACGCAGCCGGCGTCGCGCGAGTCGATTCCGGTCGACGTCATGGAAGACCACGTCTCAATGGCCGCGCTCGCAGCTCGTCAGGTGCTAATGGGCGTCCAGCTCGCACGGCTCGTCGTCGCCGCCGAACTCGCCGCAGCGGCCCAAGCCCTCGACTTTCACGACACGGGCTATCCATCTAACCGGAGCTGAGCGGAGGAGCGT